>JAABUT010000274.1_pt1 | contig 93903 bp, 95 predicted proteins | sample 5559281 | NCBI WGS metagenome assembly JAABUT01 (sample SAMN10711880, study PRJNA513359) | rock metagenome | isolation source: Antarctica rocks | place: Antarctica: Victoria Land, Ricker Hills nord | collected 2016-01-04 | reverse complement strand
ATCAGCTTTTTGAATGCGATAATAGGTGGTTGGGTTGAATTTTCGAATTCCTCATATAAAGGATCACCGTGGGGCAGCGCAAAAATGAATGCCAAGGATTCGAAACCTTTCTGCATACGCTAATATTTCAATTACTACAACACCCTAACAGACGAAGTGGCATTTTGCATATGATGAATCACTATTGGTTCAATTCCATCTCTCTGTGTCCAAGTCCTTGATCGCTCAATGTTTTCGAATGGGCTGAACTAACCATTATACTGTTTGAGGGTAAAAATGTCTTTTTGTCGATTGAGAAATAATTATAGTGACCGATTGTTTCAACGGCTTTTCACACCCCTCTGTTACAGTTCTGGCATCCACCTACTCGGCATATACTCTAGACCACATGCAAGAATCCACAGGTCTTTCTTCCAGCCAGCAACCAAAGAAAGGGAATTGTCGACAGCATCGCTTGAAGACACAGCTCACAGGAGAATAGAGCAGATACAATGACTAGGAACAACTGTGACAAGCTAAGCGCAAAGCTCTACATTTCTCCTTTATTCAAGTACTAAGAGATGTTTTGAAAGAACTTGCTCAGGCCAGAATCACCGGGACTTGCTACGATCTCCACTTCGCATGGCTCCATTATAGGGTGGAGGTTCTATGGAAATTATGGCGTCATGTCGCTCTGATGTGGACTGGATCAGTGTATATAAAGCAGAATACAGACAATGCTTGCCCTCTAGCTTGCCCTCTACGGTGAGGAAAAAAAGGTCTTGTTTGATACGGGAATACGCCTCGTAGTACGAGTGCCAATGGTAAGGTAGCACGAGCGGGTACATGGAGAGTGGCAGGTCAGCGACAGCCCTTTGCGTCCGTACGTTGAATGTCGTGAACGCTGAGACCGCGTCCGGATTGCCCAGCACCCGGTGTTTCCTCCATTGCAGACGGCGAGGTCACGAGGGTTTGTTGTGGCAGAACGCTTGATAACGAAGGAAATGTTTGAAGAGGACTATTTATCCTCGGTTTCCCAGATAGAGGATTTAGAAGAGACAACGTGGTAGAGTTTACCCTATAATTGGGAGTTCGATGGGTGTGGTCTAGCAAAATCAATGCACTCTAATGAGAGTATATTGTAAGTTTGGGAATTGGTTTTTTTTTTCTTGGCTTGATCAGGAGGGGATGCCCGATCACAAGAGAACAGTAGAGTTTGACTGAAAGAAGAGAGGTGTCCAAGGATTAGACTTGTATACATACGTACTACCTTTCGAGCTACGATTCGTATATTTACGTGTTTAAGGGGTCGAAAGGTTGCTGTTGGTCTTATTGCATCAATCTCTAGTCTTGTGCGAGTCTATCAGATAATTCAATGTACCTCACTGGCCGGTAAGACCCAACGAGGACAGCATTGGTCTCTACTCTGGTTATCACTCCACCCTAAGGAAAGCAGACAAGGTGCTTCAGGGACCAGGAATCTTCTCGCTATGATATATAATCTGGCATGGTCGATCTGCCTTCACTAAACCTCAGCCCTTCCCGCATGAAGTTTGGCTCTGTTTGTCTGTACCCAGCATCAGCGACAAATCCATTTATCATTTCTCACCATTTTCTCATGGGTTAAACGGTCAGCAACACATACTTGTAGATACTCTCCTTGGCGTTCTTACCTGCACCTTCACAACTGTTACGGTATCTTAAGCGGCATGGCTTCTGCACTCTCAGTATCTTCAGCGCACGGTTCAGAGGTATCTCGCCCTTCGAGCAGACCGTCTGGAGGTCCAGTCGTCTGCGTCTTGTACACACTGTTTACAATCACTACATCGGCACCCCCACTGACTGTTCTCTAGTTGCGGCTCGTCTCCTGGGTCGTCCCCCGCACATCTCGCCGCAGCCCGATCACTAGCCCAAGCGTTCCATGCACATCAAATATCACTGGTCTATGGAGGGGGTACTGTTGGCATAATGGGAGAAATTGCGCGGACGCTCGTGTCATTGTCCGGAGTTGAAGCAGTGCACGGCATAATACCGGAGGCGCTCATCAAGTACGAGCAAAATGGAGCTAGTGCTACAGACGCGAAGAACACGATAGATAATCAAGTATACGGCCGGACCACGGTGGTGCCGGATATGCATACACGAAAACAGTTGATGGCAAAGAAAGTCATGGAAGGCGGGCCTGGCAGCGGGTTTGTCGCACTTTCAGGCGGGTACGGTACCTTGGAGGAGTTAATGGAGGTTATCACGTGGAACCAGCTGGGGATCCATGGCCAGGGAATTGTAGTATTCAACGTCGAGGGTTACTACAATGGCCTCCTACAATGGGTCCGGACTGCCGTCAGCGCTAGGTTCATTACACCAGGCAATGCCGGGATACTGGTGGAGGCGCTTGATGCGGAGGAAGTGGTGACACAATTACGAGAGTACAAGAATTCCGAAGATAGGATGAAGCTGGATTGGAACCAGCAGTGACGTCGCTTTCTGGGCCTGGTTTGTCCTGTTATTACAAGCGCGCATAGCACGGTGCATTGCTGGAGCAATTAGATCAGGGGCTTCGAGGAAGATATTGTGGATAAATGGCTTGTTTTCAATCAATGCTCTAGGTATCTACCTCCATGGAATCCCCTGCTGCTTCTGTCGTGGTGGTCTCTGCAGGCGCGTCAGTGCTCTCTAAGGTAGCTTCCAACAGTGGCTGTATCTCCGGCCCGTCATAGAGCTTGAAGCTCTCAATCTTCCTCTTCCCATCCGGTCCCTTTCCTATTATCCCCACGGTAGTGTTCTCGACGGTCAATTCCTTATCTTGTGACAAGCTCTCTTTTAACGCACGTAGCCCATGCTTCAAGAGTTCCTCTCTACTTGCAGATTCAAATTCATCAAGATGCCTCTCCAAATAAGTCCTTGCCATCTGACTTCTTGCCCCTATCGCACAGGCTACCATTTCCTGCGTCATCCCTGACGGCTGGAACTCAAAGAGGTGGGGTCCGGTATCGTCCACGCCTGCGATGAGTAGGCCCACCCCATATGGTCGCTTGCCATATTGCTGTGTATTCGTTTGTGCGCGCTCACCAATCTGATTGACTATACGCTCGATAGGAACAGGTCGGCCGTAGGTCATTTTGGAGCCGAGGGCTTGTTGCTTCATGAAATTTGAGAGGACGCGGGCATCGGACGCAAGGCCAGCCAGAGCGACACCAAAGTGCTCATCGATTGCTATGACCTTTTTCTGATATGATGAAAGCTCTTCGGCATTGCGCTAGAATGCGATCAATTAACCCACAAATCCAGAAATAAAAAACCGAGCTTCAGGACCGTATACCTTCAGTGCTATCAAGACAGCATGTGTCTTGCTGACTATTCCCACAACTACTGATCCCTGCTTCACTGCTTCTGAGGCGTATTCAACTTGAAATATACGACCTTGGGGCGAGCTGGTCTCCTGGTGAGCGAGGTTCTTCGGTCTAACAGGTACTTACTACTCACAAGGTCACAGAGTCGTTGTCATAATTATTTCTGAACATGGTCGGTATTTCAGAGCATCAAGGTATTAGTTCATTTGTTGGAGGAGGAAGGTCAGAAATGCGCGGTATGGTGTTGAGAGAGCTCAGGCAATGAAAGGCAACGTGAACTCGTACAGGGGTGTGACCAACCCTTGCAAGCGCTAAAACGGCCAACTTCCGTTGCAAGGCGGCGACGATGGAACGATTCAGCTTCAACTTAGTATGAGGAATCGATTACGCTCTCGATAAAGCAACCACACAAGAACCCGTATTTCCGAACTCGCTGAAAGCATATCGAGATCCAGCGCATGCTGCCCAGCACCATTTCACCGCAGCGCTGAGTGCACGCGACCGGAGCTATGGCCGCAGGTCTCAAAACCATCATCGCCCTCTCCTTTGTTCGTATAGAGAACTCCCTGTTTGGATTTGAGTAAGGCTTGTTTAACTCCTCCAAGGTCCTTGCCATCGGCTTTCTCCTCGTTATCCTATCGTCCGCGCTCTACCACAATTACCTACCCCTCTTGGTCGTGGCTACATACATCCTCGCACCTCTACCTAATTGGATATGTGGGAGATGCTCGAATCCAGATGACTTTATGGAGAGCGCTGGAAATGCAGTAGTAGACTTTGGGAGGTTTTGCACTGGGTTTCTCGTTGTGATGGGTATTGGTAAGGCTTCTCTGTTGCATCAAAGTCCCTTCTTGTAATATAATCGCTGACCACCTTCGTTTAGCCCTTCCAGTACTACTAGCACACTGCGGCCTCATCCTTATCCCGGCTATGGTCATGTCGATAATCGGAGGACTTTTGATCTATGGAACTATAATAAGTTTCACGATGTTTTTCCAAGAAGAGCAAGACTTCTAGGTTTCAGGGGTCGTAACTACGTTATGGTAGATTGGCCAAAGTAGATCAGGTCTCTGCGGATCACCAGCATGTGGTCTCTTTTGGCTTTCAGCGGTACTGGCTCCGAACAATTTAAAGGGCTTTTCTATGAGCCCGGGCCCTTACCATCACTCTTTACTTTCGAAGGATGTATGTGCTCATGGAGACTACGTTTAAGGGCTGCGCACTGTCAAGAACTACCTACCATGGTGGGCAGGATTGTCCGCCTCATGTAGATGAAATTTACACAACGGAACCTTCAAATAACATAGCAGACAGCCTTATAAATTCTTTACAATCACACATAGGCGTTGATGTATTGATCTCATTGATGTAATATCAAAAGGCTAATGAGTTTCGGACTACCTATTCGACTTCTATAGATATCTTGATTACAGCATACCCTGGTTAGATAGCGTGGATAGGTACATTATCTAGAGTACGAACGCGGTCTCGGCACGCGTCTGGCGACTTTCGTGCTCAACATGTCTTCATGCTGATTGTAGAATATTCAATTGCCTGGCACAAGATGCGACAGTGATTCAATGGAGATTTGGAATGGAAGCATTGCTTTCGATGATTCCAGGAAGGCGATTGATGGTGAGACGATCGGTTGTTCTGTTGAGGAAATGCTAATCAAAGCACAGATGTCCACCTTATGAGTCATGGGGATAGTCCACGGCCATGTCTCTCTGTAGACTCAGAGCTGAATTTCTTGTCTTTGGTAGATGTCGCAAGCATACCACTATACCTGGCAGTGGGACCATCACTAGACGTATGTGTGCATAGTGAGGCAACACAGCAATGGATTGTGGACTCTCTATTCCCCACAAGGGACAACGAAGTCGATCCAGATCGTTCTGAGGAACCACGGTGGCTGCATGCAAGTGGGCAATTAGAGCGAGGCATTCTCTTGAAAGTCACAGACAGGGCAAGCAATGGCATCAACGCGAAGCCGAACATCACGGAATTACTGCTTTATGCTACTGTTTCGCCGGCTGCAGGTACCAAAGTACATCTACCGTCCCCGATACCTTCATCGCCTGGCTCGTCAGTTCTTACATCTACTACAGAGGCGACGCACATGGCAACCGTTTGGAAGATCCATGCTCTACCTCTCTCTTCGCAGCTTCTCACTTACGCTGCCCGAATAGAGTCGCCTATGGTTCCCGAGTCAAATGTAGCGCATTTTCTTGCGCCATTCGTAGGAGACGACACCAATATTCACAAGCCGCCTTGCAAACGGAGGGAAATTTCTTCCTTATTCGAGGATGCAGCGCAGCAGAGTAAACGGCTCAAAAGGCGTGGCGGGGACCGTGTTTCGAAGGCAATGGCAAATTTCGATAGAGTCCCCACGGATACACGGACTGTAGAGCAACTTAAATCCGCCAATCTTACAAAAGATACCTCTAACCCTTGGCCAGTGGCGACAGGTAGCTTATCGCGAGCATCTAGCACAGTCTCAACCCAAAGCCTTGAGCTGTCTCGACCTCCGTCTAGATGGGAGACGTTCATCAACGGCAAGCGCTCTTCTTTGCATCGCGTTGAAAGTACTTCTTCGCCACGAGAAACCTCCAGCGTTTTGGATTACGACATGAGTATTGAGCAACAAAACAAATCCTCACTCACAAGGATTGTAATGGCTGGGATGCGAGTGCACGGCCTTCAGCAGAGAAAGAAATCAAACAAGCTTCAGGCGAGCGGTGAGGTGTCTGCTGGGAATCTCGAGTCGCACATTGTGGCTACTTCAACTGAAGAAGAAAGCGAGTACAAGCTTGTTTATCACCAGACTTTCAAGGCTGCTTCTTTTACTTTTCGCCTGCACATGGCTACTATGCTAATCACTCAAGAGGCAATGCGAGACGCCGTCGATCGTTTACTTGCCCTATTCTGCACCGATTCTGATGGCTTTGCCACAAGCAGCATGACAGCAATGGGTGGCCAAATAGTGAACCCTTTTGACCTTCCAAGTGCCAGCGCCTTGATTGCGGGCTTTCCTAAGGATCAGAGTGCCTCAACCGCTGAAGAAGAACCATTAGATGTCTCATGCTAGTCGGCGGATATCTACTCCAGTTATCTCAATCGACTAATATAGCCAAAGTGCTGACTGGATCTGCTAAGTTGCTTCATTCAAGTCAAATTGCATATCTGACTTCTGAGCATGTTTTTATCCAATTCTCTCGTTTATGTCGCACAGACTGAGATGCAATCCACGGACTAAATGCTTATGTATGCAACCGTAGAGTATTGGAAGGATCGAATTATGTGCTCCAGCCGGGATGGTTCGTCAGATCATGGTCTGCACGACATGAGACCGACATTTTCAATACACAATAGTGTATCTGACGAATTATCATCCACAGATCAAACAGGATTCCTCCTCGTTAAGATCCTTTACAGTGCATTTATGTACAGTCAGAAAAAAAGCTCTGGAGGTGAAGAATCTTCTATGATGTTGCTCAATTCGATACTTACCGCAGTACTTTGAAATAGGTCTAACCTACGTATATAAGGCAAGCGCCATTAGGAGGATATCGATCTTGACATATGCTGTGCGAGCCTACTTCCATATCTCGATAAATTACTCAAGGTTGATCGAAAAATAAATGGACAAGGAATCGAGTGACGGGGATGGGGAGTGAGGCGAGTGATGGCGAGGCGATGAACTCCTTGAGTCTCAGCTTTTTATCTCATGAGCTAAAACACTTGCTTGCGAAGTATCCATGTATCAACCAGACTTCTCGCAAATTGCAAGCTTTTATGGTTGGGGTATGCTTTGTTTGGGCATGCATGGTTGGTTGTTGTAATCAATCATAAAGAACATAAAAGACCAGCGCTAGTAGACCTCTAACAAAATAGATTACATCCTATCAGTTTTCAACTCTCATCTACATTCATGCCCACATAGCTTGACACACTGTGTTGAGTCCAAAGGCTATGTACAAACATGCCAAGCATTCATTCTCATTATTCGACCCACCATGAGAACATGTACTTGCTAGTAGCTGCCTACTAAGAAGCAGACCGGATATGTCAACCACTAAAGAGCCACCTCTCGACGAGCTATTGTGGCGGTCAGCGGTAGATGTTCAGGATGTCGGAGGCATCCATACGAATACTGGTACAAAAGGTCCCCAAGCTTAAGTTGGATGCCAGTTGATTTGTTTCCCAGTCCTTCACTATTTCGCACGTTCTCCCTTCTTCGATCGAACGTCGAATAACGAAGCACTTACTACCCAAGCAACTCACAATGCAAGTATGACTCACGTCATCGAAACGCGCGAGGCTTTTGAAGGAACGTTGAGAACAATGCAAGGCTTGGAGTTCATGATATCTCAGGACCCTTCAGACAATGGGCATCTAATAGAGAACAGTGGGGTCTGGGTTATCCGTAAGCAGATTCGGACGAAGAGACAAGGAGCCGAGGACGAGATCCTGCCTATCAGGTCATACTTTGTTGTTGGGGAGAATATATACATGGCACCGTTTCTCGGCAGCATTATAAACAATAGGATGGTTTGTTTCGGCATGGATATCAGACATATGCTATGGCTAATACAACGGAAGCTCTCTACCGTCACATTTGTGACCAAGCTCGTCTCGACTGCATCTGCACTACCGATCTTCACACCCTCCCTTGGCCATACATACCTTCCAGCGGCCCCTAAAAGCCTTAGTTCTGCCACCAGCACACAAGTGAATCAGATGAGCAACGAAAGCACTCCAGCTCCGAGCACACAGGAGACAAGTGCAAGCTCTAAAACACCACTCTCGTCAAAGATAACATCAGAAGCCGACGATCTGGGTTTACAAACGCTTGCCGAGTCCTATAGTCTGTCTCTCCGCTACAATAATGAATATATGGACGAGAATCCCCTTGTGGGTGAGCCTGGGTCGTTCATAATGACCAAAACACGAGAGCCTGCGCCTCAATCTGCACTGAAAATACAGACATCAATCACCACAAAACCGGCCGAAGCGCCTGAGACAAAGAGTATCACACCTTTTGCTCCCGGAAAGAAAGTTAGTAAGGGCGCTGAGAAAAGCCCCATCACCACTGGTACGAAAGACAAAAAGGCAAGACGGAAAAGCAAGGCTGCTGGTGTAGGAACGCCAAAGTGATGTTCATGTTCATCTTGTGATGTTACGGCATGTTTCGGAGCAGCTCAGTTTCTGAGCGGTTTGATTTCCGCGAGCTTTACCGTTGAATGACGTCCACCGGTGGATTCGAGAAAACGACTCTTCTAATGTGTCACATCCTAGGCCAGGATCGATTTGTAAAATCTACGGCCAATTATACTATTGCGGGAAGGGCATTTCGATTGCCCAACAATGTGTGAGACACCTATGCAGCGATACGCTGCGAATCGTTGAACATATTCAAATTCTCGGCATCCCTAGTTCTCATGGCTGATGCTCCAGTGCTTAGCTTCGCATGTCACTTTTCGAGCGGCTATGGCTGAATCTCGTTCGAGGATCAAGTCCGAGGAGTTAGCCAACCAATATTGTTATCACGCTTCGAATGGCCCCCGCGCCACCCATTTGAACGACATCCCTCTGATCATCCTCATGCGCGGTGCCGAACTCTATCTGGAGCTCTGTCTACAATTCCTTCTATGGCGGATTCTACTAGCCAAACTCTGTGTCGCTTCGGCGATTTTGCGCGGGTTGGCGCGGGTAAGTAAAGCCTCTTCCTACACCGTGACCATCACCCGATGCTGCACCTGATAAAACTCGATTTCCAAGGGCAGTCGGCGCCTTCAGCGCGGCAACGATTGACGATAAAACGGTCTTCTTCCAAGAGAAACACCCCAATATCATTACTGGTCTGTTATTGAAACAAGCTTGACGTCAAGTGCAACGATCTCCTACTCCTCTTCCCGCCAACCTCAAGTGCTGCTCACCAAGTCATTCATTTACGAGCTACCGTCCTTCCTGGTATTTTGTTCTTTGCCTCAAAGGGATTAGCCTATGCATAATGAGGAGGATGTTAGCTAGCACGTTGAGATCTCGATGCAAGCCTTTCCTTTCTGCTTCATGTCACGCAAGTGCTCGGATATCGCCATTTCGCAGTCCTGCTGTTTAGTCTATGGTAGGTGAGGAAATTAACCTATGACCCGAAGGTGTACCGTTATGCAGGGTAACCTCCAAGAGTACACTAGGGAGCATAATAAATCCCTCCTCATTCTCACCAGACTCCTGCGAGACATGTTGTATCTTAGTAAACTCTCGCGCTCTATAACTCCTTGCTTGAGGGAGTGTTATCTCAATAGTCTCTTCCAAGTCTTTGATTCTATTCTTCGGACTCGTATCGATCTGTAAAGGCTACATCATTGTTACCAATGCATTTACTTGGGATCTCTGTCTTCGTTTTAGCATGGATCTCACATAACTCCGCGGTCCCAACGCCGCAATTATCTCTATCTCTGAGCAATACCACCACAGCAACACTGACGTTGAACACCAAAGCCTCCACTGCTGCAGCTCCAAATACCGTGGCGGATGGCTCCCCTGCTAACGGTCAATTAACCAGACATCTCCAGGCCTACCAGAATATTTCAAATATCGCATGCTCTTCTCTCCCCATCATAACGAAACCAATAACCGCCCGAGGCAGACCCACCACCGACTTCATCGACACTCACAACCTCTCCTTTCACGTCCACCACGGCCGTCCCGCCATCGGCTTCAAAATCGTCTCCACCTGCTACCAAATGCTCAACGACGCTTTGGTTTACTGCCCCTCCGACATCGTCGACGACGCCTACAGCACCGCCGAAACCGCATTCTATCCCTCCATGTACATTGGCATGCTCAACGCGGACTACCAGCTGCGGTGGGGGGATGTTGTTGTGTTGGCGAACGGGCTGATTGATCTTGTGCGGGAGGCGAATGGAGGGAAGGTACCGAAGGCGGGGGGTTGGGGGTGGGAGTATAGGGGGGATATTTATGTGAGGGGGGTGTCGGACGATCATGAGGAGGAGGGGTTGATGGTTGGGCATTTCTATATGGGGAGGTATTAGAGTGGGTGAGGGGGGTGAGTGGAGGTGGGGGGGTTGACGCTCGTGCGGCAACGTTGGGGTGATTGACGAGGGCTGGGGCTTTCAGATGTACAGGGCTTGGCCGTCGATTTATGGGGTTGCATAGTGGGGCGTCGCAGGATGTACAGGATTGCAGGACTGTAGCTTGCAAATGTATACGAAAATTTGGGCATAGCGATGTTTTCAACGGAAGCTATCTGTTTCTATTCGAACGTGACTGAATCTGATGATACTTTTGATTTCTTCCAGGAGCTAAAGCTTGAGCATGACTCCTCAATCAACCGCATTCTCCTGCCCACCAGACACCTCCCTATCGCCCCCATCAATGTCAACAGCACAACTAACCTCCACGAAATCCTCCAGCTCCTCGCTCACCGTCTTCAGCTTCTCCTTCACGCTGGCGATCCCTTCAAACCCTACGATATGTCTTGCTGGTGGGTTATCGTGCCCGCCGATCGCTGTGATCGCGTTAACGGTTTCCGCCACGAGGGATGCGCGCATCTCGGGTGGGAGGCTGGGTGTCAGGGATGTGATTTCGGTGGCGGAGGACAGTGAACTCGAAATTGGGTTGGTGGAGTCTGAGGGAGGAAGGCGGTCGAGCAACCCGCTGATGATGGTGCGGGAGAGTGGGGCGGGGTTCTGCTGCGGGGAGTACTGAGAGAGGAGAGGGGCGGCAGTGATGCGGTTGGTTAGGACATTAACTTCGAGGTTTGGCTGGACGATGGTCATTTTGATATTAAACGGGGCGATTTCGTAGGCGAGGCTGTCGCAGAAGCCTTCGAGGGCCCAGCCGGACGCGCAGTAAACACCTAGACCTGGGGTACCCAGGTGGCCGGCTAGAAAATATGTTTAGCTGGGGCAAAGTGCTAGTAACTGTAATCGCTCACTTATTCCCGTCAGTGTAATGATGTGGCCTGCGCTCCGCTCTCGCATGACGGGCAAGGCCGCTTTGATGATGTTGACAGGACCGAAAAAATTGGTTTCGAATTGTTCCCGAACGAGGGTCTGACTTCGTGTTGAAGCCGCGAGCTCCTCAACAGCGCCAATGACAGCTTCGCTCGAGCAGCAGAACAGAATATCGAGCTTTCCGAATGCTTCAACGGCTTGGGCAATAGCAGCCTGACATTGCCCCATTGTCCTGACGGGGTTATCTTTATTAGTTCAATCATTCGGTTGTTGAAGCAAGAGGAAGCCTCACACCTTTCATCCAAGCCTACGACCCTGCACCGATGTCTCCATCCCCCTGCGACAACCTCTTCCCAAAAGCTAGCGAAATCTGATCCACGCCCGGCAATCTCTTCCGACAGCTCTATAGACTTGACGCCTGCGACCAGAAAGTCGCCATGCTTCAATAATGCACGAGACACTGCGATCCCAACCGGCGAGGAAGCAGAAGTGATAAGCCAGACTCGTGGTTGGCTGTGGGCGGGGAAGTGCGGCGGGGTTGCGGCGCTCATTGTAATTGTTTCAGAGTCTCCATCGTCACGAAGAAAATCCCCCCTGGCTGCAACCGTCGTAACACTTCTACCAGTTCATGAGTTTCCGACCTTCCCAGACTGGCAGAGAGTAGAGGACAAAAGGGCGACGGACGAACAGAGAGGAAAATCCAAGCGACGGGAGCCGCAATCCAGCAGCAAGCGCGGAATTAACCAGAAAAGCCAGGGGTTGCGGACCATTCCGCCTTGAGGCCCGCCCCTCCAATCGTATCTACCTTAGGATTCGGGGCACCACAAGCCTACCATACCAGCACTTTAGGCTTCGAGGGAGTGGAGAGTAGGCACAGAGGAGTATGCGCGTCGCCCCGTCGCTGAGACGAGGATGCAGGTAAACTCCATTACCACTCGTCCTTCTGTGAGTAACGCTGAGATTGGAACTGCAGGATCCGGCACGCAAAACGCAATAATGGCGAACCATATTGCACAAAATGTAAGGTGGCTGGTCACAAGTGTCATGATCTTGCAGACGATTGGACCGTGGTTACTCCCAGCGAGTTGGCAATGATCTCGGCATGTCGATCCATCGTCTCCCATAATCCGTCTCTCGATCTACCTGGAAGCCAAAAAGAGCGACGCTTCATGTCATATTTCTATGATCAGAGTGTGCCGGATCTATCGGGATGCTTCAACTCGAGCTTCTGGAATCGCCTTGTGCTTCAAATTGGCCGGCGAGAACCAGCAATACACCACGCGCTGGTTGCGTTAAGCGCAGCCCATGAGAATTTCAAGTTGAAGCAGATCCCCGAAGAGGCCGAATTAAGGGACTCAAATTACCGCTTTTCAATGCAGCAGTACAACAAAGCCATCCAATATCTCAGTGGGCACCTTACCTCCGGGAACGGGAAATGGGGAGCTGAGGTTGCCCTCATCTGCTGTGTGGTGTTCATCTGCTATGAAAGCATTCAAGGCAATCTTGAGCTAGCTCTTGCCCATCTAGAGAGCGGTCTGGGTATCTTACGTAATTGGCGAAAAGACACAAATCCGTCGTCATCCCAAGGCAACGAGATTATGGGGAAAGACATCCTTATTAACGTTTTCCTTCGCCTTGAGATCCAAGCATCGGGCTTCCTGAAAACACGGAAACCTCAGCTGGAGATGCTAACCGCAGGTGTAGACTCTAGTGTCAAGCCCCCCATATCAGCAGTCCTGCGCAACATTGATGAAGCAAGAGATCATCAAGAGAAGCTAACGGTCTGGTTGTTCCGCTTCTTGGCTTTGAACGCCAAGTATAAGAGTGTTCCCCCAGCTGAGAGACCCGCTGCAGTCACGCTGGAGCACATGGAACTTGAAACCCAATTTCAGCTGTTCTCAGTTGGCATTGAGGGTCTCCTTGAGAAATCCCTTAACGCGCTTGATTACCGTGCTGCTACAGTGCTTAAGATTAGGTACCATGTTACCTTTATCATGTTAGCAACATCCTCTCCTGCTCTCCCCGTACCTCAACCCAAACCTCGCGACCTAAGCTCGCACTATCGAGCACTCATTTCAATGTCCGACTCGCTGCTTCGGAAACCGAAATCGAAAGCCATATCCTTATCTCCGAGCTTCTCCTTCGACGCCAACGTTGTTGCGCCGTTGTATTTTACTGCCATGAATTGCCCGGATTCCTCGATGTGCCAAGAAGCGCTGTACTTGCTCAAGGTCTCTCCGCGTCGGGAGGGCCTATTTGATGCAGCCACGGTGGCCCAGATCGCGGAGAAGAAGATCGCCATATCAAACGACGAGGCGTGCTTTATAGTCCCTCTAAAGCGGGAAGAGAGCCCAATAAAACTGTGAGGGAACGTGAACTTAATAGTTGGATAGGTGGTTGGGTTGTGGTCTTTTGGCATGAAGGGCGGCATTACCGAGAAGCTAGTTCTATCTGTTGCACTTATGCTGACGAGTATTATGACTGAAAGGGATATGGGTATGGATACGTCGTGGGCTGTTTATAGGATCCAATAGGGCTTAAAGATTGGAGTTAGTTTAGGCAGTCCCAGGTATTGGTTAGCTGAGATGATATAAGAAGCAAATAGAGTGATACCTTAGTTGTAAAGCGTTTGGAAATTATGCATAGAACATCTCATAGTGGTTGTCCTCGGAAGGGATTTACATGCTTGTACTGTAACCGAGAACCTCCTTCCCAACCACGACAACCTATCCAGAATAGAACATTGACAAAACAACGCCTGTGCGAGGCTGTACTAGCATCCTCTCAGCTCTTCACCGTCCTGCCTTCTCATGCCAAGTCATAAGGCTGATGAGAGAAATTGCGTCTGATCTCACTTGATAATCTCGGAGCAATCGTTGGCACGAATGTTATGGGATGAACGAGGGGAAGCTTACCTGACTGAAAGCACACTTACAATCTGCATAATCGCAAAATATACAAATATTGAAAGAAGCTCCTCTTTGGTGTTCGTTGGAATATCTACATGTATTCTTTGCCCTATGATCAACGCTTAGACGCATCAGTTTATCTAGTACTCGATAGACCAAATCGACACGGTTTTTGGGTGACTCAATTACTGCTCAAGAAAGATTTGGCTGCGAAACGTTATACGAGATGGTTCAACTGCTAGACCTTCCAAATGAGCTACTTTTAGAGATAACCCATCTCTCAACTCCAGAAGGCATTGAGCAATTCTCTCTATGCTCCAAGGACATTTATGCCTTGACCAAAGATGCCTTGGAATCACACCGATACCGGAAGCGATGGGGTACAGTCAATTGCGCCCCTCCTCGAAACTCCGGGGAGGAATTGATCAGAAGCGTCCATCCTCTGCGATTTCTAGCGGACATTGCTTTAGATGAAGTGATTGCGGACTATACCACTGAGCTTATCGTAGGAAACCCCGGCTACGAAGAAGCGGAATCGATGAGCGATGAGGACCGCGAGAAACGGAATGCACTCCACGATTTTGGTTACAAGTTCGAACAGTGGATTTCCACCAAAGTTACGAGCTGTCCATATCTAGATGACGACGAGACTGATGCATGGACTGAGAAGATCTTGTTAGGAGACCGAGGTCCAGCGTGTGCAATACTGATTACTTTGCTTCCCAATCTGCGTTCCATGACGATCACAGACACTTCAGGCATGGAAACACCATTGGGATTCATGGTAAAACAGATAGCTGACGCAAGCTCTTGGGGAAATCGGACAAGTCCACAGTCTCTTGGCAAGCTTTCTGAGGTGGATACGAATCATAGCGACTATATTACACGGCTTGAAATGTATGCTCCATGGGTCGCACTCTCTTCTATGCGTTCACTTCGTGGCCATACGGTTCGAGGGTATGGTTTCAGATGGGAATATTCGCCACAGATTTCCGGAGTAACCAATATCCGATATTGCTACAGCTCGATTAGTGCAACGAGCTTTACTGAGCTGTTCAAAGGCATCAAAGCTTTGGAAACGTTCACGTATGAAGGAGGTGGTTACACGGGTGATTTTTACGAGTATGTTGAATGGGATCCTACTGGAATCGTGGCGGGCCTACTTCTCTACTCGTATGCCAAGGGTAGCCTTCAGAAGTTAGATATCACCTACAGCAAGGAACAAGATCCGGACGACGAGATTTACTTCTTAGTTTCTCTAGACGCTTTCGAAGTCTTGAGATGGGTCCGGCTTGACGTCGAGTTACTTTTCAAAACAGAGAGCGAAGCGTGGGACGTAGCGCTCCCCAATGGATATTTTCAGGAGGACGGGCTCGATGACTACCACTACGGTTACCAGGCGCAACCGCTGGTTGATATTTTACCAGTTTCGATCGAAAACCTTGAACTGTCAGAGAAGAACACTGCCTCATTGATGGCAAGACTCCCAGAACTCAAGCCGAAGCTTGTGCCAAGATTGGAGAAGATCGTTGTCGAGGGCAACTGCTCGTTAGATGAGACGATGGTGACCGAGTGCAAGAATGTTGGGATTATGCTTGAGCACAGAAACACGTCTTAGTATACTAGAATGAACGCTTTAGGACTGCACCATTACTACTGAGCCAACACATTCAAAGGCTTAGGAATCTTCGCTGAGAGGCGTGAGAGGGAACAAGGGTACTTTGGCTGCTTAACAGACGTGCTTGACAGCTCAACTCCTCACAAGATGTCAGATTTGGGGATCAATATGAGTATAAGGCTGGACAGTCCAGGTGGTGGGTGTTTGGCTTGCGGATTTTACTTGGCGGTCACGTGGGCAGTCCAGAACCTGAAGCTGAACGAGGGGAAGGCCAACAGTGTCACGCCACAGATGTGATCTAAACCGCGAAAGTCGAAGGGTTAAGCGATTCTGCATGAAGCGTTACTGTGGTCCTGTACCTTCGTCCTGTATCTATACCTCGTTACTGGTGTTTGCCCCAAGGTATCGCTATTCCGGTCTTTCCTGGAATCAAAATGTGATGCCCTGCCAGCACCAGCGTGGCAGTCATTATCGCGAGAGTTCTTTGAAGAGCTCACAGTCCCCAGAGCACCGAAAATACTCGTGTACTGTACCCGATGCGAGGATGGAAGTAGTGTAGTCGGTACAAGTACGGAAGTACAGCTCTACGAGCCATTGGGGGCCAAGTCGTCTAATGTCTACCTAGGCAAGGCGTATGATTGCAGCGAAGCCATCCCATCTACTAGGTACCCGCATATTTCGATATCGCACGTCGTCTTGTGTTGTGCCTGGTTCAGTGGCTTGCCCAGCAGCCCTGTGGGCCAATACAAGTTGAAGCTGTGCTGCCGGTCGCTATATCTCCACCAGTCACATCATATCGGCCAATGCATCCAGACTAATTGTCTTGCGTCGGCGCCGCTCAGCTGAACGACGACGAGGCTGAAAGCTTTATATTCTAGGATAAATTGGCAATGGGCTGATTTAAGACTCTGGCGGAGTCACTGCACTTCCTTTTGTGATGCATCACCGCTGACAATACATCTACTTCTCCCTGAGTTTGCAGGAACCAATTTCTGACAGCTCGCCGCCATGATTTCCCCAAGGGCGTGCTTATTCGTTTCTCTGCTCCCAACCCTCGCCGCCGCAATACCATGGGCGGGAACAGCGCCCACGCCGGCCGGTCTTATGGCCATGGCTGGCATGTCACCGCGGCCGACTGACGCCCCAGGGTCCAACGGAATCCCTCAAGAACTCCGGAGACGCAACCTTCCGTTTCCTCCGCCAGAAAACTGGTGTGGATTCATTTCCGGCGATTCCAGTGAGAATGGCCTTGTATCATTCTCTTACATCTTCTAACCATAGTCCAGATGCTGTTCTCAGCTGCAAATCGCCATACGCCTGTGCCGTTTCTGGCTCGGCCGTTGGTTGTTGCCCTGTCACGTACGGAGCATGCGACGCTCTTTTCACCACATGCTACAATTACAGTGATTATTGCGATGCATCATGCCTGCTGGATGTTTCAATTGGGAGATGGTAATTCCAATCCCCATATCCCTCGTCTTCCAGATTCCCAGTTACGCTTCTCTATCATGTTTTTCTTATAGCTAACCCTCGTAGTTCTGACCTAGCAAGACCCTACTGTGTCACCTACACCTTTGCCGGTGGCACCAGTTTCCACCTTTGTGAAACCAGCACCATGGCCCCTGTAAGCGTCGAATTCCTCTTCGACTATTACATCACAGCCATTTCGAGTAGCGCTCCATCCCTTTTCACCGGGGCCTCTTTGGCTCCCGAATCGTCCCATCTCTCCTCGGCATCGTCCATGGACTTGTCCACGCCGACCTCTCTCAGCTTTTCCACGCCTACTCCTGTCAGCTTTTCTACGCCTGGCTTCAGCAGCTCCAGCTCCAGCTCCAGCTCGAGCAACACGTACACATACCACAGCAGCGGCATCAGCAGCGCCGCAGTTAGCGGGATCGCATCCGGCGTCAGTGTCAGCGGAGCCGTGGCAGCGGGGTTGATCGTATTCTTCTGTCTCCGCAGACGAAGACGCATGCGCGTTGCTCAATCCCAAGCCGCAGCCCGCGCAAATTTCCCCAATCAACCGCAATCCCCACCCGTGCAGCAAGTGCAGGTCTACCCCAAAACCGCCGAGGGCGAAACCTACCAGCCCGTGTCCCAGCAAGAACAGCGAGCGCCCCAGTACCCAGGCTCTCAATTCGGCGTACCAGCGCCCCAATACCCAACCGAGCAAGCAGGCTTCTATACCCCAAAACCAGCACAGCCCCAGGATACCCAGACCCCAAACCAAGAATCCCGGCCCTTCAGCGCAGTCACCAGCACCTTCGCCCCCAACAACGCCAGCGAAATCGACGCCCACACAGGCGACTACTACGGCAACCCCCCCGTCTCCCCAACCATCACCGAGGTCGACGGCCGCTTCCCCAGCCCCATGCACACAGGCAGCACGCCCACGCCTGCGCCACCACCTGCTGGAAACGCCCACGGCCCCGTCTACGAAGCGCCCCCCTCGGCCGGAAATACACCTGTTTACGAAGCGCCCCCGTCGGGTGGCCAGGGGCCTGTGTACGAAGCACCACCGCCGAGCGGGTATGAAGCGCCGCCGCCGATGGGCAGTGGACAGGGGCCTGTGTATGAGGTGGGGAATACGCCGCAGTATCAGGGGCCGTGGGAGATGGGGCAGCAGCATTAGGCGACGATAGGCAAGAGGGAATGACGGGGGCGTTTTGATTTTGGGTTGCGGTAATGTGGGCGTAGCTGTGGGTTTGGAAAAGGGATGGGGGAGGAGTAAAGTAATGTTTCAGTGCTAGTACACTGAGATGGGACGAACGGAAGCGAGTCCGGTGTTTGAGCTATAGGCACGATGGTTATGTAAATACGAGAATTCCAAGGTTTAGCCATCCTGAAAGTCGACGGCAAAAGCTCTAAAGTGCTCTTTCGAACAAGCAAGTCCCCTTGGCCTTGGATCGGCAAGGTCTTCCTCTCCACCCCCACAGTAACCTCTCTGTTCCGATGAATAGAAAAAAAAGCAGGAGTGGGATACCGGGGTGTTCACAAAGGTTGGTTTTGTTGGGGGGTGTGGGAGGTTGGCTGGGTATTTTGTTTATTGTTGTTGCGATCTTTGGGTTGCAGGGGACTTGTCCGATGGGGGGAAGGAGATCAAGCAGTTAATCCACAGGTATTAGTTATGGATAAAAAGTCCATGAATGCTACCAGCCAAAACTCCATCTCATGCACCGGCCCAATATCTACATATCACCTAAGCAAAAACCCAACACCCAAGCTATGCACCACCATATCCCCTCCCGCCCCCCTCCCCCATTCACCTTACAGGAATCTCCCATCGATCCCCTTCAACGCCCTCGCCCTCGCCCTCACCCTCCTCCTCCATCTCATCACTATCCCACTCATCCTCCTCATCCCTCCTGACCATCTCCAGGAACCGCTGCAGCCCCTGCACCGGGGGTCCGCGCTCCACAAGACCGTGGAGCGGATCCCTAGGTCTCTGTAATCCGGCCGCCGCGCGAGGGTTGACTCGCGCCTGCGCCTGGTCTTCGTTGGCTTGGATTCCAGCCTCACGACGTGCTTGAGCTGCTTCGTTACCTCGAGCGGCCTCGTTGGCGTTGCGATTGGCTTGGAGGGCTTGTGCACGGGCGGCACGGCGGGGATGGTTGGGGATGCGCGCTGATGGAGGCGGTGGTGGGGCCATGACTGGGGCTTCTTCGTCTTCGGAGTCGGTGTCATCGTCTGATGCATCATCTTCGAGGTCGAGCGGAAACTCGCCGCCTGCGAAGCCGTGGCCGATTTCACCTCCATCGCCGCCCTCGAGTTCCCAAAGCCGCATAAAGCAAGGCTTGTTCGCCGTGTTGAAATGCTGGTATGGGTTTCCCGCGTCTAACCATGAGCTGCACAAATAGCAGAAATGCGAGTTGCACTTGAAACATATCATATGATTACAACCCATAGTCTTCTGAGCGCGGGCGTCACAAGTCGGGCAGGGTGTGGTGTGTATGCGCATATAATCCTCGCTCGCTTTTTCTTCTGCCGTAAGTTCAAATTGCTTGCGCGGGAAGCATGAATAAAATTCGCCATGCCAGGAGGCTTTGCAAACTTTGCAGAAGGCGAACGAGCAGTCTTCGCATATTGCAAGGCGTTCAGCGGGCGGGGGAAGAGTAGAGTCGTTAGAATTAGGGTCGTACGACTGTGGTTCATCTGTTTCGGAGTCGGACTCGGCGTTGTAACTCAGTTGAGTCTTCTTTGAACGTGCGGGGCCTTGACACCATTGGCGAGGACAGTAGACGGTGGTGCGATCAGATTCAAGCATTTTCTTGCGCTTGAGTTTGACATAGCGTTGGACTTGACCTTGTGACAGGGGAATCTGGAGTAGTTCACTCGGGTCCAGAGTCCTGTCTTTTATCCGCCTACGCTTTCTCGGTCGTGTGAGCCGGACAGCTTGAATTGCTTTGGAGTTGTCGTCATTTCCGCATTTAGGTGCCATGCATTTAACATTGATAATATCTCCTTCCGTTATACAGTTGTTAAAGTAGTCCTGAAGGCATTCCACACAGAAGACATGGGAGCACAATTGCAGTCGATGACATAGAGCACCCTTCTTTGGTTCCAGACATACCCCACATTCAAATGTTTCCTGCTCAAATTTGACCCGCATCGCTTTTAGATCGAAATCCAGGAGAGAAACCTTGAGATCTTGTGAGACTTCCAAAGCACCTCCTTGTTTCTCGACCAAACCAAAGCCTTTTTCTGCCGCGTCCCGCAAGTAGTCAATGTATGAAAACACCACCTGATCCCTTCCCATCTCCTCCCATATACTGTGGCCAGCATCTCCAAGCCGACGGAGCTTTGGCTCCGGGAGCCATGAGGACTGAGTATGTAATTGGAATACCGGGGGCTCCTTGGATGGATATCCTTCTGGCAGGCAAATCTGCAAAGTCAGAGGAGGGAGATGAGAAAGATAGGTGACGTCCAACGCTGGTTCCTCGGCGGTGGCAAGCTGTTTTCCAACAGCCTCCTTCGCTAGAATCAGTTGTCCCTTGTCGTCAAGATCTGGATTTGCTGCCACTTGTTCCCCGTTTGCTTGTGCAGGGAAGACTACGGCCAGAGCCTTGATGGGCTCGACTGGAATCTCTATAGAGGCGGAAAATGGATTGGATGGATCGATGGAGAGCTCTGGATAGATGGCTGCAATAGCTGAGAGTTCGATAGCCCGCTCATCCTCCGAGTCTTCGAGGTCATCGGCCATTATACCGGTAGTGTGTGGCGCGGGGAACAGGCATGGGATCTCAATGCCTTCGGATTTTTGATGGGGATGCACCCGTCTAACGGTATAAAGCCTTCATAAGGATAGGTTAAACGAATAAAATTTCAAGAAATGGATCAGACTGTTGGTGAGTCGTATTTGGGGAGTGAGTCACTTCAATGCTGGAGATGGCAAAGGAAAAGATTGATGATATTAGAGAAACGCGCCAACCCATTTTAGGTTTTAGAGAGCCGCTTTTGCCTCGCTGACAAAGCCAGCCTTATCGAAAAAGCGGCAGCGTAGCTAGCCCTATCTGTAGAACAACAGGATAGTCGAATACCTCTCCTCGAATTCTCCGCTATTGCTAGCAGGATGGGGGACACCTCACTGGCGTCGTTGAGCTTAACGCATGTCCATTATGTAAGGCCATTGCTCGATGCATCTCTCTATCCTGGTGATCTATGCGTCTCTAACACGCGATTAGAACCCTGGGGACCCAATCTCCTACATCTGCGCATGGCTCGCCCTGGTCCCTCAGGCGCTATGTGTGGTCTATGCCACGCTGATATGGTCTTCGCGCGAGGTTGAAATCCTACTCATGTTTGCAGGGCAAATGGGCTGCGAGGCGCTGAATTTCCTGCTCAAACGCATTATCAAGCAAGAACGCCCTAAACGTACTTTACTCTCCAATGGAATGATACAAGTAACTGGTTGCGGGCTAATGCGCATTAACTAGTAATGAATGGTAAAGGCTATGGCATGCCATCCTCCCACGCCCAATTCGTTGCCTTCTTCTCGCTCTCCCTGACACTCTTCTTACTCTTTCGGCACACCCCTAAGCCTTCGAGCGCATACCATACTCCTCTTACGCTCACTTCACGCGCTTTCCTATCTGTTATCGCGGTGCTCTGTGCCTCTGCTGTAGCTGCAAGCCGCGTCTACCTAAATTACCATACCGTGGAACAAGTGCTTGTTGGTTGTGGGGCAGGGGCTTTTAGTGCGATTGCATGGTTCTCGGTGACGACGTTACTTCGAAGGCAGGGCTGGATGGAGTGGGCTATCGATACGCAAGCCGCGAGAATGCTGAGGATGAGGGATTTGGTCGTTGAAGAAGATTTGGCGGAGGCTGGGTGGGAAAGATGGGAGGTGAGGAGGAAGAATAATGGACCATATGGAAATGGCTTATCGAGAAAGAAAAGATAAAATACTAATCTAAGAAGGCTATTGTCACAACCTATACTACGAGACCGCACCTAAATCCATAAAGATATGAAGCAGCATACGTACCGACAAGTCATACTGCACGCTCCAAGCTCCCGCGTACCACCACCCACATATTGTTCTGCTTTAACACTAGATTGAGCAGTCCCTTTGTTCCCTTTCTCTTATGCTCTGCCATCTCTCAGCTCTAAACCGGCAACTCTCGCGTTGCTTACTTTCGTATGTACCATGGTTCCTTTTTGATATCGCTGTGTATTACGGATTTATGAGCACTTTCAATTCGTGAAGCAAGTAGTCGATGTGGCTACATGAAAATTGTGCCATGCAAGACGAGATTCCCAGAAAAAAATATACGAGCTGTGTTCTGGCGACGATTGTTGCCCGTACTCTGAAGGAGATCCATCAATACCTTCAGCGGCAAGGAACAGACCAAAGAAAAATTTGATTGAACGGGTATCTGGGACGATCCTGGTCTGTCAGTGCACGGAAATAGAAGAAGAATACCAGGTCGTTATAAGAAATCTCAAACGACGAGAACAAAGTGCGGCATAGATATCGTTCTGGATCTGGCGAGGATTAAATTAAATACTTTTGTGCAGTGCCATAAATTCTACAGCTAGGCACTACGGAGCGAGTCTGATGTTTACCCAACGCCGAGCATCTGACCTCCCGTTGGACAATCCTTAATGTTGAATTTAGTAACGGGTAGTCAACAAGCACACGATGCCTATGGCCCCAGGCGACGGCACACAGCTTTTCCCGTCCATAGGCCTCCAACCTTTTTGTCCCTTCGATTTCTGATTTACTGGCGGTGCTCCGCATATTCCTTCATGTATGCCGCCAACTTTTCTACATTTGCCGTTGAAACAGCGTTGTAATTACTCGCCCTGATGCCACCCACGCTTCTATGCCCCTTGAGCCCTTGGAGCATTCTTTTCTCCGCTCCTTCCAAAAACGCTTTCTCACTTGTTGCATCACCGCCGCGAACTCGGAAGCAGATATTCATCCGGCTACGTGCACTTTTGTGCGGCACTACCTGGTAGACGTCTGGGTGAGCGTCGAGAATGTCATAAATGATCTTGGCTTTTGTATTCGAGAGGTCTTCTTGCCCAGAAAGCTTCTGCGCACCGTGGGTAGAGATGAGAGATCGCATAACTTCGCCGGCGATCCATATGCTGAAAATTGGCATGGTATTATAGAGAGAGTTATTTTTTGCAATGACAGGCCAGTTTAGTATCGTAGGTGGAGACCAGATACCCAGCGCATGCAGAAAAGACGAGGATGGGACGGTGGCGAGAATGTCTTTGCGGACAATGACGAGCGTAACATCGGTGATGCCAATGTTCTTTTGTGCGCCACCCTGCAAGATATCAGCCAGAGAGCCAAAATGCTGAATGAGTAAAATGAAGGATATAAGACATACGAATATCACGGCAAACTTTGAGACATCGACTCTGCGGCTAAGGATATTCGAGCTCATGTCTGCGACTACCAGTCTCTCGTCGTCCTTGTCTCCAATTGACGATTCGAGGGATTTTGGAAAGCCGGCGAATTCAACACCATCTACTGTCTCATTGTCACAGTAGTACACGAATGCACTTCCTTTCCCTCCCTCGCGCTTTGACGGTGTTAGCTTCCAAGTTTCTTCTTCTGGTATCGTACCGAATTTCCCCCCATCCTGGTGCCTTGCGTCTACGGCTACATTTACGAATCCATTCCCCAGAGGCTCTAGTAGTTGTGCGGCCTCTTGAGACGCCTTGAGTGACCAGGAACCGGTAATTAAGTAGTCAAGCCGTAAGTCTTCCTTAACCTCCCTTCTGACCCTGTCCAGTATCTTTTCCTCATCACCGCCTAACTCGCTTTCCGCTTGCCGTCTTCTCTTTTCTGCCCACACAGCAATCATATTGAACACTACGGCGCTGAACTCGCCACTCCCGCCACCCTGAACAAAAAGAATTTCATAGCTGTCTGGAATCTCCAATAAAGATGCCAGAGCGGCTCTGGTATCTGCAAGGATCTTAGTAGCGGTGGCGGAGCGGTGTGATATTTCCGCGAGGGATAGGCCTGACGATTCATAGTTTAAGAAAGCTTCAGCGCCAGCAGCAAGCACAGGTGTTGGGAGCGGCGCAGGACCTGCACCGAAGTACGCCACCTCTTCCCGGGTAGGCATTTTGGCAGCGAATTATGTGTAGAAAGGTAAATCAAAAGGATCAGAAATTGTAACCTCGATGAGGTAGTAGTCAACCGAGATAGTTGGCCAAGCTTCTGCGAGACAAACGAAGAGACTGAATTCTGACAAGCAGGTCCCACTTCTTACTTAGGATTCAGGCCTTGACAACCCCCACCAAGTCAACAATTCAAATAAACAGTAAAATGTCTACAGAATAACAAAGAGATTGATGAGAAGTTGTACATAGATACTTTAATCGTGAGTCGGGTCTGAACCCCGATGGCGCTTGCGCTCCGACCTCGGCTGACTGAACTTTTTTTCTTGCCCACATTTGCATTTTCACTGTAGCTGGCTCTAGCAAAACCTCCCATCTACAATGCTGGTGCGTGCGTTTCGAGTCTCTCTTCTCGGAGGACATTAGCTGATACGTACTAGAGACGTCAGGGGGCTTGCCTACTCAGGTGCAAAGCAACGAAGACGATAGAGGTGCGAACTCCGACGCTCATTAACCATCACGCGTATGCCACTACTCCAGGTTTGCACCAGAATGTCTTTCATTCGCAGCTTGAGGATCCCTCCTCCGCTACCATCCTCTCGTCTCTCAAGACATCACCACCCGTGCCGCAAACCTTGACGGAGAAGATTGTCCAGCGGTATTCTGTTGGCCTTCCGAAGGGCAAGAAAGTCAAAGCTGGCGATTATGTCACGATCTCACCGTACCATTGTATGACACATGATAATTCTTGGCCTGTCGCGCTCAAGTTCATGTCTATCGGGGCGTCCAAGATTCGGAAACCGAAACAGATCGTAATGACTTTGGATCATGATGTGCAGAACAAAAGCGATGCCAATCTGAAGAAGTACCGGCAGATCGAGGAGTTTGCAAAGCAGCAGGGAGTCGATTTTTATCCCGCAGGACGAGGAATAGGGCATCAAATAATGGTAGAGGAGGGCTACGCGTGGCCCGGCACTCTCGTTGTTGCTTCAGATAGCCACTCAAACATGTATGGCGGAATTGGATGCTTGGGCACACCAATCGTCAGGACAGATGCTGCGAGTGTGTGGGCAACGTCAAGTACTTGGTGGCAGATACCTTCAATTGCGAGGATTACTTTCACGGGGACTTTACCAGTAGGTGTCACTGGGAAGGATGTAATTGTTGCTTTATGTGGACTGTTTAACCGAGACGAGGTCCTTAATCATGCAATTGAGTTTACTGGCTCTAGTGATACTCTGAAGAGCTTACTGGTTGATGATCGATTAGCAATCGCCAATATGACAACTGAGTGGGGTGCCTTATCCGGTTTGTTTCCAATTGACTCAGTTCTCCAAGGCTGGCTCCGGTACAAAGCCACTGAAGCCTCCTTATATAAGTCCTCAGAACTATCTGATGCTACGACTTTTACTCGTTTTTCGCATCCTCTCATAGATCGATTGTTGTTCAACCCACTATCTGCAGACAAAGGAGCCAAATACGCAAAACAACTATATATGAATCTTTCTACCCTTTCGCCGTACGTGTCTGGACCGAACTCAGTAAAAGTCGCGACACCAATAAGCAAGCTTTCAGCCCAGAATATCAAAGTCGATAAGGCTTACTTAGTGTCGTGTACTAATTCTCGTGCATCTGATCTTGCCGCGGCTGCAAAGGTATTCAAAGATGCTGCCAATGACAATGACGGGAAGATTCCCAGGGTCGCGGAAGGCGTTGATTTCTACATTGCTGCTGCTTCAATGCCAGAGCAGCGGGCCGCCGAAGAAGCTGGCGACTGGCAGGCCATACTTGATGCAGGAGCAAAGCCTCTTCCAGCTGGATGCGGGGTTTGCATAGGCCTTGGGACTGGACTACTCGAGCCTGGAGAAGTCGGAATCAGCGCCAGTAACAGAAATTTCAAGGGTCGTATGGGATCAACAGGCGCAAAGGCATATCTTGCAAGCCCCGAAGTCGTCGCTGCTAGCGCTTTGTCCGGAAAGATTACTGGCCCAGGCTGGTACGAACAGCCGGAAGGGTGGTCAGGGATTGCTATGGGCGAGGGTGATGGAATCAAAGAAGAGGATAGGATGATCACCGCCGAAGAGGCGCTGGAGAAGATAATTGGCCAGCTCGATGGTATGGTCGGAACGGCAGAGAGCGAAATCTTAGGTGGTCAAAAGGAGGCAAAGCAGGAGAATGGTTCATTGACCGAAATTCTTCCTGGCTTTCCAGAAAAGGTAGAGGGTGAAATTGTCTTTTGTGATGCTGACAATATCAACACGGATGGTATCTATCCCGGAAAATACACTTACCAGGATGATGTTACTGTTGAGAAAATGGCTGAGGTTTGCATGTCCAATTATGACACTGCGTTTTCATCGATCGTACGAGAAGGGGACATCCTTGTTGCTGGCTTCAATTTTGGCTGTGGAAGTTCCAGAGAACAAGCAGCCACGGCCATACTTGCGAAGAAAATACCTTTGGTTGTTTCCGGAAGCTTTGGAAACATTTTCTCCAGGAACAGCATCAACAACGCACTCATGGGTGTTGAGGTTCCGCGTCTGGTGCAAAGATTGAGAGAGACCTTTCCTACTACGGTTGACACGGTAGGATCTCAGCAAGCCATCACAGAGCCTTCTCAGAATCGCGAGTCTTTAGACTCACCACCTCCTGGTCCCCAAACCACCCCAAAGCAGGAGAAGGTCTTGGAGAAGGTCTTGACTCGACGCACTGGCTGGAAATTTGTTTGGGACGTAAGAAGAAGCCTAGTAGAAGTCCAAGAGGGTGAAGGAGGCCCGGTCTGGACCCAGAAGGTTGGAGAACTGCCTCCGAATGTACAAAAAATCATTGCATTAGGAGGACTGGAAAATTGGGTAAAGAAAGAAATAGGCGCGTCTGCCTGAGCCATTGACGGCGCGAACTTCGTAAGATGCTCGGTTTACGGACCTGCATATGATGCAATTCTCATTCAATTGAGGTGCGAGCAATAGCAGCCCTGAAAAAGACATGAAGATCTCAGGTATTGGATCTCTGGCTACTGATCTATACGGACTTAGCCTTCATTGACACGGTTGTCTGAGGGAGGTTATGACATCTTCTCGCAGTGAATTATTTAAGATACCTTCGGAAAGCGGCATGTTATTTGCAGAAGAAACATAGAAGTGTAAAATTATACCAGATCACTGATTTATGTAGTAAGATGGCTACTTCAGTACTCTAGAGATTATTTCTTGCAGACTTACCACGATTCAGCACAAGCCCTGGTATCGACGCCTAGTAAATGTCAGTATCAGCAGTCAGGAGGTTGAAAAGACAGACGACTCACCCGTCTCCCCACACGCCCTGGAGAGTTCTAAACTCATTCAATTGCTCCGACTTTTCGTCTCGGGCGTCGCCGAGCCGCTCCTCGAGACGCGAAACTTCTGCTCTCATATCAGCTCGCATCGCGGCCTCCGGTTCTGCTCTCCTGTTCCACCTCAGGCTCTCGATCCTTGCCTCGAGTCCACGGATCTCCTTCTCATAACGCTCGATGATGTTTCTCTCTTCACGTTGGTGGCAGCTTCGGCAGAGCGATGGCTGGGGTACGTTCTTTGTGTGTAATACTTCAGCATAATTGCCTACGCATTGGTCTTGTTCGGTAACGCCATAGATGCACGAGTCGGTGACTACGAATCGCTTGAAATGGCCACAGACCTGGTGGGTTTCCGAGTATCCTTTACACATCACTGATGTCAATTGACGATGTGGTGTTGACTTGTCTAGCTTTGGAGGTGGCCACTACGGTAGCAAGTTTTAGGCTGCTGGATTGTGGACGCTGTGAACTGTGAGAGTTTAAAGTGAATTTCCTCGAATTGTGAAGCATCCCTGTATTGTATAAGCAATTGTCATCGATAAACAATACCATTGTACTTGGTCAAAGCAATCATTACTTCCATGACCCGGAATCTTCAAAGGATTATGGTCTACTTCAAAGACTCGTTCATTACAAACGAACTCCGAGTTCAGGTTGGTTCCGAGTCTTGTTCGGAAAGGTCAGCGAAAAATCACGGCTACTTGATTTGAACGTTCGTTTGTCCGATGGCATTGCATGATACTATCTCAAGGTTCTGACATTGATTCCTCAACACAAGCTGGAGTTCTTTCAACACCGGCGGCAGAATTCATAACCTGCTCCCCATGGCGGCAAATCATTGACACCGAGGGCAGTAGCAACCATATGAATATTGGAGCTTGCACGAAGCTTGCAAGAAGCTTGCTGGTTTCTAGTAGATAGATTCCATGTTCTCTAATCCTTGGTGTATGCTATTTTGAAAGATATTACATAGCCTCAGGCTTCAGCTTGCTGCAGTGCCGCGGGGATAGCCGCGCCTGCCGCCTTCACGGTCTGATGTCCATGTGTTGTAACTCTTCTGGCTTAGCTTTAGATACAATGATGAAGCGGAGACGATGAACCCAAGTTGTGTTCTGCTATGTTCAGAATGCGGAAGGACGACGGAGCGGCTTAATCACGAAATGAGATTAACTGAGGCGACGTCAACACAGGCTATCGCTAAGGTTTGATGGTCAGAACGCTGAAGTGTCTGCTGTACCTCGATTATGGAGTACACTGAGGCAGTCAGCGAGGGAGAGGCAAACGACCCAAATGCTATCATCGTAAAGGCAGATGAAGTGGACGAGTCTGGAGCCGATATCTCGACGATCTCCCCCACCGACACCACTGATTCTGAGTTTAATGAACGCATTGAATCACGAAGAGCTCAAGACGCCCAAGCAGGAGGAAGTCCCAAAATCCTGGCCAACGCTGTACCTAGTCCTCCTAGACCTCTCGGTCGCCCCACCATTCGTCGCGATGGCTCTGCGCCACTTCCACCTCAGCAACCCCCTCCACCTGCACCACCTCAGCAGCAGGATGAGGGAGGGAACCCAACCGATTCCCTAAGCTTGCAGCAACTCAGAAGACTAGTGACCGACTTACCAAAGCTTGAGCCAACTGCTTACGCATACGAGTATACAGATACTCGGGAGTTTCCAGAGGAGCTTGAGGAGTGGTTCCAATACAGTGATGAAGAGCGTTATATGTTGCTTCGGGCAAAACAGACATTCGATGAAAAATGGGAGCAGGGACAAGCTACTCGCATCGCTCCTTCAGAGAAAGCCCTACAATGGACTGATGTTGAGGCGGCGGACAGGGAGAATTTCCTGGTTGGAGCCCTCCAAGCTTTAACCAGCACGGAACTTTCGACACGAGTCAAAAGTCTAGAATGCATATCATACATTGCGCTAGGAGTTTGGGGTGATACTGCTGGCTTAGTAGTCGAGGAGGAGGGATCCGAGAAAGACATATTCGGTGTGAAAGGCAATTCGCAATATAGCAAATCTAAGCTTCAGCTGAGATGGATAGTGAATGGAGCAAAGCTTCTTTGTAGGATTGGCGCATTACAAAAGCTTTTCGATGTTCTTACAAGATCATGTGATAATGAGAAGTCAGTCATTCTACTACCACTTTGGGCTTTGCGTAACTCTTGTTGCTTGTGAATATTCCTGTTAACTAAACCCTAGAGATTCCGACAATCTCAACGACTTGTCTCCCATGAAAGACGAAGAAATGGCTTCCATGAAATTTCTCAAGCAGATCGAGACCAATCAAGTGCTCACTGCACTCTACTGTGTTGTTGAAGTTGGGCGATGGCAAATTAGTGAAAGTAAAGAGACTTCTATTCGGCAAGCCATCAGTATGACTATGGACCCCCTACTGTCACATATTTCTAATATGTGTACTTGGCAGCCGACCTAACGCCCGATTTCTTGGCTTTTTTGGCTCGGACGATTGCAAAGCTGAGGTGGGAAGACTCGTCTCCGCTCCCTGTCTCAAGAGTAAGCATAGCGTTGACCATGATCCTCAATTATATTACTAACTCCATTGCTAAAGATTATTCTCACGTTCTGGAAATCCGTCCTATTGGTGTTTGGTAGCACAGAGGAAGTGGAAGAATCTAAGGCTGCTCTTCGCGATGCTTCTGATGAGGCTGAAAACGAGCATGGGGAGGGTTTTATCACAGCATCACCACTCGATTACCATTTGTTTCGACAAGAAATAACTTCAAAGTATCCAGCGTACAGCCCTCCACCACCGCTAGTACCTATTGAACTCGAAAACAATTCGATATTACCTCCACTTCCTAACCATCCTAGCCGTCGCGTTAGCCAAGAGAGCCTGCGACTCAGCGCTGGCGTCAATGTTAATGGTACTGCGGGATCAATCTTTAATCAACCTGTACATATTGCGACGCCCGCGCCGTCTCCACCGCCTTCACCTGCAGGACCTGGCGGAAAGGGCGGCAAAAAGCAAAACTACCAGACTAATCAAAACTTTCCCTTCTTATACCCTCCTCTAGATGATACAACTAATATCGTTGGCGGTAAAGGTAGTGCCACCTTGCAGGACCAACTGGTCGAGAAGAGATGGGACGGTAACGATGTTCCAGCTTCCATTCAGGAAGCTGGACAGCTCTTTGCTAGTAGGATGCGGATGTCAAGATCGATACGGCAACTTTGGGATGTGCGCGAGAAATTCATCACGTACGAGAGAGGATGGAATGAGGCCGGCAAGGACGACGATTTATCCGATCCTGAAGTGGCGGAGACCAACATGAAAGGAGATGAGCTGTCTAATAAAGCTAAGTATCAACTTAAAGCGCCCGAATTTGAGAAGGAAACAGACAACGAAGATGTACAACGACGACTGGATGCTGTGGAAAATTTCTACGTATGTATTGAAATTCCCACAAGTAAATCACCGGCTAACTCTTGGTAAGCGAAATTCCCTGCCTCATCTCCAGTCGGTAGTCATTGTTCTGTGGAAAGCCGTGTTTGCCAATGTCTCCGCGCTCGTGACGCAAAGTAGCGGACAAAACGGGGTCCCTAACAACTTATCTCTTGCTGAGGATAACGGTGATGCATCTCAAGGCAAACGAAAGATCAATGGAGCTTCGGCAATTCATCTGAATGGTTTAGCAAACGGGCAACTGGCCAACAACGATGATGGCACCGATCCGGCAGTTGAAGAGCTCAATGCCATACGCTTGAGGGAAGTTACATCGAAGGCTATCTCTGGTGTTCTCCTCATGCTCCTGAAATGGTTCAAAGTGTCGCGTGAGCCAGCCAACTCGAAAGCCTGTTGATGTAGTATGGAAGCTGATTTGCCGTCTAGACATCCTCAAATTCGAATACCTGAACCAACTACTTCTTGACGCAAATTACATACCACTAATTCTCAAGCTTTTTGCCCATCAAGACATAGACAGAGCAGTAGATCAGAAGAATGATCGCGAAGATCTCGAGTAAGTTTGATCCCCATCTCTATCCGGAAGTCATTGTCAACGGTTCCTCGCAGCTTCTTCAACTTCTGCCGCACCAATTCCAGACATCCCCCTACCACCCCGCCCCAGCCCTCACTCTCTCCCTCCACCTCCAGCGACGACGAAGCCCAACCACACGCCATTCCCAAACACCGCCGTTCTCCCGCCTCGCGTTCCCCACCGTCTTCCCCACCGCTCCCCACAGACACCAAACCCTCTCGCCCTGAAGTCGACGAACTCGGCTACCCCACGGGGGGGACCCTTCCCACTACCCCGCTAACAACCTACTCCCCCCGCTTCTTCTTCACAACCATCACCCTCCTGCGCCTCCTCCAGAAGATCACCAAGCGAAAAGCCCACCGCGCGCTGTTGCTCGTGCAATACAAGAGCAGCACGATCCTGCGCAAAGCGCTCAAGATCCCGCAGCCGGAGCTGCGTCTCTACACCCTCAAGCTCTTCAAGTCACAAGTCCCCTACTGCGGCCGCAAATGGCGCCAGACGAACATGCGCGTCATCACGGCGATTTACCTGCACTGCAAGCCCGAGCTGCGTGATGAATGGCTGTGCGGCGGGGACGTGGATGGGGTTGTCGAGGAAGCCGTGCCGCTGGAGCAGGCTGGGAGGGGTCTGGTGCATTGGTGGCATTTGCGGAATTATCGGGCTGTGATGGAAGGGAAGGAAAGGCGGGAAGGGGAGGGGGAAGAGGTGGCGGAGGAGGATAATTTCTTTGCGAGGGAGTTGGAGAAGATGGGGTGGGGGGTTGGGGGGATGGGGTTGGCGGAGGGGGAGGAGGAGGGGGGGGAGGTGCAGGTGGGGGGGAGTGAGTGGGATGGTGGACCGTTGCAGATGGAGGGGTGGGCTTGATGGGGGTTGGAGGCGAGGCTTTGGTATGGGGTGGATGGGGCAGTGGGGCAGCGGGATTGTTCTGTGCGTGGAGATGCCGATGAAATAGGTAGAAGTTGTTTTGCAGTGTATATCATGACATCCTGCGATGGAATAGTGCTAGCAGTAAGATTTGTTAAAATCCCGAATTACTTGTTAAACAAGTCACTGCAGTTCATTCCAATCTAATCAAGTCAAGACAATCTTCGATCATGCCAGACGGCCTAGATATTGAATCGAACGTAGCCAATTGCATGACTGACCATGTCGAACCCCATATTTTCTGTCGGTTCTGCATCTCTCCATCTATCTCTTAATTTTGTCTCCTTGATACTGTTGAACAACTAAGGTGGTACTCTATTCTACGCAGTCTTCTGGTCTATACCTCGACATCTATACATGTATGCTTTGATATCGTCTCTTGCGCCTACCAGGGCTATGATCCCGGTACGCCTCTCGAGGCACGATATGCATTCGAAGATATTAGCATCTAATGTATACTCCCCGTCTCAGAAGTCCTCTCCATTTTCGATTTTGAATGCTGGTAGAGAGAGGCGTACAGGTCCTGACTGAAGTGTATGCCTTCTAATGGTAAGAATATAGGAACTAGTAAGTGACACACGACCTTTAAATTTCCAAAAGCGATTATACCCGGCCGATGTACTCCTGTGGTCAAGCTTTTGCTGATGGGCTTCCGTCGAATCCCGTCACGTAACGGGGCAAACGAGCTTTGCTGCCGTTCTGTAGAAAATATACGACTCAAGGACCTTGGGATTCTTCGGACCATCATGCGTGATGTCGGAATTTTTGTTATAAACTCAAAATCTCTCCTCCCTGCGCTACTCCACCTCGGAAAAGCTCCTTGATGACCCTTCCCTCAACGACAGTCTCTTTGTATATTCCTTCAACGTGTTTCGGCTCTACCCGTCCATACCAGATACCCTTTCCTGCCAGCGGCGACGTCTCTCCGTTCGGTAATGGCCAATAAGGCGGAATGTAGAGGATGACGTTGCCGGCAAAGGCATGCCCACCAACATGGCTAATCAAACTTCGTTTTGGACTCTTGATTTTAATACGAGTGAATGTAGAACGCGCAGCAGGTTGGCTTGCTTGGGTTATGAATGATGGACGTTGTGCGCCTCGGAACTTGTAAGGATGGCGCGCATCTTGCCGTTGGAATTCACGGCGAAGAAGAGGCCCAATGGTACCGCAACGCGCATCCCGAGATGAATGGCCACAAATAAAGATATTGGGTGCCGTGATCTTCTGAACCGTGTAAGGCTCGTGGGTATCTGGATGGTTCCAACTTTGGGTATCGGGGAGTAAGAACTGCGTCACGAGAGCTTCAATAGCTCGTGGGGTGTTGACAATGTGTTTTATAGCGCGAAAATGAGGGAATATTTGGACCGAACTGTAGGATTCCTCCGATTTCCCTTGTCCTGCTATGGATGAGGAGTTGGTGATCAGGATGTTGTTATTTGGCTGCTCTCCATATTGATTAGCATTGACTCAAAGGTGAAATAGGAAGAGCAAGCTGCGTTCAAAAGATGACATCTCCTACCCACATCATGAAAACGACCTTTGGGTCCAAGCAAAGCCTTCAGCTCGCGCGCCAGATTGGGACCTTCCTCGTCCTCTATTCTGCTCTTCCAATCGAACTTCCCTGTATTTATGATGACATGCTGGGCGTACGGAGCTACGGTACCCGACAAAGATCGCTCTCGATCAATGTCAAGGCCGGCTGGGGTCGCTCCGCATGCGCACGTTGGTGGTGGGCATGTGTCCACGACGGGGAAGGACAGGGCTGGTGATGGAGGGAGTTGAGATATCCGACGAATACCTGAACAGGAGGGGAAACGATATGAACAAACATATTTCCGTGGCGGCTTCCAAAGAGAGCGTGTAGTTGCCATCTTGTGGAATTGGGAAGAAATGTGGATTATGGAATCGTGAAATATAGGAGCTGGGCTGTTTGGTCCTCGGGCTATCGATTGCCGAAATAAACATTCTAGAAGGGTTCACCTAGCACTCGTCTAAACCTAGCAGTCGTCCAGCCCTATAGGGCTGATAATCCACATTCCATATTTTATTGCTACCAACGTATAATTCTTCAACATATCAGCAAAACGATGGCAGCCACCCCCCCATGTCCTTCATACCTTCTGAAGATATCGAACTTTCACAGGAAGAGCGCATAACGCTTGCTCAAGCCCGTTGGAATGAGGCTACAGCAGCCAACGAAAATCCTTCCAAAGCAAAACTCGCTCGTCAACATGACATACCAAAGAGTACTCTTACGGATCGAATCAATGGTCGAAAGGCTGCTTCTGTACGCAATCAGCATTTTCAAAGACTTAGCTCCGAAGAAGAAGCAGCTATATGTGACTGAATTCTACGTCTTCAGGCAGCAGGTCAATGATCTACTACGTCTAGGCTCTGAGCTCTTCACTTCAGCATCAATGACAGCAAGCTCTAGACAAAAGAAGAAGAAGCAGCTGATAGTTAAGCTACGGGTCAGGCAGCTGAAGCTGAAGCGGAAGCAGAACCAGGACCAGGATCAGGATCAGGATCAGAAGCAGAGGAATAACGTGATATCTATAACTGGCCAATCAGGGCGAGGCATGCGTATCAGAAGGGCCCCAAAAAGGTCCTATTAGCTACGTAGTTCACCTAAAACGAATCGTTTGAAGCAATAAAATATGAAATGCGGATTATCAGCCCTATAGGGCTGGACGACTGCTAGGTTTAGACGAGTGCTAGGTGGACCCTTCTACTGCAAGTCGCTCGAGGCTGTTCGTCCTCCTTTATATATCTCCAACATGGATGTTTTGAATGCCACGACTTTCCAACTCACTCCTTCGTCATGCCCACCATATCAACCCACTGCTCCCGTTACTTGTTCGGACATGCCGTGATCTTTCCTCCGCTCGTAATGAGCTGAGATGGCTGCGCGAGCATGTCCTGACCACTACAAAAGCTCTTTCTCCTCCACGACCATGGCAGCACTTACACCAACTATGTGTCCAACGATCTAGGGGAAAGCCGTTGCAATACATTCTGGGCAATCAACCTTTCGGAGACCTCGATATCATCTGCAAGCGAGGGGTATTGATCCCTCGGTCAGTCTACGATGCCCTCGATCTTATTTTCTACAGCTAACAATGCATTTAGTCCTGAGACTGAAGCCTACACAACTCGTCTGGCGCATCTGTTAATCAACAGAAACAAGCCTATTCTCTCTGCCGATAGACTGCTAAAATGGCCTCAGCTCCGTATCTTGGATCTTTGTACCGGCACTGGCTGCATTGCACTCCTCCTCCATGCCATCCTCTCCGCGAAATTATCAGATACCCAACTACATGGTGTTGACATCTCGCGTCAAGCTCTTGCACTGGCAAATCAAAACCTCCGCTGGAACATTGCGCAGACACACCTGCGTCAAGTCGCACGTGAGCAGGTGCGGTTTGTAGAAGGCGATATCTTCCATGATCTCCCTATCTTAAGCGGAACATGGGATATAGTAGTCTCGAACCCACCGTATATATCCCCTTGCAGCTTCACTACCGACACGTCCCGCTCAGTGAGGATTTTTGAACCCAAGAGCGCTCTCGTTCCCCCATATGCTTACACCCTGTCTGACGGGGAGGGAGGTACTCTGGAACAAGAATTGGCAATTGGTGATGCCTTCTACCCCAGGCTCCTGGAGATCGCAGCGAAGGTTGACGCGAAGTTTCTATTGATGGAGGTGGCCAATATGAAACAAGCAAAGAGAGTTGTAGATTTGGCGGTAAAGGATGGCCATTGGGATGGATATGAGATTTGGAGAGATTATCCTGATCAAAGTGTGGCATCCGGAGGAGATGCGTTGGAGATTAAAGGCCAGAGTGTCAAAATCTTGGGGGAAGGCCACGGCAGATCTGTCTTCTTGTCAAGAGCTGGTGGTATTAATATGTTGGGGTGAGGTTATGAGATTAGGCTTCGATAGTACCAGTCACAAGGTTCTGTAACGCCGCACTTCTCTCGGCTCTACAGTACTCAACCTCGCTTCGCCTAGGATACTAGGACTACGCACCAGTGACTACTTGTATAGGCGGACACGAAAGGGTTTTTCTTGCAAATTTTGCATGAAGATTGAAGAAGTGCAGAATGATTTAGTGAACAGCAGTGTGAGAATCAAGCTAGAAGAAGACAGCGAATAGCATGCTTGAGTAAATACCCTTTCTCATTTGAATATGAACATGTTTCAAACTAGCTGTTCACTTGAACATTTGATCATTGACGTACTTTACTTGCTTGTGCAGAAGTCTTCGTCATGATCAAAGCACAGCTGTCTTATTACTGCATACAGTAGATGGCACTTCCATAGTCAATCTGTGTTTTTGGCTTCTTTTGCAATCACCGTTCGAGTTTGGGAGAGAAGCAGGATGATTCGGTGGAAAGTAGTGTGAGAATCTTTCTCGAGGAGGGTAACGAATAGCATACTTGAGTAGGTTCGTTATATTGTTTAGGTGTAAAGTGTCTTCAAATAATCTATCTGGCAGTGATAAAGTCAACAGTAGCTGTAGGTGATATCTATCCGCTATCTCTTTCGTAATGCCTCATATGGCCTAGGTATTAGCTTGAGGGTTTGATCATGGGCCTACGTTGCGTGCTTATATAGGGGGAATCCAGCCACTTCGGATGATAGTTTTGTCCCTGAGAACCTTGCCACAACCAAGCCTATGGATTATCTCGATTATGTGACTCTTCGAGGCGACGTTAGCTGGGACATGCATCCAAACCTATGTTCCAGATTACTCTGCGGTCCTACGGCCGAATGGATCCCAGGGAGCATTCCTGGAGACGCAGCGTTGAGTTCCGACCTCATGATACATCCATCTGCTGGACTTGTCGAGACAACGTTAAGACCAGCTTCTATTGTAAAGATTGCAAGAAAGACTGGTGCCGATCGTGTCATGGGAAGTACCTCGAAAGGGTAGAATATACCACCGTGTTAAACGTCGCACGTACTGAACAAGTATACAGTTGACAGAGAATGCTCCATCTATCATCAGATATCGGGAGCGCTGGAACCATGAATCCGGATTTGGTTTGGTTAGAAGCCTTCCTAAGCAAGATCGCAGCGAGGGAGATCGCTTGGCAGCTACAACAAGACCGCGTATCTAATAAAGAACACTGGGAGTAGGAGATGAAGTTACCCATTCTTCACCTCTTCACATCTATGCGTACCTTTCTCCGCGCCGCGCACTCATGTAGATTGCATTGATCGTGCCCTCTGCTATGCCTGTCAACGAAGATGGTGAAAGGATCAGACGATAATCGGCGGAGCCAGTATTGGCGTCGCTCTCCTTGTTCCTGGTGGTCAGAATCTGTCGTTCGCTGCCTCTTTACTCTTGTCTTTTCTCAGTGCTATTCTATTCATGCTTGACCTTATTCTGCGCTGTCGCTTAGGAGCGGGAAGGCCAGTATCGGCACATCTCTTCCTCTTCTGATGGTCTGCTCTGCCAAAGTAAACATTTAGACCCTGCGCCACCACCAGCTTAGCTACTGAATACGGCGAATTGATGTTACATGTCTCCAAGCCTTCTTGCTTGAGGGAGATTGTGAAGCTGTCACCAATGTTCAGCTGTACACGTTTCCGGATATTTACATCTGCTCCTAAACATGAATGGTCGCCGAATCTCCCTGAAATGGGGAAACTGTTCAAGTAGAAGTATGCGGAGCTGCGCGATAGTTGGTTGATGAAGGCTTTGAATTCTGGATCACTTTCCCGCAAAAAGCACAATATGTGGCCAGTACCTACATGTACGTTTTCATGCCTTTCCGGGATAGATTCTAATTCGAAATAGAATAGGGATGCAATCGTGTAGCGTGCTATATCGTCGATAACCCTAGATATCGGGTGATTGGTTTGAACGTTCAATTTTAGCCCATGCATACTCCTCGTGTCGTCCAGTCTTGGCTCCGCTCCGTCAAACTCGATATCGAGGCGGTGGAACCTAAGTCGGATTTTGAAGGCATGCCAAGAGTGAGAGCTAGTTTCGGAGAAGGGAGGTCCGGAGGATCAAGCTACAGTGATCCTCGCTAGGTGTGTGGTTCACACCTTGCTTCTGTGAAGGCTCAGAGCCCAGACCTCAAAGCTCCACCAGAAACGTAAACGAGAAGCTGGACAGTCTTCTCCTCAAGACCAAGACCGGCCTCCTTCGAAACGACCTCGAACCTCATCTCCAAGCTGCAAGGCCGAAGGAGAACGACAGAAGGAAGCAGAGAGCGACACCAGCAAGAACAACGCTGATCCGGTTGAGACTTGGATTCGGACCAACAAGTGGCCAAGCCAATACGTCGAACAAGACAGCCAAGCTGGGCAAGATTTTTTTGAACACGACAGCTGGCTAGAGGAGCAAATGGAGCAGTCGTCGACCCCAATACCAAGCGTATTAGAAGCTGCTGCCTCTGGACCAGATACCCTGATGTACTTGATGTATACTCATCGGAAGGGTCGTCCGAATATGAGCATGCGACGTCTGGCTCTGACAATGAGACATCTGAATACGAGGATGGGTCTACCGGATATGATGATGTTTATTTTGATCAACCAGTACGGGCGTTTGCTGAAGTTCTCGCCGAGGAAAATCAACTGCAATACCTAATTATCGCTACACCCTGCAGACCAAAAGAATTCCTCCAGCCGCTTGAGCCTTTGCGAGGTATCAAGCTTGCTCGGGTGCTCCAACATTTGCCCCTTGGGCGGTATTGCAAGTCTTTGAAAAGATACAACAGTCGTTTGCGTATACTTTTGATGAGCAACGGGGAATATAGCGATACTAGCGACATTACGAAAGAAGAGATAGAGAAGAGTGAGGAGGCTTTGGCGACAATGAGCGATGACGGTCAAGAAGATAATAATTTCCGCGGACGGAAGTTACATGTTGGTTTTACTGACGTGGTATAGGAACTCATAACGGATTAGCGGCTCCGTGATAGTGTATGTAGACGGTGTTAAGATTCAAACTCCAGTGCAAGACTTTTTTTTTTCATTTGACTCCAGTCTCCAGCTCAACTAATAGTAGGATATAGAAAGCAAATCAGGCACGGACAGTAAGCAGTTCTACATTTAACCATAGCTCAAGCCCAAAAAAAAACCTGTTTTGCGATCTATATGATATACTCACACAATCAGGAATCGATCTTCGTTCTTGAAATATCTTCTCCAGATGACAGTTCCGCCCACACATTCTCACCCACCTTACAGATCACAAAGGCCCTTCTCCGCCTCCAGAGCAGTCTTTTATGCACAATTTCCAAGTTTTCGACTTATTCGCTCATCATCTAAACGACCGCGTCGGCAGTCCACCCACTTTCAATCAATGAGCACCAGCGTAATCGTACGAAATTCTAGTCTCCAGAATCCTTCATCGAGACCAATCCCCACGGATTGAATCAATACAATATTGAACATCTCCAGACCACTGCAAGGAGTATATAGAGGCTTTCGAACTAGCCAATGCCACACGAAGCGTTCTTCTGCGAATAGCTATTTCGAAAATCTTATCTGCCTCACTCATATATCTTCAATTTCAAAATCTTCTACTCGCAAAACAACCATTGGAATACACATGACAACGCATGTATGAAGCCTATCTCTTCACTAGTACTCCTGTTAGATAGCTCTTCTTCACTCTTTCATTCTCTCTTATCATCTTCCCATCCCTATTTATCCTTCCCATCCACCACCCCTTCTAACCCGTCTCCCCCCTCCCTTCTCCTTTCTCCGCTCCTAACTCTCAACGCCCAAATCACGTCGCTCTAAAGCCCCAAAGACCCCAAATCTCAAACTCGCCGTATAAAACCAGCAGATAGCGTAGGACACCCGACTTGCCCAAAGGCCATTCGAAACCGGCTGGAGAAGATACTGGGCTCGGGATATGGTTCTTCAGCAAGTACTGTATCCCTCGGACCACGAAACCCTTCCCACCCCCCACCACCCCCCCAATCTTCCCCCAAGATGTGTTCCCCCCCCCCGAAATCTCGGCATTTTCCTTGACTAGAGAGCTAGAGGGGGTATTAATGGACTTTATGTCGTGGTGGATTAGAGGGCGGGGGGTGTGGATATGGGATGGGGAGTTGGGAACGGGGCAGTAGAGGGTAGGGGCGTTAGTGGAGGGGAAGAGGGCCTAGGGGGGGTGCAGGGGTGTGTTTAGGATGGTGAGGTAGAAGTGGGGTGGCATCATAGGGGTAAAGTAACTCAGACCAACCGCCCAACCAGTGAATATCAGACGTGTTATAGGAGTTGGTGCTTCATATGTACGTTTCCCGCTCTCCCCGCATATACCCCCTTCCCATTCATTCAATATCCAAAAACGCTATACCCACATCCTAAACTCCACACCCACGCCCCATCAACCAAAAAGTCCCCTGAAGCTGCTCCTACTACACCAAAAGCTGGTACACATACCATATTGCCGCAAAGGTATCTCAATCTAACATTACCATTACTGCACCTTCTTCGCCCCCTTGTATATAACCCCATGGCTAATAAGCAAATACTTCTTAAACAAATCCTCTGCGAAATCGTCGAATTTTTCGTATTCGGCACCCAGGCGGTAGGCGGCGGCGATGCCGGAAACGCAGGCCATTTCGTGCATGTTCTGGGGGCTTGTTAGTGCGTGTGGCCGTGACTGGGAGGGGGTGGGGAAGGGATAATGTAGCGATGAGGAGGGATGCTTACGACTAAAGTCCACGAGCCAGCGAAATGAGTGTGGTTCTTGCCATTGATGAACATCATGTTTGGGACGACACGAACGTAATGTTGCCATCGGTGTCCTAATTGATGCCACCACTTCTTCTCGATGACCTTGCTCTCGTCGATTTCGTCGATAGTCCACAAGTGTCTATTTGTCTTGTCTAGAAAGATGGACTGAAACACATGCTGCTCATGCGGTATAGGTGCTTTATCCACATCATGATCCATCCGGAACTGATGCTGATAATTAGTACAGTCGAACGCCATCTCAATCTTCATCGGATCTTCGGGGTACGAGTGCGTGTAATACATAGGCCTGAAGCCCGAGGGCTCACCACCGGGACCCGGGATCTCGTTCTTGGCGAAACGGATCTGGTCTGCTTGGTCTTTGGATTTGGGCTTTGCGCACAGATCGTCGGAGAAGTGCGTGGTGTGGTTTTTGGAGAAGTAGGCGGCGTCGGAGTGAGTGATGGTGACGTCGTCGAAGAAGCGGGCGCCGCCGAGAACGAATTTTTCTTTCCATGTCGCTGTTTTGCCAAGCAGCTTTTTCGCGTCGTCGGCTAAGATGGCTATGACGAGGTCGTCAAAGGTCTCGGTATCCGAAGCGGGCCCGGTATGCTCGCCTGCGCCAACGACTTGGGCGCTTTTGCGCTCAGGGTCGAAGGGGCGGGTTTGCAGGACTACGCCTTTGTTGCTACGGCCGAGAATGGCGGAGACGTCGGTGTTGAGGCGGATATCAACGCCCTTGGAGCGGAGATCATTTGCCCAGTCGCCGTAGAAGCGCTCAAGGTGGGGAAAGGTGACCATGAGGGGGAGATTGGGAAGAAGCGTTTCTGGGTCGTAGTCCCAAAGTTTCATGTTGGGGTCATCGAAGAGGCGTTCGAGGACCGCACAGGAGACGTTTGGGGTTTGATTGCCAGTGCCCAGGAAGAGGGCGATGAGGGGTATGACCATTTTCTCGCCGAATTCCTTGTTGAAAAAGAACATGCGTAGCATGATTTTAATCGGCACGATCCCAAGGATGGGCATGGTATATTTGATTATTTTCAGGACGCGGCCGAACTTCTTAATATCCCCAGAAAACTTATCGACCATGGGACTGGGGAAGACGTTTGTCCAAAAGCCATCCCGGCCCTTACCGAACGATACCTGGAGCTTGACATCTTGCTGGGAGTGGCCGTATTTCTTGAAGTAATTCAAGGTGTGTTTGAACGCGGCCGAGCCTCCTTGCACGCCATCGTTCATCCACGAGGTTCCGTACTTCTGCTTGTCCAAGGATATCGACGTCGCTTGACCACCACACACGGACATACGCTCGATGATTGTGACGTTGAATTTGTCTGGGTGCTCGGCGAGAGTAGCGGCGCAGGACTATTCTCTGTGAGCAATCTCAACTCCAATGTCTAGGGGGGTTGAGATGTACCATTCCAGCTGCGCCGGCTCCAATGATGACCACGTTCTTCTTGCCATCTTTGAGGAGAGGGTTGGAAGACATTGTGGGATACTACCACGCTCCAATGCAGAGACGTGAAATGGATGAGAAAGGATTCACGGGGGGGACTTGATCACAGATTATATGTTATGTATAAAGTAGCTATATGTAGTAGCCCCCAAGACGACATGCGACACGGGCCTGCAGGCAGATGCTGAATCCGACATTGACGTGAAGACTTTCCTCCAAAGGAAGGAAGGCAGCCCAATGGCCAGAGTTCCCCAGGGAGAACCTGACTGGCCGGAAATGGCGAGTGGTGACGTTGGTTGTACTTCCAGAACAACGCTAGGATCTCACGCTAGATTAGCTCAGATCGGTATGTGCGTTAGCGCTGCCGCCTGGGGTGACGCGCCATCACGTGTCGACGTGTCGACGTGTCGACGTGTCGGAAATCCTTCACATCGCTTACTAAGTTACCGGTAATCGAGTGTTGACCAACACATAGTCATGGACAACGGAAACCTTTGCCCAGATATCACTGATCCGTGTTCTTCATTCGTCCTACTACGTGACAAGGGCTGGTCGGTTCAACTGCCTGCCCATCAAATCTGTACAACGGTGTAGTCCGAACCCAGTCTTCATCATGGATACATCGAATGAGGACGAGGATTTGAAGAGAGCCATTGCGCTCTCCGTACAAGAACAGGAACCACAGCCTTCAGCTGACATCGACGTCGGTTCTGAAGGCGGATTACCCAACGCTTCTGTTACCGTACCTTCTCCTCCAGTGCCGGTATCAACCTCTCATACCTTGTTGGGCCTTGACCGAGAAGCAATGGAGCATGAAAGGCTGGCTCGTAAACGCAAAGCCTCCATATCGCCTCCACCGTCTCGCAAAGCAATGAAGGAGTCCGATTCTTTTACACTTCTAAGTTACGCCCAAAATCTGCATGCCATGTATCTTGATGGTATTGTGAAGAAATCCTGGGTATTTGGTTTTGCGAGAAAGGATGATATCTCGATCGAAGAAGTCCTGCAGCGGGATCATTTGGAATTAGCAGTGCTAAGCTCCTTCCAGTGGGATATTGGTTGGGTACTCGCGAGGCTCCAAAAGACTACTACTACGCAACTCTACTTTGTAATGCAGGCCAAGGATGATGCCACAAAGCGACGATACACAAAGGAAACATCGAAAATTAGAAACCTACGTCTTTGCTTTCCTTCTATGGCAGGCCAGGTCAACTGCATGCACTCCAAACTTATGTTACTCAGCTATCCTAGCCATCTGAGGGTCGTTGTTCCAACGGCTAATCTGGTGGATCATGACTGGAGAGGAAACGGGTTGATAGAGAATACGGTGTTCTTGATCGACTTGCCCAGAAAACCCGATGGTCATCACACTGATACAACAGAGCTGACAGCGTTCGGAAAAGAATTGGTTTATTTCCTCCAGGCTATGGGGCTTGAAAACACCGTGGTTCAAAGTGTCCATAAGTTCGACTTTTCGAAAACCAAAGACATGGCCTTTGTCCACACAATTGGCGGTGTTCACATTGGAGACGAAGCCTGGGGCCGTACTGGTTATTGTGGGCTCGGCAGAGCGGTAAAACAACTGGGTCTGGATACGCACAAGTCTCTTAACATGGACTTTGTCACTTCCTCGATGGGATCGCTAAACATAGGCTTCTTGACGACACTGTATCTCGCTGCTCAGGGAGACGATGGCTTAACAGAATATACTTGGCGGTATTCGAAGAAGACCAAAGCGAAGACCAGCGACGCTGACAAGGAAGCCCAAGAGTTCAAAGACAGAGTGGAGACTGACGTCAGCAAAGATTTTCACATCTATTTTCCAACGCGCGATACAGTTGCGAGTTCCAGGGGAGGTGTGCGGGGTGGCGGCACAATTTGTTTCGAAGAAAAATGGTATGAATCACCAACGTTCCCGCAGCAGCTGCTTCGGGATTGCAAGAGTCAAAGGACAGGCGTGTTGATGCATAACAAGGTTGGTAGATTTTTCTTTACTCGCAGTCTTGTCGGAGCTTTAGAAATCACGAGTCTTGCGCTTTTGTTCTCTATGATTCCAAAGTGTATCTTAATATGGCGACGATTTGGCAGCATACACTGATTTGGGTTCTCTGCAGATTATTTTGGTTCGCCAGAAGGAAAAAGCCCCACAGGATGTTACATACAACTCCGGGTCCAGCGCTTGGGCGTACATAGGTTCTGCCAACTGTTCGGAGAGTGCATGGGGCAAGCTCATCAAAGACGGAGTATCGAAAGCACCGAAGCTGAACTGTCGTAATTGGGAATGCGGTGTCGTCATACCCATGCGCTCACTGCAACCAGGAAGCCACGACGGATCAGACGCCCAGATCATCCAGCCTCTCCAGTCCACCGACCAGCAGCGTAGCCTACAGGAATTTGAAGGCCTGATTCCGGTACCAATGCAGTATCCCGGGGAGGAATATGGGACACGGCGCCCATGGTTCAATGCAGAGCTTTCACAGATTCTCTAGGGTTTACAAACGTAATGATGTATTACTCTAAGAAGCTGTTGGGACCAGAAAGCAAAAGATTGGAGATTGTTATGCAAAGGGTTTGTTTGTAGCCAGATTAGTCGTCAGCTGACGGGTAGAAAAGCCATCATCAGACATAACCGGCTTTGCCTTGAGTCTCCATCAAGCGTTGCTACTGCTTAAGAATTTTTCTTACTGACGGGATCGAAGGTATCACAGTGGACTGCCCTTCACTGCAAGTCGACAGCTGATGAAGGTGTCAATATAAGGTTTGACGCTAATACAATGGGGTAAGGTGTAAATGTACTTTAGCATGCTTACTAAGGCAATGGTGCTGAGGTAATTCTCAACCTTGGTTGAGACAAACACTTTTCTTTACTTTATCTACCCTTTTTTTCGCTTTTTCCTTGCGTCTTCCGTTGTGAAAACATATCGTGTCCTCTGTTCAGATGGGCTGAATGAGTGTAAGGGAGAGATGTCCTGTCGCACCGCCTGAAAGCCGAAGACCTTGGTCAACGTCCTACGCTACAAGTGATTATCGGCTGTTTGCGCTTCTTATCTTGTAGAAATCTGTAAATTTGCTCTCTGCTTCATGAAATCGTCTTCTTCCTTTTGGCTGAAAGTTCTCCATTGCATAAACCCGGTAACTGTTTGCCTAATGTTACCATGCCACATGCAGTTACACCCAAAATTCTATTCGTCGACGCTTACGACTCTTTCTCCAACAACATCATATCCCTGCTGGAGACACAATTACTTGCCGAAGTCACAATCATCAAGATTGATGAGAATATTACCGACTTTGCTGCTTTCTTAAAGCCGTTCAATGCCGTTGTTGCAGGGCCTGGTCCAGGCAATCCGAACAATTCTGACGATGTGGGTGTGTTCAGTGAGCTGTGGAAGCTGGAAGAAGACGATCTCTTGCCAATCCTAGGCATATGTCTCGGATTTCAAAGTCTTGTTCTCACATTTGGTGGGAAAGTCGAGGCTCTGCCAGAACCTCGCCATGGGATTCTAAGGAGAATACACAGTAATGGCATTTCGATCTTCGAGGGCACCGAAGACATTATCACGGTGCAGTACCATTCTCTTCATGCCTCACTGAAATCCCCTCAATATAGTACAAAAGAGACACCGTGCCACGAGGACCTTCACAGACCTATCAAAGCCTGCGGCGAACTTATTCCCCTTGCATGGGACAATGCCCGCGACAATCATTCTCCAGGAGAGGCCGGAAACCGGAATCCAGATTCAATTTTAATGGCTGTAAAACACAGGCACAAGCCTTTTTATGGTGTGCAGTTTCATCCGGAGTCGGTATGCTCGAACGAGAGCGCACGACATATTCTTCGTGCTTGGTGGAAAGAAGTACGCTGTTGGAGAAGAAACACAAACACAACTGAGACTATATCCCAAGAGCAATCGCTTTACGCTGCCAACAAAATAAAAAAGCTTCGATCCAGAGCCCAGAGCAATCCATTTACGAATCCTATGTTTGGACATGCCGGTCGCTGTGATAATCCGAAGGCAAAAGCTCCTTTGACGAAGAGCTTGAAACATTGCCATGAAAAAACAATCCCAAAGCAATCCCGACACAGAACTCCAGTCGCCGGAATTCCGGTCTCCCATAAGCGCTTCGAGGTGATAACAGAGACTATCGACCTAGATCAGATTACGGTACCTGCGATATGTGAGACCCTAAATTTGATAGAAGGGGAGACCGTGGTTTTGGACTCTGAATTGCACCAAAGAGAGGATGTCGGGACTCATAGTATCATTGGTATCATATCACACGATTCCCTGAAGCTGGAATATTCTATGGATAGTGGGGATGTCCACCATATCTGCGGAGGAAAATCTACGCTAATAGACCTCCGAAGTTACGATGGAAGTATCTTCTCCTACCTCAAGGACTTCATGAAAGACCGACAGGCACGGAACGGGCATACCGAGGCGCCTTTTTGGGGTGGCTTGATGGGCTATATAACATATGAGGCCTGTCGCGAGACAATCGACATCCATCAAGACAGTGGTGATGGGTCTTCGGACTCGCTAGAAGCCAACAGACCTCATCTTTGCTTCGTCTTTGTCGAAAGGAGTATCGTGATAGATCACCAAAAACAAAAAATCTATATCCAAAGCATCAAACACAATGATCCGAGGTGGGTCGAAGAAACAACTTTGCTACTTAGCAGAACCATACCATTCACCAAGCAGTCGCACTTCTCTCTATCTCCGGTCCACAAAATATCCTACCCAGACCCCAAAACATACAAATCCCAAATTCGCTCTTGCCAGACCTCCATACGCGCTGGGGACGCCTACGAGCTCTGCCTCACTACTCGCGCCACTATCACCCCGCAGACCCGCCTTCCCTCCTGGCCCCTCTACCTGCGTCTCCGATCCTTGAACCCGGCACCTTTCTCGGCTTACATCCGCCTCGGTGGCCTTACTCTTCTTTCAAGCTCTCCGGAACGTTTCCTGCGCTGGTCACGCCCTACTCACATTAGTAATATTAACGGTTATAATCGGGCGTTAAAGTCGACTTGCCAGTTCCGACCGATCAAAGGCACAGTCAAGCGCTTCCGACACCCTAGTGCTCCAGCCACCACACTGGCTGAAGCAACCGCCATGCTCTCCATGCCCAAAGAGCGCGCAGAGAACCTCATGATTGTCGATCTGATCCGTCATGATCTGCATGGCGTGGTTGGATCTGGGAACGTTAGAGTGAGCAAGCTAATGGCTGTGGAGGAATACGCCACGTTGTATCAGCTCGTCACAGTCATCGAAGGGGACTTGATTTCTACCGATCACGAGCCAGAACAGAGACAAGTCCAGGATTGCGAAGACCATCCAGCGGCGCCACGGCGGAGACAGAGCGTTTCAGGCATCGACGTGCTAGCGGCCAGCTTACCCCCAGGCAGCATGACCGGCGCACCGAAACGTCGTTCTTGCAAACTGCTCAAAGAGCTCGAAGGACGGGAAAGAGGCGTTTACTCTGGCGTTGTCGGATATCTTGACGTCGGTGGTGGTGGAGACTTTAGCGTCGTGATCAGGAGTGCTGTGAGATGGGACGACGATGAAAATGCCGAGAGGCCGGTTAGTGAGAAGTCTCAACTAGAAGAGAACAGCACTAGGAAAAAGCGAGATGAAAGGCCGGATACCTGGACGATTGGTGCCGGCGGCGCCGTCACCGCCCTAAGCGACGAGGAGGGCGAGTGGCAAGAGATGCTGGCGAAGTTGAAAAGTACGCTGGGGTTGTTTGAAGGGCTCGGGTCTGGAAACTAGGATTGCAGGAAGGATCTTCGTACGGGGTGGAAGGTCGGAGTCACTGGGGATTTGGTGTAATATCCGTTGGTTTCTGGTAGGGATAGAGGGCGACGGGGCAAGCGCAAGGGCATTCATCATGCCCGGCTTGTAGTATCTAAGTCGAGGTGGTGGTTGGTTTCTTCAACGAAGGGGAAGGCATTTGGTAATGCAAATCGTAATGTTCGGCAATAGTCTTGATCATAAAAGGGATCTGGCAGGTGATGTTTTCATCTACGAAAGAAACGCTAAGTTACAATAAGAAGGGGGGGGGAAGTAGTGGACTTGCAGTTGTCGACAAATAGAGCTTTTTTAATGTGTATCTCATTCTTCGGGATCGAAGCACGTTGCGAAAAAGACACGACGGCGTGTATACCTTTATCGTACTGTACGTTCCAGGTTCGAGAGTACGATCAATGTTGGGTTTGGACTTAATCTGTTGCTATCATAATCATTAAGCTTTCAACATCATTCAACATTTCACTGTCTAAACGCCCCAGATCATTTAGACCTCCTACCCGTACCAACCCCAAACCCCATAAACTCCCCACACGCCCAAGGCCTCATATCGGCATAAGTCATTTAAAAAATACCCAACCCCCTTCCCTCCCTTACCGTCAAACTCCCACCCCCTACCTCCCTACCCAACAAGAACCCCGTCACCCCCTTCCGCCCCACAATCCCGCCAGATCTCATAGCTCAAAACCGTATGATCATAATAAACCATCATCAACCGATACCTCCTCGAACTCTCTACCGCCCTCCACTTCTCCCCTGCACCACCACCACCACTACCAACCTCCTCATCCGCGGGAGTCATCTCCCTTCCCTGAATCGGCCCGACCGCCATCCCCAACAGCGGCGACTCGGGCCTTTGGCCTTTGTCTTCCTGCGATTTCAGCGGGAGCAGCCAATCGACGCGGAAGCCCACATGATCGTTCCTGCGGCGCAGCACGGTGGTGGTCAAGAGCGCGACGCGGCCGGTTTGGTTCCCGAGGGCGATGAGGCCGAGGTCGGGGATTTGCAGGAGCATGTTGATGCGGGAGAGCTGGTGCAGCCAGGTCAGGCTTGGGGGCGTGTCTTGGGCGAAGAGGTTTTTGCAGGCGAGGGATTCGGTGAGTGAGGGGGAGAGGGGGTGGAGGTTGTGGGAAAGGAAGATGTTGGATTCGAAGGCTTGGAAGAGGTGGAAGGGGAGTTTGGGGGGGTATTGGTGGGGGTTCTGGTGGGAGTGCGCAGGGGGGCGGGGTGTGGGGTTTTGCGCTGGTACTGGGACGGCGTTGGGGGTGTTTGGGAGTTCGAAGAGGTAGATGGTTCCGGAGGCTTCGTTGAGGATGTTTAGGGGAACGTTGGGGTCTGTATGTTTCGTCAGCGACAATCTGACGTAGTCTATTAAGATATCAGTAATGCATACTACCATGTGGAGAACCGAGCCCGTTCCCGATCAACATATCTCCATCTTCCGCGTTTTCCTCGTCATCGGAAATCGAAGCATCACTTCCTTCGTCCGAATCCTCGTCTGAGTCTCCAGACTCATTCATACCAGGCACTACCGTGTACTTTGAATATGCCGGATGCCAGCGAGAAGAGTCAGGGACGTTTTGCAGGCTTGCAGAATTGTCGGCCTCGATCCCAAACCTTCCGGCATCACACCGGACCACATCATGTCCGAATGCCTCAAGCTTGCTCGTACCAAGTCTACAGAAGCTAGGATCCACACACGCAACACCCCAGCCGCGGCGCCCTATTGTTTTTAGTAGTCTCGACGGTGGAATACTTTCTTGGCATCACTCACAGCCAGGGAATGAGGAATTACCGATCTTAAACCGCTCCGATGCTTTTATCGATATCGCCCCTTTCCATATATCCCATACATAGGTTGAGCCGCTGATGTCGGTACTCGCCAAGTAGCGCCCAGTTGGGTCGTCCTTGGTATTACAAAAGGCGATACTGGGAATGTTATGTGAGTGACCTTTTAGGACAATCTCTTGATTGCGCGACCGAAAATCTGGTGATCCCGTCGCTACTCGTTCCCAGTCGACACTTCCTGGGTCAGTGTCGAGGTCGTCTATGGAAACATCGGCAGGGGAATTGAGACCATCTGAGGATGATCTTTGGCCTATAGCAAACGCAAAAACTACAATTTGTTTTGTATTTGAGCTAATTGCAATAAGACGGGCAGCTTTATGTACTGCAATACCCCAAGCGCTCATGCCAACATTTCTTTTGAAGAATGGTCGTACATGTTCGAAAAGCAGGAGCTCAATTTCTTGTTCTACCTCGATAGCGTTAAGGATATGCCGTGTAGTATAGGCCACGACATCGCCATCATCACATGTGGCAAGTAGAATCTCTTCCTCTCCTAAATCGCCGACGACAAGATGATTGACGGCGTGGGGATGCCCCGGATCAATATACCCTGCCAAACCGTGCTGGGTTGTTGGGAGTCTGAACTCGAGTTGTGGCTTGCTTGAGATTAGTTGAGTTGGGAACTGCGGCTGATAGACTTGGATTGTGTCGGTATACGCAAGAAAGAGAAGATTGTGACATTGCGAGAGCGCAGTCAGGTTGTTACGATATTGCGCAACCGGCGGAGGCTCCAAATCACCGTTCTTGGGAAATCTCTTCTTGCCAGCTAGATGGGAGCAAGGCGCAATGCTTAGAGCTGCGAATCCTCTCCCCTTGTCGTCCATGATGTCGACAAGAGGCTGACTGGTTTCGAACGGTTCCAAAGATGGAATTAGAGAAAGAAAGCAGTTCTATCGAATTGCTCGCCACGTGCTCGCTAGGGCTGTGTTCCGCATCTGATAAGATTACAGATAGCGTGCGATTATCTTATCGATACGAGTCGTCGCGCTACCGCAGTAGGTAGTCGTGGTACTGTAGTCAACGGCTTTCGTGGGGTATATGGCATGAGTGGCGAAGACCCGCCGTCATGTTACATTGCCCTTTTATTCCCACCATAATCCCCGCCCTTTGATCGAGTCGCATCTTCCCAGCGTCGTGGCGTCTTTGAGATCGAGAGTATCTAGAAGCCTGTTGTCACCCATCGGAATGGCTAATGAACAAGGAAAGCGTGAAATAGTCATTATTGGTTGGCCATTCCCAATAATCACATTTACTAGTCTGCACTGTTACTGATACATATGGCGTTCAGGAGGCGGTATCATCGGCTGTACAACTGCGTATTTCCTTACGCGGCATCCATCTTATGACCCTTCGTTGCACAAAATCACCCTACTCGAGGCTTCGAAGATTGCAGGCGGGGCTTCGGGGAAAGCCGGGGGTCTTCTTGCGCTGTGGGCATATCCAAGCAATCTCGTACCGCTCAGCTATAGGCTGCACGCAGAGCTTGCAGCTCAGCATGGCGGAGGAGAAAGATGGGGATATCGTCGAATCCACTGCGGGCAATTATCTGCAAAAGGGCGTTCGTTAGGCCAAGTAACCAGCAAGGACGGTTCGAAGCAAAATGGTGGTTCTGTGTCGCTCCATAAGAGGGATGTGAAGGCGCTTGGGAAAGTGATTGCCGCAGGCTTACCGAATGACCTCAACTGGTTCGCGGCTGGTAGCGTCAAGACTTATTACGAGATGGGGGATCCTGATACCACGGCGCAGGTTCACCCGTACCTTTTTACTACTTCCATGGCCGAACTATCGAAAGAAAAGGGTGCCGAAGTTATCCTTGGATCAGTAACGAACATTGATAAGTCTGAGGGCGTCGTCAAGTCAGTTACGTATGAAGACAAGGAAACAGCTCAATCTCACACCATACCGGCTACAGATGTGGTTATCTCAGCCGGGCCTTGGACTCAGAGAGTCTATCCACCAGCTCCAATATCAGCGCTTCGGGCCCACAGCGTCACTATCCGCCCTTCGAAACCAATATCTGCGTACGCGATTTTCACCGAGATTTCGCTGCCTCGCGATTTTGGACGGACTGATACCTTTGTCAAAGGGAAACGATTACACGAAAAGCAGGTTACGCCTGAGATCTATGCCCGACCGAACAACGAGGCCTATGCATGTGGTGAAGGAGACACTCTTGTGCCTTTGCCCAAGACGACAGCGGACGTGGAGACGGACGACGCGAGATGCCAGGACATTATTGATTATGTCTCATCCGTATCTGATGAGCTTCGAGATGGCGAGGTTACTGTTAGGCAAGCTTGTTATCTGCCAAACGTTCATGCTGCTAGTGGTGGACCGCTAATCGGAGAGACTGGAGTGAAAGGTCTTCTAATAGCTGCGGGTCATACTTGCTGGGGAATCCAAAATGGTCCTGGGACTGGCAAACTTATATCCGAGTTCATATTCGACGGGAAAGCGAAGAGTGCGAATATCTCAAGCCTTGACCCGATGAGAATTCTGTCGCGTTGACAGTTGGGCATGAGTATCTATAGGATTGCGTTGTATGGAGTATTTATAATTAGAGGAATGGCCATGTCAAGATGCGGAAGACTGTAGATTCAAACCTCCAGACCTTATCACTCGTCACTACGAGGAAATTCTCTATGAAAGTCCATGGAGTTGTGCTACAACCGTGTCCATACTTTGTAAATTGTCTGCCCTTGTTACTCTCTAGTCGCCGCGTCATGGCGCCACTCCAGGACCCCGCCACTACCCTGAAAGCAGCACACCAGCCACAGCAACCTATGAGGTCTGCAAACCCCGCGAGCTGTGATAATCATAGAGTAGCCTGCAGTCAATACCTAGGGAATTGTGGGCGCCTATTCCGTACATCGACTCGAATTCGTTCAAAGCCCTAGCATAGCCCGTGTTCAAGCTTTCCCTGAGCCTAGAAAGCGGCAGGTGACGTGACAGCCATGAGTTCACCAGCCGCGCAACATACACCACCAGCGTCGCCCTCAGCTTCTCTCTATGATCTCAGCGACGACGAAGAGGGCGAGTACAACACAATCATGCATAGCTTCTCTGGGCAAGGCGTGAAGCTGCTCTTCTCAAAGAGCAAAGTAGGCTCATGCGGTCAAGATTCCTCTTTGTCATAGCTAATGGATATCACAGGTATACGTACATCCTACACCATCCTCCAAAGACAACATACCCGGCTTCATTGCTCTAGTTCAACAAAAGTCTCCGGCTACAGAACCCCAAGCGAGGCGCACCTCTTCTGCCTCTTCCCGGAGCGTCAAGGCCACCTCTTACCTTCTAGCTTGGCTACCAGAATCGTCCTTGGGGGAAGCGTATGAATCATATGTCAAAGTCGATCTCTCGGAAGCATCCTCCCCACCAAAGCAAAATCCCCTCGTACCTCAACCACCTACATCCACCACTCATGGCGGGGCTATAGGCACCTATGCTTTCGCAGTTCCCGTAAGCGAGATATATTCCTTGCTGATCAGACCACCTAGCTTGGGCTGGTGGTTCGGAAGTGTGGTAATTAATACCAGAGGGGGGAGCAGCTTTCCAGCTTTGTTCTTCCATGATGATGAATGTCAATCCACCATCTTACAGAAAAAGAAACTCGTAAGGGAGAACTTTGATCCGTTTAGTGAAGATGGGGGCACATTCTGGGGCGGCGATGAAGTTCTGCGATGGCTGAAGAGATACGTGGTCGTGGAAAGGTCTGGTGCCGATCCGTCAGTATATCTAATTGAGCCGAGTGCGGAGGACAAGTTAGGGTTTGGTGGAAAACCTGAGTCAGCAAGTGGCCCAAACTCGCCGACTGGAAGAGCGGCAGGTCAAATTGGCATCGCTAGCGGTAGCACGGCTTCACAGGGAGGGCGAGACGCTGGAATGGATCCGCTCACAAAGGCATTAAAGCAAGCTAGATGGAGCTTCTTGGAGAAGATGAGCCAAGTGACGAATTTCACCAGGAGAACCGCTCAGGATATTGTAGAAAACCCAAAGATTCCACCTCAGGTCAGGCGTTTGATGAAGAATCCCGAAGTCCAGACATTGCAAGATGAGTTCGACAGCGCTAGAGTCTACCTTGCTCGGTGGGCAATGAGCATGGCAGAGCAGAGCGAAAAGGACCGGAGTCAACGAATTTTCACGGCGCAGGATGTCTTGGAAATGGAGGACAGCGATGTGGGCGAATTCGAGATCCTTGACATGGAAGCGGGGAATATGTCGTTGAAGGACAAGAGAAAGCCCGTGGCGCTGAAAGAATGGAATAGCTTTTTTGATCCTAAGACGGGTCGGTTACAGATTACGACTGAGGAAGTGAAAGAACGAATATTCCTTGGTGGTCTGAGCCCAACCGATGGTGTCAGGAAAGAAGCTTGGCTTTTCTTATTAGGGATGTACCCTTGGGCTAGCACATCTGATGAGAGAAAAGCGATCATCAATAGCAAACGAGACGAATTCATTCGATTAAAAGGTGCCTGGTGGGAGCGAATGGTCGATGGAAGCGGGACCGCAGAAGAAAATGAATGGTGGAAAGATCAAAAGGCTAGGATAGGTAGGCTGCGCTCTTTCTGGCTAAATCACCTTGATTGCAGGAGGCTGACACATCCCATTGCTTGGGATCCAACATGTAGAAAAGGATGTTCACCGAACCGATCGTCATATACCCCTGTTCGAGGGTGAAGATATACCGCATCCCGACCCTGACTCTCCATTTGCAGATGTTGGAACCAATGTCCACTTGGAACAGATGAAAGATATGCTTCTGACGTATAATGAGTACAACCGAGAGTTGGGCTACGTCCAGGGAATGAGTGATCTCCTGGCTCCTATCTATGCTGTCATGCAAGATGATGCTGTGGCCTTTTGGGGCTTCGCTGGCTTCATGGAACGAATGGTCTGCTGTACCCTATATCTACACCCGATATTCAAGTACTAAGACCACAATAGGAGCGCAACTTCCTCCGCGACCAATCCGGCATGCGCGCCCAACTTCTCACGCTCGACCACCTCGTCCAACTCATGGACCCCACCCTCTACCTCCACCTCCAATCCGCCGACTCCACCAACTTTTTTTTCTTCTTCCGCATGCTGCTCGTCTGGTACAAGCGCGAATTTCAATGGCCCGACGTCCTCCGCCTCTGGGAGTCTCTCTGGACGGATTTCCTAAGTAGCCAATTCCACCTATTCATTGCGCTGGCGATCCTGGAAAAGCATCGGGATGTGATAATGGAGCATCTGAAGCATTTCGATGAGGTGTTGAAGTATGTGAATGAATTATCGAATACAATCGATCTGCCGTCCACCCTGCTTCGCGCGCAAGCGCTCTTCCGCCGCTTTCAACGCACCGTCGAGGCTATAGATAAGAAAGATAGTTTCCCGGCTCCCACTGTCCGGCAGCGCAAACCCGCTGACACCGAACGACCAGCCAGTAAAGGCAAGAGTGCGGCAACGGGTGCCGATACGGCTGGTAGTAGCAGTGGAAGCGTCGGCAATGCGGTGGCGCAAGGGATCGGAGCAGAGAAGGAAAAAGTTATAAGTCCCGAATTAAGAGCGTTATTAAAGAAAGAGGTCGAGGTACTGGATAAGCAGGAGATCAAGAATCATGGTGGCGGAATTAGCTAAGTGAATGCCGAGAATAATGTCCAAGGCAAGTTGATTGGAGTCATGAGCGCTGGAGGAAGCGATGGAGGGCGTTCAGGGTAGTACTGTATGATCGATGTCGGGAATGTATTTGTAGGATTGTATACCCGGTAGGGAATGAATCGGGAGGTTTTCACATGTTGAATGTGGAGGCGGCGAGTGAGACGCAACAGATGCCGCAATTCCAAGGTAGCGTGGGGATTTCCTTGCTATCCTACAATACGCCTTTCGCAACTACCTCTCCGCCCCCCCACTCGTAGCCCCCGCCCTCTCTTACCCTCTAACATCCTTCCCTCCCCTCCACCACCTCAATCATCCCAATCCCCACTCCACTCCACTCCACTCCAACCCCTCCTTTCCCAAAAAACCCCCATTACACCACCCTCCCCCCATCGACCAATCCTCTTACTTAGTGAGTACATTCTCCATCTTGCTACTGTATGCCGAGGGGGTGTTTTGCGAGAGTGGTAGCGGAGATGTCTCGGATGCTTGTTTTTTATTCTCGATGGATTCAGAAGTTGTGGGGAGGTGTTTCTAGGTTTCGAGAGCATTCTTCTTTATGGGGGAAAAAGGGGGGGGGGGGTTGTTTTTGTTTATGTTTCAAGGGTGGGTGGGTACTCGCTAAACAGCTACGGTGTCATGATTGTGGTGGTGAGAGGGGCAACAAGGGTTGATGGACAGTCAAAGCACACAGATCCGAATCTTGTGGAAGTCTATGCTTCGATTTCTTCATCACTATCACACTGAGTTGTTTTCAAGACCGTGCCGTGGCCCGCTCTAGCCGCAAGTACAATTAATGGGGCAAACCCCTCAACATCCACGTCCTGGCATCTCATACTTGGCAATCAACGGCTCCACATCCCTCCCATCGCCATCATCAATAGGAAACGGCCTTTCGACGTTGAACCCAATATAATCGCTCATCCGATCCACATACGCATTAGCTTCGGGCGAATAGTAAGGCAGTTCCCTCCTCTGATACTTCCCCGGCAGATCCTCGTCCAGATAAAACGTGCGCATGTCTTCGACAAACAGGGTTTGCGGCCCGTTAGGCCCATTGCGGCCCAGGACACCCACAAGATTGGCGTACTGCGCCAGCGAGCAGATGGCATCGCGGTTGCCGAAGCGGAATTTGGGGTTTTCGAGTTTGGACTGTTGTGGCGGAGGTGGTGGTGCTCGGCGAGGTCGTCGAGGGTGAGGGTGGCGCCGTCTTTGGAGAAGCTGAGGAGGGAGTCGAAGAGCGTCATGTTCATGTTGACGTTTTCGCCGACGTCGCGGTCGTTGCGGGTGGGGGCCGCGGGACAGTTGATGATGTACTGGACTTTGTCGTCCGGGGAAGGTTTAGCAGGTGTCTTTATGGTCTGGTGGTAGGCCAGGGCATACGTACATTGAATTGGTCGAGGTCGACGTGAGTAGGACGGCCGTGCACAGCAAAGGTGGGCCATACGACAGTGACAATCTATCGAGTAAGTACTATCGGGTGGGCTGCGCTATGTTTGCTCAAAAGGCTTACATTATCAATCCCAAAGTTGAAGACTTCTGTAAAAGCTTGGACAAGTTCAGCCATAGTGAGGTTCTTGCCCGACCGATTGAGATATCCTCTATTCGCCAGCATGTTCAGGCCTGGACACGAGGATCGCCTATATCCTCCATTCTGAGAGCCGTTCACATAGTGTTCATAGTAATTGACCGTCTCGTTGATGGAGAAAGGCTTTTTGCCCGGGACTGGATGCTGGGGCGTTGGAGTGAAGGGGTCACAGCTCACGGCTTGAGGGCTAGCCAGGATCTCTTGGCCAAGCGATGCATAGCCGAGCGTGAGGTCTAAAATGCTGAAGAATAGGAGGAGAAGATACGTGAGCAACTTTGAGACTTGAAAGTTCTGCATTTTGCGTTGTAAACGAACTGTACTAGGGATGACCGTCCCAATTCCCATTCAGGATCACCTTAATAGAAGCCGTGAACGATCAGGCAGTCCACTGTCGACGTGCACTTCGAAGACTGGAACTCTATGCTTTAGTAATCCCCCTTTTAGGACATTAGATTCACACTGCTTGTTCCTCCTTCGTCTTGCATTTGACCCGCCTATACTATACACGTTGTTACACTAGAAGCGCATCTCCAGTTCATCTCGTCAATTTCGACGTATCCAGACCTGCTCATGCATGCACAAGCAAGATGGCTTTACTGAACCTGGGTTACCTTAGTGATCTGCTCTCGATCAATATTCAGCCATTTTTTTGGGTTATTGTCCGGATAGGGGTCCCTGAAGATTGGAATATTCGAATAGGTAGTTGTGTAATTCCACCTTACTTTCTCAAGAGAGGTCGAGACTAATCGCTCACTTGAATATTGAGTTTTGAGGTTACTCGCAACAGAATACCAAGGCTGTCAATGTTTGAGTCACCTACAAGCACGCTCTTTACGCAGACAGGTTGTCTACATATCCAGGCGATGAGAGAGGTATATGGCGCATGAGGTGACCAAGTTGATGACCGACGGTTCTGTTCTCCTAAAACGAATTGTCCAGACTCCCATAAATCCAGAGCGGCATCGGTTCAGGTCAGCTGCTACCTTACAGTCTTCATGAAACTTATACTAGTAGGACAGACGGACTATCAAGCGTATCCTTATTCGACGAGGCTTAAAGATCCCATCACGCATGACGCATATCGGTCCTGCTCCGGCCACATCAAGACCTGAAGATGCGTTTCGTGTGCGTCTCGTCGAGATCGACTATTTTCAGCAGTGCACAAGCAGGCTCCCCGCAACAACGCAGACTATGCAGTCAGGATACGCAAATTCCCGATCCAATCCGACTAACGACAATCGCAGACAGCTGAAGATTGAACCGGATGGACATGTTCAGCCGTGGGATTAGCCTGCGTCTTGCAGGGTTTTCAGAGTCTGGCAAAAAGCTGAAGCTGTACGCCATGTACCTGATCAGTGGACTAATGATACATAGCTCTCGCGTAGCCACACCTTGTTCGGTCTGGTTCGAGTTCAGCTGATGATGGAGGTGCAGGCAGAAGTGAGTCAAAATCAACTCGACTAAGTGCTAGACAGCTAATACCAATCGGGCTAAGCGCGGAATGTGATCATACGAGCAGGACACGCTATTGCAAAAGTACCATAACGTACCTTATTCCCTACTTCCTACGGAGGTACTCGAAATTAGTTCCTCGACAACGACAAGGCACGAAAGGCACTGGATACCTTGCCCATTACATCAAAACGCTCTACCAAAACCACACTCCATACTATAACTGCTTGAGAGACTCTAGACCTTGGTTACGCGGTTTATAGTCCTTGCATGCCTTCATCCGCTTATGAACACTGGGATGCAGAGTCGCATGGCTTGGAACATCACGCGTACCACCCATGTTGGTGGGAAGGAAGACCGAATTCCATTGACCTTTGACGAGTTCCAATCGCTTGAAGAAAGGTAGATATTCTAGAAGAGACAGAGGTGGATCCGTTATCACTCGATGGCCATGTACTAGGAATGGATTTGTAGACTGCGGGTTGCTTACCCATGATGTTCCAGAAAATGACATTGTGCCATGAGCACCCGCCTCCAAACTTTAATGTATCGTGTATTGGAGCCGTATAGGCTTGTTCTTCCTTGCCGTGAAAGTTTTTCAAAAAAACGTCGACGTTCTCGTTGAAAGCAATTTTGGAAGCACCATCATTGGACTTGATGTGCTCAAGTTCTGTGATCATCCATGCGAGTGGTATGTCAGAGAGCTGTACAGGATCATTGGCCTCATCGTTTTCGATGCTGTCACCTGGTATTTGCCAGCCGCCTCCAACAACACCATGGTTCCCTGCGAAAAAGACCTCTTTGATGTCTCCCACATCACTGTGATGATCCAACTTGTCCTGGACAAGAAGCGCTGGCTTGAACTTCATGCGTCGCTCATCGATGGAAACAGCGTGTCGGATATGATCTGCTGTTCCGAGAACGGTAGGCAGATAGGAGCGCCTCGTGAATGGGGCATCGAAATATCCAACAGAATTGACACTATCAAACAACCCTAGAAAATGTACTTTGGCGTTGACCCTGCAGAACGTTTTCTTGAACTTCGCCATGAATTTCTGATGGGCTTCTGCTGTCTTATACGCACCAACGCCATTTTCATAGTCCTGATAGGATTTGTACGCAAAAGGCACCATCTCTTCGTTACCTTTGGAAAGCACTCCGATGGTGCTGATCATCCGTGCTAGGAAACGAGCGGTGAAGGCGCCACGCGAAAATCCGAAGACAAAGATCTTGTCGTCTTCATCATAATACCGCATTACGAAACGATATCCAGCAATTACGTGCTGATCGAAAGTGGTCCCGATGCCTTGATCGAGCGTCTGTGACCACCACTGTGCGAAGCTCCCCCAGATTCCGGTGTTGATTGAATCTCCACTGCCCGTCGAATAGGTACCAATTCCAGCTATATTAAGGACGAATTATCAGCTATAAGCTTACAAAGGCTACTTAGCAAAGGCTAGTTTACGTTGGTAGTAATGAAATTGATCTGGGTCCCCACGATCTAATTTTTGATATAGCTTCACGATGTTGGTATCTGAAGTGTCACCGGAGTAATGGTTGCCGGTTCCATCGAAGCAGATCAAGTATGTGCCGGGCACGTTGGGGCAGAAGAGGTGGTTGTCGGATGATTGGGCGAGGTTTCAGCCGTTTCCTGGAAGTAAGTTTTTTCTTCCGTTTTGTGTGCTTGAGTGCTTTTGCTGATTTGGCTGGTAGCGTGGAAGGTGCATTTTGATGAGTTGTAGGTTGCCAGGATTTTGGCAGTTGTGTCGAAGGCATTATTTAAAAGGGGCTTGCGATAGCAAGGACCTGGCTGTGCTCGCTGTCATTACAATGCTTATACATCAAGCAATCACATCGAAAATCGTCAAATCCAAAATTTCTGTATTGTCCATCCCAGGATCTGGGATGGTATATCGATCTCCAAGTCTCGGACCACTACATACTTGCGAAATCCCTCAAACATGGAACATGAAGACTTAACATCATTCGAGTATCCAAAAACATGAAGAGACCGTTGCTGAGAGCTTTTCAAATTACGATGCAGTAAGCTCGGTTAAAGTGAGATGGGCTTGAGGAACGAGCCGTAGGTCTGGAAGACAGTATGAAACCTTGAATTTCTTGGATAGCTTGCTGCTTGCACCCACCCACCACACGCATGTCTTTATTAAGCTCCAAGTCAATACTCTACTCTAGATAACTTCTCGAATAGCCATTACAAAGGGGGGGCATCACAAATCACGAAGCCAGCCGAGGGTTTTTTTTTCCGCGTATCTCAGCCTTTTGGCGGCAATTGTGCGGGCTTAGGAATTTACTGTAGGACATGACATCTCCTGCTGATGGCCCCCCCAAAAAAAGAGGGTTGGAGATTTCGAGGAATTGCGTGTTGGGTGAGTTTTTGTAGTTGTAAAACATTGTTGGAACACGAGGTCATATGGGGGCATATTGATATTTTTGTTGTTGCTGTTAGGAGTCTATGAAGGCGGAGATTACCATCTCCCCTATTTCCAACAAACATATGATTAGAGTTGACTCGGAGGTTAGTTTTGCTTTGATGAGCTGTGTTTCCTGCGCTCCTCTCGAAGGGACTAGCCAACTCGGTGGAAAAGCATCAGACATGCAACCCCTTGAGTTCATTACCGCCCTCCCACATCCCCTCCACAGCCTCAGTATACCTCACCGCGTCCCTCAAAAAATGCGCACAATGCTCACTATCCTCAAACACCACTTCCCGAACCCCCCACCCCTTCCTTCTACTCTCCTCAGCATGCGCCCTCACATCTTTCCACTCACACATGCGATCCGCCTTTGAATAAATCAAACACACCTTCCTCTCCCCCGCCTCCCCGATTCCTCGAATCACATCCGGGTCCAGCAGCGTGCGCCGGCCCAGAGTCGCCGGGTTCTCGTTCCCGCACGCGATCCACGTGAACAGGGCGATGAGGAAAAGATGCACGAACGTGGGGCCTAGGAGGCGGGAGAGCAGGGATGGAGGGATGGAGAGGAGTATTGCGTCATAGGATTTGCCGTAGGTGCCGTTTGAGGGACCGCTGTCAAGGATCAGGCCTGCGAGCGGGAGGGGCGAGCCGAGGCGGGAGCGGAGGGTGAGGAGGAGTTGGGTGGCGGTGTTTCCGCCGCCGTTGGAGAAGACGTGGAGGATGATTTTGGGTGACGATGCTGTGGAAGAGGTGTTTTGCTGTATGGAGATGTTGGGTCCAGCGTTGGCCATGTGGCTGTTTGGGTGTGCCTTCTCGCCAGAGAGAGAACATTCTCTGCATTCGGCTAGGACGTCCAGGATGACGGAGACTGCAGGGTTGATGGCACTTCGCTGGCGTGCATAGGTGCTCATAAGCATGGGGATTGTGGATTCAATGAGTAAAACACGGACTCCCGGCGCGATCCGTTGGTGGAGAGAAATGTACTTGCGAATGTTTTTGCGTGCGGCACCGAGCCAGGTGCAGAGGACGATGAGCTGCCCCTTGATAGGGTTCGGCGGGGTGTAGAGCGACGTTTGAAGGCCTATGAGTACGAAGTCTGCTAAGAAAGACGACATTGCGGATGATTTAACGAATTCTAGATGATTTAATGCTGGACGTTTATAAGAAAATTGAGGAGGATAGGAATAATATAAGATTCGACATTGTGAGAGACATAGACATATAGATGTATAGAAACGACCAAAGAAGCATTGAGCTTGAACGTTGGGTTACGGCCGTATAGGGAGAGGACATCAGGAATATGTTGAGGTGTTAAGATTAGCGGCAAATTGGAGGTCAGCAATCTGGCCCACTCCAATCCCAACATGTTGGTTCTTCGACGAGTCTCCCACAAGTTACCGAGGCTGTCCTCACTCGGCGTAGGGAGTGAGGCCAATCCGCAGTCATCATCTATTGCTGCTACTTGGTCGACTGATGGTATCGTGCTTGTTATGCAGTCGGTGACGGAAAGATAGCTCCACCAAAGTGAAGTATATTTTCTCTTTGTTCCAACAAGACAAGCTCTAAATTGTAATTTTCTTTCTTCCTGAATTTCTCAAGAAACTTGGTCGGTGCCTTACACCTTTTTATCTTAATCGTCGAACTTAATATGAAATTTTAATCCAAAGTGTTTGCTAGCACTGAGACCCGTAGGTGTAAGCATCTACTGATCGTCCTTTTGCATATATTTCCTGAAGAGCTTTTTACCGACTTGCAGATGGATTCGACCCGTAGGCTTTAGAGAAACCACATCGGTCCTTTAACATCGCTGGGGGTACCACAAGCATCAAAAGGGTAGTGACAGAACGATAAATGGCTTGGTGTTTAGCACAGTTTGCACAAAGTCGACTAGCAATACTCCTCCAAAGCTTGAAGCCAGCAAACCGAATCATACTTTATGACCTAAGACTGGCAGAAGTGCCGAGGCGACTCGAGCATCTACCATTAAGTTGGAGCCAGTCCATTAGCCTCTCCGTTGGGCAGCAGTGTAGAACTGCTTAACCGGCGTGGTAGAATTTCTACGACTCGGGACAGCCAGCCCCGCATTGCCGTTTGTTAAACCCTCACTTGGAGCTCGGATCGTGTCTGTAGGAAGATTTGGATTATCCTGTGGTAGTGTGTACGGGCTGTTTCTATTGGATGAACGACCGCTTAGGGCTGGCGCTCTAGGTCGCTCCGGGGGCGTATGTTCGTATGCACTGTTTCTGTTGGACGATCTTCCGGTTGGGGTTATGGGTCGCTCCAGAGGTGCATAAGTAATATTTCTGTCCGAAGATCCATCTTTTGCTCCAGATGATATATCTACAGATCTCCGTCGATCAGTCATGCTGTTCGGTCGTTCCCTCGAAGTTGCAGGTCTCTCCGTAGAAGCATGTCTGTGCAGCGATCTTTCGATGGAGGACGAAGGTCGTCCTGAAGATATGGCACCATTCGTGCGCCGTAAGCCAGCATATGGCGCCATAAGTTTTCCAGTCGCTGCCGGCTCAATGTCCATGCTTCGGGGCCGTCCATCTATAGATGCGGTTTTCTCTATACTCGGATGTCCACCACTCATGCCTGGATGCGTTCCGTTCAGATTTCCATCAGCCTCGATAGGTACATGTACGCTGTTTCCGTTTGACGACCTTTCACCAAGGCCTGGAGGTACTTCAATAGCGGACACCTTGACCTGCGAACCGTTCGCTGTTGCCTTTGCGTCTGGGTCGGCGTTTACTTGCTTCGAAGGAGGTGTCTGCGCCCCGGGGGTCTGAGCTGGTTTCGCTCCATCGGGCCCAGTGAAATTGTGATAAGTGTCCGGAAAATTATCCTCGTTGTTTTGTCTGACAGCCTCGTACAGGCGCCAGATGATGGCTATTTCATGATCCAGGTCTAATTTGCAATCCAAACGGCTAAAATCACGTTCTCGTTCCTCAACGTACTCTCTAACTTTGCGCAACTCACTCTGGTATTGTCGTAGGCGGTTAGGCAAACCTTGGCCTTTCAAGTAAGTAAGGATGCCTGCAATGACGGTGTTGACCGCCCCCAGCACCGTGACAGCAATATGAGGGCCCTTAGCGGCACCAATCGCGGTCAACGCGGCGGCTACCACGATTTGCAACAGGAAGCAGGTATTGAACGTGGCAGCGCAGGCATAGTACTGGAGTCTGGCTTTCGACTCTGCTTGGCATGTGCGTTGGTAAATGCCTTTATTCTGGGCTGGTCTCTTTGACTTTCCAATTCCAAGAGCAGGCGTCGGATTGATACCAACAATCTCTCGGAAGACGGTCAGCTGGGTGTTTAGGCGCGATCTCTGCAGCGTCTGTTGCGGCTTGTCGCCCGCTAGGGCTTCTCCATTCATTTCAATGTCTGGTACTGTAATCATAGCGCTGGATACTCTGTTTATGGGAGAGATGAAATGGGGTCGACGACGTTAGTAGTTCGCAATTTGGAAAATGGCAGACCTACGGTATATCTTCCTGTTGCCAGCGTGTCGCCGTGACGGCATGGCGAATCCTTCGGCGTCAGCTTTTTCAGCTCGCCCAGCCTCATTATTAGTTTTGTGTTACAGTGTCATAAATTTGGGCGCACCAGCCGTGTCTGTTTCATAAGGAGATCATTAATATTATGAAGCGGCTAAGCGAGGAGGCATTTATACTCGAGCTTCTATTGGTCATTTCCTTGTCCTGGATTTGATCTCAGCCCTAATATAGAAATGGTGTCCAATGACATTCCAAAGACCAGGTGAGCGATAATTGAAGAGAGAAATCCCCTTATCGTGGTATTGAACCTGAGTAGGGAAGACGAATGTAAATTGGGTGTTGAGGTGACAGAGTTCGCCGTGAGAACAGATAGCGATTCAGAGTGGTTACCTATCAGTTGCTACTGTACACCTTGAAGAGATGCGTTTCGAGACACTTTCGTCACATGTCCCATTGGCATATATTCGATACATCGATTATGCATGCAATAAGCTGTTTTCACCGCCCTCCTCTCCCTCAGAAGGGACCGCTTCGCTACCCAAATTCGCAGCACATGGTCCAGCGGTAGCAATTGCGAAAAATAGCCCACAGACCAGATAAGGCACGCCAAGCCAAGCGCCGTTACCTTTACCTAGCCCGGCATTGAACAAGCCTGCCGTCAAAGGCCCCGAGACAGACATAGAACCAACATCACACCGTACATGGGAGCAACTTCGTTGTGCTGTACGAAAGATGTCAAGAGCGGGCGCACCATTAGTAGACCACCTGGTCCGCAATTCATCACGAGGAGTCCTAACGTCATTGTCCACAAGTTCGGCGCTAAACCCACAAGTATAAGCCCCAGAGAAAGAATAGCAAAAAGAATCCTTGGGAGTAAGATGTCTTGCGAGAGGAGGGTATGTCCCCGCCGCCGAACGAGCCACGTAGAAACTGCCGGACTTATGACCAGAAATACTAGCATGTTCGCAGCCGCTTCGAAAGACCAGAAGTACGATGCCAGAGCAAGAGTGATCGAGTAACGTTTCGAGATGTATCGGAGGAGGATTGGATCGCTAAGCGCGTTGATATTCATGTATATAAGGTATAGTGATAGTAAGAATGGGATGCGCCAGTCTTGGACGAGGAAGTTGGATTTGGATACAATTGAGTAGCAAATTGCCTTGAACCGATGCAGAAGAGATCCCTTGCGAAATGTGAGAGAAGCTTGACTTGGTTGCTCCTGATCTCGGGCGTTAGTGATTATCGGATCATGACTGCCCATAGCCGCGGTCAGATGTCGAACCACCGAATCCGGACTGGCCAAAGTCTCCGGTAGCACTAACGCGAGTATCACAGGAACAACATGAAGGGCTAATGAGATGTTCATCGGAATCCAAGGATCCATCTCAAGCAGCACAGCGCTTATCCGAGGGCTGATCAAGTAAGACACATACGCAGCCGCAGTAAGCCGGAAGAAAACGACGGCTCTGTCATAAGTAGTAAGACAAATTGAGGACAAGGACACTAAACAGAATAGGGCTCACCGTCGTCCAGGGGGAATCATGTAGAGCGAAGCTCTTAACACAAAATAGCCGCCTCCAAAGATGCCAGCAAGCGCTTCGAGTAAGATCAGGTTCATTGGGAATACATTAGGAGAGCGACCTGTTATACGAACTTCAATACGCTCATAACACTTCTCAAAACTGGAAACCAAGAATAAGAACATACAAACAGCGTAAACCCAACTATCTCGAAATGATAGTGAGAATACGTCTATAACTATAAGCTATTTCCTCCCGTATCTCTCTGCTAGAAGTCCAACTGGTATTGAAAGGTTGATTCAACTAATATACCTGCAAAATGCGCGTGTGGTAATAGAGATGGAGAGTCCAACCTGGAAGTTGATCGAACATTGCCAACTACCCTTCAACGACGCAACTTGCGATTGCACGGAATCAATTTTGCAGTATTGTTCGTCTACCCATCCACTTTCTCCGATCAATTTAGGTCATGATCTTCGTATCATTTAGTGCAGTGTATTGCTTCATAGAGACGTGTTTGTGGGGCGGAAGCAAGAGTGATGGAGACGTCTGTGAAAATGACCAATGCCACGGCCAAAACAAGTATCCAATCATGGGAGGAACTTGGATGAGCCAGAGCTTGCTCGACAGGCTTGAGTAAGGGGTATCGCTCATTGCCGTCGCGGTCTGGATCTTGAACTCGCGCCATGCTTTTCATGAGGGTTGAAAGGGATATATGTGTAGGGATCGCACGTTGAGACCGCAATCATCTGTCTCTAGGTTCTAGTTAAACAAGTCATGCGTTCCCAATGGCCACTCCAGGAATAGGCAAACCGAGCTACCAAGATATTGCACTTGCTGAGTTGCAGCGACAGCTAAAGTGTGCCGCGACCACCAACAGTGATTGACAGTCTTCTACAATAAAGGTAAGGTAAGTTCCGACATCACCGCTTACTCGTCCAGAACCTCAAAGCGAACGAGAGGAGCATAATGTGGTACTGTACGAGAATAGATTGGCAGGAAGCGATGAGGCAGTCCCCCATGATTGGGTGATTGGGTTGAGATAATGCGTAAGCGCATTGGTTAGAGCACCGGGTAATGATTTTACAACAGCTACTCGTAGACGGTAAGATGTTGATCGTGAATTCTAGCGTCGTTGCAGAATTTACGCCGCTGATAGAAAGATATGTACAACTTTTGATCTCTCAAACCACCGAGGCACCCAGGCAGCTTGCTGCTTCCCGCTGCGAATACGAATTAGCGCTCCGCCGGACACAAGCTGAGATACTTTATCTTGTATTGCTGCACAAAATTCGTTTTTACTTATTCTCTCTTCATCGGGTGATCAAACACGCCATACTCTATCCCTCTCATGCGGCTAATTTCGTCAATTTCATCTCTCCACCTCTTGCTAATATTGTCCTCCGTATGCTATTGTCTATCTCGCGCACCCCTCTCTTGGCATCTTAATTACATGCTTTCTCTATTTGAATTTTTAAAGAGTCCTGTTTTGGCCAGCCACAATATCCCTTACAGGATATGATCAAATGAACTCGTACCGCAACATTCAAGATGATTGGGGCACCTGAGTGGTTTTGTCCTCTGTCGCAATACTTTGAAAACTCTGCAGTGTTCATCATAGAGGCAGATCGCTCAGTAGGGAACCGATGACCTTTCTTTCTCGCCAAAATGGTTGTAATAGGAACAAAGACTAAAAGGCTAGAGGTTGCTCGCTATAGTATGAGGAGGCTGCTATTTCGGAGCGTTTGTGGGGGACGTTCTCACAAGACTTCTCGCGTCAGATTTCTAGGTTTCGTATGCAACCAATCAACGAAGATGTATATGTACAGAGAAGAGGCTTCTGCTATTTACTGATGACTTATCTCAAGCCTTGGCCTCCTTTGACATTAAATCTCCTCATCATTTAGAGTTCCAGAACTCCCGCCGAAGCAGTGATATGAGATTAAAGTCAGTAAACGCTTAATGACTTGGGAGGGGAGGCCCTAGATCCGTTTTCTTCTCTCTCCCGCCTTTCTATCTCGTCTCTCGTCCCTCTCCTTAAACGCTCTTTCATGGCTGCTTTCCTTAATCTTTGTTCTTCCTCCTCACTAATCAAGCGGTTATAAGCAACTCCGTGCCCAGTGCAGCGCTCGTGGCATTCCTGCTGTTGTCGTTGGCGTAGGGTTTGATCTCTGGTGGGTAAGATAGAACTACAGGGTGAGGACGCGGCGTCCGAATCGGTTTCTGAATGCAAAGATTCTTTGGTGGCGAAGAGAGGTGCCTGAGAGGATGGGCGGTAAGATGAGTCGGGAGGTAAAGGGCGAGGTCTTGAAAGGCCGCAACCCATAATCAGAATATTGGAAATGCTGGATAGGCTTTGCTGGTGGCGGGATTGCAGATAAGGAATTTTCTGAGATTGGATACTCGAGAAACTCGAGAACGAAGGAATTATATGATGATAAGGCAATGAGAAGCGAAATAATACAATGCTCTTGATCTCATTTTAGACAAAGAAGGATCGTTCTGACTTTCACCCCCCATGAATTTTCTTTAACATGCATTCATTACCAGCGCCAGAACAACAACAACTTAAGTGCAAATCGTAGACTGAACGTCGTAAGCAAGCAAAGAAATACACATTAGACGTTTGCATAACCAAGAACGTTGAAAGTCATCGATTGGCGACATGACTTCCGCATCTGATTCATCCAGAGGTAGTAGATCAACTCTTCTCTGCAGACATTGTATGCCGTACACTTGAACAGCCTTTCACGCATGAGACGTGGAATTAATGTGATCATCCATTGGCGGTAGCGCCAAAGCCCATGGGTCGCTGTCTTCTAAGCGGATATTGGGGTTGTCCGTCGATGAGAGAGAGAGCGAAGATGGGAAGTGGGAAAGGCAGGGGAGGAGACGGGAGCCGGATGACGATGACGCTGGCACGTGGGGCTCTTAGCGGCCGTTACTCTACACTATCTCCGACACTAGAAATATCTCCATCCATTCGCAATGCCTCGTCTTCTTAAATAGTTGGATCAGTCCAAGGGTCTTTTCCTACCGATAACACGTTCTTCTGACCTCGCCAGTTCAACGATTGTGGAGTGTATCTAAGGTCATGGTTTGCGCCATTTTTCTTCCGCGCCTTGTACGACCTGAATGAGGCATCTAGACCATGGATCCAGCCGCCTTGAAACCGACGGCACGCTTTGCTGCCCCCAACCAAGCACTCTCACGCTCGCCTTCGCGCTCGCCCAGTCGGCGCCTACAAAGTCATGAATTGGATCCATTGCTATCCAACTTGTCACCAACCTCAACACTAGAAGCCTTGGAGGCCACACAAGCTGTCGAAAGCGGAGAAAATTCTCTTAGCAGTATACTCCGAGATAGCGTTGCAGCTGCGACGACTTCGGAACGAGCGCTGGGGATAAGAGCGGCGCTAGCTGCGAAGAAAACAAGAGAATGGTATCGTGAGCTTATGGCATGGCCCTGGCCTTCCGCGGATGGGTACCATAACGGCTTTGACTGCCCTCCCGGACAGGATGAATCAAGGAACATGGGCAAATACGTGTACCCCCAACGGCTTAATGAGCTTTGGCCGAATAGAGAAAGGTTGCAAGCGCATAATAATGCCGGAAAGGAGGCACACTATGGTAGTCTCCCCGAATTCGTTGTACAAGAGTACGAAGATCGTATCGAGACGATTTCGGATGATATGGACTCTTTTGAACTAGATGAACTAAAGGACTATATGCGAGATATTCATCTCACGGCCGGTTCAGCACGTCCGTCGCTGCAAGTTTCCGAGCCAAACAGTGGTCATGTAACCGCTTACAATCGCCTCGATGATTTCACTGCAGTAATAACAGCCACGATCATGCAAGCATTGCCTACCATAACACAGCTATACTTGTTGCTGGATACCTGGTCTGTACGCTTGATGGTTTTGCGGAGAATTCCTGACTTTTTAGCATGTCTTGAAGAATCTCGAACGGCGATCGAGTCTGCATGGAACGCGGTTGGCAAGTCTGAGATTATTACGGAGCATCTAGAGTCGCTAGTCTCACGCGAAGCATTCGCTACTATGCGAACTGTCCTCGGTAATAGAATCACGGAACTCGGTCGAATACTAGACAGCATGTTGGATATGCTAGAAGGCAGAGAAGACGTTTTGCCGGAGAGGTGGGTTGAGAGCATGGAAATCCTGGAAGTCGAATTTGGCACGTGGGTCGTGGAGACTGAGAACCAGGTGTTGAAAAACGAGCTGAAAAACGGACAATCCAACGAAGGTATTGAGGCTATCGACCAGACTAGTCATAAAAAGAATACAGAGATACAAGATCCAACGCGGGATGCACGTACTTCGGAAAATCAGTCGGGCATCGAACTAATTGAACGCCATCTTACGAAAGAGATAGGAAATACGCCGGATGCCAAATCTGAAAATCATTGTTCAGCTCGCTCTGTGTCACCAGCAATCCAAGGTCACGAACATTCTGACCGGTCTGATCGGAAGGCGAACGAGAGCAACGGTGCCGCTCGAACAACGGTAAACGTTTTAACCGATTCCTATTCGGGATCACCTCTCCCAAAGTCTCCGAGTGAAACCTCTGCTGTTTGTCCGGGAAGCGCAGAGACCAAGACAACCACTGCTGGATCTGTCAATGATCTGTCAACTGGGCTCTTGGGGTACGGGAATCCAAGTCAAGAAATCTTGTCCCATGTAGTTCTTACATCCGAGTCCTCTGAGACGCAAGAACACTCTTTATTTGGAACTGATGGGACCGAATCTCCGGATGGGAACATTCATGCTGTCAAGGTCGCGAGTGGTTCTACGGTCAATCCACAAAACCTTGCTACCTCAACGCCATTGCCGGCCAGCTCGGAATTAGATATCTTAGACACATTGGAAGCTGAGCTACTTGAACAAAAGCATGGTCCTGCGGCTAGACCCGGCCCTCTTGTATTCCACAAATCACATTCACGTGCGCTGAGCAACATTTCTGCAGACATGTCCCCAAATACATCGTATCCAGGATCAGCAACATCTGAATACTTCTCTAACATGTCAAGCCCTGAGATACGTGATGCTTCAAGAGCAGAATATTTTGCTGGTCCTATTGAGGTCACAACTCCAAGTTATAGTTCGAAAGACCCAATGAGTCCAAATGGTACTGTCTCTCGGCAGTCAAGTCAGCGCACGGAGCGAGGTGACAGCATGACTAACGAAGGGGGTTTTCCACCAAGTTATGCGTCCCCAACGACTCAGCGTAGTCGGGCTTCAACCTTCAAAAAAGAATTGGGTGTGAATGATATTGCGGGATTCAAAGATGGATTCTTTCCGAGTCCAGCCCAGCTTGAATCAGAATTAAGGGCAAGGAGTGCGTCAACCGTGTCTGTAGAGGCTGCACCCAAGAGCGTGGTATCTAATCAGCAATATCGCCACCTCCTTCTGTGTCACTAATACTTGTCCAGGTGCGCAACGACAGTATTAAAAGAGCTGAAAGCTACTCATCTGCATCTCCCAGCCTCCAGCAATCCCAAAACGAATATCTAGGCTCGGGTCAGCCGCTAACGTCTGCCTTACTACGCTTGCAACAAGAAGAATCTGCACGTACAACTGCCGAGAAACCAATTCAGCCCTTCGAGCTTAACAACAATTACGAATCGGCTTTAGGCTCTCGATCCAAGAAGTATGTGAAGGACTCTGCAAACCAACCTTCCTTAGATTCCCCACCCCCAATTCCGCCAAAATCCCGGCATAGATTCGAGGATGTTACAGACCTGGGTCCTGGCTCTACACCTATCAGGGTCAGGCAGCGGAACCGAGAAGCTAACATCGCTACACCAAAATCCGCATTGCAATTATCCAACAGAACCCCGACTAAGAGCTCTGATGATCAGCTTGAGGCCCGGATTAGCTCAATACTAACAGATATCCCAGCACATATACGGCTCACTTCTGGACCTGAAGCCGACGCACCTGAGGTTTTTCGACCAGAAGATTCTCAAGACCCTCACACACCTGCTACAGGCCCTCCTGCTATGCAACTCTTAAGAAGCCAGAGCTCGGTACCATCGCCTCCGATGACTCTCGCACCAGCTCACCCAAAATCATCAAAAGTGCGGGCGCAAAATGGGGACCCCGAGATCAAACTGTATCACCTCCACCAGTCAGGCAAGGCAGCACCTATCAAACTTTATATTCGGCTAGTGGGAGAGAATGGCGAACGTGTTATGGTTCGCATCGGTGGCGGTTGGGCTGATCTTGGAGAGTACTTGAAAGAATACGCGGGCCACCACGGACGACGATCGGGTTCGGATGGAAGATTCGAAATTCAAGGGTTTCCGCAGTCACAGTCACGCTCCCCGATAACAGCATTAACCGGACATTCTAGCTCTCATGATACACCCAGGAGCAGGCCCGTCTCTCCTTCGATGCTCAATACCAGGAACCGACGGCTTTCCGAGCTCGCTCCTTCTGAGTTCAAAACACCCATGACCCCAGACAGTTTGACCTATGCGCGTCAGAACTCTACACCTAAGTCGCGAGATTCTAGTCCAGCTTCAATACGACCATCCTCGCGCCATTCGTGGACCGAAGATGATCCACCATTGGGTTTAGCGGGTCCGAGAATCAAGAAGGTTGAGATATCTCCCAGAAAGCAAGCATGGGTGGATGGTATGGTCGATCAAGCCAGGAATACTAGTGCTGAGAAGAAAAAACTCGGAGAGGGAGACTTTGGTGATTTAGGAAAGGTTGGAGGAACGAAAAGACTTTTTTTGAAGTCGAAGAAAGACGGTTGAAATGTACAAATGGGAGGAATCCTTGGATGCAGCGGCTAGGCGAGCATTGCTGGGCGTATCGTGTTCGAGCTTTGGAACTGGAGTTGGAGGACGATACCCATGCTGAACGTTGCTCCGACACATTACATTAGAGTTTCCAATACTTTGTAGCAAACTAGTCTTCATCTTTCCAACAGACATTATTAGCCTGTAATGATTGGATGCACTGAGAAACAATGCTCCGGAGCCCTTGATCTCTTATTGTAGAGCGGTGAAACTCTGCGATAGCCTTTAACTAGAGGCTAAGCGCACTGTGCAAGGGGACGCCTAGTCGACGGAACACATGTGGATCCTCGCCTCCATCTGTATCTAGAAGATGAGGTTCAAAGCTGCGATCAAAAACATCAGCACGTTCACAAGTACTGAAAACCACTCTATCATGCATTGAAACAGAGAATTGACGAGCGTGCCAGAATTGACAGCATCGCTGTCATCTCTCGGCAAGGAAGTATGGATCCGACTTGGCAATGATCAAGTCCGATTCACGGTCATACCAGAGCGAGGCTCACAAGTATGGGCGTGAGTTCTCCTTCCAATAAATACAATCGGATACCTAACCTTGATCAAGGGTCCTATCAATAGTGAGTAGAATATTACACCTTCATCTTCGATTCTCCTAACCCTTCCGTTCAAGGACAGTATCTTCGAAACCTATGTAATCCAGTCTGCCATTGCCGATAATACTATCAACCTCCGCGTGTCTCTCGCACCCCTCCATCGCGCTCTACGTTCTGCTCTCGCTGCTTCATCGGCTTCCCTCCGTCTTACGAAGAAAGACAACATCCCCCTCCTCTCCCTTACCATCATTACCAATACCCTCACATCCTCCCGTCCTCAACAAACCAAGCCCGCCCTCGAAGCCGACAATGCACCCCTTCCTTCGGGCTTTAATGGCGATGAATCCTTTGGAGGCCCGGAATTCCCTGGCTTCTTCTCCCATGACCGCGAAACAACCATCACGCAATCGATTCCCGTCCTTGTGCTGGACCTTGCCTCTGTTTCTTCTCTTCACGAACCCCACTGCCGCGAACCAGATGTATACATTATGCTCCCACCCCTCCTGCAGCTGAAAGCAATCTCCGAACGCTTTACGAAGCTCGCCCTATCGCCCTCAACCTCAACCTCAAAACCTAATCGGCCCACCCAAAGTGGCGCAACAGAATTCTCTCAATCTCGCCTAGTACTATCAGCTAATATGCACGGTGGATTGAAGATCGGAGTTACCACCCCTGCGCTCAAGATCGAAAGTAAATGGGAAGGACTGAACAATCCAGAGCTAGACCCAGGGCAGGTTGAGGGTGGGGAAGAGGGGATCAGGGCACACGCCAGTACAAGAATGAAGGAAAAGGAAGGGGAGGAAGGGTGGGCGGTTGTGCGGGTTGAGGGAAGGGATTGGGGAAGGGTGTTGGGTGTCGGGAGGTTGGGCGGAAGGGTCATTGCTTGTGAGTTTCGGGATAATCGAGATGGAGTTTTTCCTATTCCAGCTGATGCTTTACTTTGACACGAACAGGTTTCTGCCATGATCATGCTCTGATTCTTTACGTTTACCTCTCGAATGATGATAGCGGAGCAGATGACTCTGTCCTTACAGTATGTGTTCTCCTGTATCTGTATCTGCATTCCACCACCTGATCTTCTGGCTGTACGATCCACCGCTAACTCGGTTACTGGTAGTACTATATAGCATCATATAGTGCATGATGCCTTACATTTTCCCTAATCTCCATCCCGAGCACGAGATTGCCGAAAGCTTTGAAGGCACTGTTTGCAAGATACCGTTCAGATTACCCAAGTATGGCAAGCACATGATGACAGTAAAGCCCTATCCAGTTCGAAAGCCGGCACCGGTGTAACGTTTTTGGGAGAAGGGAAGGAGGAGGTGGGACTGAAAGTGAGAATCGTCAGTACACTGCCCGTTTGTCTCATTTGTCTGAATCAGTTGAGTTCAGATCGATCATCGATCTAGCAACCAGAAGTTGTTGCTAATATCCTAAGGGCTTCATTGTTGGTTGGAAAAGTAGCACTCATCATTCTCACCTGAAGGATCCGGATCCAGGCCAAATCTCCACTAAAAACCAAGATTTATCAATACCATAGTATCTGTGGCAAAGGCCAGAACCACCGTCCCACTGACTGTCCAGATTCCACCGCAAGGCGCATTAATTCGTTCCAGACGGGAGCGTTGAGGTGCTCTTTAGTTGTAACTTGCCGTCAGGATAGCTTACGGAGGGAGAGATGGGCGTTTAGTGAGTATCCTGTTTCTTTGCGAGAAGGTTGGATGGGAGGGATGTGCGAAAGGATGGTCGTGTTTGGTTTGGGAGATCTTGGAAATCCGTTCTTGCTCTCTGCAACAGTGGAGAATTCGGAAGGTATGGCGCCAATCGGATATGTTGTTTTCTGTACTCCCAAGACTAATTAGGAGGTTTCGCTATTATGGCAATGGGGCCAACAGGAGAGAGGCGAGGAATATTACTTAACCCATATGTAAGATCTATCTGTCCAACGGAGAAATAACTATTTATGCCGCGTTGAACTATTTTTCTTGTAGAAGCTGTGTTGCTGTTGGTCTGTCTCGTGTGTTTAGCTTCATAATCCTACTCGTGAACGCTCTACCCTACTTTTGTAAGTTCAGGATCTTTCAACCATTGCAAAAGTTTCTCGCTTCTCGCTTCTCGTTCTCGTGAACATAGTTCATAACGGCCGTAAGGACATTCAGTCTCTCGTCGTCCGCGATCTCCTGGTAGCTCAGCGGAAACGGTCCGAAAAAATTCGCTTGTTTTATCAGAACATGGAGTGGATAGGCTTCGTCAGCGGCTGTTCGATTCGTGGGTTCAAAGGTGTGCCAGCTCTCGCTCCAGGTCAGGCTTATGAGCTGCGGATGGGATCAGTCAGGTATGGTCAATGCGAGGGTTACGACTGCGGGTTCTGGGGCTTACAGTAGCACCAAGGGACTAGATGTCTGTTGGCGTGCCCCATTTCAGGTTCAGCATCGCTTCTGGGCTCCGGAAGATCGCTGCTCCGATGATGTGCCCATCTTCTTTAGGGTGTGCGTTTGGGTCTGGAGCATAGGCTTCACCGCAAATAACTAGCTTTACTTCGCTGAACGAGTTTGGCTGTCACCGTAATTGAGGGATGACCTCGACCGTCAAGATTGGCTAGAGCCTTCGGGGCATGTTTGGCGTTTATCGTATGTCTGGGAGGCTTCATCGAGACATCTGGACTGCAATGAGGGGAAATCCCTCATGGTTGTTCTTTTGCCTTGTCTGACATGCAGCAGTGCTCCAAATTCTAGGACAGTAGTTGTCAAAACCGCCCCACACATCGCTCGGACAATGAACGTGAGGTCCTGAGATATTTCCGGGGTCGATCATGCATCCGTCAGACCTGCTAAACGCATCGAATTCGAAAAGGCTGGGGAGGCCCGGTATTGAATTTGTGGCCAAGAGGGTTCTGCAGGCACTGAACATTTTTCATGACGCTGGCTATATACAAACAGGTACAATGCATAACCCCTTAAGTCGATGAAGCCTAGCATGACTATATTGACTAATTGAAGACGTCAAACCGGATAAGATTATTGTAGAGCTTTCTGCTATGCGATTAGACTAGGGGGTATGTAAAGGATAAGAGAGTGATGGGAGTTGCTGCTATGTATCGAAAGTCCATGGTATGCCCTGTTGTTTTAAATCGAAGATCTGAGGCAAGCTGAAGCCAGCTTTACCGTTCGGAGAGTCAGGAAATTTTCGAGGTCTTGCCATTCACTTATTCCTCTAAAAGCGTTAGTCTGCGAGTTAAGTGAGTACTCCGTCCAATTCTTACCATGAACATTCAGAGCTCCTTTATACTATGTACGGGACCTCGAGAATAGCTTCAACCACTTCGTTGAATGCAGTCATAGACATTCTGACTCTCAAGACAGTACGGCTATTACCCCAACGACTTTGACACTGGCAAAAGCCCATTCTTTGTTCTAGCCTCATCTACAATACATCTAAGGTGGGTGAAGTATGCTCGTATGAGAGTCTGATGCGTTGAAGCACTTGGAGAGTCTTCTTCCTAACCTATTCGTATGATAGTTTCATCAAACGAAAGTACTCAGGATTATTTCCTATTTTTACTTATTTATCAGCTCTCTCGACGGTAAGCACATCCGTAACATAACCTCATCGCTTCTGCTCATTGACACACTCTCGAGTCTACGGGGAGGTTAAGGCAAATAGTGTATACTCAGGTGAGGGTATGTTGCGTCAAACGAGAAAAACGTGCTGTAAAAACTATAGGTTCAAGGCGATACTAATAAAAACATTTAGAGAACGTGTCAAATGTCTAGGGTGTGAGAAAAAGCGATTGTTCGGGGGTCCCACTCGCGAAGCGGTTGTTTGACACCGAAGTTTTCCATCTGGTCTGAATCTCCGATGCTTAATAAGAGTCACCCAGCTCTCTTAGATATCCACAATGCAGATGTCAAGAATGACCAGGAACCAAACCATTTGAAATAGATGTTTCATGATGTGACTCGCATTAGGCTAAATACATTATAAAACGCGGGAAAATTCTCTGGTATACCAAAATGCATACAGCATATAAATATTGTTTTCCTTGCCTCGATTGCTGGCCTAGCTGCGGGAAATTCGGGGAGCTAACGCCTGGGCCTTGGTTGATTGTTATGAGTAGAAGAATAAACGCTACCAGGGTTGTGGTGGGAAGACGACCGTGAGCTCCATTAGGTGGGATACGTAGAGATTTGGTGGTGGTATGAGTTGTCTATAGCGCGGGTCTGGTCGAGGCAGATCATCAGGAAGAAAAAGCAGTGGTCATTACCGAAGGTAGCTTGGATGATAGGAAGTTGGGCTAGGCAGGAACAGTTGAGTTACAATCTAAATCTGGGTCTTTATTTCAGGCCCAGATTTATGGCAACCTCGGGCCGCGCTCGAGTTCCTTGAGCCCTCCCATCCGGTCCAGATCCAAAGATTCGAAGCGTTCCGACTCAATTCTCTGGTATGGCGGCAGATGCTCATCATTATACGGTTCTAATCCAACACCACCAGTCTCGCTGATGCGTACAACGACCACGCGCCCGGACTTGCGCTTCCCAGCCTCATCCTCCTCTTCTGGGAAGGTGATACGAATCTCCGGAATAGGACTTGCTGGTGGGCTACCAGGTTCTGAGATGAGAGTCTCCTTCTCCTTGTAGACGTAAATGCTCTCTGAACGACGGCCGTAAGGAGAAGCAGTGATAGTGAGGCGGCGATGGTTGGATTTATGAAAAGGGAGGTCCGATTTCTGTTGTTCCTTGGCTTTTCGGCGAGAACGGAGGACGAAGAGACCAGCAACAGCGCAGATACCAACAAATACGAGGACGATAAGAGCGATCAGGAGTTTGGTCATTGTGGGTGTGAGAACTGCAGTATTGAGATCATCGCGGGGTAGAAAAGTGTCGCGGACGAGCAATGTAGTGTCAACAGGCATGTCGGATCGAAGGTGGTTGTGGTGCGAGTGGGCATGGTGATGGTGGGTAGGCATGATTGTGATGAGGGTGGAGCGGAGGGGTCAATGGTTTTGTGTAATCTGGTGGAGGTCAATTCAAGTACCAAGTAGAGACGATATCGAAGCATTTCTGCACATACCTCGAGTCGCGTACGGTGTGCCGGGATTGATCTCGGGTTGTTGATTATCACAGTTTTGATTAGGATTAAGGATTGAAAGAGCGTGGTGCGAAGTAAGCAGCTGAAAGAGTGAAGCTGCTACTCGCGATCAATGAATGAAGTATCGTCGTGAGAGTGAGAGGGAGGTGTGGAAAAGGTAGGAGGTGAAGGTGAAGAGCCAGGAGAGAGAAAAGAAGAAAGAGGGAGAGTTCGTTATTGGCGCTAGGACCCGCCAAGGCCAAGCGCCGGAGCTGATTCGATGCAATTTCCACCACACGCAAAATACGTAGAACTACGGAATACCGTAGTAAACAACCATCGCCCGATCACATTCCGTCACTCATTAAGCCAATCATCATCGCGGAATCGCATGGATGGCTTACATAACGGCTTTAAACGCTGATTCTGTTCCTGAATTGCAAAGAGATGTCTCTCCCCTTTGTATTACCATTATCATTCAGACCTACCCGTCTGCATCTTGGGACACACAAAGGGAACAATTAGCACGCTCTTTTCTGGCAGCTGGACTGGATACTGGAACATCAAGAAAGCTGGTTCTAACGCGAATGGCTTACACGTACGGAATAAAGTCTATTTCGTCCCGCCCAAGTGTACATGTACGACCCACGAACTGCAGAAGCACATCTCAAATCTCCAGTCTCCAGTCTCCCCGTCTCCAATCTCCACGTTCTAGCCGACGAGCCTCCGTTATCACTCCTCTTCCTTTTCGATGTCTGGGTCTGTTCCGATTGGAGGAATCTGGTCTGATCCTCCACTGCGGGGATTTTACCTGCATACTACTATTCTATTGAATGCTGATCAATTCTTCTGATCGTGGCAGCAATAATATGTAGCAGGCTTAAACTGATACTCTCAGTCTCCACTCGAAGCCCCATGGACTTCTGTGGCGTGATAAAGACTCCAAAAGTCACAAATGTTACACAGCAGAAGCCAGAAAGACGTTTACGAGCCGCTAATGTGGTGCTTGTCCTACTCGAGCCAATGACGACTGTACTCCTGACTTGCTGCTTCCAATCAGGATGCCTGCGACGATAGGAGTTCTGTGGCGTTAAGACGAACCAATGGGCTTCCATGGGGTCAAGTGCGACAGGAACCAAAGCTAAGGATCATTCTCCAGAAATAAGGCTGAATGCTTTTCATGTCAAACCGAGCACGAGCGACGTGATCTCAATACTCGAATTGAGAATGAGAAGCTGGAAGATTGAGGGGCTACAAACGCCCGGAAAGCAGCTGCGTAACAGCAATCGCACGCGTTGTGTGTTCGACATGCTAACGGGAACCAACCAGTATGCTCCTAGAGCCTTGTACCGAAATCGTACATTCGATATGGGATTATGATCAGTATGAAGTACAACAGTACAGTACCTATTTCTCTCCTCCCCCTTGAGCGTTTTTGGACCCTGTTGTTATTTAAAGACCTTTGATCTCCCGCCGGCCCCCAGTTAGTGTCCAGTTAGTGTCAAGCCTGTCACCTGGAATCTTAGGCTGGCCTTACTTTGCTTTAGGCGTTCGTAGCATACCCGGGGCCGTATTCTAGTTGGCACGTCCAGATGTACTGACAACGGTCTTATCAATAATATCTGGCCATAATTCTGGCGTCTTGTTGAACTACTGATGTGATCCATCAACTCGAAAAGCATGCGCAAGAACAGTCAGCAGTCCCCTCATTGTGTAACCTGACTCTGCGAGGCCCACCGATTACCTCTGCCGACCCAACTTTGGCAAATCCGAACAAACATTCCAACCGCGCACTTCCTGCAACCCCCTTGCTTCCTTATACCCAAACCTTCATCCCATTCCACACTCCCATATGTGGACTGGCGGTGAAAACTTCAGGACGCCTTGTGCGGGGACGACTGACATTATCGTTCGATCTGCGTCCGATTACTGGACGGCTGCCTGCTGAGATACTCAAACCCAAGTTGCAGGGCAAACGAAGGGGTGCCGCAACCACCACCTTGCATTCAACAGATATATCCCTCGACCGTGGCCCGTTCCTCTTTCAAATTCCTTTGTACATGGAAAATCAATTCGGGGACATAGATACGGCGAGACTCCCTTGTACAGGTAAGAACTGTCGGTGAAGTCCGGCGAGAGCGTTGACGAGGCACTAATGACTTTCGAAAACCTAGCTGGAGCTTCTATCACGACACAACAGCTAGACCTGTCGAAACGCCTTTACTAGACAAATGTATGGAAGACTACCGAATTGATGATAATCCTGCGTTCGATTCGCCAACCAAACCGCCTTGAAGATCGAACCTTTAGATAACAAAACTGCTAGAATGGCGTCCACTGTAAGGCTTTCGTACCTGATGCTGCTCGTGGTTTGAAGGGAACTCGCTTGCTGACTAGAGCTTCCAAAGACTAGAAATCGTCTCGGCAACTTTGGATCTAGTTCAGGCATGATCAATGGTGACAAGCCCAGGGCCTCGCACGGTTCCTCTATTGGCCCAGGTTTCGGCAGTGCCGGAGGTGCTTGGAACGGCGGCATTTGGGGTACAACAATTGGAAGTGGGTTGAAGAGCGGCTCAAATGACAATCCTCGTAATCAAGGTCAGTTTTGAGGCGAGGTACCCACTCTCGCTGTATGCTGACCTTCTTATGAGAAGATGCAAGCGATTCTGCAGCTGGGTTCGAAGCAATTACCGGATCTGGATCCTTGTTACCGTCGTCGCAGTCGGACAATTGGACCGGCCGCCATACTACACCGTGGAAGTCCATCGACAATACCTCTCCTGCTCTTTCCAGTGTGCATACGAACCACTCAGGACATTCCCCTCTGCGTCGTCAGCCCAGCAACCAGCTTGCTCCTCAATCGGTCCCAGAAGCAGGTTCGGTCAACTCGTCCTACTTTTCAGTCCCAGCAGCTACTGCGATGAGCCAAGGGTTCTCAAGCAAGACAGTGCAAAAGAATTTCCTCGACCCGACTTCGGGAAGTTTCCAGACTTCAAGCGTATATGACTCGACAACCCTGGGACGCTCCTCGCGGCAAAACAGTGACGACGGGAATCGCCGTCCTTCGAAACAATTGTCGGTAGGAACGAACGAAAACATGAGACCGTCGTTGCATTCTGATCGTCAGAACTTCTATAACAGCGTGTCGGGATACAACAGCGGCGCAGCATCACGGAGTGGAAGCTTACCACCATCACGAAATGGCGTTGGCCAGTCATCCCGCTTTGATGAAGATTTGCCAAACCCACAGTATTCCCAGTTCGGTCCGACAACCACAATTTCGCATCGTCCGCATGTGTCTTCGCACTCAGCATCCTATTCTATGCACAGCAACCCTCACGGACCGAAGTATGCAGATCAGCCAAGCCCGACGCAACTCGGCATATTGACTGAAGATCTTGGGAAACTGAACGTTGGTCGAGGCAACCCAGATGCGAATCATGCTGTAACCAAATATGCTGAAGCCAAAGGCTCCATTTACTCGGGCCAGAATCATTTGGCCTATGAGTATGCTCAGCGATTGGCTGCCAATAGCGCCAGTGATGCATGGAGTCAAGAAGGTGGTGCGTACCAAGATAATCTCGATTCGTTCGGGCCAGACGCAATCACTGCTGGTTCGTTAGCTCAGCAAAGCCAATATCGGAGCATGCCCTCCAGTGGGCAATATTCGCACTCTCCAAGCAACAGCGATGCGCGTCGTAGTCAACCAAGTCCGTACTATCCCACCGGGGAAACGCCTCCTTCTGGATACCAGCATCGGCTACCTTCGCGTGGTAGTCTCAGCGGTAATCTCCCCACATCGCAAGCGGCGCTACTGGATCACAAACTGCGAGGGCTACAGCAAGAGCAGCAGGGTTATGCACCCCCCCAACCAAATCCTTTCCAGTATAGGACCCCCTTTACCCATGCGTACGATTTTCATCCTCAGAATGCCCTACGGATGAATCCACTTGCTCCTTATTATCCGCTGGCTCCTGCTCCCAACGTTATGAACGGTCCACCTATCCCACGAGGTCCCGCCAGAGAGCAGGATCCAGGCCAGCACCTGAGAAGTCCATTGCTCGAGGAATTCAGGAATAATAGTAAAACAAATAAGAGATATGAGCTCAAGGTAAGCCTTAAAGCCCACAGGTACACAGGCATCCACTAAAAAATTCAGGACATCTATCACCATATTGTTGAATTCAGTGGCGATCAACACGGCTCCAGATTCATTCAGCAAAAACTTGAGACCGCTAATAGCGATGAAAAGGAGCAGGTCTTCCGGGAAATACATCCGAATTCCATACAGCTGATGACGGATGTGTTCGGCAATTACGTGATTCAGAAGTTTTTCGAACATGGTAACCAGTCGCAGAAGAAGATGTTGGCGAACCAGATGAAGAATCACATCTTGACGCTATCGTTGCAGATGTATGGATGTCGGGTTGTTCAGAAGGTAGGTTCCTTCTCTCTCATTGCCTAACACCCGTCTGATATCTTAGGCCCTTGAACACATCTTGACCGACCAACAAGCGCAACTGGTTAAAGAACTCGAAAATCATGTCCTCAAATGCGTGAAGGATCAGAATGGAAACCATGTAGTTCAGAAGGCCATCGAGAGGGTGCCAGCCGACCACATACAATTCATCATCAATGCATTCACAGGAGCAGTACAAGGGCTTGCAACACATCCCTACGGATGTCGGGTTATCCAACGCATGCTAGAACATTGCGAAGAACCTACCAGAACAACTGTTCTTCAAGAGTTGCATGCTTGTGCACCGAGCCTTATCGTCGATCAATATGGCAACTACGTTACCCAGCATGTAATTGAGCATGGTCAGCCAGAAGATCGAGCAAAGATTATCGCCCTCGTCACTGCACAGCTTGTGAACTTTTCAAAACACAAATTTGCTAGTAACGTGGTGGAGAAGAGTATCCAATTTGGCTCTACCGAGCAGAGGAAGAAAATTGTCACCACTTTGACTGTGCTGAACGACAAAGGTGAAAGTCCAATCTCAACATTGATAAGGGATCAGTACGGGAACTATGTCATACGTAAACTCACTTGCTCTCCTACACAATTCACATGCTAACTTCCTACTAGAGAAACTACTTACTCAGCTCAAAGGTGCCGAATACGACGAGCTTGTTGAGTTGATCAAACCTCAGCTGGCGTTCCTCAAGAGGTTTTCTTACGGTAAACAAATTGCCGCCATAGAGAAAGTCGTTTACACCAACCCCCTTACTCATCCACAACTCCAGCCCAACGCTTCACTACCTGCGCCCATCGACACATCCGCTGCTCCCACACCACCACTCCTAACAGGTGATGCACAGTCTCCTCAGAGTAGCTCTCTTCCAAGTACCAATGCAAGCTCCGTTGGTGGTCATGCTGACTCCCGCAAGTCAAGCGCCAGCAACACCGTGGAGGTCCTGACCCCTACTTCTACATGATTCCAGGGATTGCGCCAATATAATCAACACCATGCATCTACTTTTTCCATGCGTCCTTACATCTAGGGCCTGTACTGAATTCAAATGTTAAAAGCCTTGCCATTTCGGTCTATTTTTTGGAGTCGCGGTGGATAAGTGATTCATGAAAGCTAGTACCTTGCAAGTTTCGACTCCACTTTCATTGTAATTCTACATTTTCATGACGCAGCGGCTTTTTCATCTTCTTAGATACCACGATACATTTTTTACGGGTTAATGATGTGGCTTGGCCAGTGTTCGGTTCGTAGCTTCTTGCAAAACAAACTTGGGCTTGGGAAAACTGGATGGAATATGGTTTCTGTTACAAAGTCGGAAAGGGATTAGGGTATGTGATATCACAAGTGGTATAGATGGATAGAGAGCAGGTATATACTAGGATCAAATAGTTGAGCTTCGGCTTCCCCTTCCTTTGAAACTCAACTGTACTTCTCTTTAAACGTGATTGTTGCACAAAATCTGATACCGGGTCCAGTAGCCTGCGGATATACGTTACTCCACCCGTCTGGGCCACTAGCCCTCGCCTTCAACCTGTCCATAAAGGTGATTGAATATGTGACACAGGACAGTGCCCTTGTGCAGGGCGCTCCTGTCAGCCAATCATGGACACCAAACCCCAAGAAATTGCCATATCGCCCTCGGCCTCGCGGAGCAACAAGCTCCAACTACCCGCAAGCTGCGATCCCCCAGGACCTCAGAACCCACCCAAGCAGCTAGTATGGGTTGTAAGTAAGCCAAATACGACCGACCATGCCCCAGCAGATACTGAAATCTGACCATATAGGTGTTCGGCGCGACAGGCCACATGGGTCGCTCGGTTATCAAAGCCGCCCTAACCAACAACGACCTCGTTACAGCCGTCGGCCGCACCTTTGTGGATTCTATGCCATGCATGCAGAATTGGCATACACAAGATCGTTGCCTCGGCCTTCTCTGTGACGTACGTGTACGTGAGACCGTAGAAGCTGTGCTCAAGAAATCCATCGATCACTGGGGCCGTGTCGACATCATCGCCAATTGCTCCGGCTATGGCGTCATTGGGGCTTGCGAGGACCAAGACGACTATGAGATTCGGAATCAGTTTGAGACAAATTTTTGGGGGACGCTGAATATCTTACAGATCAGCCTGCCGTACTTTAGGGAGAGAGAGGGAGGCGAGGGCGGAAGGTATCTGATATTCAGTAGTACGAGTGGGGCATTGGGCGTTCCAGGATTAGGGCCTTATTGCGCGACGAAATACGCTGTAGAGGGATTGATCGAGAGCATGCTCTACGAGATCGACGCGTTCAACATCAAAGCCACACTCGTACAGCCCGGGCATGTCAGGCGAGATGATCAGCCTGATGGCAAGGCCCATCCTCTGCCAAGATTCGGACACTTTTCTATCAAGCCAGCAAGTGAGCCGTATGCCGGACCTACAGCGCCGGCCGGGCACGCGAAAAGGATGGTACAATGGCTTGGGGAGAGGCAGCCGACGAGCGCGGTAAAGTCTGCGGAGCTGGTGTGGCAGCTGGCGCATTGCAGCTTTCCGCCGCTGAGGCTGTTGCTGGGAAGCTACGCGGTGGAGAGCGTAAGGGATAGGCTGAGGTGTATCATTGAAGAGATTGAGGACTGGAAGCACCTGAACTTTGGGCTCGGTGCGGAAGACGAGGTGCGGGCGAAAGAAGAAGCAGATGAGAAAGAATTTAAGCAGGAGGAAGGGGAGGATGATGATATGAATGATCAAGAGGCTGTGTTGTGAATGGCCGTTTCGATTCAGTCCTAGCTTACAGTCTCACCATAAGAGACCTTACCTATTCACGATGTCCAGTAATACATTGTGCACAAGGTGTTATCAGACGGCCGGACACCTGTTCGATCAGACGGCTGGACAGCTCTGATCCTCAAAAGGTCAGACGGCCCTGCCCAATACACCGTCAGTCACTAGCATTCACTTCGAAGTTGCATTCCACAGCCTTATTATTTACGGACGGTGATCACCGGAATTATCGACGGTGACCATACGCGTAAAAAGGTACTATATCTCAAGCAACCGCTTCTCTTTTCTACCATACTTCGCATCGTTTCCTCCACGCTTTAAAACGCATCTTTCGTCGGCTCCACCAATCTCAGTATGGAGTCTTTATCTACTACGAATGGCTTTCTTAAGCTTATTCCCGAGGCAAGAAATGAGGTTTACCGTTATCTCCTCCTCCGAACGTCTGAGGTCAACATGTGCACCGATGGCCATGGACACAAAACCTCCCACCATACCGAGATCCTCCGAACTTGTCACCTCATCTACGCGGAAGCTTCATCAATCTATTACGGGGAGAACACTTTCCTCTATCAGACAGGCTGCACCATGGATTTCCCCATGCGCCGATGGAATCTACCACCCGCGTCAATCAGTCCTCGAATCTGCAGCATGATGAACAAGATCGAGCTAGTTTTGGACGAGCGATGCCACACAGTAACTATTGCCAAGGCGTTGCTGCAGGCTTTTGGTGGCTCTGAGATATTGCGAGACCAATGCCTGATCAGCGTAAAGAGCTATGAGAAATGGTGCCACCTGTGGGATTTCATAGAGGTGGAGAATTTGACGGGCTTCGACACACTAGATCTAAGGATCAGCGTTGACCAAATTTGGACTGATACAGACGCATGGTGGTGCCGCGTTCTCACATCAAGACTGGCGACTGCTCTTGGGCCCATAGTATTATACGTCCTCAACAACCACGTTTGCTTCCAATTTCGGCCGCGCATGTTCGCCTTGGCCAGTCGACTTCCCCAAGCCTTACCATTGATTCCGGCCCCCAGCTCAACGAACGATCACCCTCCCAACAAAGCAAGCCTCCTCACGCTTCCCTCCAAAGTTCGCGCTCACATCATCGACTATGTTTTCGACGGACCCAACACGGTGAATATCTCCTGTGGCCTGGCAATAGGTCCACCCAAAAATTACTTGGCGATCCTAAAGACTTGTCGAAAGATCCACGAAGAGGCCTCGAAAGCGTTCTACGGCGATACGTATTTCACCTTCCATATCCGATACCCGAATCCCAATCCTTTCCCAATGAGTCCGCGGCTCGGGGCGCTCATGAAACACGTCAACGTGATTGGAATGTGAGGTGGACCAGGTGTACGGGCCGCAGCTTCGTCAAGTGCCGAGGGAGAATAGGGGAGGTGGGCGCAGGGTCATCTTAATATGTCTAGCTTGACTAGTCGAACACTCGTTTTCTTTTTCACTTGAAAAGACTCTTGCACTCAACGAAATGTTTGGTGTGCAGAAGCTCATGTTCGATCGTAGACATGCATGCCCCGTGAATTTGGTATTAGAGTCTGAGTGATATGTTTAACAGCCCGTAATCGACACATCCCCTCCAACCCTCTGACCACTCATCAACTCCACCAACAAGTCCATCGATAGAACGACCAAGAAGCATCGACGACAACTACACAAATACACCCACCACCTCCCTCCCTCCCTGACCCTTCGATCCCCCCCTTTCCGATCCAACTCCTCTCCTCATCTCTCCAAAAAAAATCACAAAACACAAATAACCCATCTCCTCCTTCCCATCCTCCCACACACCGACCTTGCGGGTGCGATAGACTATGCCTCCGGAGGGATACGGACCGGACTTGACTCTTACAGGAAAAAAATTGATGGACTGTGTAGATTTGGGGTTAGGGGTTTTGTTGGTGGGGCATAAGTGAGGGAGGAGGGGGAGAGGCGGGGGTTGATTTTGGTTCGGGGTTGGGGTCGGGCTGGCTGGTATGGAGGGAGGGAGGGAGGGAGGGAGGGAGGGAGGTTGATTGATTGGTTTGGGGAAGTAGTCGGAAGAGCTTGGGCGGGATTGGGGGGATGAAGTGGTGAGATGAGGTGGGAGATAAGGGGGATAGGAAGTTTGGTGGAAAGAGAGATGTGGGAAAGAGGAGGGAAGTTTGGAATTTCGTTATTGAAAGGAGGGTGAGGTTCAGGCTTAGGGATTGGCTTCTAGAGAAGGTCTCGATTTGACAATAAAGTCTTGGCGAGATCGTGATGTGTTTTTTTGGTTCGGGGATGCCGTCGTTGTTTTCCATGTCTTCATTTACGGTCGTGCGAGGTATACGGAAGTAGTTGATGTGGATCCGTTCACATCTCGCTTGCGCTAAGCCGAAGCATACCTCATCACTGAAAGATAACTTCATCAGGAGCGAAAATATTAATTTGTATTGGGTATCAACCTGCAATCTACTCAACCCGTCTGCCCTTCGCCCCAGTCACCCCCTCCACCTCCTCCAAAATTTCCACCCCCCATCCTCGTCCCCAACCTTCCTCCTCCCACCCCTTCCCTTAACCCGAAGGTAGTAGACTGGAATGCCTACCCCTATAAACGCTACGACAACCAACGTCTGTAACGGCTTCGCAAAAACCGCCCGACTGACCAAGAACAGACTGACGCAGCAAAAAATAATCGGTGTCGACAGCCACGTCCTATACGGTCTGTCCAGATACGGTTCACGGACTCTGAGGACAATGAGGCCGAGCACGGTGAGGAAATAAAAGGTGTAGCCTGCGACGCCGTAGAAAGTCACCAATGTCCCGAATTCACCGACGACGACGTAGGCAGCGCAGAGGAGCGCGTTGAAAACCATGGCATTAATGGGCGTGAAGCCCAGACCACCCTCTTCGTCGCCGATGAGGCGGGTGAGGGTTTTGCTGGCCCAGGAACGGCGCTGGAGGCGGTTGAGACCTGACTCGGCGGTCCCCGGCATGCCGATGCGGCCGAAGATTTCGGGGAGGAAGCCTTCTTTCCCTGCAGCGTAGACGAGACGGCCGCTGGTGAAGGTGGTGGCGTTAAGAGCGCCGAAGCAGCTTGCGCTGACGGTGAGGGCTAGGACAAGCGAACCGATGGGGCCGAAGACCACGGAGCCGAATTGGACGGCTACGGTTGTAGAGGTGGAGATTGTGGAGGCGGGGAGGACGAAGATGTATGCGACGTTGGCGAGGAGGTAGGAAAGAATGACGAGGGGCATGGCGGTGTGGATGACGCGAGGGAGGTCGCGGTGTGGGGAAAGAAATTCGCCAACAACGTAGTTGGTGTTGTCCCAGCCGTCAAAGGCCCAAAGTCCGGCGTAGAGGGCCACGGCCCAATTGGAAGGGTTTGTGGAGGTGCCAGAAAACCAGGGGCTAGTTTTCCAGTCTGTGTCGGGCAAGCCGCCGCGCCAGGTGAAGCCGGTGGCAGCAACAACGATGCCGGTTACGGTTATGCCGAAGAGGGCGACGAATTTGAAGAACATGAAGACATCGCCCATCCGCGTCCCAAGTTTTGTTGATATACAGTTGAGTAACGTTACTACTGCCAGTCCTCCGAGTGCGACTCCTTTATTGATCCATGCGCTCGCGTTTTCCGCTTCTGCTCCTACTAAAGCTCGTACGATGTATTCGCCAAAGATGATCGAGATGATGGCAGCCGAACCAGGCTTCAGCACGAAGACCGCACACCAGGTGAAGAGAAAGCCCGCCAGTTCCCCGAATATCTTTGACAGATATACCTGCGCTCCGCCATTGAGAGGGATCGCTCCTCCCAATTCCGCATAGCTTGTAGCACCTGTCCATGCAAGAACCCCAGCAACAGCCCAGACGATTAAGGATGCGCCTGGAGATCCAACATTAGTGTTCACCTGGCTGGGAGAGGAAAAGATCCCGGAGCCAATAATCAGCCCCACGATCAGGGACAGACCGTTTAGGTAGGTAAGAGATTTTCGTTTTTCAAGGGATCCGCCATTGAGATCTAAAGTCCCAGATACAGAGGCACCGAGAGCGGTGTAGCCGGTCGCTGTTGACGAGAGTGGAAATAAGTTGGAGGCGAAATCGAAAGTAGACGAGACTGAGTAGGAGCGGTTGTGGGGTATTGGGCGGGGGATGCTCTCCGGATTAGACGCGGTGTGTGTGTCATCGTTCTCGAGGGAGATTTTTCGAGAGGAGGAGATGCCAGGAGAGGAGGATTGAAAACTGCGGGATGAAGTTGGGGTAGAGGAGGCTAGAGAAGCGAGTTCTAGAGAGTCTCGTTGGGGATGTGTAGATGGTAGATTGAGGTTAGCATAGCCAGAACGGGACATGTCAGAATGGAGGATGGGAGTGGCTATGATGCTCGTCTCCGCAGAATCATGTTTTCAGAGTAGCATGAAGTAGCGGGTAAAAAGAGACTTATGGAAGACTTGAATTGAGAAAGGAAAAAGTTGATTGCTTTGGTCAAGGAGCAAGAGTCGCTTGAGAAGAGAAAGCGCTTGCCGGTTTCGGCTATCTGAGACTAGCAGGGATTAAGGGATGACGATAATGATCGCGACTCTTCTCCCTTGCCTCAAGAACTACAAAGGGATGTATAGTCTCTTCTTTTCCTTCATTCATAAATCTATGCGATATCGATGCGCTCTTTCTTTCGACTTCGGCGAAGTTGTTCGAAACCTCCGAGTGATCCAAAGTTCTTCTCAGCAACTGCTAAGTTTGGTGCTCGCGAATTTGCATCGTCTGCGTATCCAACCAAGGTCCCAGCACGGCGTAGGTGGACATTCTTTGTCGTAACCGTCGCCTGTGGTGTTTTAGCATATTACGAATATACTGCCTACAACAAGTGGAAATATGATCAGGTCCTAAACCCAACAGACTTCACACCCTTCATCCTTGTCGGGAAAGAATGCGTTTCTTCCACAAGCAGCATTTTCACTCTTCAGCCTAACCTTACGGCAAAGAATTCACGTATCTACGCTGATGCCTGGGAAAAGGGTGTGTGGAGTATTCAAGTGAAACAACCACAGCTCCAAATCGCAAGATCGTATACACCTTTGCCACCCATTGATGTAAATGAGAGCACAACAAATGGTGCTATAAGATTCCTCATCCGCAAGGACCCTAAAGGAGAAGTCTCTGGGTATCTTCATAAGCTTCCACTGGGTGCAACAATAGAACTTCGTGGCCCACATATAGAATATGAGCTTCCGGAAGAAGTTCAAGAAGTATTATTCATCGCGGGAGGTACTGGTATAGCGCCTGCTTTACAGATCGCACATGCATTATTTGAGCGCAGTGGAGAGTCCCCACGGCGGAACCCAAAAATGCGTATATTGTGGGCCAATAGAAGGCGAGAAGACTGTTTAGGCGGAACAAGTGATATTCTTGAAGTTGAAACCCCAATAGAAGCACCGGACATGGAACAGAGGGCAGAATCACGGCCCATGAAAGATCTTGTTGCATACATGTCACCGCAAACAGCCTTGGTCACACAGCTTGATAAGTTGAGAGCGAAATCCCCCGGAAATATCGGCATCCAATACTTTGTAGATGAAGACAATAATTTCATCACCAAAGACTATCTCAGACTTTTCCTTGATGACCCCTGGTTAGACTATGCGAATGCGTTGGAGCAAATGGGTTTCGATTATCAAAAAAAGCGATGGACAAACAGATACCCACCAGGTAGTAGATTGGTTCTTATTTCGGGACCAGACGGTTTTGTCAAACATTACGCTGGTCCCAAGGGTTGGAAAGACGGTCGGGAGGTCCAAGGCCATTTGGGTGGTATGCTAAAGGATATCGATCCCAAAGGCTGGGCTGTGCACAAGCTATGAGTGCAACACCGTAGCACTCCATTCAACCTGCCGTTGGTTCGAGAGGAGTCGTTCTGCGACCGTTCCAAGGCATGTCTTGGGTGCCTACTTCGACACCCATTTGGCACTCAGCGTAAAGGCCGCTGGCAGGTTGTCTTTGTAAAGACGAGACCAAATCCGCGAGACTCCACAGCCGCTTTCACGCTTCTCGTTCGCGGATACTATGAGCAGTCGCTGGCAGATAGATTCACCTCTTGCAATCCATCTTCACCAAGAGACTTCAAGAGCGTGATAGACAGGTATCTAGATCTTCGCTCCGAGCTTAAAGCTCAACCAACAGGGTATGAAACCATATCTAAGCAAGAATGTTACTCCTACTTCTCCTAAACATACAGTGGACGACCAGGACTCATCGTCTTCCCTGCAAATGCAGCTCGGAACATCTCAGATGTAGATAACGATTCCAGAAATCTGACATCAACATTCGATCTTTAAACCACCTTTTGTTGATCTTGCCTTCCGTACTCAGGCTCAATCTTCCACCGAAACCGCCCTCGTCCCCCCATACCCCCAAAAGTGACCTACCAGCAACCTCCCTATGATACCCCATCTCCCCGCCGATAACTTCCCACACACCCCTTTTCTCTCGCTCTTCCCGCTCCCATCGTATGAACGAATCACCCCACCCCACCCCGACTTCTCCATCCCTTACAAAAACAATCTCCATGTCTCCTCTAGCCAGCTCCAAAGTCCCCCTTTTCCCATCAAGAAATTCCCGCTCCTTCCCCTCCCACCACCACCACCACCACCACCACCACCACCACAGCCCCATTTCCTTTCGATCCCAGTCGGTCGTACACGGCACGAGCACCTTTCCTGTCTTGTTTGAGGTATACCGTCCACCATCTCGGCACGCCGGTGCCCTCTTCACAGAAACCAAAGTCATCCCCTTTCTTCCTTCCTCCCTCACAACCCGTTCCCAACACTCTCCCTTTCCCCCCCCCCTCCCCCCGCTGCTCCCTTTACACCACCCACCTCAAAATTAAAAAACCGTTAACACGTAGTCAAGAACCTCGATGGTCATAATTTCCGAACCGAGACCGGGGTTAGTATTTCCGACGAGTGTAGGCGCGGTGGTGGAAGAGAAGGGGGTGGAGAAGGCTGCGCGGTTTTTGGGGGGCCGGGGGAAGAATGGGGGAAAGGCAGCGACATCAGCGGTGATGGCGAGGACAAAGAATGACGTTATGCAGAATACGTAACTCTTCGACAACATCCACCATCCGCCCCATCACGATCTATGATTCAATATAAACCCCCCCTCCCCCTTCCTTCCTTCTCCTCTTCCCCTCCCCATCCTCTCTTCCTCCCCAAGAAACCAAACCCCCTCGCCCTCAATCCCAAAATCGTCCCCGCGGACCAATCATCTCCCCCTTCCCCCCGGATGAATAATTCGTCTCTATCCCTCCCAAACCATCAAGCTCAACCTTTCCTTTGCTCGACCGACTCTGATAAGACTCCCCCCCCCCCCGGATTTCGCCACTTCCATCCCACCTCACCCTTCCTATTCCTTCCTACAAACACCCTCCCCCTAAACCCCTATCTACATCTCATTCAAGCCCACCCCACCACCACCACCACCACCACCACCACCACCACCGCCTTCATAACCCTCCTCCTCCCCCTCCCCCCTCACGCCCTCCCCCTCACCCCCCCGTACCCTCACCATCTCCGCTTTCTCTTCCCGCTTAGGCACCACCAGCGCAGAGTGCGGC
>JAABUT010000273.1_pt1 | contig 94280 bp, 89 predicted proteins | sample 5559281 | NCBI WGS metagenome assembly JAABUT01 (sample SAMN10711880, study PRJNA513359) | rock metagenome | isolation source: Antarctica rocks | place: Antarctica: Victoria Land, Ricker Hills nord | collected 2016-01-04 | reverse complement strand
TTCGCCTTCAGGTGCTCGGGGTTGAGCGTCCCGACGATGTTCGTGTTCATGCCCGGGTGCGAGTTCGTGAACCGCAGCAGGAAGCCGGTGCGGGTCTCACCCTCCTCGAGCAGGTCCTGCAGGCCGGACGTGCCCCAGATGTCCCACGTCTTCTCGGCGCCGAGCCCGACACCGGGCTCGCCGCGTGCCACACCGCCGCGGACGATGACGCCGGCACCCGCGTCGTGGGCGGCCTGGATCGAGCTCTCTTCCTCGCGCTGCAAGGCTGAGTACGGGATCTGGAAGCTGTCGAACACGCCCCACCCGATGAACGTCTGGATGTGCGGAGCGGTCGAGGAGATGCCGATCCATCGCGCCAAGCCCGAGTCCTTCATCTCCTGCAGGACAGCGACGAGGTCGTTCTGCTCCACCTGCTCGACCGTCGGGTTGTGCAGCTGGATGAGGTCGACGTGGCCGGTCTTCATCCGGTCCAGGCTCTCGTGCAACCCGCGGTACAGGTTGTCCTTCGTCCACACGTGGGGTGTGTCGTCGGTCGTCTCGTCCTTGTGGACGACGGTGCAGCCGCACTTCGTCGCCAGCACGTACTCGTCCCGGCGATGGGATAGATAACGGCCGATGTACTCCTCGCTGCGTCCGTAGTCGTTCGCGGTGTCGATGAACGTGACGCCGGCATCGAGCACCGCGTTGAGGATCGTGTCGGCCTGGTCGTCCTCGACGTGCCGGCCACCCCAGATGCGGGAGCCGCGTACCTCCATCGCCCCGTAGCCCAGCTTGGTGACGTTGAGCCCGGTACGGCCGAGCGGGTTCGCTTGCAATGACATGTGGAGCCTCTCCGTCGTCGGGTCCAGGCACTCGCCCGGACCTGGCAACCGGATACCCGGCCACCTCGTGCACTCAATCCCTGTCAGACAAGTCAGTCAAGACCGCTGTCAGATCGGTCAGTCACGATGCGCCGACTCGCGGTCCCGGCGCCGCAATACCGGCCCGTCCCGGTCCTGAGCACTAGCCTGGCGGGCGTGAGCAGCCAGATGTCCGCCCGGTCGCGACGCTGCTCGCGTTCCTCCTGCTCGAAGCCGGCCGTGGCCACCCTCACCTACGTCTACGCAGATTCGACCGCCGTCCTCGGGCCGCTCGCCACCTGTGCTGAACCGCACGGTTACGACCTGTGCGACCAGCACGCCGGCCGGTTGACCGCGCCCCGCGGCTGGCAGGTCATCAGGCTGGCCGACAACTTCGAGCCACCCGCGCCGACGCGCGACGATCTCGAGGCGCTTGCCGACGCCGTCCGCGAGGCGGGCCGGCTACGCGTCCCACAGCCGGCGGCACAGCACGCCGCGAGTGCGACCGACGGTGAGAGCGCATCACCCGGTGACCCCGGCACCACATCGGACGCTGCCTCGCTACGAGCCGCGCGACACCCCTACCTCCGGTCGGTTCCGTCGCTGGACGACAGTCAGTCCTGACGGACCGGGGCGATCGCCGCGTTAGGCTGCTCGATCGTGACCTCCGGCAGCGCCTCGCTTGCGTCGATCGTGAAGGCGAACGACATCCGCGGGCGCGTTCCCGACCAGCTCGACGCCACCGTGGCCCACGCGTTCGGCGCAGCGTTCGCCACCCTCGTCGCCCTCCCGCAGACAGGAGCGCTCGTCGTCGGACGGGACATGCGAACGCATTCGACGATGCTGTGCGCGGCGTTCGTCGACGGTGCGATCTCCCGCGGCGCCCACGTGATCGACCTCGGGCTCGCCTCGACCGACGAGGTCTACTTCGCCTCCGGTCATCTCGACCTGCCGGGTGCGATCTTCACCCCGAGCCACAACCCGGCCGACTACGGCGGCATCAAGCTCACCGGTCGCTCGGCCGCTCCGATGGGGCTGGAATCCGGCCTCGCCGAGGTGTCCGACCTCGCCGGCCGGCTGCTCGACGACGACCCGACCGCGCGGGCGCAGTCACCGCGAGCCGACCCGCCCGGCTACGTCGAGACCCGCGACGTCCTGTCCGACTACGCGTCTCACCTGCGCTCCCTGGTCGACCTGTCCGGCATCCGCCCGCTCACCGTGGTCGCCGATGCCGGCAACGGCATGGCCGGGTTGACCGCGCCGGCCGTGTTCGCGGGCACCCCGATCACCGTCGTCCCGCTGTTCTTCGAGCTCGACGGCACGTTCCCCCACCACGACGCGAACCCGCTGGTCCCCGCGAATCTCGTCGACCTCCAGCACGCCGTCGTCGAGCACGGCGCGGATGCGGGACTCGCTTTCGACGGCGACGCCGACCGCTGCTTCCTGGTCGACGCGGCGGGCGCAGTCGTCCCGCCGTCGGCCATCACCGCGCTCATCGCCAGCCGCGAACTCGCACGGCATCCCGGCGCCGGGATCATCCACAACCTGATCACCTCGCGCGCCGTCCCCGAGATCGTCACCGAGCACGGCGGGACGCCGATCCGCACCCGGGTCGGCCACTCGTTCATCAAGGCCGTCATGGCCGAGACCGGGGCGGTTTTCGGCGGCGAGCATTCCGGCCACTACTACTTCCGCGAGTTCTGGGGTGCGGACTCGGGCATGCTCGCCGCGCTGCACGTGCTCGCCGCTCTCGGCGAGGACGGCGTGACCGACCTCGCCACGCTGGCGGGTTCCTTCAGCCGTTACGTCGCCTCCGGCGAACTCAACAGCACGGTGGCGGATCCGCCGGCGGCACTGAAGCGTGTACGCGCACTGGTGCCCGCGCTGGCTACGGTCACCGGCGTCCGTGCGGACCAGATAGTCGTCGACGATCTGGACGGCCTGAGCCTGACCGCGCCACCATGGTGGGTGAACGTGCGCCCGTCGAACACCGAGCCCGTCGTACGGCTGAACGTCGAAGCCGCCGATGCCCCGATGATGGCGGTGCTGCGCGATCGTGCGCTGGCCGCGATCACGTCGAACGAGGAGACCGCACCGTGAGCTCACCGACACCTGCTCCGACACCCGCATCCCGCAGCAGCGTGGCCCGGGTCGAGAACCTGCTGCAGATCCTGGTCTGCCCGAACTGCCGGTCCCGACTCGTCCTCGACGCGGACGCGAGCGAGCTCCTCTGCACCGGTCCCGACTGCGCGCTCGCTTATCCGGTCACCGCCGACGGCATCCCTGTCCTCCTGATCGACGAGGCCAGGCCGACCCGCGACCTACCGGCCGTCCCCGCCACATGAGCGGGTCGTTCGACGCTTACGAGGAGGCCTTCGCCGACCGCGGGCCGGTGGGCTTCGACGAAGCCCTCCTCGACGACGCCAACGCCCTCGCCGACGCCGACCCCTACCTGCGTTACCTCGCCGAGTCCGGCGCACGGGTGCGCAAGGAGACCGCCATCGGCGCAGAGGCGCTCGCCGCGATGCGGGAACCGGTCGCACCACGCGCGCTCGTCGCGGCCGGCACCGACGCCAGGCTGTTGCGGGCTGTCCTCGAACCGACCTGTCCTGTCCCGTTCGTGGCCTGGCCCGGTCCCGGGCTGCCCGGCTGGGCCGGCCCGCTCGACGTCGTGGTGGTGCTCGCGGGTGACGGTGGTGACCAGACCGGACGGTCCGCGGTCGCCGAAGCCGTCCGCCGCGGCTGCATGGTGATCGTCGCCGCACCCCGGCACGCGGTCATCGCCGACGGTCTCGAAGGCCGACGCGACGTGGTCCTGCTGCCGACGTCGACGACCGATCCGTTCGCCGTCGCCGTCGACGTCCTCACTGTTCTCTACAAGTGGGAACTCGGGCCGCACGTCGACTTCGAGTCGGTGGCCACGGTCCTCGACGACGTCGCTTCGGCGTGCGCGCCACGGCACGAGCTCGGGGAGAATCCCGCCAAGGAAATGGCGATTGCGCTTGCCGAGCACACCCCGCTGGTGTGGGGCGGGTCCGTCCTCGCGGCCCGGGCCGGCCGGCGGGTGGCCGAACTCCTGCGCCGTTCGACGGGCCTCGCCGTGCTGGCCGCCGACTCCGGACAGATCCGCACCGTGCTCACCGGGACACGCCCGAAGGACCCGTTCGCCGACCCGTTCGACGACGCGTCCCCGCAGGCCAGTCCGGTGCTGGTGATACTCGACGACGGGAGCACCGAGGCGTCCATCCGCGAGCAGAACGGTCGCCTGCTGGCCGCCGCCGAGGAGGCCGACGTCCGCGTCGTCCGGATCACCGCGGCACCCGGCCCGGGCGTCGTCGACGAGTACGCATCCCTGCTGCAGCAAGGGAGTTACGCCGCCGCCTACCTGGCCATCGGTCTCGGCCGTACCCCCGATCTGCTGTCGGTGTTGTAACCGGCGCGCTCACCGACGTCGACACGTCCGTCAATCCGAACACCGTCTGGCCAACCACCACGACTCGAGGGAGAGGGACCCGATGTTCCTGCTGGACAACACCATCCGGGACTATGCGTGGGGTTCGCCGGACGCGATCCAGCACCTGCTCGGCCGACCGGTCACCGGCGAACCCGCCGCCGAACTCTGGATGGGAGCGCACGAGGGCGCGCCGTCGAAGGTGTTCGGCGGTCCGGAGGACGGTGCGAATCTCGACGCGCTCATCGCCGAGGACGCTGTCGATCTCCTTGGACCGGCCGTGGTGAGCGCGTTCGGGGCCCGGCTGCCGTATCTGTTCAAGGTGCTGGCCGCGGCCAAACCCCTTTCTCTGCAGGCACACCCGAGCCCCGAGCAGGCAAGAGCAGGGTTCCGCGCCGAGCAGGCCGACGGCTCGGTCGCCGCCGACGACCCGAACCGCAACTACCGCGACGACCAGGCCAAGCCGGAACTCATCGCAGCGCTGACGAGGTTCGAAGCCCTGTGCGGGTTCGCCGAACCCGCGATGGTGGTGACGCGGCTGGACGCTCTGATCGCGGCCGGCGGACCGTCCGGCCTGAACGATCTGCGCGGCATGCTGCTCGACGGGCCCGCCGCCTCGGCGCTCGTGGCCGCCCTCGAGTCTCTGCTGGCACCCGACGAGACGAACGCGATCAGCGAGCTCGTGAACGCCACCGTCGACACGGCCCGCACGCTCGTCGACACCGCTGACGGCGACCTCGATCCGTCCATCGCGCTGCTGCCCCGACTGGCGGCGGACTTTCCCGGCGACCCCGGCATCCTCGTGTCGCTGCTCTGCAACTTCGTCGTTCTCCAACCAGGGCAGGCCTTGTACCTACCGGCCGGGAATCTGCATGCCTACTGCTCCGGGCTCGGGATGGAGCTGATGAACGCCTCCGACAACGTCCTCCGCGGCGGGCTGACGCACAAGCACATCGACGTGGACGAGCTCCTGCACGTGCTGGACACGACCCCGCGCCCGGCCACGCCGCTGGAGCCGACGGAGGTCGAACCGGGCTGGGTCAGCTACGACACCGACGCCCCCTCCTTCGAACTGGGTCGCGTCGACGGACCGGTCACGCTGCCGGCCGCACCGCAGATCCTGTTCTGTGCCGGTGGATCAGCGCGCCTGACCGCGACCGGGACCGGGGAGTCGCGCGCGTTCGGAGCCGGCCAGTCGGTGTTCGTCGCGGACGTCGACGGACCGCTCGCCGTCTCCGACGTCGCCTCGGGCACTTCGATCTTCCGGGCCGCGCCGCCCCGCCGGCTGACCGCCGTCTCCCGCGCCCCGTCGCCGTCGGACCGGGAGGCCACCGCGTGAGTTCCGGCGAGGATTCACCCCGGGCGATCATCGCCGCGCTGCTGGCCAACGTCGGCATCGCGATCATGAAGTTCGTCGCGTTCCTCCTCACCTCCTCGGCGTCGATGCTGGCCGAGTCGATCCACTCACTGGCCGACTCGGGTAACCAGCTGCTGTTGCTGCTCGGCCGCCGGCAGGCACGCAAACGCCCCGATGTCCTGCATCCCTTCGGCTACGGCCGTGAGCGCTATGTCTACGCCTTCGTCGTCAGCATCGTGCTGTTCAGCCTGGGTGGGTTGTTCGCGCTCTACGAGGGCTACCACAAGGTTCATGATCCGCACCCGATCACGGCCTGGAAATGGGTACCGGTGGTGGTGCTCCTCGGTGCCATCGTGCTCGAGGGAATCTCCTTCCGCACGGCCATCTTCGAGGCCCGTCCGCACAAGGGCGACGGCAGCTGGTTCGACTTCATCCGCCGTGCCCGTTCGCCCGAGCTCCCGGTCATCATCCTGGAGGACTTCGCCGCGCTCACCGGTCTGGTCCTGGCTCTGCTCGGCGTCAGCCTCACCCTGGCGACGGGCAACGGCGTGTTCGACGGCATCGGTTCCCTGGCGATCGGTGCGCTTCTGGTCGGGGTCGCGGTCATCCTCGCGATCGAGACGAAGAGCCTGCTGGTCGGCGAATCCGCGGAGCCGGGAACGGTCGACGCCATCAGCACCGCCCTGAGCGGCACCGACGGTGTCGAGCGTGTCATCCACCTACGCACCATGCATCTGGGTCCCGACGAGTTGCTCGTGGGAGCGAAGATCGCCGTATCCGGAGGGCTGACGGTGGCCGCGGTGGCGAAGGTCATAGACGCCGCCGAGGCGCGGATTCGCAGGGTTGTGCCGACGGCAGGGATCATCTATGTCGAACCCGACCTCGACCGTGAGTCAGCAGACGTCCTCGAGACCGACGATCAGACCATTACGCAGACTAGCAAGCAGACCACCGGACAGCAGAGCACGAACACCATCGACGAGGTAGGAGAACGAGCATGAGCAGCAGTCCCGGCGGCCGCGCCGTCGCACATGGAACCGAGCTCGACTACGAGGTCGCCGACCTCTCCCTGGCCCACTACGGGCGCGTCGAGATGACGATGGCCGAGCACGAGATGCCCGGCCTGATGGCGCTTCGGCACGACCTCGGCGACGCGCAGCCGCTCGCGGGCACACGCATCACCGGATCACTGCACATGACCATCCAGACCGCTGTGCTCATCGAGACCCTGACGGCCCTCGGCGCGCAGGTCCGCTGGGCCAGCTGCAACATCTTCTCGACCCAGGACCACGCCGCCGCGGCGGTCGTCGTCGGCCCCGACGGCACGCCCGACGCGCCGTCCGGAGTACCCGTCTTCGCCTGGAAGGGCGAGTCGCTCGAGGAGTACTGGGACTGCACCGACCGCGCCCTGGACTGGGGCAACGGTGACGGACCGACGGCCATCCTCGACGACGGTGGCGACGCGACCATGCTCGTGCACCTCGGCGTCGACGCGGAGAAGGCCGGCGTCGCGCCGGACCCCGACACCGCGGGAAGTGTCGAGGAGAAGGTCCTGCGCCGGTTGGTCGGAAAGCTTCTCGCGCAGAGCCCCGGTCGGTTCACCGCACAGGCCAACACCATCGTCGGAGTCACCGAGGAGACCACCACCGGTGTTCACCGCCTGTACGAGATGATGCGCGACGGCCAGCTCCTGTTCACCGCCATCAACGTCAACGACTCTGTGACGAAGAGCAAGTTCGACAACCGCTACGGCGTCCGGCACTCGCTCATCGACGGCATCAACCGCGCGACCGACGTCCTCATCGGCGGCAAGGTCGCGGTCGTCTGCGGTTACGGCGACGTCGGTAAGGGCTCGGCCGAGTCGCTGCGGGGGCAGGGCGCGCGTGTCATCGTCACGGAGATCGACCCGATCTGCGCACTGCAGGCGGCGATGGACGGCTATCAGGTGGCCCGGCTGGACGACGTCGTCGGCGAGGCCGACATCTTCATCAGCGCGACCGGGTGCAAGGACGTCATCACCGTCGAGCACATGGCCGCCATGAAGCATCAGGCGATCGTCGGCAACATCGGCCACTTCGACAACGAGATCGACATGGCCGGCCTGGAGTCGTTCCCCGGTGTCGAGCGGGAGACCGTGAAGCCGCAGGTCGACATCTGGACGTTCCCCGCGACCGACGCCCGGCCGGCGCACACGATCATCGTGCTGAGCGAGGGCCGGCTGCTCAACCTCGGCAACGCTACCGGGCACCCGAGCTTCGTGATGAGCAACTCGTTCGCCAACCAGGTGCTGGCCCAGATCGAGCTGAACACGAACCTCGCCGAGTACCCGCTAGGCGTGCACCGGCTGCCCAAGCACCTCGACGAGCAGGTCGCGCGCTATCACCTGGGTGCGCTCGGTGTGGAGCTGACCGAGCTGACGCCGGATCAGGCCGGATACCTCGGCGTCGCGCAGGACGGCCCGTACAAGTCCGACCACTACCGCTACTGAGCTGAGCTACGCCGCGCCCAGCGGGTCATCGGTGCCGGGCCCAGGGGCAGGTGTCAGACCCCTGGGCCCGAGCTGCTCGGCGCTCCTCGACGCAACGGCCTGCGTATGTCGGCACCTAACGTGATCAGACGGCTACTGTCAGTCTCGAGCCTGCCCGGTACGGCCAGTTCCGCGCCAGCGTGACGTGCGTCCGTCCGTCCTGACTCCGAGCCTGATGCCAGATCGCCGGGTTCTCGGAGGCTGCGGGCGGCGCTCCGACTGCGGCCGAAACGTGAGGTGCCCGTGAAACGAATCATCTACTGCAGCCAAGCCACTTACGATTTCTCTCCCGAAGAGCTCGTCGAGCTGCTGGAGGTGTCCCGCCGCAACAACGAGGCGGCCGGACTGAGCGGCATGCTCCTCTACAGCAGCCAGAGCTTCCTCCAGGTCCTCGAAGGGGACCCGGCGGCGCTGGCGGCGACCTATGCGCGGATCGCCGTCGACGACCGGCACGTCAATCTGCGCCTCCTCCAGGAGGCAGAGGTCCCCGCACCGCTGTTCCCCGACTGGACCATGGGTTTCGAAGACGTCGACGACGAGACCCTGGCCGAGGAGCTCGTCGGTTTCACCCCGGCGACCGAGTACCCGCTGGTCAACCCCGACCTGATCACGAACGCCGGCGTCGCCGTCACGTTGCTGAAGCTGTACGGCCGGAACCGCATCCGATGACCGGGCAACCAGCTGCCGGGGACCGGGAGGGTCACCGCGCTCCCCGGGAGACCGAGGTCGAGCTCTTCTCCCTCGCGGGCCACGACGGGCACCTGCGGGAGGTGAACGCGGCCTTCGCCGCGCTGCTCGGTCTGGATGAGGCCGCGGTCAACGGCCGCTCGTTGCTGGAATTCGTCCATCCCGACGACATCGTCCAGATCGTTTCGGGAATCGCGGCCCTGGAGCGCGGGGAACCCGAGGTCATGATGGAGAACCGCTTCCTGCAGCCCAGTGGCGGCGCTGTCTACCTGCAGTGGGTCGCTCGACCGGTGCCCGGCACCGACACCTGGTGGGCCGCCGGTCGTAACACCACCGAGTTCCATCGGCTGCTCGCCCAGCGGCTCGATCTGCGGACCGGGCTCGACCTCGCGCTGGGGCAGACCACCGCCGCGATGTGGGACCTCGAGATCAAGACCGGCGTTTTCACCTGGGAACCTCAGGCGGCCGAGGTGTTGGGCGTGGCCCAGGACGCGCTGCCTGTCACCGCTCACGACCTGGCCGCCGTCGTGCATCCAGCCGACTCGGCGGTCGTGGTCGCCGCCGTGGACGAGATGATCTCCTCGGGCGCGGTCGAAGTCGGACTCCGGGTCGGAGTGCACGCCGAGCTGCGATACCTGTCGCTGCGTGGAAAGGTCCTGACCCGTGGCCGACGGGATCGACCGATGCGTGCAGTCGGGCTCCTCCTCGATGTCACGGCGGAGAAGGCGATGGAAGAGCAGATGCTGCGGATGGTGATGAGCGACGCGCTCACCGGCGTCCCGAACCGCCGGGCGTTCGACCAGGCGCTGCGTACCGAATGGCGACGCTGCACCAGCGAACTCGAGCCGCTGTCCGTCTTGATGATCGACATCGACGACTTGAAGCGATTCAACGACACCTTCGGTCACATCGTCGGCGACGCCGCGCTGATTGCCGTCGCCCGCGCGCTCTCGAACGCGTTGCAGCGGGCCGGCGATGTCCTCGCTCGTTATGGCGGTGAGGAGTTCGCTGTCGTCATGCCCACCGCCGACGGGCCAGGGGCGATGGTGACGGCGCAACGGCTGGTCGAGGCGGTCAGGGCGGTGACGGTTCGCCAGGCCACCGGATGGCATCCCAGCGTTTCGATCGGTGCGGCAACCTGGGCCCCGGGCTCTTCCACGGTGAAGCCCGCGGAGCTTCTGAGGCTCGCCGACACCGCTCTGTACGCCGCCAAGGCGGCGGGCAAGGACCGGGCGGTCGCGGTCGACGACTGCGATACCAGAGTCCCGAAGTCGGCGTAAGCGAGTCAGTACCGCTCGTGCCAGCGGACCCACGGATCGGCCGGTGAGCCGGTGCCGGCGTGGTCGAGGATCGCCGGACCGATGCCCTCGTCCCGGATCCGGGCGTCGGTGTAGAGGACCGTCTGGCCGATCGCCTGGACCATCACGGCCAGCAGGTTCAAGCCGACGACGAGCGTGAAGTAGAGCGTGTAGGCGATCACGTATACCGCGGCGCTCCGGGCGGTGGCCGTCAGGAGTGACGACGCGACGTTGAGGATTTCGCTGATCACGGCCGGCGCCACGGCAGCCAGCAATCCGATCAGCAGGCCGATCCCGAAGGTCCGCCAGACCTGGCCGGTCGTGAGTTCCCACGACCGCCGGGCGGCCCGAAGCAGGCCGAGCGGTCGTGCCGGGTTCGACGAGACGACGCCCGTCGAGGGGTCCGCGGCGCGAGGTTCGAGCATCATCGCCGGAACCAGGAACCCGAGCTTGAGCGCGAGGACGACCTGCAGCGCGAAGCCGACGAGCCCGACGACGAGAGCGACGATGCTGACGAAGGCGATCCGCTGCGACGTCTCACTCGAGGCGACGAAGGCGAGCAGACCCAGCGCCGCGACGACGACAGCCAGAACTGCACAGATGCCGATCCAGGTCAGCACGCGTGGCAGCGCCCGCACCGCGCCCGACACGATCGACATCGCCGGTACGTGGTCACCGGCTATCGCCCGTCCGGCTGTGCGGGCGGTGCCGGCCAGGACCGCGAGGCAGTACATCCCGATGAGGGCGTAGCCCAGAGATCCGGACATGACCAGAGCCGTGAAGTGTGGGACCGCCCGGACGAAGGCGCCGATCGAGTCGACGTCGTGCATGCGCTCGACGATCGTCGGGCCGAGCCGGGCGATGACGGTCCCGAGGGTGGCGACGAGGATCGCCGTCAGTGCCATCGCCGGCGCGATCGCGACGAGGATCGGCTTCCACATGCTGCGGAATGTGCCGAACGTCGATCCGAAGGCGCTGCCGAAGTCGTTCGGGCCGATGGGCATCGAGCCGGGCTTCGGCAGTACCGGCGCCACCGCGTACGAGGGAGGCCAACCGGGCTGGGGGTACGGCTGCTGGGGGTACTGAGGCGGGTCGCTGTGGGGAGGACCGTCGGGCGAGCCGTCCAGGCGCGGGGTGCCGCTCATGTGGTCCTCCGCTGGGCTGCCGGCTCGCGGCCGCTGTCGGGAGCATCCCGACAGTCCAGTATGACCGGATTGGGCCGCTGCGGCGGATCCGACGAGCCAGCCTGTGGACCGAACCAGGTGACATCGCCCCCCGGCCGGGTCCGCGAGCCGACCAGGCGCTTGGGGTGAACGGCGATGGCTGCGGCCGACACTGGCGCATAGATGCCACGATGGGCCCATGAAGTCTCGAGTGCTCGTCGTCGACGACGACACCGCCTTGGCCGAGATGCTCGGCATCGTCCTCCGCAGCGAAGGGCTGGAACCGGTCTTCTGCGCCAACGGCAACGATGCGCTCGCTACGTTCCGCTCGGCTCGGCCCGACATCGTCCTCCTGGATGTGATGCTGCCGGGCAAGGACGGGATCACCGTCTGCCGCGAGATCCGCACCGAGTCCGACGTCCCCATCGTGATGCTGACCGCCCGGACCGACACCCTCGACGTCGTCATCGGGCTCGAGTCCGGCGCCGACGACTACGTGGTCAAACCGTTCAAGCCGAAGGAACTCGTCGCCCGCGTGCGTGCCCGGCTGCGGCGCACCGACGAGCCGGGCGCGGCGTCGCTCAGCATCAACGACGTGACCATCGACGTCGCCGGCCACCGGGTCACCCGGGCCGGCGCGTCGGTCAACCTGACGCCACTCGAGTTCGACCTCCTGGTCGCGCTCGCTCGCCGGCCGTGGCAGGTCTTCACCCGTGATCAGCTCCTCGAGCAGGTGTGGGGCTACCGGCACGCCGCCGACACCCGGCTGGTGAACGTCCACGTGCAGCGACTGCGAAGCAAGATCGAGAAGGACCCGGAGAATCCGGAGATCGTCGTCACCGTGCGCGGCGTCGGATACAAGGCGGGGACGGCCTGAGCGCTCCCACCGGGAGCAGCCAGCCCGCCGCCGACGGGGTTCGCGACTCCGCCGCCGCGCGGCCGGCCGGCAGCGCGCCGCCGTTCGGTTCGTCCACCCCGCTCGGTCCGTCCACGTCGCTGGGTTTGTCCACGTCGCTGGGAGCGATGCCGACCGGGTCCGGTCCACCTGGGGGCATCCGGCCCGGACTCCCCGCGCGGCTCGATCCGTCTCTCGTCTATCCGGTCGTCGCCCGGCCGCACCGCAGCAACGGCCTCCTGCACGTGCTGGTGGCACCGTTCACCGCACTCGTCCGGCTCTACCGCCGTTCGCTCACGTTCCGCGTCCTCACCGGGACCGTGGTGCTCAGCACCGTCTCGGTGGCCCTCGTCGGCTGGTTGCTGATGCAACAGGTGTCCGCCGGCCTGCTGAACGCACGCGTCGCCTCGGTGGTCGCCGAGGCCGGCGCCGGTGCCCGCAGTGCGCAGGCGCAGATCGACAGCGCCGACACGTCCGGGAACACCAGCCAACTCCTCACCCAGCTGACCTCCGACATCGCCACCCGCGGTGGCGGCGGCAGTCTCTACGGCGTCGTCCTGGTCGCCCACGGTCCCGGCTCGGGCAGCGTCGGCGCCGGGTCGACACGGTTCTCCGGCGGGTTCCTGCCGTCCAGCGCGCCGCAGGATCTACGTGACTCGGTGGCCACCGACGTCGTCGCCTACCGTTACGCACCGCTTCAGCGTGAGGACGGCGACACCGAACTCGGACTCGTCACCGGCACGCAGGTCATCGCCTCCGGCAGTGGGCTGGTCGTCGACCTGTTCTACCTGTTCCCGGTGCAACAGGAGCAGGACACGCTGCGGCTGGTTTCGCGTGCACTGCTCTTCGGCGGAGTCCTGGTCGTCCTGCTCGTCTCACTGGTCGCGTGGTTGGTGACCCGGCAGGTGGTGGCGCCGGTGCGGATGGCCCGGGAGGTGTCCGAGCGGCTGGCGGCGGGCCGGTTGGAGGAACGCATGACTGTCGGCGGTGGTCACGACGACCTCGCCCGGCTCGGGACGTCGATCAACCACATGGCTACGAACCTGCAACGTCAGATCGGTCAGCTCGAGGAGCTCACCGGTGTCCAGCGACGGTTCGTCTCCGACGTCTCGCACGAGTTGCGGACGCCGCTGACCACCGTGCGGATGGCCGCCGACGTGCTGTTCGACGAACGCGACAGCTTCGATCCGGGCTCGGCTCGGGCCACCGAGCTGATGCACGAGGAGCTCGACCGGTTCGAGTCGCTGCTCACCGACCTTCTCGAGATCTCCCGCTTCGACGCCGGTGCAGCCGCACTCGAACCAGAGGAGATCGACCTTCGTGACGTGACCCGCAAGGTGATGGCGATCACCCGTGGGCTCGCGAGCAAGCGCGGGGTCGCGGTGACGCTCGCGGTGCCGGCCGAGCCGTGCCTGGTCGAGGCCGACATCCGCCGGGTCGAACGCATCCTGCGCAACCTCGTGTCCAACGCCATCGAGTACGGGAACGGCTCCGACGTCTCCATCCGTGTCGCGAGCAACGAGACGGCCGCAGCCGTCGTCGTGCGCGACCACGGCATCGGGCTGGCGCCGGGGGAGGCGACGCTGGTGTTCAACCGGTTCTGGCGGGCCGACCCGGCGCGGGCAAAGACCCGCGGCGGCACCGGTCTCGGGTTGGCCATCGCCCACGAGGACGCGCAGCTCCACGGAGGCTGGCTGCAGGCCTGGGGTGAGCCCGGTCAGGGCGCGAACTTCCGGCTGGTACTGCCACGCAAGCTGGGCGCGACGTTGACCAACCCACCGCTTCCGCTGGTACCGACCGACATCGTCCTCGAGCAGGTCCGGCGGGTCGGTGCCGCCTACCAACGGTTCCAGCGGCCCGGTCCGACCGACCGTGGCGGCGCCACGTGACACGCGTCGTGCGCACACGTCGCCCGTCGGCGCGCGCCGTCCTCGCGGTGCTCGTCGCCCTTCTCGCGATGATCGCGGCCGGCTGCGCGGGTGTCCCGGTCTCGTCGCCGGTTCGACTGGCCACTCCGAGCCCGAGTCAGCAGCAGCGCAGCGGTGTGACGGTGTACCCCGCCGGTCCCGTCGAGGGTGCCTCCGCTCTCGCCGTCGTCGACGGCTTCATCGAGTCGATGGCGTCGTATCAGGCGGGTTATCAAGTGGCGCGGCAGTTCCTCACGCCGGCGGCACAGGCCAGCTGGTTGACCGGCACCGTCCAGGTGTTCGACCAGCTGCCCACGTCCGCGCTCAACGGCGACGGCTCCGACGTCGTGCTCAAGGCCAACGAGGTCGCCCAGATCGGCGTCGACGGCCGCTGGACGTCGTACCTGCCGGGACGGCAGGCGGCGGTCCGCTTCGCGATGGAAAAGGTCAACGGTCAATGGCGGATCTCCACGCCACCGGCCGGCGTGCTGATGTCGAAGTTCGACACGAACCGTGAGTTCGCGGCCTACGACCTGGCTTTCTTCGATCCCGGCTTCCGCTGGTTCGTCAGCGAACGACGGTTCCTGCCGGCCCGCGGGAGTTTGGAGTCGATGCTCGTCGGCCGGTTGTTCACCGGTCCGTCGGACTGGCTGGCGCCGGTCGTCCGCACCTCGGTCCCCGACGGGGAGAACGCGAGCCCGTCCGTCACCGTGACCGGCGACACCGCCCGCATCAGCATCGACGACGCGCGCGTGGCGGGCCTGGGCAACGAGCAGCGACGGCTCCTGTACGCCCAGATCAGCGAAACGCTGGCTCAGGTGGGCATCTCGTCGGTGGCGATCGTGGTGCGTCAGGTTCCGTTGTCCGTCGACGGGTTCGCCGACGGACCGATCCCGGTGCAGACCTGGTCGGGCTTCGAACTGGGCGACCAGAACGTCAGCGGGGTGCGCTTCGCGTTCGTCGGGAACAAGATCAGCGTGCTCGCGCCCGGTACGGCCGGCGGTGCGCTCGTCGAACAGCTTCACAGCCAGAACGGCCGCAGCTGTGCCGTCAGCCCGACGACCGACCGGCTCGTGGTCGTCGACAAGGCGGGCCATCAGGTTCGGCTCGCCGATGCGGCGGGGACGCGGCCGCGCGTCATCCTGTCGGGTACCTCGATCGCGCAGCCGTCGTTCGATCCGTTCGGTGACCTGTGGCTGGCAGACACCACCGCGCACGGATCGTCGGTGTGGATCGACCGGCAGGGCAAGCTGATCCACGTCGGGATCGGGTCACTCGCCGGCCAGCACATCTCCGCTCTGCGGGTGTCGGCCAACGGCGCGCGGGTCGCTCTGGTAGTCAAGACGGGGACGACCTCGAGCCTCGTGATCGCGCGGTTGCAGCGCACCGGGACGACATCCCTTCCGTCTCTCGGGGCGCCGCTGACGATCCGGGTCGACCTCGACCGGATCGACGGGCTCGCGTGGTCGGCTGCCGACACGCTGGCGCTGCTCGCGTCCCGCGGTGGCGCGCCGCTGCAGCCCTATCAGGTGACCACCGACGGCGCTGCGGTCGACAGTGTCGGCAGCTCGCCGAACGCGCGGTCGTTGTCCGCGGAACTCGGCCAGCCGCTGCTGCTGGGCGGGGACGACGGACGGATCTACAGCTACGAGCAGGGCGTGCGATGGCAGGACCTGGCGCCCGGCGAGAACCCCTGCTACCCGGGCTGACCGATCTACTCGACTCCCGACCCCCTCCCGCTCGAACCCGTCGAGTGGGCGCGTCGCCACCCGACACGCCGCGTCGGCCGGGACGGGGCGACCACTCGAGCGCCGAGGCTGGTCACCGATGGCTCAGCGGGCCGACCCTGAGTCGGTGACCGGTAGAGCACGACAGCGCGGACGGGGAGTGCTGAGCGGCCTCTGGGCAGCGGCTGCTGACCTGTTGTGGGGTAGCCGCTGCGTCGGCTGCGGTCAAGGCGGTCCCGGCCTCTGCGCCGGCTGCTCGGGCCCGCTGTTCGGCCCGGCCGCGGAACGTGTGGTGATGACGCCCGACGGCGCCGCCCTCACGGTGTTCTCGGCGACGCCGTACGAGGATGCGGTCGCGGTCGCCATACCGGCCTTCAAGGACCACGGGCGGCGGGACCTGGTGCGGCCGCTGGCCGTCGGATTGGCGACCGCGATCGGTGCGGCCATCGACCCATCCGCCGACTCCCGCGGTACGAGCCGTCCCGTCCTGTGGTTGGTCCCGGTCGTGTCGTCGCGCGCCTCGCGGAAGGGACGGGGTATGTCGCCCGTGCTGCTGCTGGCCAGGCGGGCGGCGCGGATCCTCCGCCACGACGCCGGCTTCGACGTTCGACTGGCAATCGGCGTGCTCGTGCACGTCCGTGACGTCGCCGATCAGGCCGGGCTCGGACGTTCCGATCGGCGGTCGAACCTCGCGGGGTCGCTGGCGGCCCGGCCGGGAGCGATGCTCGACGCCATCCGAGGCGCGTCGCATAGACGCGAGACAGTGCTGCTCGTCGACGACGTCGTCACCACCGGTGCCACGCTGGCCGAGTGCCACCGTGTCCTGCGTCTTTTCGGCGTCGACGTGGCGGGGGCGGTCGTGGTGGCCGACACCCCGTTACGCGGTTCGCCGGCTTGACGTGGGCAAATGCGACATCCGTAACGACTGCTCGCAGTCGCGCAACTGGCCGTGACGGGCTAGCGTCTGTGCATGGCACCCGTCCGGGTCCGTGGTTGCTCCAGGGCTCGACCCGTCGCGACATCGCGGCCGGGCCGATCCTGGCTAGCCGATGCCAGTCGCAGGCGAAGCGGTCCACGTAAGGCGACTTCTTGTCGCTCGATCACGGTGCGGTTTAGGAGTAAGTCCTGCCCCGTCACGACATCAGATGTGTCGTGTGCCGGGAGAAGGCCAGTAGTGGGCCAACACGCTCATCGCAGCGCCGCGAACGTCTCAGCAGGCGAATGTGGGGTCGAAGACCAGGTCGGCCGGTCGGGTGCCGCCCCACGCCACGGTCGAACGGGCCGTGTGCCGATGTGAAGTCAGACAAGGCGTCGCCATCCACGGGTGCTCCGACGTCGATGCCACCCATCCACTCTTTCTCGGAGGTACTAAGTGGACATCACGGTCAGCGGTAAGAAGTGTGAAGTGACGGATCAGTTCCGCGATCACGTCGAGGACAAGCTCAGCAGGCTCGAGCGCTTCGACGAACGGGTCGAGCGGGTCGCCGTCCAGGTCTGTCACGAGAACAACCCGAGCCGGTCGTCGGTGGCCGAGCGGGTGGAGCTGACCTTCTTCACGAAAAAGGGCACCGTGGTGCGAGCCGAGGCGTCCGCCGTTGACCGTTTTGCCGCACTCGATGCGGCGTTGGACCGGCTGACCGCACAGGTACGCCGTTACCGCGACCGGACGAGGGTGCATCGGGGGCGGCATGCACCGGTGTCGGTGGCCCAGGCGACCGCGGCGCTGCTCGACCTTCCCGATCCCGATTCGGAGTGGGCTGACGAGGCCCCGCCGCCCGCCAAGCGTGACGTCGCCGGCGTGGTGGTCGAGGGCGACGGCCCGCTGGTCGTCCGGGAGAAGACGTTCTCCACGTCGCCGATGTGCCTGGCCGAGGCGCTCGAGCAGATGGAGCTGGTCGGGCACGACTTCTTCCTGTTCGTCGATTCGACGACGATGCTGCCGAGCGTGGCCTACCGTCGTCGCGGTTACGACTTCGGCCTGATCCGGCTGGCGGACATGGTCGTTTCACCTATGACGCTCAAACCCGCGGTTGCTCAGAATGGTCACAAGAAGGCGTTCGAGCACATCTCGAGCTGACGCTGGCACCTGTCATCGGGCGGTCCGCGGACATCGTGTCCGCGGCCGGTCGATGATGGACGGTGGTCGGTAGCGCTGCGGGCGTCCTGTCGGAGTGGGCCGTTAGGCTCCCGCCGTGCCCGCCCGCCGCCCGCTCGTTGCCATTCCGACGGTCCCGATCGTCCCCGCGGTGGATGTGTTGTCGCTGCGTGAGGCCCGACGGATCGCCCTCGCAGCGCAGGGTTTTTCGGGGATCCAGCGCACGCCGCCGACCACGGTTCGCGCGGTGACCCAGGTCCTCGCCCACACCCAGGTGCTCCAGATCGACTCGGTCAACATCGTCGCCCGGGCGCAGTACGTGCCCATCTACTCCAGGCTCGGGCCGTATCCGCGCGAGCTCCTCGACACGGCGGCCACCGGAACGTCGCGGCGGCCCGCGAGGGTGTTCGAGTACTGGGCCCACGAAGCCAGCTACGTGCCCGTCGATACTCAGCCCTTCTTGCGTTTCCGGATGGCCCGGGCGCGGGAGAACGCCTGGTCGGGGATCGCACGGGTGTTCGAGGAGAACCCCGGCCTGGTCGATCGGGTCCGGACGCAGATCGCCGCGCTCGGCCCGGTCACGGCCCGTCAACTCAATCCCGGCGCCACCACCAGCAGGCAGAACTGGGGCTGGAACTGGAATGAGGTCAAGGTTGCGTGCGAGTGGCTGTTCTATACCGGCGAGATCACCAGCGCCGGCCGGACCAGCTCGTTCGAGCGACGCTACGACCTGCCCGAACGGGTGCTGCCACCGGAGATCCTGGCGATCCCGACTCCATCGAAGGACGACGCGGTGCGGGCGCTGGTCGAGCGGTCCGCACGCGCCCACGGCGTCGCGACGATCACCGACCTGAAGGACTACTTCCGACTCGGCGTCGCCGAAACTGCCGTCGCCGTCGCCGATCTCGTCGAGGACGGCGTGCTGCTGCCCGTACGCGTCGCCTCCTGGACCAAGCCCGCATATCTCCACGTCGATGCCCGACGGCCGGCTCGGCTGCACACGTCAGCGCTGCTCAGCCCGTTCGACCCGGTGGTCTGGGAACGGGCGCGTGCCGAGGCCCTGTTCGACTTCTTCTACCGCATCGAGATCTACACACCGGCGCACAAGCGGGTGCACGGCTACTACGTTCTGCCGTTCCTCCTCGGGGACCGGTTGGTGGCGCGGGTCGACCTGAAGGCCGATCGCGCCGCCGGTGTCCTACGCGTGCTGGCGGCGCACGGCGAGGCCGCGGCACCAGGGCAGACGGCCGAAGCGCTGGCGGGCGAGCTGCGCCGGATGGCCGGCTGGCTCGGCTGCGACGACGTCCAGGTGCTGCCCTCCGGAGACCTGGCCCGGAACCTTGCCGCGTGCGTCGGCGGTTAAGCTCCTCGGCGACCGATTCCTCGCCGAGACCCACCGACGGATAGTGCTGCCGTGACTGCTTCCACCGCGTCCCTGACCACCTTGAGCCCTGACGATCTGGCTTCGCTACGTGCCGATCAGCAGGATGCGTACGACCTGCTCCAGGCCCGCGGCCTCGCGCTCGACCTCACCCGCGGTAAGCCGTCGCCGGCCCAGCTGGATCTGTCGAACGGGCTGCTCGAGCTGCCTGGGGCGGCCCACACCGTCGATGCGGCCGGAACGGACATACGCAACTACGGCGGCGTCCAGGGACTCAAGGCGCTGCGGAGCATCTTTGCCGACGTGTTGAACATTCCGGTCGATCAACTCGTCGCCGGGGACAACGCGAGCCTCGCGATGATGCACGACGTCCTCGTCTTCTCCCTGCTCAAGGGCAACCCCGACTCCGACGCCCCCTGGGCGCAGAGTGGGACGGTCAAGTTCCTCTGCCCGTCACCCGGTTATGACAGGCACTTCGCTCTGTGTGCGCAGTTCGGCATCGAGATGATCCCGGTCGCGCTGAACGACGACGGTCCCGACGCGGCAGAGGTGTCAGCGCTGGTCGCGGCCGATCCGTCCATCAAGGGCATCTGGATCGTTCCCACCTATGCGAACCCGACCGGTTCGGTGGTCTCCGACGAGGTCGCCCGCACGCTCGCGTCGATGCCGACGGCGGCCGAGGACTTCCGCATCTTCTGGGACAACGCCTACGCCGTGCACCACCTGACCGAGGTCGAGACCCCGACCGCGGACATCCTGCAGTTCGCCGAGGAGGCCGGCAACCCCGACCGCGTGTACGTGTTCGCGTCGACGTCGAAGATCACCTTCGCCGGGTCCGGGGTGAGCCTGTTCGGCAGCTCGGACGCCAACGTGGCCTGGTACCTCCGGCATCTGGCGAAGCGGACCATCGGGCCGGACAAGGTGAACCAGCTTCGGCATGCCATGTTCTTGCGCGACGCCGCCGGGGTACGGGAGCTGATGGCTCGGCACCGGGCGATCATCGCGCCGAAGTTCGACCTCGTCACGTCCATCTTGGAGGAGCGGCTGGGTTCGTTGCAGGCGGCCACCTGGACGGAGCCGAAGGGCGGGTACTTCGTCAGCCTCGACGTTTTGGACGGCACGGCCGCCCGGGTGGTCGAGCTGGCGAAGAACGCGGGGATCGCGATGACGCCGGCCGGTTCGGCGTTCCCCTACGGCAACGACCCGCGCGATCGGAACATCCGCATCGCCCCGACCTTCCCGTCGCCGGACGAGGTGGCAGACGCGATCGACGGCCTGGCGATCTGCGTTCTGCTGGCGGCGACGGAGAAGCTCCTTGCACACTGATTGCTGACCCGGCGCAACAACCCGCCGGATCGGCCGGTCGGCTCGACTGACGTCCAGGACCCGCAGAGTGGGCGCGTCGCTACGCGACACGCCGCTCGCACCGGGCCGGGGTGACCACTAGACGGTGAACGTCGGAATCCGGCGTCGACGGCCGAGCCCGGCCGTCGAACCCGCTCACTCACCATCGACCCCTGCCGGTGGTGTTCGACCCCGTGCACGGGGCCGACGGTGGCCGGGAAGGGTCGACGTGGCCGGGAAGGGTCGACCTGGCTGGAAAGGGTCGCCGATGCATAGTGGGTGATCGCATGCTTACACTCCGATTGTTCAAGCCTGCCTGAGGATTCTGGCATCAGCGTCGACAGGTCTTGTCGGTGGTCGCCGCTAGGGTCAACGTATGTTGAGAATCGACGATCCGGCGGGTGATCCGAGTGGTACGGCGACGCTGCGTTCCACGGTCGCCGCTGTCGTCGCGCACGCGCTGATTGCGTTGCAGGGCGAGTGTGTCGACGACGCGGGCCGTATCGACCGGATCAGGGCGGTCGATCGTGCGGTCGCTGCCTTGGCGGCGTCGCAGGTCGTCGACTCAGCCGAGTTCTTCACCTCGCAGACGCAGGAGCAGGCTCGGCTGGGTCTTCCGCTCCGCCGGCGTGGTCGGGGGATCGCCGACCAGATCGGGCTGGCCACGAAGAGGTCCCCGGTGGTGGCGTCGCGACGGTTGGCTGATGCACGGGGCCTGGTGGGCGACATGCCCGACACCCTCCGAGCGTTGGCCGAGGGACGGGTGTCGGAGTTGGGTGCGTCGATCGCTGTGCGTGAGACGGCGTGCCTGGGCGTCGAGGACCGTCGTCAGATCGATCGGGAGCTCGCCGCGATGGTCGACGACATGTCGATCGGGCAGATCGAGCAGGCCACCCGGCGTCGCGCGCAGGAACTCGACGTCGACGCCGCGGTCAAACGGATCGCGCGGGCACGGAACAACCGGCACGTCAGCATCCGGCCGCAGGCCGACTGCATGGCCGGGGTAAGCGGGCTCATGCCGGTCGAGCAAGGTGTCGCGGTCTACGCGGCTCTGCTCGCGGCCGCAGCATCGGCTCATGCGGCCGGGGACGAGCGCACAAAGGGTCAGATCATGTCCGACACGCTGGTCGAACGGGTGACGGGGCAGTCCTTCGCCGGCGCGGTACCCCTCGAGATCGGTCTCGTCATGACCTAGGATGCGCTGCTCGGCCGGAGCGATACGCCCGCACATCTGCCCGGCTATGGACCCATCCCCGCCGCTCTCGCCCGACAGCTGGCTTGCGCCGCGGCCGCCAGGACGACCGGCGATGCCGAGGACACCGATGTGACCGACGCGACCAGAGCGCGGGCGTGGGTCCGCCGGTTGTTGACCGATCCGATCGACGGCACCGTCACCAGCATGGATACCCGCCGCCGTCGCTTCAGCGGTGCGCTGGCCACCTTCATCCGGCTACGAGATCAGGTCTGTCGTAATCCCTACTGCGACGCACCGATCCGCGACCTCGACCACCTCCACGACTACGCGGCAGGTGGTCCGACCAGTGCCGACAACGGCGTCGGGCTGTGCCAGCGAGGGAATCTGGTCGATCAGGTCCCCGGCTGGCACGCCGGCGGCACCTCCCGACATCGCTTCATCGTCATACCCACCGGACACCGCTACTCGTCCCGACCACCACCGGCACTGGGACCCTCTCTCACCACCCGACAAGCCGGCCAGCGACACGCACGCGCCGGCTGACGGTGGACGTCAGTTCGCGTCGCCCGCGGTGATGGCGGCTGCCTCGGTCTCCGAGTGTTCGGCCGGCTCGTCGTCGTCCACGTGAGCGAGCACCGACTTGCCGGTGAACAGCACCACCACCCCGATCAAGGTGGCGCCGGCGCCGACCCAGAACGGGACGTGGGAGTTGAAGGACTCGCCCAGCTTCCCTGCGAGGTAGGGCGCGATGGCACCGCCGCCGAAGCGGACGAAGCTGTAGGCGGCACTCGCGACCGGACGCGCAACCGGGGCCGCGATCATCACAGTCTCGGTGATGAGCGTGTTGTTCGTCCCGATGAACAGCCCGGCCACGATGACGCAGACGATCAGCACCGTCGAGTTCGTCGTGCACGCAGCCATCACGGCGAGGTCGATCGCGAACAGTGTCAACGCCAGCGCGATGCCGTTGACCGTCCCGATCGCCCGCTGCAGCCGAGGCGCCAGGAACACCGACGAGATCGCGACACATACGCCCCAGCCGCAGAAGATCAGGCCGATGTGGATCGCCCCGTGAATCGGGTGGGTCGCATCGCCGAGCGGGAACGGCGCGTACGCGAGCATCGTGAAGAAACCGAAGTTGTACAGCAGCGCGGTGATGCCGACGGTCAGCAGGCTGCGGTGCCGGAGGGCGCGGAACGGATCCACGAGCGACGTCGGCTTCGTGCTCGGCGGGGTGTTCGTCAGCATCGTCGAGGTGCCGATGAACGCGATCGCCATCAACACCGCGACACCGAAGAACGGCCCGCGCCAGCTGATGCTGCCGAGGAGTCCGCCGACGAGCGGCCCGGTGGCGATCCCGACACCGAGGGCCGCCTCGTAGAGGATGATTGCCTCGCCCACGCCACCGCTCGCGGCCCCGACGATGGTCGCGAGCGCGGTCGCGATGAACAGTGCGTTACCGAGTCCCCAGCCGGCCCGGAATCCGACGATCTGCCCGATGGTGCTCGAGGAGCCGGCGAGTGCGGCGAACACCACGATCAGCCCGAGCCCGACCTGCATGGTGCGCTTGGAACCGATGCGGCTCGAGATCACCCCGGTGACCAGCATGGCGACCCCGGTGACCGCCATGTAGCTGGTGAACAGCAGGCTGACCTGGGACGGGCTCGCGTTCAGCTTCGCCGCGATCGGCTGCAGGATCGGGTCGACCAGGCCGATGCCCATGAAGGCGATGACACTCGCGAACGCGACCGCCCAGACGGCTTTCGGCTGATGCAGGATCCCGCTGCCCCGCGCTCCTCCGGTGCTGGGTGTGGAGGACGTGCCGGTCGAGGTTCCGGAGGGGGTGACCGAAGTGGTCATGAGGTGGGCTGTGACCTTTCGAGGTGAGCAGGGTGCGGGTGCGCAGGGTTCGGGTGAAGGAGCAGAGCCGTCAGCGGCCGGAGATCGAACGGACCTCGGCGGTGACGTGACGCAGGCTGTCGAGCGAACGCGCGATCTCGGCCCGCTCGTCACGGGTGAGGTGGGCGAGCGGCTCGGCGAGGGCCTCGGCGATGGCTTCACCGGCACGGGCGACCGTCTCCAACCCGACGGTCGTGATGTCGACGAGCACGGCTCGCGCGTCGGTCGGGTCGGTCGCGCGGGTGACGTAGCCGGCGGATTCGAGCCGGTCCACCAGCGTCGTCATCGAGGGCTGCGAACAACGCTGGCTCTTGGCGAGGACCGAGATCCGCAGCGGACCTTGTTCGCGCAACTCGGCCAGTGCCCGGGACTGTGGCAGCGACAACGGGATGTCGAGTTGGCTGCTGACGAGCCGGACCAGCCGGGTGCTGGTGAGGACGAGGTCGAGCGCGAGTGCGCGGGTGTCGTCGAGGATGTCGAGCGTTGCATCGGCATCACGGACGAAGCGGTCGGCGGCCGGGATTTCGGTGGCCGGGACGCGAGTGGCTGGGAGTTCACTGGCGGCGGGAATCGGAGTCACGCAAAGCAGCTTACATAAGTACGCTATGTAAATCAAGCATCAGGAGGCGCGCGATCGAAGGACTGTCAGGGTCCACTTACTTCGCGAGAGGCTCAGCTTCGCGTCGTCGCCTACGATGGTCAAGCCGCTGCGCCAGCCAGCTGGTGAGTCGGCCCGTCAGTCCAGCCAGTCACTCCGTCACACCATCAACCCCGCTGAGGTATCCGTGCCCCGCATATTCGACAAGATCCTCCGTGCCGGTGAAGGCAAGGTGCTGCGCAAGCTTGAGGTCATCTCAAAGCAGGTCGCGAACCTCGAGGACGACATCAAGGTCCTCACCGACGCCGAGCTCCGCGCGCAGACCGACGTCTTCCGTGAGCGGCTGGCCGACGGGGAGTCGCTCGACGACATCCTCGCCGAGGCGTTCGCCACCGTCCGCGAGGCGTCCTGGCGGGTCTTGGCCAAGCGGCACTTCGACGTCCAGATCATGGGCGGCGCCTCGCTGCATCTGGGCAACATCGCCGAGATGAAGACCGGTGAGGGCAAGACGCTGGTCGCGACGTTGCCGGCCTACCTCAACGCGCTGTCGGGCAACAGCGTGCACGTCGTCACGGTGAACGACTACCTCGCCGAGTTCCAGGGCGAGCAGATGGGCCGCGTCTTCCACTTCCTCGGCCTCACCACCGGGTTCATCCTGTCGTCGATGACCCCCGCTGAGCGCAAGCTGGCGTACGCGTGCGACATCACCTACGGCACCAACAACGAGTTCGGCTTCGACTACCTGCGCGACAACATGGCGTGGACGGCCGAGGACTGCGTCCAGCGCGGCCACCACTTCGCGATCGTCGACGAGGTCGACTCCATCCTCATCGACGAGGCACGCACCCCGCTCATCATCTCCGGCCCGGCCGAGCAGAGCTCGAAGTGGTACTCCGAGTTCGCCGCCCTGGCACGCAAGATGCGTCCCGACTACCACTACGAAGTGGACATCAAGAAGCGCACGATCGGTGTCCTCGAGCCGGCCATCGACATGGTCGAGGACCAGCTCGGCATCGAGAACCTCTACGAAGCGGTCAACACCCCGCTGGTGCAGTTCATCAACAACGCCATCAAGGCCAAGGAACTGTTCATCAAGGACAAGGACTACATCGTCACCGACGGCGAGGTGCTGATCGTCGACGAGCACACCGGCCGCGTGCTGGCCGGTCGGCGTTACAACGAGGGCCTGCATCAGGCGCTCGAAGCCAAGGAGAACGTCGAGATCAAGGACGAGAACCAGACTCTGGCGACCGTCACGCTGCAGAACTTCTTCCGGCTCTACGACAAGCTTTCCGGGATGACCGGCACGGCCATGACCGAGGCGAGTGAGTTCAACAAGATCTACAACCTCGGCGTCGTCCCGATCCCGACGAACCAGCCGATGATCCGGGTCGACTCACCCGACTTCGTCTACCGCACCCACGAGGCCAAGTTCACCGCCGTCGTCGAAGACCTGGCCGAGCGGCACGCGACCGGTCAGCCGGTCCTGGTCGGCACCACGTCGGTCGACCAGTCCGAGGAGCTGTCCGCCGCGCTGCGCAAGAAGGGCGTGCCGCACTCGGTGCTGAATGCGAAGCAGCACGCGAAGGAAGCGTCGGTCATCGCTCAGGCGGGCCGCAAAGGTGTGGTGACGGTGGCTACGAACATGGCCGGCCGTGGCACCGACATCATGCTCGGCGGCAGCCCGGAGGCGTTGGCCGAGGAGTCGCTACGCAAGCAGGGCCTCGACCCATTGGACACCCCTGACGAGTACGAGGCGCGTTGGGCGGGCGCCGTGGAGCGCTACGAGAAGCAGGTCAAGGCCGAACACGAGGAGGTCGTCAAGCTCGGCGGGCTGTACGTGCTGGCGACCGAGCGGCACGAGTCGCGTCGTATCGACAACCAGCTCCGGGGCCGGTCGGGACGTCAGGGCGACCCGGGCGAGACCCGCTTCTACCTGTCGCTGGAAGACGACCTGATGAAGCGCTTCAAATCCGACTGGATCAACACGATCCTGCAGACGATGAAGATCCCCGACGACGTGCCGATCGAGAACAAGCGCGTCACCGGCGGGATCGCGAACGCGCAGGGCCAAGTCGAGGCGATGAACTTCGAGATTCGCAAGGACGTCCTGAAATACGACGACGTCCTCGATCGTCAGCGCAAAGTCATCTACGACGAGCGCCGGCGCGTACTCGAGGGTGCCGATCTGCACGACGAGCTGGTGTCGATGATCGACGACACCGTCGCGAGTTACGTGCGCGCCGCGACCGCCGAGGGCTTCACCGAGGACTGGGATCTCGAGCAGCTCTGGACCGACCTCCGCGTCGTTTATCCGGTAGGTGTGGAGATCGACGACGTCGAGGACGAGGCCGGTGGTGGAGCCGGCCTGAGCGCGGAGTACCTCATCGACCGGCTCCGAGCCGACGCGGCCACCGCCTATGAGCTTCGTGAAGCTGAGTTGGGGCCCGAGGCACTGCGCGAGCTCGAGCGCCGCGTGCTGCTCAGCGTGCTCGACCGCAAGTGGCGCGAACACCTGTACGAGATGGACTACCTGCGTGAGGGAATCGGCCTGCGTGCGATGGCCCAGCGCGACCCGCTGGTCGAGTACCAGCGTGAGGGCTACGACCTGTTCGCCGCGATGATGGAGGCGATCAAGGAGGAGGCCGTCGGATACGTCTTCAATGTCGACCTCCAGCCCGCCGAAGACGCCCCCGAGGGTGCGAACATCATCGAGGTCGACGCCCCGGCACCCGAAGCCGCCCAGCGTCCGGTCGTCAACGAGACGGTCGACGCGCTGGACGTCGTCAAGGCGATGGCGAGCGATCGGCCGAAGGTGACGCCAGGGCTCGGAGATCAGCGGCCACGCTCGGGGCGGCTCTCCTACAGCGCGCCCAGTGTCGACGGCGACGGGAGTGTGGCGGTCACCAGCGAGGTCGTCGACGACGGCACCGACTTCCCCGGAACTGCCCGGAACGCCTTGTGCCCTTGTGGATCCGGCAAGAAGTACAAGCGCTGCCACGGCGACCCGAAGGCCGTCGCGAAGATGGCCGGCTGAGCTCGACCCACCGGGTCGTGTCGACGACGGGTCAGCCGCACACGGCTGATCCTGCTGCAGTCTGAGGTGCCTCAGCCCATCTGCAGGGCCGTGCAACGCCAGCGGCCGTCGAGGCCTTCGAGGCGCAGAGCGTAGGCCCGCGAGCGGTGTCCGTGCCGGACGTGGACCGATGCCTCGGCGACTCCGTCACGGGCTCGCACACGTGCACCGAGATGATCGATACCCGGTTGCGCATCCCGCGGTGCGCGATGCCTGCACCGGCGAGGGCCTCGGAGCGGCGGCACAGGTCGGCGAAGACCGCGTCGTTGGTCCAGCGCATCAACTGCTGCGCCGGCCTGTCACCGGTGAGGACCTCGGCGACCGAGCGGCCGAGTCGACCCGCCCAGGCACGCACATCCGGGAGCGCCGCGGTAGGTGTGGGCTGGCGTCCGAACAGGGTCTCGTCGTCCACGCTGCGACGGGAGACCGGCTTGTCGACGACGAGCTCGAGGTGCGGGGGCTGTACGCGGCGGACGACGGGGCTCAGGGCGAGCGAACCGTTCGTCCGCGGGCGGCTGTCGAAGTCGCTGCGTTCGTCGTCGAAGGGCGGCTGGCTGATCGGGGTCGGGATCCGGCGCGGCAGCCGGCGACCGGTTACCGGGCTGACACTCACGTCGTGGCGAATGTCGGTGACGGTGATGGTCATGACGACCTCCAAGGGTCGGGTTCGGGCACAGCTGTGGCAGGGAAGGTGGCGCAAGGGTGGTGAAAACGGCGGTCGCCGGTTCGGCACTACCGCCGGTCAGGTCGGCGGGGGCGGGGTGAACACCTGTCCGGGAAGAATCAGATCGGGGTTCTCTCCGACGATCGAACGATTGGCCGCGTACCAGCGATGCCACGCGGAGTCGATCCGGGCGTCGCTCGCCCCGGCCGGAAGATGCGCCTTGGCGATGTCCCAGAGGCAGTCGCCGCGGACGACTGTGTAGGAGTGGTCGGCGCGGTCACGGACAGGCCTGACCAGGAGGTCGTGAGCATTCGGGCGGGCGCTGGCAGGCGCCTGATTCGTGGCGCCGGTACCCGGCCGGTCGAGATCGACCCGGGATCCGCCGTTGGTCGACGGGTTGCCCGGACGGTCGAGTTCGATGCGTGCGCCCGCGTTGGCCGGTGACTGGCCCGGCCGGTCCAGGTCGACCCGGCCGGCGACGGCGGTCACCGAGGTGGTGACGTCGTTCGGGGCGGCCTGCGCCGCGGTGGCCATCGCCGGACCGGCGACGACCGTGAGGCCGAGAACGAGTTGCGCGACGCGCCGGTAGGCACGAGGCGTTACGGCCTCGGAGATCGAATCGAACGCAGCACCGGCCGCTCCTGGCAGCGCGGCCAGGAGGGCGAGCACCGCTCCGAGAGCGAGGTAGCCGAAGACGACCCACGCGAGAACTGCGCCGACGAGCGTGATGAGCGCATCGAAGGTGACGCCCGGGCCGGTGACGGCGGTCAGGCTGCCGGCGGTCAGTACCGACAACGCGAAGCCGCCGACCACGAAGGCCGCGACGACGACAACTGCGGACAACACCTTGCGGACAACTGGCATCGATCAACCCTCCTCGGCTCGCTTGTGAGGACTGTCTACGCCTTAGCGTCAAAGAACGTCAATAGATGTCGATAACGCTAGATACACGCGACTAACCCTGATCTGCAGCTGTTTGCCTTCGTTTGCCGACGTTTACGGCCAAAATCCAGCGTTGCGAGGCACAACGTCATTCTCATCGAGTGACAGAGATCACGACGTCGTGCCGACGTTCGGGACAAGTCTCGACGGGTCAGGCGGTCGGCCCGAAGCGCTCGACGCGGACCATGGCCGCAGGGACGTCCAGCTCGGTCAGTGCGGTACTCGTCGCTTCGGCGAACCGAGACGACCCGCAGACGAAGTAGGTGGCGCCCGGCCGGACCGTCGAGGCCAGTTCGGCTCGACTCAACCGTTGCGCGGGCCGGCCCGACGGCGACGTCTCCCGGGTGACCACCAGGAGCGCACCCGCCGCGGCCAACGCGGTCGCGTAGGGCATGGCGGTGATCGTGCGAGCCGACGCGACGAGCCGCACAAGTTCTGGACGGCCGATGTCGTGGGCGTGCCGGAGCATCGCGACCAGCGGCACCACCCCGCTGCCGCCCGCGACGCCGACCGCCGGGACGTCGCCACGCCAGACGAACCAGCCGCCGATCGGTCCGCGCACGTCGAGCTCGTCCCCGACCTGGACGGTGTCGGCGAGATACGTCGACACCTCACCGTCCTCCAGACGCTCGACGAACAGCTCGACCAGCGGGTCCGACGGAGCCGAGGCGACCGAGTAGGACCGCTGCGCGGTGTAGCCGTCGTCAGCGGTCAGCCGGACGACGTAGTGCTGGCCGGGCAGGTGGTCGGTGCGGTCGGGCACGACGAGCCGCAGTACGACGCCGCGTGGCGTGGGATGGGTGACGGCATGAACCGTCGCTCGATGGCAGGCACCGGCCGGCGCCGCGGGCGCGTCAGTCACCGTCGTAACGCTGCTCGCGCCAGGGGTCGCCGAGGTTGTGGTAGCCGTTGCGTTCCCAGAATCCCGGGTTGTCGTGGTCGAGCAGCGTGATCCGGGTGACCCACTTCGCGCTCTTCCAGAAGTAGAGGTGGGGGACGAGCAACCGCACCGGTCCGCCGTGCTCGCGGGGTAGCGGGTCGCCCTCGTGCGTCCACGCGACCCAGGCCTGACCGTTGCGCACGTCGGCGAGCGGCATGTTCGTCGTGTAGCCGGTTGTCGAGGTGACCAGCACGTGAGTGGCGGTCGGGTCGGGTTCGGCGGCGTCCAGCAGCACGTCGACGCTCACGCCGCGAAAGCTCGTGGCCAGCTTCGACCACGTGGTCACGCAGTGGATGTCGCCGGCGTACTCCGTCTCGGGCAGCGCGTGCATCTGGTCCCAGGTCCAGCTCTGCTCGTGTGCGACCAGTCCGTCGACCCGCATCGTCCACTTCTGCGGATCGAGGTGTGGCGTGACCTCGGCGGTGAGCACCGGCCAGTCCGATCCGACGTCGTACTGACCCGGTGGCAGCCGGACATCGCGGGCCGAGCGGTGGCGACCGGAGAAGCCGCGGTTCGGCGTGTTCATCGGTCCCTCGACTCGGGCGCTGGACTCTGGATCGGCGACACGATTGAACTCCTCCGGTCGGGCGGCGGTCCGTACCGGTGGACCCGAACCGGGGACGGCGGAACAGGACCAAGTCTTACGCAGTCAGTGGACTGTCCACAGCCGACGAATTAGTGCAAATCACCCGGGAGCGATCGCGATAGCGTGTGCCGGTGCGCTGGGACGACCTGTTCGACGACCTCGAAGCTCAGCTCGGCCAGCTGGAACAGGCCGAGCTCGCCGGGGAAGTCGCGGACCGCACCCGCATCGAGGTGTCGAAGTTCCGCCTTGTCGACCGGCTGCGCCCCGCGTTCGGGCACCGCATCGCCCTCACGCTGGCCGGTCGCTTCAGCGTTCACGGGCAGGTCGTCGGCGTCGGCAACGCGTGGGTGCTGGTGCGCGAGGACCGCGGGACCGAGGTTCTCGTCCCGCTCGACGCCGTCACCAGCGTCACCGGCCTCGGCGACGTCAGCGCCGCGCCCGGCTCCGAAGGCACGGTTGCGGCTCGTCTCACGCTCGGGCATGCGCTGCGAGGGATCGCGCGGGACAGGTCGACGGTCGGGATCGGACTGCGCGACGAAGGTCTGCTGACCGGCACGATCGACCGGGTGGGTGCGGACTTCTTCGAGATGGCCGAGCACGCGTTGGATGTAGCGCGCCGGGCGGGCAACGTGGCCGGCGTGCGGACCGTGCCGTTCACGGGGCTGGCGCTGATCCGACGCGAGAGCTAATCGAGCGTGTCGTCCTCGCCGCGTCCGTAGGGATGGGCGTCGATGAACTGCCGGGTCTGGTCGTACATGCGGGAGATGTACTGCTCCAGCTGACGGGTCTCGACCCGCCACTGGCCACGGCCGCCGATCTTGATCGCCGGGAGTTCACCACTGCGCACGAGCGACATAGTCTGCGACGCCGAGATGTTCAGGGCTTCGGCCACGTCGGTCAGCTTGAGGAAACGCGCCTCTGGCATGCGGCCCTCCTCGGACGTCGATGTACGGACAGCGGTGATCGGCCAAGTCTGGCATCCCCAAGCCGGCTCCCGCAGGTTATCCACAGGCGGCGTGCCGGTTGTTCACCGATCAGGCTGCTGTGGACAGCCGTTTCGTCCTCCCGAGGCTTCCGGGGGACAATCAGCGGGCGCGTCCAGCGCACCCGACCTGGTCCGAGCCGCAGACCGATCAACGCCATCGAGGAGTCCGACAGTTGTCCGAGGCCGCCACCAAGGCCCCCGCGTCGCCCAAGGCGTCCCGGTTGGCGTTGCCCCGCTGGCTCGATCCCAAGCTGCTCCTCGGCCTCCTCCTCGTGGTCGTCGCCATGCTGCTCGGCGCGCGTGTGTTCGCCTCGGCCGACGACACGGTCGCGGTCTACCAGGTGAAGGCCGCCATGTTCACCGGCGACGCGCTGACCCAGGACTCGGTGACGATCACGCGCGTGCACTTCTCCGAGGGTTCGGTCGCCGACAACTACGTGAGCGCGGCGCAGGCGCTGCCCGCCGGCCAGGTCGTCAACCACGATCTACGTGCCGGCGAGATGCTCACGCAGGGATCGGTATCACCCAAGGCGACCACTCCGACCGTCGAGTTGAGCGTTCCCATCAGTACCGGCGACACAGCGCTGGTCACCAAGAACTCGCGTATCGACGTCATCGTGGTGCCCAACACGACGACCGGCAGCACGGCCAAGGTGGCACCGACGAAGGTCCTCTCGAACGTCCTCGTCACGAGCGTCCCCGGCGGCTCGGGTGGAGCCTTCTCCTCCGGTAGCACCAGCGCCGGATCGTCGATCACCGTGCGCGTCAATCCGGCCACCCAGACCGCGTTCGACTCGGTCAAACTGGCCGCGAGCCTGCACGACAGCACCGTCTACATCGTCAAACTCGACGACAAGAGCCCGTGATCGGCATGGGCCAGCTCGCGTCGAGTCGTCATGAAGGCAGGAAGGTGGACAGCAGATGAGCGTTCCGGTCCTGACCGCCGTCACCGGTGCGCGCTGGGAGTCCGACCTCGTGACCTCTCTCGAGCGCAGTCCGATCTCGCTGTCGGTCGTGCGGCGCTGCGTCGACCTGCCCGACCTCCTCGCCGCGGCCGGCTCCGGGCAGGCGAAGGCCGTCGTCCTGTCCGCCGACCTGCGCAGGCTCGACCGCGATGCCGTCACCCGGCTCCGCGCGACCGGGGTCGCCGTCATCGGGGTCGTCACCCCAGGCGATCACCCGGCCATCGAGCGGCTCAACTCACTCGGCGTCCACCAGGTCGTGCCGGCCGACGCGTCCCCCGACGTCCTCGCGGCGGCGGTCGAGTCCGCCATCGACGCCACGAACGACCCCGCCACCGACACCCGCTCAGACTTCGTCATCGCCGATCCGAGCGCGTCGGTACCGGCCCTTCCAGTGCGCGACGAGCTGTTCGACCCGGCGCCGCTCGACGTCGGTACCGGTTCACTCATCGCGGTCTGGGGACCGACCGGCGCACCCGGTCGCACGTCGCTGGCCATCAACCTGGCCAGTGAGATCTGCGGCCTGGGCATGCGGACGATGCTCGCCGACGCGGATGTCTACGGCGGTGTCGTCGCACAGGCGCTGGGGCTGCTGGAGGAGGCTCCCGGGCTGGCCGCCGCCTGCCGCTCGGCGAACTCGGGCACCCTCGACCCCACCGGCCTGATCCGCCACACCCGCGAGGTGTCCGCCGACCTCCTCGTTCTCACCGGCATCGCCCGCCCCGACCGCTGGACCGAACTCCGGGCGTCGTCCCTCGAGATCGTCTGGCAGTCGGTGCGGTCGCTCGCTGCGTACACCGTCGTGGACCTCGGCTTCTGTCTCGAGCAGGACGAGGAACTCTCGTTCGACACCGCGGCCCCGCGTCGCAACGGCGCCACCCTGGTCACGCTCGAACAGGCCGATACCGTCGTCGCTGTCGGCTCGGCCGACCCGATCGGACTGCAACGACTCGTTCGCGGTCTTGCGCAGCTTCGGGAGGCGGTGCCCATGGTGACACCGCTCGTCGTGGTCAACGGTGTGCGCAAGGCGCCGGTCGGTGCCAGCCCGGAGAAACAGATCCGGCAGGCGCTCGAACGGCACGCCGGCATCGACGATGCGGTGCTCATCCCGTACGACCGGGCGGCATTCGACGCGGCGATCGCCCAGGGCCGCACACTGGCGGAGGTTGCCCCGAACTCCGCCGCCCGGCTCGCGATCCGCGACCTCGCGGCCCGGCTCACCGGCGCCAGTGTCGGCGGCCGTCGACGCGGAGGTCACGGGAGCAAGGCCAAGGCGTCCCAGCACGTCGTTGCCGACGGCTCGGACCCGTCGGCTCAGAACCGGGCGAGCTGACAGCGGTGCCGGTGGTGCCCGAGCGGCTCGGAGCGCTCGACGCGTCGTTCCTCTACGTCGAGGAGCAGTCGACGCCGATGCACGTCGGGACGGTCGCGGTGTTCACACCCGGCCGTAACGGCTTCGGTTATGAAGACCTCGTAGCGCTGGTACGGTCCCGGCTCGGCCTGGTGCCCCGGTTCCGGCAGCGGGTGAAATCCGTGCCTGGCCGGCTGGCCGGACCGGTGTGGATCGACGACACCGATTTCGACGTCACCTATCACGTCCGCCGCTCTGCGCTGCCGGGTCCCGGCGACATCGACCAGCTGTGCGAGCTCGTCGCCCGGTTGATGTCGCGTCCGCTCGACCGCGCCCGTCCCCTGTGGGAGCTCTACCTGATCGAGGGCCTTGCGGACAACCGGTTCGCGCTGGTCTCCAAGACGCACCTGGCGATGATCGACGGCGTCGCCGCGGTCGACCTGGCCGAGGTCATCCTGACCACGATGCCGTCCGGGGCCGGCTCCGACGCTCCGCTCGCGTCCTGGCAACCCGAACCCGAGCCGTCCGGCGCCGACCTCCTGCTGCAGGCCGCCGCCGAGCTCGCGCAACAACCGAGCCGCATCATCGGATCGGCCCGGGACGCCTCGAAGGACATCGCCGCGTCGATGACGAGACTCGCCACCACCGCGCTGTCGGCTGCCGGCACCATCGCGGCGGTGCGCCGGCCGGGTCCGCAGGCGTTGCGCGTCACCACCGGCGCGCATCGACGGTTCGCTGTCGCCGACGTCGGACTCGACGAGTTCCGCACCGTCAGCCGCCGACTGGGCGGAACGGTGAACGACGCGATCCTGGCGACGCTGACCCTCGCGTTGCGGTCCTGGCTACTGTCCCGCGGTGAGCCGCTGACCGCGACGTCGACACTTCGCGCTCTCGTGCCGGTGAGCGTGCACGACGACGACCCGTCCGGACCACCCGCTGGGACCCGCGTCCGCGCGCACAGCGTCGACCTGCCGATCGGTGAGGCGAATCCGGTGGTCTGCCTGCAGCAGGTGTCGTTCGGGATGCGCGTGCACTCCGATTCCGGCAGCGGCGTCGACGCGCGGTCACTGGTCGGGTTGGCCGGTTTCGCGCCGCCGACGTTGCACTCCCTCGGCAGCCGGGTAGCAGCTGGCCTGTCCAAGCGGCTCTACCACACGGTTGTGACCAACGTCCCCGGACCGCAGCGTGAGCTCTACGCCGACGACGCGCAGCTGGTGGCCGCGTACCCGGTGGTTCCCCTGATGGCCGGGCAGGCCCTGTCCACCGGACTCACGTCCTACGCGGGCCGCGTCTACTTCGGCTTCACTGCCGACCGGGACGCGATGGCCGACGTCGCCGCGCTCGTTCCGGCGTTGCACGAGGCCCAACGTCAACTGCTCGCCGCTGCCACATCATCGAAGGTCTCCCCATGACGGCACGCATCTACCTCCCTTCCACCGTGACCACGTTGCGATCCTGGGTGGCCGCCGGTGTCGCCGCCGCACCGCTCGCGGGCCACACCGTGACCCGCGAGTTCGCCCGCGACTACGAGCTCCCCGATGCTCCTGACGACGACGAGATGCTCCGGTTCGAGGCGCTCACCGACGCCGGTCTGGCCTCCGTCGACCTGGCACGCGCCGCCGACGACCACCGCGCCGCCGTGGTCGTCGAAGCCGACGTCGACGACGCTGCGATCAGCTCGACGCCGGGCGACGGCTCGGGTGTCAGCGTGCTGATCGACGTGGCGATGCGCGACTGGGTCGCGGTGTACCTGCAATCACCGGATGCCGCTGAACCGCCCACAAGCGACGGTGACGTGGCAAGCTTTGCCGACGCGGACCTGACCTGGTTCGCTGTGCAGGAACTGGCCGATGTGCTCGAGGCCTACTGAATCGACCCGACGCGTGAGGAGCCGACGATGCCGCAGTCGATCTGGAAAGGCGCGGTGTCGTTCGGGCTCGTCACCATTCCGGTGAAGGTGTTCGCGGCCACCGAGGAGAAGGACATCACCTTCCGCCAGGTGCACGCGGCCGACGGGGGGCGGATCCGCTACAAGCGTGTCTGCGACATCGACGGCGAGGAGGTTCCCTACTCCGACATCGCCAAGGGCTACGAGATGCCCGACGGGGAGATCCTCGTGCTCGAAGCCGATGACCTCGCCGATCTCCCGCTGACCTCGCGGAAGGTCATCGACGTCCTCGAGTTCGTCCCCATGGAGCAGATCGACTCGATCTCGCTCGCCCGCGCCTACTACCTCGGCGCCGACGGCGGCCCGGCAGAGAAGCCGTACGTGCTGCTGCGGGACGCCCTGGCCGAGAGCGACCGCGTCGCCATCGTGAAGGTGACGCTGCGGAACCGGGAGGCACTCGCGGTCGTCCGCCCGTCCGAGGACGCACTGGTGCTGCACACCATGCTGTGGCCCGACGAGGTCCGATCGCCCGCTGCCGTATCGCCGCCCACGGACGTCGAACTCCGCTCGCAGGAGATCGCGATGGCGCGCTCCTACATCGACACGCTCACGACCGATTTCGACCCAGGCCGTTATCACGACGAGTACCGGCAGGCGTTGCAGGAGGTCATCACCGCGAAGGTCGAGGGCCACGAACTCGAGGCCGCGCCGTCCACCCCGACCCAGGGCAATGTCGTCGACCTGATGGCAGCGTTGCGGGCGAGCGTCGACGAGGCACGGCGCAAGCGCGGCGAGCCCGCGCAGGCAGCGGCCGACGAGAGCGACGAGAGCGACGACGACGCCAAGGCTGCGCCGGCGAAGAAGTCACCGGCCAAGAAGGCTGCCGCGAACACCACCACAGCCAAGAAGTCCCCGGCGGCGAAGACGTCCGCGGCGAAGAAGCCCGCCGCGAGCAAGTCGACGGCCAAGAAGCCTGCGGCGAAGAAGGCTCCGGCCAGGGCGGCCAAGAGCGCCTGACACGACGGGCGACATGACCGCCGTGACAGCATGACCGGTATGCAGGCTGTCACCGCGGTCCCGTCGCCCGCCAACGAACCCGTCCTCGGCTATGCGCCCGGCTCGGCCGAACGGGCCGACATCGAGCAGGCCCTGATCGACCTGGCCGGCGGTGACATCGACCTGACCGCCACCATCGGCGGTCGACAGCGGATGCCGTCGGGAACGTCGTTCACCGTCGTCCAGCCACATTCGCACACCGAAGTCCTGGGCACCAGCGCGCACTCCAGCAGGGTCGACACCCAGGACGCCATCGACGCCGCCCTCGCGGCCGCGCCGGCCTGGCGAGATCTCCCGTTCGACGAGCGGGCTGCGGTGTTCCTGCGTGCCGCCGACCTCCTGGCCGGACCGTGGCGTGCCCGCATCAACGCGGCGACGATGCTCGGCCAGGCCAAGACGGTCCAGCAGGCCGAGATCGACGCGGCCTGCGAACTGATCGATTTCTGGCGCTTCAACGTCGCCTTCGCCCGCGAGCTGATCGCCGAGCAACCGACGTCCTCGCGCGGGGTCTGGAACCGGGCCGACTACCGGCCACTCGAAGGTTTCGTCTACGCCATCACGCCGTTCAACTTCACCGCGATCGCCCTCAACCTCCCGACCGCACCGGCCCTGATGGGCAACGTCGTGCTCTGGAAGCCGTCGCCCACTCAGCAGCTCGCCGCCCACGTCGGCATGCGGGTGCTCGAAGCGGCCGGGCTGCCACCCGGAGTGATCAATCTCCTGCCTGGTAACGGCATCGACGTCTCCGCGGTGGCGCTCGCCGACCCGCAGCTGGCCGGCATCCACTTCACCGGCTCGACCGCGACGTTCCAGAAGCTGTGGGGCACGGTCGGCGCCAACATCAACTCCTATCGTTCGTATCCGCGAATCGTCGGCGAGACCGGTGGAAAGGACTTCGTCCTCGCACACCCCTCCGCTGATCCGGATACCACTCGAACCGCGTTGCTGCGTGGGGCATTCGAGTACTCCGGCCAGAAGTGCTCGGCGGCCTCCCGGGCCTATGTCGCCCGCAGTGTCTGGGACAGATGCCGTGACGACCTGATCTCCGAGACCGAGGGGCTCGCCGTCGGGGACGTCCGCGACCTCTCCAATTTCACCAGCGCGGTCATCGACGACCGCGCCTTCGCGAAGCACAAGGCGGCCATCGACCGGGCTCATGCGACGCCGACGATCGATATCCTGGCCGGTGGGACTTACGACGATTCGGTCGGCTGGTTCGTCCGTCCGACCATCCTCGAGTCGGCCGACCTCTCCGACGAGATCTTCTCGACTGAGTATTTCGGTCCGATCCTGTCGGTTCACGTCTACGACGATCGCGACTACGACAGCGTGGTCGGCCATATCGACGAGACGTCGCGCTACGCCCTGACCGGCTCGATCATCGCCGACGACAGATTTGTGCTCGCCGCCGCCTCCCGCCGGCTGCGCTTCGCTGCCGGCAATTTCTACTACAACGACAAGCCGACCGGGGCAGTCGTCGGCCAGCAGCCGTTCGGCGGCGGCCGGGCGTCCGGGACGAACGACAAGGCCGGGTCGATCTGGAACCTGATCCGATGGGTGTCACCCCGGTCGATAAAGGAGACCTTCGACCCGCCGCACTCCTACGGCTACCCGCACATGGCCGGGTGAGGCTAGCCGTTTCCCTTCCCCGCTTGAGGGTTCGTCGCCAGGATGGGAGGCGTCGGTCCATTCCAGCATTCGAGGAAGCGCACTCATGGAGCAATTCGACGGTCTCGGCGTCCATCTCGGCAATCTGGCCCGGCTGTCGCCGGCACAGAGCCGGTCGATCAGTGCCGAGAACCGCACCGGTGGCACTGGTGCAGGCGGCGGTGACAGCGAAGGCGTTGCGTCGTTTGCCGCGCGAGATCTCGGTCGGGGATGGAAGCTCTCGCCCTGTCTGACACTGGAGCCGACAAGCGTGACCACGCTGGCCGATATCGCCGGACCCGGCGCGGTCACCCACATCTGGATCACGACCGACTCGACGAAGTGGCGGTCGCTTGTCTTGCGGGCCTACTGGGACGACGAGGAGACGCCGTCGATCGAGGTGCCGTTGGGCGACTTCTTCTGCAACGGCTGGGGTCAGCACTGTCAGGTCAGCTCGATCCCGGTGGCGGTGAATCCGAAGGGCGGCTTCAACTCCTACTGGGAGATGCCGTTCCGCGGGCACGCGCGGTTCACCGTCGAGAACCTCGAGGACGAGAAGCTCGAGGGATTCTTCTACCAGATCAGCTACACCCTGACCGAAGTCCCGGCCGACCGCGCGTACCTGCACTGCCAGTTCCGTCGTAACAACCCGCTGCCCTACGGCGAGGTGCACACCCTGCTCGACGGAGTCACCGGCCAGGGACACTACGTGGGCACCTACATCGCCTGGGGCGCGAACAACACCGGGTGGTGGGGCGAAGGTGAGGTCAAGTTCTTCATCGACGGCGACGACGAACTGCCGACGATCTGCGGCACCGGCACCGAGGATTACTTCGGCGGCGCGTGGGGCTTCATGGTGGACGGCGCGTACGAGACCTTCACGACGCCATATCTGGGGATGCCGCAGGTCATCCAGCCGGACGGATTCGTGTCGAACCAGCAGCGGTTCGGGGTGTACCGGTGGCACGTGGCCGACCCGATCAGGTTCACCGAGCGGCTGAGGGTCACCATTCAGGCTCTCGGATGGCGCAAGGGCGGTCGTTACCTGCCGCTGCAGGACGACATCGCGTCGACCGTGTGGTGGTACCAGACCGAACCGCACGGGCCGTTCCCGGTCCTGCCGGACGCCGATGGCCTGGAAGTCATCTGAGCTCAAGCAGCCGCGACGCGGCGGGAACCCGCCATGGTACGCACCGACTCGCAGGAGCCCTCGGACAGTGGTTCGAGATAGTCGCCGATCTCGACGATGACGGCAGTGCCGCAGTCGGTGCAGACCCATTCGGCACAAAGGTCGCCATGGCCGTCGGTGCACCACGGCCGCTCGAAGATCGTCTCGGCAGCGCAGGTACCGCAATAGCCGAAGCGGCCGTCGGCGGCGATGACGAAGGCGAGCGGAAGCGTCGGTGTGAGCGGTTGTGCGTTCATGGCTTTACCGTCCCACCGACCACCGACAGTTCCGTTCGCGCGGCTCGGCGTGTCGCCGTGAGACGCCCCGAAAGGGCCTCCGGACCTAGTCTGAAGCATCCATCGAGTGTGCGGGCGAAGAAGAAGGCAGCAATGGCAACGTGGAGCGACGACGACCTGGAGCGGATCGGTCGAGCCGGCGAATGGCGGGTCGCAGGGCGTCGACAAGACGGCACCCTGCGCAAACTCGTGATCATCTGGGGCGTTCGGGTGGGCGATTCGCTCTACGTCCGCTCGGTGAACGGGCCGGACGCCGGCTGGTTCCGTGGAACCCAGGTTCTCGGCGACGGACAGATCGAGGTCGACGGCGTCCCGTATGAGGTGAGCTTCGTCCCCGATGCCGAACGCAGTGATGAGATCGACGACGCCTATCGGCGCAAGTACGGCACCGGGAGCTCGGTCCGTGCTATCAACGCAACAAAGGCCGCCGCCACCACGCTTCGCGTCGATCCCCGCTGACAAGTCGGCGGCCGGGTAGTCAGCGAGGTGCGGACGCTCAGGCCGCGGAGCCGGTGAGGTACGCCGCGCCGAGCTTCTCGTCGGCCGCGAGCCCGGTCAGGACGATCGGCAGAACAGCCTCCTCGACCTTGCCGCCGAGGAAGGGGATCGACGCCTTGACCTTGCCGTCGGCGACTTCACGGGTGCCGGCGCCCTCGGCGCTGAACGTGTAGCGGCCAGACATCGTCACCGGTGCGCCCGCGACGCTGAGGCGTACCTCCGCGGTCCGGCTGTCGGCGTCGCCGGGCAGCCACGTGGTGATCTCCTCGAGCTGGATCGAGGCCCCGACGAACTTGCGCACGAACTCCGGGATCTGGTCGGTCGGCAACTTCCGCGTCGTGGTCACCGTCACCCGCGGCGTCGCGGCGGTGGCGTTCTCCGGATCGACCTTGATCGTCCAGTCGAGCGCGTGCTGGGACTCGCAGCGCTGCCGCTGGAACTCGGGGTCGATCATCATGGCGACGACGCGGTCCAGGGGCGCGGGGTAGCTCATCTCGCGGTGCAGATCCATGCCGGTATCCAACACCACACCGGCTTCGGTGCCGTCGAGTGGGCCGATTGACCCGACGGCCGGACGGGTATGCGCCCGGGTATGAGAGCAGTGACCTGGCAAGGCAAGCGCGACGTCCGTGTCGAGACCGTTCCCGATCCGCGGATCGAGCAGTCCACCGACGCGATCATCAAGGTGACCACGACAAACATCTGCGGATCCGATCTCCACCTGTACGAAGTACTCGGCGCCTTCATGGACCCCGGCGACATCCCCGGGCACGAACCGATGGGGATCGTCGAGGAGGTCGGCACCGACGTCGGCGACCTGTCGGTCGGCGACCGCGTGGTCATCCCGTTCCAGATGTCGTGCGGACAGTGCTTCATGTGCGGCCAGGGTCTGCAGACCCAGTGCGAGACGACCCAGGTTCGCAGCCAGGGGACCGGTGCCGCGCTGTTCGGCTTCTCGAAGCTGTACGGCCAGGTTCCGGGCGGCCAGGCCGAGTACCTGCGTGTCCCGTACGCGTCCAACACCCACATCAAGGTTCCGCACGGACCGTCGGACGAGCGGTTCGTCTACCTCTCCGACGTGCTTCCCACGGCCTGGCAGTCGGTCGAGTACGCGTCGGTGCCCGACGGCGGGTCCGTCGTTGTCCTCGGTCTCGGTCCCATCGGGGACATGGCCGCCCGGATCGCCGCGTACCGCGGTTATCGGGTGATCGCCGTCGACCTCGTCCCCGAACGACTGGCGAGGGCCAAGGCGCGGGGAATCACCGTGCTCGATCTCGACGAGCTCGGCGACGATCTACCCACGGCGGTTCGCGACCTGACCGCCGGTCGCGGTCCCGACGCGGTGATCGACGCTGTCGGCATGGAGGCGCACGGATCCGGCGCGACGAAGTTCATGCAGGCCGCCGCGGGCCTGCTGCCGTCCGCGGTCGGCGAACCGGTCATGAAGAAGGCCGGCCTCGACCGGCTGGCTGCCTTGACCACGGCGATCGACCTGGTCCGCCGCGGCGGCACCGTCTCGATCATCGGCGTCTACGGCGGTGCCGCGGATCCGCTGCCGATGATGACGATGTTCGACAAGCAGATCCAGTTCCGGATGGGCCAGGCCAACGTGAAGCGCTGGGCCGATCAGATCCTCCCGCTGCTGACCGATGCGGATCCGTTGGGCGTCGAGACCTTCGCCACCCATCGGCTCCCGTTGGAAGAGGCCGCCCACGGCTACGAGATCTTCCAGAAGAAGGAGGACGGCGCGGTCAAGGTCTTGCTCAAGCCCTGATCGGGCGTGCGAGGCTGTCGGCATAAGCACCGTTTCCCGAACCGTCGACGCGCCTGCCACCGCTGTGTGGGAGGTGCTGTCGGATCCATGGCTGTACGCGAGTTGGGTCGTCGGTGCGGCGCGGGTCCGAGGGGTCGACGGACGGTGGCCGGCGGCCGGCGCACGTCTGCACCACTCGGTGGGCGTCTGGCCACTGCTGATCAGCGACCACACCAAGGTGGAGGAGTCCGAACCCGGTAGCCGGTTGCAGCTGCTCGCGCGGGGATGGCCGGGCGGTGCGGCGCGGGTCGTCATCGAACTGGCCCAGACCGGCGCGATGACGTCCACCGTCACCATCCACGAGGACGTCGTGAGCGGACCCGGCCGGCTGATCCCGCCGCCGGTCCGGCGTGCTGCCCTGCACGTCCGGAACGTCGAATCCCTGCGTCGGCTGGACTTCCTCGCTCGAGGCCGCCGACCGTAGACCGCGCGGCGGCTGGTGGCAACGGCTACGTACGTGCCGGTGGCAACGGCTACACACGTGAGCCGGCCACGTAGGTTTCCGCTTGCAGGTTGTACATGTGGGCGTATCGGCCGCCCTCTCGCATCAGCACCTCATGACGCCCCTGCTCGACCAGGCGCCCGTCGTGCAGGACGAGGATCCGGTCGGCCGACCGGACCGTGGAGAACCGGTGCGAGATGATCACCACCGTCCGTCCTTCCCGCAGGCCCTCGATCGTCTCGAACAGCTCGGCCTCCGCCTCGGCGTCCAGTGCGGCCGTCGGTTCGTCCAGAACGACGAACGACGCGTCGCGGAACAGCACCCGGGCGATGGCGATGCGCTGCCACTGACCCCCGGAGATGTCGACGCCCCCGTCCACTTCGACCGCCAGTGGTGTGTCCAAGGCGGCCGGAAGCCCGCCGATGAACTCCGACGCACCGGCCCGCTCAGCGGCTTGCTCGATGCCGGCACGGTCGTCGAGTCGGCTGACGTCGCCGACGGCGATGTTGTCGGCTGCGGAGAACCAGTAACGGCCGAAGTCCTGGAAGACGGCGCCCACCTCGCTCAAACCTCCGTCGCGCGTGAGGCTGCCGATCGGCCGGCCGTCCCAGCTGATGCTTCCCGCCGACGGTTCGTAGAGCCCACACAGGAGTTTCGCCAGCGTGGTCTTCCCTGATCCGTTCCGTCCGACGACGGCGATCACCTCGCCGGCCGCGATGTCGAAGCTGACTCCCTCCAGGGCCGGCCGGGCCGCCGACGGGTAGTTGAACGTCACGTCGTCGACCGCGAGTCGGGCGAACGGACGGACGCTCACGACGGGAGTGGCGTCGACGGCCGAAGCCAGCTCCCGCAGCTCGAGGAGGTCGTCGACGTAGAGGCCCTGCTCGAGCATCTGGGCGAGGTTCGTGGCCGCCTGCTGGCCACGGTTGGCAAGCAGGAGGACGGCGACACTGGCCGTCGCGGCGGCGCCGATGCTGAGCGTGCCACGGCTGACGAGGGCGAACACCGCAGCGAAGACGCCCGCGATCACCAGAGTGCCGACTGCGCTGCCGAGCGCCGACCTGCGCACGAACCGCGACACCAGCGACCGGATTCCGGAGATGCGCTCGTCGTAGAGGCGCGACCACCGTCCCAGCAGGAATCCCGCGAGCGAGAACGCACGCACCTCGGGCGCGGATCGACGGTCGTTGACGACCCGCTCGATGTTGGATCGCATGCGGTCGTTGGGAGTGTCGCCGAAGCTGAACGAGTACATGCTCTCGCCGTTGTTGCGTCCGACGAACCACAGTGGAAGGCAGCCGATCAGGGTGACGCCGACGAGCCACGGACTCACGGTCGCCAGTCCGATGGCCACTCCGACCACGCCGATACTGGCGCCGAGAAGGCTCGGCACGGCCAGCGCGAGCAGCATCGGTGCCATCTGGTTGGACTTCGCCCGCTGCATCCGGTCGTGGAATTCGGGGGAGTCGAACTCGCGCAGGGGCACCGAAGCCGCGACCCGCAAGGTGATCTCGCCGTAGTAGCGGATCACCCGCTCGACGAGAAGGCGGTGCATCCCGGCCGCCGCGGAGCCCGCGAAGGACACCACGCCGCCGATGATGAGGGCGGCCGCGACGAGGCCCCAGACACGCCCGGAGAACGACCCGGCCGAACCACTCGAGATGAGTTCCTGCAGGAGGCGGTTGCCGATGAACAACAGCGCCACCATGCCGAGGCTGGCGACGGCGAACAGTGCCACCGCGGCTATGAAGGAGCCGCGAGCGGCCGCGTAGACGACCTCGACCGCGCCGACGACGGAATGCGCGCGTCCCTTGCGGTGCGCCGGTTCCAGGATGCTCACGCGGACCGCCCCGGGCCGTCGGTCGAACCGATGAGGTCAGCGTCGCCCGGAACGGGGACGCCCCAGGCGTGGAACGTGACGCGGTGCGACCCCGGCCGGCCCTTGGCCAGTTCGCCGTAGCCGTCGACGACGTCAGCCACGTCGTTGCGTAACGAGGTGAGTTCTGCGGGAGTGAGGTTGAGCCCGTCGTAGCCGACGCTGAACGACGCCTCCTGCCAGTCGGGCGGGTGTGAGTAGGTCTCGACGGCCCATCGCTCGAGCAGCTCGAAGAAGCTGTGCCGACCGGCACGCGCCAGCGCGTCGGCGCGTCCTCGGTCGGCGGGCGACATGCCCGTGGTGGAGATGGAGAAACTCAACGAAACCGGGACCCACGGCTTCTCCCGCCCGACACGATGCTCAGCGGGGCGGATGAATCCGTACTTCGCAAGGATGCGCAGGTGGTAGGAGCAGCTTGCGACGCTCTCGCCGATGGCCGCGCTGATGTCGGTGGCCGTGGCCGCCGACGAACCCTGGTCGCGGAGCACGTCGAGAATCCGCAGACGGATGGGATGGGCGAGGGCACGGAGCATCTGCGGATCGGCGAGATCGATTTCGGTCATGATCATCAACATATGTTGCTAAAGATATCTTGTCTACGCTTGGGCAGCGTTCCGCCCCGATCCCCGTCCTCGCCGACACCGACGGGCTAACCTCGTGACGGGGACAACGCCGTCCCCCGCGCGGCAGCGCGCTCGCTCGAAGGACAGGTCGTTGACCACCACGGTGACCCCCGAGGTTCTGGACCGACTGCTCGACAAGGCCGCCGACATCGGTGCCGACCCTCGCTCGACCGGCCTCCCTGCCGACATGCGGCACTTCCTCGGCCAGTACTACCGCTATGTGTCCCCGCAGGACGTTCTCCAGCGTGACCCCGTCGACGTCTTCGGTGCGGCGTTGAGCCACTATCGCCTTGCCCAGCAGCGACCTCAGGGTCGGCCGGTGGTTCGGGTCAGTACGCCGACGGTCGAGGAGAACGGCTGGCAGTGCGGGCACACCGTCGTCGAGGTCGTCACCGATGACATGCCGTTCCTGGTGGACTCGGTGACGGCCGAGTTGTCGCGCCAGGATCGAGGTATCCACCTTGTCGTACACCCCCTGTTCGACGTGCGGCGGACGGTTGCCGGTGAACTCGTCGGCCTGCGTCTGGATCCGGACGGCACGGACACCGCGACCGGTGCACCTGCGGCCGAGGACTCCGCCCGCGCAGCGCTGGCGCTTCGGGAGTCGTGGATGCACGTCGAGATCGACCGTGAGTCGGCCAGTGCCGACCTGGCCGCCATCGAAGCGGGCCTTCTCCGCGTGCTCTCCGACGTGCGGGAGGCGGTCGAGGACTGGCCGAAGATGACCGGCGTGGCCCAGCAGATCGCCGACGGCCTGCGGACCACTCCGCCACCGCTGCCGCAGGTCGAGATCGACGAGGCCGAGGAACTGCTCGTCTGGCTCGCCGACGACCACTTCACCTTCCTCGGCTATCGCGAATACCGGCTCGTCGACCACGACGGCGAGGACTCGCTCGTTCCGGTCGCCGGTTCCGGATTGGGCATCCTCCGCTCCGACGAGAAGGCGTCCGGGTCGTTCGCGGTGTTACCGCCCCGGGTGCGCGCGCGTGCCCGGGACCCGAAGCTTCTCGTTCTGACGAAGGCGAATTCCCGCTCGACCGTGCATCGTCCGAGCTACCTCGACTACATCGGCGTTAAGGTGTTCGAGAACGGCGTCGTCATCGGCGAGCGCCGCTTCCTCGGCCTCCTCACCTCGGTCGCCTACACCGAGTCGGTCGAGCGGATCCCGGTGCTGCGTCGTAAGAGCGCCGAAGTGCTCGCGCTGAGCGGACTCGCGCCGGAGTCGCATTCGGGTCGAGCCCTGCTCGACGTACTGCAGACCTACCCGCGCGACGAGTTGTTCGGCGTCGGCGTCGACGAACTGCTGCCGACCGTGCTCTCGGTGATGAACCTCCAGGAGCGCCGTCAACTGCGGATGTTCCTCCGTACCGACCCGTACGGCCGGTACGTCAGCGTGCTCGTCTACCTCCCCAGGGACCGTTTCACCACGTCGGTCCGGCTCCACATCCAGGACATCCTGTTGCGGGCGTTCGGTGGCCGCAGCATCGATTTCTCCTTGCGGCATTCTGAATCCGTGCTGAGCCGGCTGCATTTCGTCGTTCGGCTGCCGGCCGGTGCCGAAGTCCCGGAGATCGACGCCGCCTTGCTGGAGGCCGAACTGGTCGCTGCGTCGACCTCGTGGGGCGACGAGTTCGCGCATGCCCTCACCGAGCAGGTTGGTGAGGAGGACGGTGCGCGCTGGGCGCGGCACTACGGCGACGCCTTCGGTGAGGCCTACAAGGCCGACTTCACCCCACGGCACGCGGTGTCGGATCTGCGTGTCCTGGAAGGGCTTCCCGACACCGGCGGCCTGGCCGTGTCGCTCTACGAGCCGGTCGGCGCGAGCCCGACCGACCGCCGGCTCAAGCTGTACCGCACCGGCACGCCGCTGTCGCTGTCGTCGTTGCTCCCGGTGCTTTCGCGGATGGGTCTCGAGGTCACCGACGAGCGGCCGTACCCGATCCGGACGCCCGATCACCGGTCGGCCACCATCTACGACCTGGGCGTCCAAGCCGACCTCGGCGCCGCCACCGCGGCGAACAAGGTCACGTCCCCGGCCGTGATGGAGTCCGTCCGGACGTTGTTCTCGGAGGCGTTCGTGGCCATCTGGGACGGCCGTGCGGAGTCCGACGGTTTCAACGCCCTCGTCCTGCGAGCCGGTATGACATGGCGTGCGGCGATGCTGTTCCGTGCCTACGCGCGCTACCTACGCCAGACCGGCACCACCTTCAGCCATGAGTACCTGGCCTCCACGATCTGCGCCAACCTGCCGGTGGCGCGCCTCCTGCTGTCGTTGTTCGGCGCAGGCCTGGACCCCGCGTTGTCGGAGGGACGGGCCGCCGCCGTCGAGCGCATCGGCGCCGAGATCGACTCAGCCCTCGAGGGCGTGACGAGTCTCGACGAAGACCGCATCCTGCGCAGCTACGTCACCTTGATCGCGACGACGTTGCGGACGAACTACTTCCAGCCCGGCGACGACGGCGAGCTGCGCGACTACGTGTCGATCAAGTTCGACAGCCAGGCGAATCCCGACCTGCCCCAGCCGCGGCCACATACCGAGATCTGGGTCTACTCGCCGCGGGTCGAAGGTGTGCACCTCCGGTTCGGGGCGGTCGCGCGCGGCGGCCTTCGCTGGTCGGACCGCCGGGAGGATTTCCGCACCGAGGTACTCGGGCTGGTGAAAGCACAGACGGTCAAGAACGCCGTTATCGTCCCGACCGGCGCGAAAGGCGGGTTCTTCGCCAAAGAGCTCCCTGACCCGGGCCGAAATCGTGAAGCCTGGCTGGCCGAAGGGATCGCCTGCTACACGACCTTCATCGCCGGTCTCCTCGATCTCACCGACAATCTGGTCGACGACGTCGTCGTCGCGCCGCACCATGTGGTCCGCTACGACGGCGACGACCCCTACCTCGTCGTCGCCGCGGACAAGGGCACCGCGACCTTCTCCGACCTCGCCAACTCGGTGGCCGCGCACTACGGCTACTGGCTCGGCGACGGGTTCGCGTCCGGTGGCTCGGCCGGGTACGACCACAAGGTCATGGGCATCACCGCCCGCGGCGCATGGAAGTCGGTCGAGCGGCACTTCCGCGAACTGGGCATCGACACCGCCGCCACCGACTTCACCTGCGTCGGGGTGGGTGACATGTCCGGCGACGTGTTCGGCAACGGTCTGCTGGCAAGCGAACACACCCGGCTGGTGGCGGCATTCGACCACCGGCATGTGTTCGTCGACCCGGATCCGGACGCGGCCGCGTCCTACGTCGAGCGCAAACGCCTCTTCGAACTGCCGCGGTCGAGTTGGGACGATTACGACCGTACGTTGATCTCGGCAGGTGGCGGCGTGTGGCCGCGCACGGCGAAGTCCATCGCGCTGACTCCTCAACTGCGGTCGGTCCTCGGGCTCGCCGCAAATGTCAGCCGGCTGACAACCGCAGCGTTGATGAAAGCGATCCTGACGGCGCCGGTCGACCTGTTCTTCAACGGCGGCATCGGCACGTACGTCAAGGCGAGCACCGAATCCCACGCCCAGGTGGGGGATCGTGCCAACGACGCAATCCGGATCGACGGCGCCGAGCTTCGTGCCCGGTGCGTCGGTGAGGGCGGCAATCTCGGGCTCACTCAGCTGGGCCGGGTCGAGTACAGCCGAACCGGTGGCCGGGTCACCACCGATTTCATCGACAACTCCGCCGGCGTGGACACCTCCGATCACGAGGTCAACATCAAGATCCTGCTCGACCGCGTCGTCGGCTCCGGTGACCTGACGATCAAGCAGCGCAACGTATTCCTCGCCTCGATGACCGACGAGGTGGCCGAACTCGTGCTCGCGCACAACGTCGCGCAGAACGTCGGGCTGGCCAACGCGGTGGCACAGGCGTCTGATCTCCTGCATGTCCACGCGGGCTGGATACGTCGTCTCGAGGATGCTGGTCTGCTCGATCGGGAACTCGAGTTCCTCCCGGGCGACGCCGCACTGACCGAGCTCAACGGCATCGGCGGCGGGCTCACCCAGCCCGAGCTCTGCGTCCTGATGGCCTACACGAAGATCGCCCTCACGCACGAGCTGGTCGACTCCGACCTGCCCGAGGATCCCTACCTGCATGCCGAACTGCTGCGCTACTTCCCGACGCCGATGCGGGACCGGTTCGCCGATCAGATGAATGCGCACCGGCTGCGTCGGGAGATCGTGGCCACGCGGGTGGTGGGTGACCTCGTCGACATCGGCGGCATCACGATGTTCCACCGGCTGTCACAGGAGACCGGCTCGACCGCCGCGGACATCGCGCGGGCGCATGTGACCGCACGAGCGATCTTCGGAACCGACGAGCTGTGGCGGGAGATCACTGCGCTCGACAACGTCGTGTCCGCGTCGGCCCAGACCAGGGCGAGGCTCCGGTCGCGGCTGATCGCCGAGCGGTCGAGCCGGTGGTTGCTCAACAACCGTCGACCGCCGCTGTCGATCGTCGACACGGTCGACTTCTTCCGTCCGCACATGCAGCGCCTGTGCGAGGTGTTGCCAGACGTCCTGGCGGGACGCGCGGCTGCGGAGTTCGCCGAGGAGCGGGACGGCTACATCGTCGACGGCCTGCCGGCATCGCTGGCCGCAAGGATCGCGGTGCTGGCACCGGCCTACGCCGGCTTCGGGATCATCGAGACAGCCGACCGGCGCCGCGTCGATCTCGCGTCGGTGGCGCGGCTGCACGCCGAGCTCGGCGAGCGGCTCCAGCTGGACAAGGTGCTGACCCGGATCCTCGCCCTGCCACGCGACGACCAGTGGCGGACGATGGCACGGGCGGCGCTGCGCGACGACCTGCACACGCTCCACGTGCGGCTGCTCGACCAGGTGCTCGGCTTCGGTGATTCGAGCAGCGATCCCGAGGAGCTGCTGGCGGCGTGGGAGGCAGCGGAGCGGCCGCTGATCGCTCGGGTGACCGGCACTCTGAGCCAGCTGGTCGAGGCCTCCGACACCGATCTCGCCCGGCTGCAGGTGGCCCTGCGGCTGGTGCGGACCCTGTTGGGAGCCGCCGGCTGACGCCGGTCGCCTTGCCCGGACGACACGATGGCCGCTCGCCATGTCTGGCGAGCGGCCATCTCTGTGCAGCGCGGACCGGGTGGTGTGGTCACACCGGACATCAGGTCAGCCCTGACGTCCCTTGTCCCGCGGGTTCGACTTGTTCACGACGAACACCTTGCCGTGCCGACGGACGACGAGCGAACCGGGCTGGTTCTTCAACGACTTGAGCGATGCGCGCACCTTCACGAGGACTCCTCTGCTGCTTGGTCGTGCCGATTGATCTTGGTGCTGATCGGGCTGCTGCGGGCGTCAGCGCGCTTCGCGGAAGTCCACGTGCTGCCGGATCGTCGGGTCGTACTTGCGGATCACGAGGCGGTCCGGGTCGTTGCGACGATTCTTCCGGGTGACGTAGGTGTAGCCGCTCCCCGCGGTCGAGACCAGCTTGACGATCGGCCTGACGTCCTGACTCTTGGCCATCGAACGCTCCCTTCGGTTCGGTACTCGGCGGACATGCGCTGTAACAACCGAGATTGAGAATCATTCCCGTTCGCGCGCCGGCCGGGCTGGGGCGCTGGGCGACGTGGCCGTCGCCCTCTCAGACCTTCGGCTTGTGCGCCGCCAGGAAGGCGTCGACCACCGCGTGGTATGCCTCCCGCTGATCCCGGCGCACGCAGTGACCGGCATCCTCGATCACGACGATCTGCACGTCGGGCGCGATCCGGCGTACCTCGTCCCGCACGTCCGGCCCGATCAGCACGTGGTTGGTCCCGGTGATGAGTAGGGTCGGCACGCTCAGCGCGCGCACGGTCTCGGTCCAGTCCTTCGCCTGGTCCTGGCGACGCTTCCCCATCTCGGAGTCGTATTGCTTCTTCGACTCCGCCCAAGGCCGGAGCTCACTCTCCGGCCAGTTCGGCGAGGACGCCCGTTGAGCGGTGACGAGCTCGTCCACTGTGGGATCGGCCGGGTCGGCAGCCGGCGCCGGTGGCAACGGCGCCGCCGGAGTTGTGTCGCCTCGTCGTTCCGACGGAGCGGGGCTGCCGACGGGAAGCCGCCACGGCGGATCCTCCAGAACGACGGCGGCGACGAGGTCGGGTGCCGTCGCCGCGGCTATCCCGGACAGTCGCGCGCCCATCGAGTGCCCGGCCAGCAGACTCGGCCGACCGGTCTCGTCGGACAACTCGGCCAGGAGGGCGACGGTGTCGGCCGTCATCACGTCGCTGGTGCCTTGCTCGAACTCGGCCTCGGTGAAGCGAGGCGACTCACCGTGGCCACGCTGGTCGACGGCGACGACGTGGTAGTCCGAATTCCAGCGCGCGATCGCGTCGGCCCAGCTGGGCCCGGAGTCGGTGTGGCCGTGCAGGAGGACCAGGACCGGCGCCTCGGTGGCGGGCCGGCCGGAGCGGTGCAGTACGAGATCAGTCATGGCCCCATCCTCGGCCACGACCGGCCCGCGGTGGCGTCAACGGGCCGATTGTCGGCCGTTACGGGCCTAAGGCCCCGTGTGGTGCCGTCCCAACTCTTCTACCGTGGTCCGTATGAGCCGAGGTGCGCACGTCCTCGTCGTCAACGCGGGGTCGTCGTCGCTCAAGTATCAGCTGATCGACCCGGCGTCCGACCTGACCCTCGCACGCGGGCTCGTCGAGCGGCTCGGATCGCCGGATGCCGACCTCCGGCACTGGCCCGGCAGCGGTGACGAGCTCGTGATCGACTGCCCGGATACCGATCCGGCGCAGGCTCTCGGGCTGATGCTGGACGCGTTCGCCCACCACGGGCCGCCGCTCGAGGACCTGCGGGCGATCGGGCATCGCGTCGTCCACGGCGGCCCGCTATTCACCCACGCGACCCTGATCGACAACGATGTGGTCGACGCGATCCGAGACCTGATTCCGCTTGCCCCGTTGCACAATCCGGTCAACCTCGACGGCATCGAGACTATGCGTGAGCTGCGGCCCGATCTCCCGCAGGTCGCCGTCTTCGACACCAGCTTCCACGCCGACCTCCCGGCGGCGGCGAAGACCTACCCGCTGCCGGTCGAGGTCGCCGAACGCTGGAAGATCCGCCGATACGGCTTCCACGGCACGAGCGTCGCCTACGTGGCGGCCACCGCGGCGACCGTTCTCGGTCGGGACGCGGCCGATGTCGCGATGATCGTCTGTCACCTGGGCAATGGCGCGTCCGTCACCGCCGTCGACGGTGGCCGCAGCGTCGACACCTCGATGGGCTTCTCCCCGCTCGAGGGATTGATGATGGGCTCCCGGGTCGGCGACCTCGACGCGTCCGTTCCGCTCTACCTACAGCGTGCGGCCGGTCTGAGCGTGCACGAGGTAGACCACATGCTCAACCGGGAGAGCGGAATGCTGGGGATGACCGGCGCCACCGACATGCGGGCCGTCGAGTCGTCCGCGGCAGCCGGCGACGCGAACGCCGCGCTGGCGTTGAACATTTACGCCCATCGGCTCCGGAAGTACATCGGCGCGTACTACGCCGTTCTCCCACGCACCGACGCACTGGTCTTCACTGGTGGTATCGGCGAGAACGCCGCAGAGCTCCGCGCCGATGTCTGCTCAACCCTGCCCCACCTCGGTATCCGACTCGACCCGGACGCGAATGCCGCGGCGGTTCGACGTCACGAGCCGCGCCGCATCGACGACGGCAGCGCGCCGGTGGCGGTGCTCGTCGTCCCGACGAACGAAGAACTCCAGATCGCACGCGAGACCGTCCGCCTGCTCGACACGCTCGCCCCGCCCGTCAACGACCCGAAGGATGCGAAATGACCCTTGGCGATATCGAACTGCACACGACCCTGCCTGCCGCGACCGATGCCGAGATCGCGGCCATCGACGCGTGGTGGCGAGCCGACAACTACCTGACGATCGGCCAGATCTACCTGCAGGACAACGTGTTGCTGACCGAGCCGCTGCGGCCCGAGCACATCAAACCCCGGCTGCTCGGCCACTGGGGAACCAGCCCTGGCCTAGCCTTCATCTACGCGCACGCGTCCCGGATCATCAAGCACACGAGCCAGCAGATGATCTACCTCGCGGGCCCTGGCCACGGCGGCCCCGCACTGGTTGGCGCCGGCTGGCTCGAAGGCACGTACAGCGAGATCTACCCGCGCATCAGCGCGGACGCGGACGGAATGCACAAGCTGTTCCGCCAGTTCTCCGCCCCGGGCGGCATCCCGAGCCACGTGTCGGTGACGACGCCCGGATCGATCCACGAGGGTGGCGAGCTGGGCTACGTCCTGGTGCACGCCTTCGGTGCGGTGATGGACAACCCGGACCTGATCGCGCTGGCCGTCGTCGGCGACGGTGAGGCTGAGACCGGCCCGCTCGAAGGCGCCTGGAAGGGTATCTCGTTCATCAACCCCGAGCACGACGGAGCGGTGCTGCCGATCCTGCACCTCAACGGCTACAAGATCGGTGGGCCGACCGTGCTGGCCCGGAAGGATCCGGCCGAGGTGCGGTCGCTGTTCGAGGGCCACGGCTACGACGTCATCGAGGTCACCGGCGACGACCTACCGGGCATGCACGAACGGTTCGCCGCCGCACTGGCCCAGGCGTGGACGTCCATCCATGCCATCCAGGAGGCCGCCCGGACGGGGAACTCCGACGGTCATCGCCCGCACTGGCCGATGATCGTGCTGCGTAGCCCGAAGGGCTGGACCGGCCCGGCGGAGGTCGACGGAGTGGCCGTGACCGGCACCTGGCGGGCGCACCAGGTGCCGCTGTCGGGAGTGCGGGACAACCCGGGGCACCTGACCATTCTCGAGACCTGGTTGAAGTCCTACCGTCCCGGGGAACTCTTCGACGACGCGGGCCGGCCGAGCGAACTCGTCCGATCGGCGAACCCGGTCGGTGACCTGCGGATGAGTGCCAATCCGCACGCCAACGGCGGCCTGTTGACCCGGGACCTGGCGATCCCGGACTTCCGTGACTACGGCGTCGAGGTCACCGAGCCCGCCCAGTTGCGACTCGAGTCGACGCGCCGACTCGGTGAGATGCTCCGCGACATCTACACGGCCAACCCCGCTACGTTCCGGCTGTTCTGCCCGGACGAGACGAACAGCAACCGTCTCGGCGCGGTCTTCGAGGTCTCGGACCGGCAGAGCATGGAGCGCGTGCTCGACACGGACACGTCGGTGTCGGCGAACGGCAGGGTGATGGAGGTGCTCTCGGAGCACAACTGCCACGGCTGGCTCGAGGGTTACACGCTGACCGGACGGCACGGCATGTTCGCCACCTACGAGGCGTTCGCGATGGTCAGCGCGTCCCAGACCGTTCAGCACGGGAAGTGGCTCGAGGAAGCGGCGAACCTGCCATGGCGGGCGAAAGTGCCGAGCCTCAACATCCTGCTGACCTCGACTGCCTGGCGCAACGACCACAACGGCTTCTCCCACCAGGGACCCGGCCTGATCCAGGTGGCGCTCACGCAGCGCGGTGACGTCGTGCGCATCTACCTGCCGCCGGACGCGAACAGCCTGCTCTCGGTGTCGGATCACTGCCTGCGTTCACGTTCCTACGTCAATGTCATCGTGATCGACAAGCAGCCGCAGCTGCAGTGGATGACGATGGACGAGGCGATCGAGCACTGCCGTATCGGTGCCGGGATCTGGGACTGGGCGGGCAACGACGACGGCACCGAGGACCCCGACGTGGTGCTCGCGTGTGCGGGTGACGTGGTGACGATGGAGACCGTCGCGGCCGCGCAGATCCTGACGAAGAGCCTTCCCGCGTTGCGGATTCGCGTCGTGAACGTCGTCGACCTGATGGCATTGTCGCGACGTAAGGACCACCCGCACGGGATGGACGCGAACCTGTTCCGTGAGCTGTTCACCGACACCGTCGACGTCGTGTTCACGTTCCACGGTTTCCCGGGCGCGATCCACCAGCTGGTGCACGGCCGGCCCGACGCCGACCGCTTCCATGTGCGCGGCTTCATCGAGCAGGGCACCACCACGACGCCGTTCGACATGACCGTCAAGAACAAGGCGTCGCGCTACCACCTGGTGATGGACGCGCTCAACAACGCGAAGCGTGCGCCGGCCGGAGCGGACCAGCTTCGTCAATGGTGCCTCGCGAAACTCGCTGAGCACGAGGCCTACGTCGTCGAGCACATGGAGGACATGCCCGAGGTTCGTGACTGGTCGCTGGGGGACTGGGCCACCCGCGGCTAGAGCAGCTCGCGGTGAAGGTCGGCGACCACGTCGAGATGATCGGCCCACACGTTGTGCACCTCGGCCGGGTCGGCAATCAGGTCGTAGAGCTGGCCTTCGTCGTCGCTGATGTCGCCTGCGGGACGGGTGAATCCGCCCGACCCGGTCCCGAAGACGGCCTTCCACCGACCGCGCCGAACGGCGAACATGCCATGCAGGCTGTGGTGAATGAGCACCCGCTCGGCGTCGACCTCGGCCGCGCCGGTCAAGACGTCGAGAATGTCCCGGCCGTCCTCGGCGTCGTGCCCGCCGGCGACGCCGACAGCGGCGGCGATCGTCGGCAGCAGGTCGACCAGCCCGACGGGGTCGTCACGCACGAGTCCGGCCGGGATACCGTCGGGCCAGCGCGCAACGAACGGCTCTCGATGCCCGCCGTCCCAGATATCGGCCTTCTGCCCACGCCACGGTCCGTTGCTCGCGTGCCCGTGTGTGTCGGGGGAGCGGAAGTCGGCGTACATCGCACCGTTGTCGCTGGTGACGATCAGGAGGGTGTCGTCGGTGGCGCCGAGGTCGCCGATTGTGTCGTCGATCTGACCGACCGCCCAGTCGACCAGCGTCACCATGTCGCCCCGGGACCCGGCCTCGGATCGGCCGCGGATGAAGTCCGGCGGGGTGCACGGATAGTGCGGTGACGCGAGCGTCAGATACAGCAGGAACGGTTGGTCCTGCGCCCGCATCCACCGACACGCCTCCGTGACGAACCGGATGTCGACCTGGTCGTCACGCCAGCCCGGAGTCTGGCGGCCGGCGCGTTGGGAGGACACGTAGACCTCCTTCTCCCGGTCCGGGACGCCGAACGTGCGGTCCTGATCGAGGAACGCGTAGGGCGGCATGTCGAGGGAGCCGGCAATGCCGAAGAAGCGGTCGAAGCCGTGCGCTGTCGGCCCGTCCGCGAACGGCTGGCTGTAGTCGACATCGGCGCCGTAGTCCGCCAGTGGGGTCGGATGCAGTTGTGCGTCCGGTCCGAAGGCGGTCAGTCGCGAGCCGTCCTTCCACTGCCAGCCGAGGCCCAGGTGCCACTTCCCGATCGCCGCGGTCGCATAGCCCTCGTGCTGCAGGACCGACGCCAGCGTCGGCCGGTCGGGCTCGAGGATCGGCGGCGAATGACCCGCCAGCACGCCGGACTCGAGCGCACCCCGCCATGCGTAGCGACCGGTGAGGAGCGCGTACCGGCTCGGGGTGCACACCGCCGACGCGGAGTGGCAGTTCGTCAGCCGGATCCCGTCGGCGGCGACCGCGTCCATCCGCGGTGTCGGGATCCGGGTGGCGCCGAAACAGCCGAGATCGCCCCAGCCCATGTCGTCGGCGAGGACGACGACGACGTTCGGGCGCGTTCGCGTTTCGGGCACGGCACCGACCCTAAGACCGTCCACGCGCGAACCGGCCTGTGGGCGACGAGACCAGACCAACCCGGACACCGTGGGAGAATCGGCCTTCGGCACGGTCCGCGGAGCAGCGTCCGAGTCGTCGCCACACGAGTGAGGGCAGCATGTCGGCACAAGACATCATCGAGAACGAGGTCCGCGAGATCGTGCGCCGTCAGGCGCTCGATCCCATCAACGAGCACGGTGCCGTCCGTCGCATCGTCTCCGACGTGATGACCCGCTACGACGAACGCAGCCTCATCGTCACGCTGCCCGCGCTCGACAACCCCGAGGGCATCTCCTCCGAGGTCTTCAACGCGATCGCCGGCTTCGGCCCCCTGCAGCGCTACCTCGACGACCCGTCGATCGAAGAAATCTGGATCAACGAACCGTCCCGGGTCTTCATCGCGCGCAACGGTCGCAGCGAACTCACCACCACCGTCCTCACCGCCGACGAGGTCCGCGACCTGGTGGAGCGGATGCTCAAGACCACCGGCCGCCGCATCGACTTCTCCACCCCTTTCGTCGACGCGATGCTGCCTGACGGATCCCGCCTCCACGTCGCCATCCCGGACATCACCCGAAGCCACTGGGCCATCAACATCCGCAAGTTCGTCGTTCGTGCCACCTACCTCGAAGACCTGGTCGCCTACGGCACTTTGACCATGCAGGCAGCACGATTCCTCGAGGCCTGTGTCGTCTCCGGGCTCAACGTCCTGGTCGCCGGGGGCACCCAGGCCGGCAAGACGACGCTTGTCACCTAATCGGTGTGGCATACTTGTCTCATGGGACAGCGAGCGGGTATCTACTGCCGGATCAGTGACGACCGCGCCGGGCAGGGGCTAGGCGTCCAGCGCCAGCGTGACGACTGCTACGCGCTCGCCACCAGCCGGGGCTGGGAGATCGTGCGGACCTTCACAGACAACGACGTCAGCGCCTACTCAGGCAAGCCCCGGCCCGGCTACCTGCAGATGCTCGACGCCGTACGCGCCCGGGAGGTCGACGTCGTGCTTGCCTGGCATCCCGACCGGCTGCACCGCTCCCCGTCCGAGCTGGAAGCGTTCATCGACCTGGTAGAGCTGCACGGCGTGGCGGTTGAGACGGTGCAGGCTGGCCGCTACGACCTCGGCACGCCATCCGGCCGTTACATGGCCCGCAACCTGGGCAACGCGGCACGGTACGAGTCTGAGCACAAGAGCGAGAGGGTCTGTAGAGCCTTGGAGCAGAACGCAAGCGCTGGTAAGCCACATGGCCGCCGTGCCTACGGCTGGCAGCGGTCGCACGACCCCGAGACGGGCAGTCGTCGGGACGTGATCGACCCGGCCGAGGCCGCCGTCGTCCGCCGGATCGCCGAGCAGATCATCGCCGGCCAGTCTCTCCGCGGCATCACGCAGGCTCTCAACGACGACGGCATCTGTTCCCCGACCGGCAAGCCATGGGCCAAGAACATGGTCCGCCACGTCGTCCTACGGGAGCGCAACGCCGCCCTGCGCATCCACCACGGGCAGATCATCGGTGAGGGTGCGTGGGAGCCGATCCTCGACCGGGGCCGGTGGGAGCAGGTCCGCGCCGTGCTTGACGACCCCCAGCGGCGCACGTCCACGTCCTCTGCCGCCGTCCACCTGCTCTCCGGTATCGCCCGCTGCGGTCTGTGTGGGGCGACGATGCGCGGGTCAATGAATCGCACCGTGCCGTCCTACCGGTGCTCGGCCAAGAGCTGCGTGTCACGGAATCGCCGCGACCTAGACAACCTCGTAACCGCCGTCGTGCTGGGCCGGCTGGCACGCCCGGACGCCGTAGGACTGCTCGCCACCGACCACGGGCCGGAACGTCAGGAAGCCGCCGACGAGGCACGCGGTCTGCGCGCCCGGCTCGACCATGCCGCGGACGACTACGCGGACGGGCTGCTCGACCGACGTCAGCTCGAACGGATCACCGCGCGGCTGCGACCGCAGATCGAGGCGGCTGAGGCCCGCGCTCGCGTAGTTGACGATTCACCGCTACTCGACGGGCTAGCTGGCAACGACCGTGCCGCCGAGGTCTGGCAGACCCGGAGCCTCAACCAACGCCGCGCCGTCGTTGACCTACTGCTCGACATTCGCATTCACCGGGCACAGTCGGGCGCGCGGACGTTCGACCCCGAGCTAGTGCGGATCGAGTGGAGGCAGCCGTGACGACTTCGGGACTTCTGTGGTCGAAGTCGTGGGACAGACGGATCGAGAATCGAACCGTCCTGACTTGGGTCCGGTGTGGCGGGAATCGCCTACTCGCTGTGGTCGATGACGACCCGCCAGAGATACTTGTCCCCCTCGCCCGAGCCCCGAAGCCTGACCTGCGCATCCTCAACGGCCGGGCCGTCAGCGTGCCTGATGCGACTCGATCCGACGGCTCGCTTTGGCCCCCTACCAACGAGATCACCTGGCACGTTGGCTGCCGGGCACACGGTCATCACACACTGCTCGCGGAGCTCGTCGTGAGCGCAACCGAGCGCGGTTTGCGGAGTGTCAACGTGTCCTCCGTCGAGGAGTCCACCTGATCTGTTACGGTTGACCTACAACATAAATACGTGTCCCAGCTCAACCGGAGTCCCCTGCCCAATCGGGCGGCTGTCCCCGCGGGAGCTAACCCGAGTCAGCCGGGGCTGCTGACAAGCGTCGGACACACGTGGACCCTTGAAAGGGGCTCCCCGTGGTGTCCGATTCTCTTGCCCTAGCGCAATTGCGCGCCGAGCACGCCCGGGCCGTTATGGCTCACAAGCGAAACCCCTCCGAGGTAACGCGCGTGGCTGCCGAGCAGCTGCGCACCGCGTACACCGAAGCCAAGCTCGCCGACTACATCAAGCGCACGGTTGACGCCGCGCCGCCACTGACAAACGCCCAGCGCGATCGACTCGCACTGCTGCTCCGTGGCGGCGATTCGGCATGAGTGCAAAGGAAAGCCGCCCCGGCATCTCTGCCCGGACGGCCCCTACGGCCCCACCTCTGGAGTCCGCCCACATCCTATCGCGGGTGCACGCGCTCGCGGATGACCTGCCGTCTGGTGTCGATCTCGCCATCCGCCGGCACATCGACGCGATAGGCGACCTTCTGCGCCCCCGCTGCTCGAAGTGCTCGCATCCGCTCACCGCGCCCAAGTCGATCCGTCGCGGCACCGGCCCCGTCTGCGACAAGGCCGCCCGATGATGGCGTTCGACCGCATCGTGACTGCGCTCGAGCGCCACGGCCAGGTCGTCAAGGTAACCGGGAACACTGCTCGGACCAACTGCCCAGCTCACGACGGCCAGAACGGCACCGGCCTCCAAATAGCGCGCATCGAAGACCGTGCGCTCGTCAAGTGCTACTCCGGCGGGTGCGACACCGCCGACATCATGGCCGCTCTCGACCTCACGACCGCCGATCTCTTCGACAACCCGCGGCCGGCCCGCACCCTGGGCATCCCGGCGCATGCTGTCTACCGCTACGACAACGGCCGCAGTGTCATCCGTTCGGCCGCCAAGGAGTTCCGCCAGACCGGCACCGATAACCCGCCCGAACTGTTTCGGCTCTCCAAGGTCGTCGCGGCCGTCGCGGCCGGCGTCACGGTTTACGTCGTCGAGGGCGAGCAGGACGTCCTCGCGCTTGAGGAGCTCGGTGTCGTCGCCACCACGTCGCCGCAGGGCGCGAAGCACTGGAGTCTCGTCGACCCGTCGCCACTGTTTGGCGGTCACGTCATCGTCGTCCCTGATGACGACGAGCCCGGGCTGTCCTATGCGGCCGCAGTGGTCGCGTCGCTCACCGGGCGCGTGGCCTCGATCGAGCTGAGGCGCGCGGCCGTGGGGAAGGACGCCAGTGACCACTTCACCGCCGGTCTCGGCCTCGATGATCTGGCGCCGTTCGAGCTACCTCAGCAGCCGACACGCGTGCTCATGGAGGGCGAAGTCCACCGCGGCCAACTGCGGATGGCGTACCGGCTCGCCGGTGCCTTCACCGATCGTCTGCGCTTCGTCCACTCCATCGGCTGGCATTGCTGGGACGCCACCAGATGGTGCGAGGACGACCGCGGAGAAGCCAGGCGGGCAGTCGCCGAAGGCGTCCTCAGGCCAGGACTACGAGAGGCCCTTGAACTGGACCGGAAGGAACGCGACGAGCTCATCGTCGATGTCCGCCGATGCGAGACCGCGGCCGGCGTCGATGGTGTGCTCCGGCTCGCCGAATCCCTGCCGCCGTTCGCGGTCACCGTCAAGCAGCTCGACGCCGACCCGTACCTGCTCAACCTCCAGAACGGAACCTTCGACCTCACGCACGGCGTCCTCCGGGACCACGATCCGAGCGACCTCCTCACCAAAGTCGCCGGCGCCGGCTACGACCCAGAAGCCGCGGGGCCAGTGTTCGACAAGTTCCTGCGCGAGATCCTCCCCGACGACGACGTGCGCGACTTTGTCCAGACACTGTTCGGCGTCGGCCTGATCGGGAAGGTCATCGAGCATGTCCTGCCGATCTTTACGGGAGTCGGCCGGAACGGAAAAACCACACTGCTCAACGTCGTTCGCGCCGCGCTGGGTGACTATGCGATCGAGGCCGAGCCGGATCTGCTCATCGACCGCGATCGGGCACACCCGACCGGACTGTTGGACCTGCGCGGAGTGCGCCTGGCCGTCAGCCAGGAGTCCGACGAAGGCCGCCGGCTGGCGGTCGGCACCGTGAAGCGGCTCACCGGCGGCGACGCGATCCGAGCCCGCCGGATGCGTGAGAACTTCGTCCAGTTCGAGCCGTCGCACATGAGCGTGCTGGTCACGAACCACAAGCCGAGAGTCCCTGGCGATGATCCCGCGTTGTGGCGCCGACTGCGTGTTGTGCCGTTCAACGTCGTCGTGCCGAACCCGGACACTCGACTTCCCGATCGGCTCGCCCTCGAGCTGCCCGCTGTCGTCGCCTGGCTGCTCGAGGGCCACAGGTTGTACGAGGAGAACGGCATGAAGGAACCCGACGCGGTAGCAGCCGCCACCGACACCTACCGCACTTCGTCAGACGTGCTCGGCCGGTTCATCGACGAACGCTGCCTCGTGTCCCCGGCCGCCTACGTCACGGCCGGGGATCTGTTCGCCGCTTGGACGCACTGGTGCCAGACCAACGGTGAACACGCTGGCCGCCAGAACGAGTTCGCGCAGGCTCTCGACGAGCGCGGCTTCGAGCGTCGCCGCACGAGCAGCGCCCGCAACGTGGTCGGAATCGGCCTCTACGCAGAGGAGGAATGACGGCTGTGACAGCACTCCGCGTTCCTTCTCTGCACGCACCTATAAGGCGTCATACCGAAGAGGTGTCATAGCCGTCACTGACCGGCGGAATACGCCTGAACGGCGCGGATCCTTGAGCACGCAAACCCGCACCACCCCCTCAGCACTAACCCCGGGGTTTCTGGCACTGATTACCTGCAGATCCGTCCGAGTTTTTCTGTGTGCACACCCACGCCACCCGGAGCCGCTCACATTTTTGCGCGGTTCGGATCGTGTAATCACCCACAGCCCAGGAAGGCACTCATGAAGGCAACCGTCGTCGTCTCGATACGTCTGGACCCGCAGACCTCCCAGGCCCTCACGCGGGCCGCTGAGGCTGCTCAGAGGTCTGTGTCGGGTCATGCCGCTGACCTGATCCGCGCAGGTCTGTCCGGTGACTCACCTGGCCGTGTCCGAGGCGGCACGTCGTCGCTCGTGGATGACATCGAGCGCCGGTTCGCCTTCATGGTCGGTCACGACGTCGCGGCCCGGCAGGAGCTGGCGCTGATCCTGTCGCAGGTTGCTGCAGCGGGTGGGGCGCCGGCTGTGGGGGCCGTCAAGGAGTTGCGTTCGATGCTCGATGAGTTGGAGCGGATGACGGACGGGGACGACTTCGGGTCGGTGGTCAGCGCATGAGGGCCAAGTCTCGTTCGCTCGCCGAATTTCTCGCCGAGTCATTGCCGGTGGATCTCCGCTGGCCGAACAGGCCATGCGACTTCGCGGCGAACAGAGATTGGAATGCCCGCCGCGCGGCGTGGTGCCGTGAGCATCACGTCGATCCGCTCGACCTGATTCGCCATGACGTCGCCGCCAAGCTTGCCGATGCCGGTCTGCCACCGCACCGCACCGCCTGAAGTTTTTGAGGTTCTGACCAGCGTAAAGCCGCTTCACACCGGGATGGCCCTCCGCTATTCATGGTCTTTTTTTCACGAGGGAGGCTCGCCCACCTGATGGCGAACGCCCACACAACCCGAAAGGGCACCACGATGTCTGAGAGCTTCCAACCCGACCCGATCGACATGAACACCCAGCGGATCATGGTGACCGTCGAACTGCACGTCACCGGCCGGCTGATTCCTTACCTCGATGTCGCGGGGTTGCAGTTGGTGCGGAATAGCCTGCGCTCTGAGGACTCCAGGAGGATGTGCGCGACCGGCAACCTGGCCGTCGTGCGCGCTGATGTGCTGGAGGCGGTGTGCCGGCGTCTGGACTTTCTCGGGTTCGCCCCGCTCGCGTATTTTCAAGACGTGTTCGTGGCCGACATGCGGCCGGATACCCCTGACGACATCAGCGAACTCGAGGAGTCGTGACGGTGCGAGTCTCGTCCGGATCCGGTATCCTGAGGGCAGAGGTTTCGTCGTAACTCGGATCCCCTCGATGTTGATCCCGGCATCCCTGCACCTGATGGTGCGGCTGTGCACGCAGGAAACATCGGGGCTGTCCGCCGGACGGTGAGCGCCTCGCTTGGAGCCTACTTCTCGCGGCTTCCGGTCCCTGCCCGTTACGGGCGGCTGCCGGCCCTGCTGGGAATCGCCCGAGCCCCCCACACATTCGCGCCGTCAACGGCGCATGCATTAGGAGAACCCGAAATGAGCAACCCGCTGATCGAGAAACTGACGAAATCCCTGAAGGATCTCAACGACCGCGCTGGGGCTGAGAAACGTCACTTCACCGCCGCCGAACAGACGCACTGGGATACGGCCATGGCCCGCATCGACGACCTGAAAGAGGCCGACAAGCGTTCCGAGGCGGCCGCTGCTCACCGCATGTCGATCGACGGCCCCGCCGGATCCCGGTTCTACACGAACCCCGACGCCACCTACCGGGCCCCGACCGCGGACCCCGCGGGACCGTCGTTCTTCAAGGATCTGATCTTCGCCCAGCGTGGCTCTGCTGATGCAGCCGACCGGTTGCGGACCAATAACCGCGAGATGGGCAGCGAGTCCCGCGCACTGGGCAACACCAACGGCGTTGGTGGCTCCGGTGGTGAGTTCGCCCCGCCCGCCTGGCTGCTCTCCGAGTTCGTGGCGCTGGCTCGACCAGGGCGGGTGTTCGCTGACCGGTTCCACCATGAGGTGCTACCCAGCGGCGTCTCCAGTGTGAACATCCCACGGATCTCGACCGGGACCACGACCGCGCCACAGACCACGCAGAATACGGTGCTGTCTCAGACGGACCTGACCACGGCGGCACTGTCGTCGAGCATCGTCACCATCGGCGGCAAGCAGCTTGTGTCCCAGCAACTTCTGGATCAATCGGGGATTCCGTTTGACCAGATCATCCTCAAGGACCTGTCTGCGGACTGGGCCAAGCAGCTCGGAACCCAGGCCATCACCGGGACGGGTGCGGCTGGTCAGTTGCGCGGATATCTGACCCCGGCGTCCACGAACGTGCAGACGTGGACGCAGGCGGCCCCGACAGCGGCGTTGTTCTACTCCCAGCTGGCAAAGTTGCAGGGTGCGATCAACGCGTCCCGGTACGCCTCTCCCGACACGGTGGTCATGCACCCGCGGCGTTGGGCGTGGTTCGCCAGCTTCACGGACTCGACCGGCCGACCGTTGGTCGTGCCGTCCGCGGGTGGGTTCAACTCGATGGCTAACCCGGGCGCGTCGGTGGCCGCCGGCCATGTCGGTTCGGTGCTCGGGATGGACGTGTTCACCGATCCGAACGTGCCCGTCAACCTCGGTGCGGGCGCGAATCAGGATGTCGTGGCGATGTTCGTTGCGGACGATGTGTGGATGTGGGAGTCCGAGCTCAAAGCTGAGGCCTTCACTCAACCATTCGCGGACAGTCTTGGCGTGCTCTACCGGTGCTACAACTACGCGGCGATGATCCCCGATCGTTACCTAGCGACGCTGGGTCGCCTAGAGGGGACAGGGCTTGTGACCCCGGTATTTGCGGGCTAACAATCTCCTCCCCGGCCGTGTGGCGCACCCCACCCCGGCGGCCGGGGAGGACACAGCTTGGCGAGTGCGCGTCAACGTCACCGCCCCGTGCTCAGCATGACGCGGGACCCGGATCGAAGGCGAGAGAGGTCTCGATTCCTTACGGGAGGCCGGAGACCTCACCTGCGCTCGCTCGCCCCGCACGGAGCAACGCCCCCCGGCTGTGCAGGCCGGGGGGCGTTGCTGTGTCCGCGCGGAGCGCGTGGAGGTCTAACTAGATCGTGGTGGAGGAGAAGTACGCGGGCGGGGACGCCACGAAGTACATCCTCAGCATCAACATGCAGCGTCGCCATTTGACGGATGCTCAGCGGGCCATGATCGCCGCGCAGATGGCGAACCTACGCCACGGCTCGAACCGCCACACCCTAGATACTCCAGATGGAGTATCTAGCTCGCCGGTCACCAAGAACGACGTGAAGCAACTCCTGCACGTCTCGGAGGGCAGCCTCAGCCGGGCGATCATGGGAACCAGTACACGGGTGGCAAAGGTCCATCTGGAACTTTGCCAAGCGGAGAGCCGCTACACCCTAGCTTCTCCAGATGGAGAAGCTAGCTCGGCCGTCACCCGTGAGGACGTGAAGCAGCTACTCGACGTGTCCCACGGTGGTGGTGGTGGTCACCGCCATGGTCACCATCGCCAGAGCTTCCCGTAGAGACGGCCGACCCGGCGGGTGACTGCCCTGCGGCCGACGCGTTTCGCCAGACGCGGGCCACCACGACGCCCTGATACGACTTCCGCGTCACGCGTCGTCCGGGAAGCCAGATACAGCCAGCGCGAGAGCCTCACGTCTGCGTTCTCCTTGGTGTAGGTGTAGGTGTTGGTGGTCGCCACTGTGCTCATCGCTCGAACGCCATCAGCTCAGCCTCGATCGCGTCCAGACTCACGCCCTCGCCGTCGGCGAACGCACTGACCGCCGCTTGCCCGCCGCGACGGCCCACACGGTTGCCCCTGCTGTCGCCGACCAGCACGTATAGGCCGTAGTCGACCGCCATGGGGTCTCGCCGGCGGCTCTTGACCAGCATGTAGCCGCGGCGCTCGGCCATCCGGCGGAGCCGATTCTCACGCACCTTGTCGGTGCTCGATGATGTACTAGAAACCATGCTGGCAACTATGCTCCTAGTGACGCTAGAAGGCAAGGGACCACACCCGGACCATCCACACACATGCAAGTATGGATACATGACGCTGCTCAACTGCCTGGCGTCAGCGGTGCCGGCAAGCGAGCGGGTCGTCAGCTGCGAAGAGGTCTTCGAGCTCAAGATCCGGCTGCCGGACTGGGTGGCGATGCAGACCCGCCAGGCTAACCTCGAGGGAACCGGCGAGATCCGGCTGCGGCACCTCGTCAAGGAAGCCCTGCGGATGCGTCCCTCCCGGATCATCGTCGGCGAAGTCCGGGCGGAGGAGTGTCTCGACCTCCTGATCGCGCTGAACTCCGGCCTGCCGGGCATGTGCACCATCCACGCCAACTCCGCCCGGGAAGCCATCACCAAGATGTGCACGCTCCCGCTGCTGGCCGGCGAGAACATCGGCTCGAAGTTCGTCGTCCCGACGGTCGCGGGGGCGGTCGACATCGTCGTGCACACCCAGCTGCTCGGCTCCGGCCAGCGACGTGTCCGCGAGATCGCCGCCGTCCCCGGCCGCGTCGAGGGCGACGTCATCGAGATGGAGCCGCTGTTCGGCCTGCGCGACGACCGGCTCGTGCGCGCCGACGGCTTCCCCCCGCACGTCGACCAGTTCGAACGGATGGGGTACGACCTCGCGCGGCTGCTCGACGCACGCGGAGAAGCAGCCTGAGGTGGGCGCGTTCATCGGCCTGCTGATCGGCCTCGGTGGAGTGCTGATCTGGCGCTCGTTCCTGCGCGTGGAGAAACGTCCGATTGCCACGACCAAGCGGCGGACCGTCCGCCAGCGGCTCGAGGAAACCCTCACCGTCGCCGGCATCGAGGCGGTCAGCGCCAACCAGCTGCTCGGCGCGAGCATCGGACTCGGCGTCGCGGTGTTCGCCGGGTTCTTCCTCGTCTCCGGTGTGTGGGTGATCTCGATGGCGTTCGCGAGCTTCGCCGGCTTCGTGCCGCTGCTACTGGTGCGGATGCGCGCACGTCAGCGGCGAAACGAACTGCGCGACCTGTGGCCAGACGTCGTCGATAACCTCGCGTCCTCGGTTCGCGCCGGACTCGCGTTGCCCGAGGCGCTGACGGCCATCGGCCAGCGCGGTCCCGAGGAGTTGCGCCGTCCGTTCCGCCGGTTCGGCGAGGACTACCGCGCCACCGGCCGGTTCAACGACTGCCTCGACCGGCTGAAATCGGCTCTGGCGGACCCGGTCGCCGATCGGATCATCGAGTCGCTCCGGATCGCCAGGGAGGTCGGTGGGTCCGATCTCGGCCGGCTGCTTCGAACGCTCTCCGGGTTCCTCCGCGAGGATGCACGGACCCGCTCCGAACTCGAGGCTCGCCAATCCTGGACGGTCAACGGCGCCCGTCTCGCCGTCGCCGCCCCATGGCTCGTCCTCGCTGTGCTCTCACTCAACCGGGAGACGATCAGGGCCTACAACTCGGTCGCTGGCTTCTGGGTCATCCTGATCGGAGCGGGGATGTGCTTCTTCGCCTATCGGCTGATGATCAGGCTCGGACGTCTGCCCGAGGAACAGCGGGTGCTCCGATGACGCCGGCGGGGGTACAGGGCCTTCTCATCGGGTTGTTCGCCGCGGTGGGCCTGCTTGTCGGGCTGAGCCGCCTTCCGGTGTTCCGTCGGCCCACCCTCGACGACCGGTTGACGCCCTATGTGGCAGATGCATCACCTGTCGTGGAGCTGGGCTTCGACAAGACGTACACGCCGTTCCCGACGCTCGAGCGGATCTTCAAGCCCTTCCTCGGCCGCGGCGCCCACCGGCTGGAGCGGCTGCTCGGAGGTGGCGGCACGATCCGCCGCAAGCTGGCTCAGGCCGGCCTGCGCACCACCCTTCAGGAGTTCCGCGTCGAACAACTCCTCTGGGGCGCCGCGGGCTTTGCCGGGGCCCTCGTCCTGTCGGTTTTCGCGGTCGGGACCGGCACCAGCCCGGTGCTGATGGCGATCATGTGTTTCGTCGCGTTCGGCATCGGCGTCGTCGCCCGCGACCAATGGCTGAGCAGTCAGGTAAAGCGCCGGAACGAGAAGATCCTCGCCGAATTCCCGACGGTCGCGGAGATGCTCGCGCTCGCCGTCAGCGCCGGCGAGGGACCGGCGTCGGCGCTCGAACGGGTGTCGCGTATCAGTCACGGCGAACTCGCCAAGGACATCCGGCTGGCGCTTGCCGACACGCGGGCCGGTACGCCGCTGGTACGAGCGCTGGCCGGCATGGGTGACAACGCCGGGCTGCCCGCGCTGTCTCGTTTCGTCGACGGCTTCGCCGTGGCGATCGAACGCGGGACGCCGCTGGCAGACGTGTTGCGAGCCCAGGCGCAGGACGTTCGCGACGTCGGCAAGCGTGAGCTCATGGAAGAGGGCGGCCGCAAGGAGATCTCGATGATGGTGCCGGTCGTCTTCCTCGTCCTGCCGGTCACCATTCTCTTTGCGTTCTTCCCGGCCGGGAGCATCCTCTCGTTCACGGTCAACTAAGTGATCGGCGGTACTGGAATTCGACCTCCTGTCGCTGTCCACCATCGTCGTTATCCACAGCGGAATTCGTATGTGCCCTGCCACCTGGGGCAGGATGGTCACATCAAACGGATGGAGAGGGCTCTCATGGGTCGTACCACGCTGCAAGAACAGATGTGCGCACTATGGGCGAGCTCGCAGACTCGATTGGTCGAGCTGGGCAGCCGACGCGAGCGCGGCGACGTGCCCGGCTGGGTCCTGGTGACACTGATGACCGCGCTACTCGTCGGCGCTCTTTACGTCATTGCCGGTCCACGGCTGGCCGCCTTGCTGAACCAGGCCCTGAGCGGCTTCTAACTAATGACCGCCAGGTGCGAGCGCACCCGGGCGGGCATGATCGGCCCGCGTGATCGCGGCGCTGCAGTAGTTGATTTCGTCCTGATCCTGCTCTTGTTGATCCCCCTGTTTCTCGGAATCTTCCAGGTGGGCCTCGTTCTCTATACCCGCAACACCGCGACGGCCTGCGCCTCCGAGGGTGCCCGGTACGGCGCCAACTTCGACCGCACACCGGCTGACGGCAGGCAACGCACGGCTGACTGCATCGGATCGTCGCTGTCGTCGAAGTGGGCGTCGGACGTGTCCGCCGGAACGACCCAACAGGGCGGTCTCGTCACGGTGGTCGTGAACGCCGACACCACCGTGCCGGCCCTCGGCCTGTGGGGCCGCCTCGTCGACGTCAAGACCACCGGACATGCCGTGAAGGAGACGCCGTGAAGTCTCTGACCGAACGATTCGGCCGGCGCGAGCGCGGCAGCGCCATCATCGAATTCATCTTCCTGGGAGTCCTGCTGCTCCTGCCGCTGGTGTTCATCATGCTGACGGCATTCGACGTGCAGAGAAGTGCCTACGCCGCATCGGCCGCGAGCCGGGCCGGTAGCCGCGCCTACGTGCTCGCCGGCAGCAACGGAGACAGCGCGACGGCCGCGATGACGGCCGCCGTCGACCTCGCGCTCGACGACCAGGGTGTCCGCAAGAATGCTCTCCCTCCGCAGACCAGCTGCTCGGCTCCCGGCTGCCTGCAACCCGGATCGTCGGTCACCATCACCGTGGTCGTGAACGTCCCGCTCCCGTTACCGGACTTCATGAAGAACTGGACGAACAAGTCGGCGGTCACCGTGCGCAGTTCGCACACGACGCCCTACGGCGACTACCGGGCGGCGGGATGACCGTGTGCCCACGCACCGGTGCCCCGGCCGGACGCACCGCTCTCGCCCGCCGAGAACGGGGATCCGTAGCGCCGATGATGATCGGTTTCCTAATGATCCTGGTCCTGCTCCTCGTGGTCGTCGTCGGAGCGTCGAAGGCGTTCCTCGTCCAGCGTCAACTGGCGGCGGCTGCCGACGCCGCCACCCTCGCCGGCGCCGACGGGTTCGACACCTCCGACATCTACAACGGCACCGGCGCGAGCGATGTTGGCCTCGACGGTGCCCGCGCCTGCGCGTTGGCGAGCGCCTCGTTCGCGCTGAACGTGGCCGGACTTCCGGCCGGGGCGACCTACATCACCGACTGCCGGACCGCCGGCCGCCGCATCACCATTCAGGTGGTCTCGCGGGCCGACCTGCCGGTGCTCGACCGGCTGCTTCCGGCGTCCCTCACCGTGCACGCGGCGTCCAGCGCCGAGGGCCGGTCCTGATCGACGTCTGCCGTAAGGTGGGCCGGTGCCCGCAGAAGATTTCGACGTCGAACTAGGCGAGCTCCGCACCATCCTCGGCAGCATCGAGACCGTCCTCGACCTCGACAAGATGCGCTCCGAGATCGCCGACCTGAGCGAGGAAGTAGCGGTCCCCGACCTCTGGAACGACCAGGCCAACGCCCAGCGCGTCACCGGCCGGCTGTCCGTCCTCCAGTCCGAGTACGACCGCATCACCGGCCTGCGCGCCCGCCTCGACGACCTCGCCGTCCTCGTCGAGCTCGCGCAGGCCGAGGACGACGAGGACACCCTGGCCGAGGCGAGCCGCGACCAGGTCGCGCTCCGCAAGGCGATCGAGGCGCACGAGGTCCGGACGCTGCTCTCCGGCGAGTACGACCAGCGCGATGCCGTCGTCACGATTCGCTCCGGCGCCGGCGGGATCGACGCCGCCGACTTCGCCGAGATGCTGATGCGGATGTACCTGCGCTGGGCCGAGCGGCACGGCTACGGCACCGAGGTCTACGACATCTCCTACTCCGAGGAGGCCGGCATCAAGTCGACAACCTTCGCCGTCAAAGCCCCGTATGCCTATGGCACGCTCTCGGTCGAGCAGGGCACCCACCGGCTGGTACGAATCTCGCCGTTCGACAACCAGGGCCGCCGCCAGACCTCGTTCGCCGGCGTCGAGGTCGTACCGGTGGTCGAGCAGTCCGACCACATCGACATCCCCGACGACGAGCTGCGCATCGACGTCTACCGAAGCTCGGGCCCGGGCGGTCAGGGCGTGAACACGACCGACTCCGCGGTCCGCATCACCCACCTACCGACCAACATCGTCGTCTCCTGCCAGAACGAGCGCAGCCAGCTGCAGAACCGGGCCACCGCGATGGCGATCCTGACGGCGAAGCTGCTGATCCGCCGGCAGGAGGAGGAGCGCGCGTCGATCGACGACATGCGTGGCCACGTCACCAGCTCGTGGGGCGACCAGATGCGCAGCTACGTCCTGCACCCCTACCAGATGGTCAAGGACCACCGCACCGAACACGAGAGCGGAAACACCTCGGGCGTGTTCGACGGTGAGATCGACGAGTTCATCGAGGCCGGCATCCGCTGGCGGCGGCAGGGTCAGCTCGCCGCTTGAGTCGGCAGGGGAGTTCGGGGCGGCGCTCCACGGCGACCTACGACCCGCCGTAGGGCGTCGAGCTGTGTAAATGCCACCGCTCGGAGGGTCGGCACGTACACTCGGCCGCGGGCCGAAGCACCCCCTGAACCTCCGTACGACACGTGCGAGCACGACCAGCGAGACCCCGTCCGATCCCGAGATCGGCCCTAGGCAGTCCTGTGATCCGCTTCGAGAACGTCACCAAGACCTACGACGGCCAGAGTCGCGCGGCCCTGTCGGACCTCACGGTCGAGATCGACAAAGGCGAATTCGTCTTCGTGGTCGGCACGTCCGGATCGGGCAAGTCGACGCTGCTCCGGCTCATCCTGCGTGAGCTGAGGCCGACGCGCGGTCAGATCCAGGTGGCCGGCAAGGAGCTCAACCGGCTCCCGTCGTGGAAGGTCCCGGCGCTGCGTCGCCAGATCGGCTGCGTCTTCCAGGATTTCCGGCTACTGCCCAACAAGACGGTCTACGACAACGTCGCGTTCGCCCTGCAGGTGATCGGGCGAAGCCGCCACGAGATTCGCGACACCGTCCCCGAGACCCTCGAGCTCGTCGGTCTCGACGGCAAGGAACGGCGGCTGCCCGACGAGCTCTCCGGCGGTGAGCAGCAGCGCGTGGCCATCGCCCGGGCCTTCGTGAACCGCCCGATGGTCCTGATCGCCGACGAGCCGACCGGAAACCTCGATCCCGGAACTTCGGTAGGCATCATGAAGCTCCTCGACCGCATCAACCGCACCGGGACGACGGTCCTGATGGCTACCCACGACGCGACCATCGTCGACCAGATGCGCAAGCGGGTCATCGAACTCGACCGTGGCCAGCTCGTGCGCGACCAGTCCCGCGGCGTGTACGGCTATCAGCACTGACGACGCCCGCTGAGCTCTGACGGGCTCATCTGTGCACGTTCCACGGCCGGGCGGACGACGCCACCCGGATCACCCTCGACCTCTAGGACCTCATGCGACTTCGGTACGTCTCTTCGGAACTGGGTGGTGGCCTCCGACGCAACCTCACGATGACGATCGCGGTCATCGTGACCGTGTGGGTGTCGCTGGTGCTCTTCGGCGCCGGCATGCTCATCCGTTCCGAGGTCAATCTGGCCAAGGGGTTCTGGTACGACAAGGTCCAGATCGCGGTGTTCATGTGCAACGAGGGCGCCGTGACGAGCCGCTGTGACGGTGCGGTCACGCCCGTGCAGCAGGCGACGATCGAGAAGACGCTGAAGTCGAATCCGCAGGTGGCCGACGTGTTCTTCGAGAACCAGCAGACGGCCTACGAGCGTTTCAAGCAGATCTGTAAGGACTGCGCAACCGTCGACATTGTCCAACCGCAGGACATGCAGTCGTCGTTCCGGGTCAAGCTCAGCGACCCCCGTCAGTACGCAACCGTCTCCTCGGCGGTCTCGGGCCTCCCCGGAGTGCTGTCGGTGCAGGATTCCCGGCAGGTACTCGAGCCGCTGTTCAACGGGCTGAACAGCCTGAAGTGGATCTCCATCGGGCTCTCCGTCGGGCTGCTGCTCGCCGCGGTCCTGCAGATCGCCAACACGATCAGGCTCACGGTTTTCTCGAGGCGCCGCGAGATCGGCATCATGCGCCTCGTCGGGGCCTCCACTATGTACATACAGTTACCATTTGTGCTCGAAACGGTCATTGCTTCACTCGTGGGTGCAGCCTTAGCATGTGCAACACTTCTGTTTGTTCCACCGTTCGTCAGCAGCCGACTACGTAATGGCATCAAAGCCATCCCATGGATCGGTTGGAACGAAACACTGGCGGTCATGCCACTCCTGGGGATATTGGGAGTGCTCCTGGCCATCGTCGCCTCGTCGTTCACGCTGCGGAAGTACCTCAAAGTCTGATCGAGGTCGCGGCGAATCCGACGGAAGTCGGCGGCATCTCGCTTCCCGGAAGGGGCTCGACCGTGGTCCGACCCGCTCAGCACGGCCCGTCATCCGTGCGTCCGGGCCGTCGGCGAATGCGCTCCGCGGTGGCCAACGCCATCCTCGTCGTCGCCTTGGCGAGCAGTCTGACCGCGTGGAGCGTGGCGGCCACCGCCAGCCCTCAGGATGACAAGCACAAGGTCGACTCGCAGCTCAGCCAGGCACACGCCGACCTCGACGAGTCCTCCGCCGCTCTGGTCAAGACCGGCAACGCGCTCACCGCGGCCCAGGCCAAGCTCACCGCCGCGCAGGGCAACCTCGCGACCGTGCGCGGTCAGTTGTCCACCGCACGCGCGAACGACGCCGCGGCGGCTGCGGCCCGGTCCGCCGCGGACAGGGCACGCGCCGCCGCCGACACAGCGGTCCTAGCGGCTCAGGCCGACGTCGACCGCCAGCGCGCCGAGATCGGCCAGTTCGCCAACGCGACCTACCAGAACGCCAACATCGACTCGCTCTCCGTGGTCGTGGGTGCCCAGAGCACCGATGACCTGCTGTCGGCCATGCAGGTCATCGCCTCGGTGTCAGACACCCAGACCTCTGCGCTCGCCGACTACACAGCGCTCCGTGCTGATCTGACGGTCAAGCAGGACGCCGCACGTGCCGCAGCCGTCGCCGCGACCGCACTCCGGCAAAGCGCGGCCGCCAAGCTGGCGACCACGAAGACGATCGAACGACAGGCCACCTCCACCGAGACCGAGATCGCCGGGCTCGTCACCGCCCGCGCGGCCGCGCAGACCGCCGCCTCGGTGGCACGCGCCGCCGACCTCGCCCGGATCGGACAACTCGAGGCCGAGCGCGTCCGCATCGAGAAGGTCCTGGCCGCTATAGCCGTCAAGGAAGCTGCCGCCGCCCGCGCCCGTGCCGACCAACTCGGCCGGGAAGCCGCCGCCGCGGCGGCGGCACACGCTGCGGACGCGACCGCGAAGGCACGGGCGGCCGCCAGCGCCACGGCGAGCGCCGACGGAACCAGCTCGAACAGCTCGGGCGCGTTGTTCCAGCACCCGGCCTACGGTCCGATCACCTCGCCGTTCGGGATGCGCTTCCATCCGATCCTGCACGTTTGGAAGCTCCACGACGGGACCGACTTCGGTGTCGCCTGCGGCACGCCCGTCCGCGCCGCACGCGCCGGCATCGTGGAGTCGACCTACTTCAACGCGGGCTACGGCAACCGGGTCATCCTCAGCCACGGCTGGCTCGACGGAGCGAGCATGGCGACGTCCTATAACCACCTGACCCGATGGGTCGTGCAGGCGGGTCAGCACGTCGATGCCGGCCAGCTGATCGCCTACTCAGGAACCACGGGCTACTCCACCGGCTGCCACCTGCACTTCATGGTCTACCGCAACGGCACCGCGGTGAACCCGGTCAACTACCTCTGAGCCGCCGGCCGCGGTCGGGTCATCGCCAGCCGTCGACCGACCGCACCTGGTCGGCGACCAGATCGAAACGCGGCCGGTCGAGCGTCCCGCCGTCGCGCCGCACTTGGGTGGGGTCCAGGCGGAGAACCCTGTCGATCCTGACCTCGCTGGGGCGGCGCCGCGAGTCCCACGCCCCGGTGCCGACGTCGAGCCACACCCGGCCGTGCCGGGTCTCGACCGCGGCGTCGCGGTTGTGGTCCTTGCTCGTCAACATCAGCGCGAGCAGCCACGGACCGTCGCGGCCGATGACGAGGACGGGCCGGTCCTTGCCGCGCTGGTAGTCCTCCTCGAACACCACCCGCGTCCAGACGATCTCGCCCGGGTCGGGCGAGGCATCCGGGATCGGTTCGTAGAGAACGGTCGAAGTACCGGTGAAGTCGCCCGGATAGCCCCCCGTCGGAGCCTGCCGGACCGGAACGTGGTGGGTCGTCGACGCGGCGGGTGCAGGCTTCGGGCTGGTCCGCAGGAGGCTGCCGATCACTCGCTGCAGATGCCGGCCCAGGCGGGTGCTGTTCACGACCGAGAGCCTAGGGCCGTGTCCGGACCGCCCGGGCCGAGACCGTGGAGCCAGGCTCAGTGCCGGTGTGCGACGAGGCGGGTGAGGTCGACGAGCCGGGCGGTGTAGCCCCACTCGTTGTCGTACCAGCCGAAGACCTTGACCATGCGGCCGGCGGCTTGGGTGAGGGCCGAGTCGAACACGCACGACGCGGAGTCGCCGATGATGTCGCTGGAGACGATCGGATCGGTCGTGTAGCGCAGCCGGCCGGCCAGCGGACCGGTGGTTCCGGCCGCTTCGAACGCGGTGTTGACCTCCGCCGCGGTGACCTCTCGATCGAGCAGGACCGCGAGGTCGACCAGGGAGCCGTCGACGACCGGGACGCGCAGCGCCACACCGTCGAGCCGGCCCTTCATCGCCGGCAGCACCTCGCCGACGGCACGGGCCGCGCCGGTGGTGGTGGGGATGATGTTCGTTGCTGCGGAGCGGGCGCGTCGTGGGTCCTTGTGCGGGCCGTCGAGGAGATTCTGGTCGCTGGTGTAGGCGTGCACCGTCGTCATATAGCCCTGCTCGATGCCGAAGCTGTCGAGCAGTACCTTCACCATCGGCGCGACGCAGTTGGTCGTGCAGGACGCGTTGGAGATGACGTGATCCCGGCTGGGGACGTAGGTCTCGTCGTTGACCCCGATCACGATCGTGGCGTCGACGCCCTTACCGGGTGAGGACAGGAGAACCTTCGACGCGCCGGCATCCAGGTGCACTGCTGCGGCGTCGCGGGTACGGAACTTGCCGGTGGATTCGATGACGATCTCGACTCCGGATGCGCGCCACGGGATCCGCGCGGGGTCACGCTCGGAACTCACCGCGATCTTGTGTCCGTCGACGGCAATGGCGTCGCCCACGTCCTCGACGTCACGGTGTAACGGGCCGAATGTGCTGTCGTATCGCAGGAGCCGTGCCATCGTGGCAGAGTCGGTCACGTCGTTGATCGCCACCACCTCGAGGTCGTTGCCCTCGGCGGCGAGTACGGAACGCAGATAGTCCCGGCCGATACGTCCGAAGCCGTTGATACCGATCTTGACGCTCATGATGCGGATTCCGATCTGTTCGGCCGACGTGAGGACGGCGTGGGATGCGCGATGTGGCTGCTCACCAGGGGTTGAGGAGGCCCGTTGTCAGCAGCCTCGCTGCCGCCGCTACGTGTCGGAAGGGTCGAAGGTCATGAGGGTGGAATGCCGGCTGTCGACCCAACTCGGTGGCTGCGGGTCGCCCGCATCGGACAGAATGGACGACATGGCCAAGGAGCGCGGGCGCCAGTTGGTGGCGTCGAACCGCAAAGCACGGCACGACTACCACATCGACGAAACCTACGAAGCCGGGCTCGCCCTGTCCGGTACCGAAGTCAAGTCGTTGCGGGCCGGTCGTGCGTCGCTGGTCGACGCGTTCGCGCAGATCGAGAACGGGGAGGCGTACTTGATCGGTATGCACATCTCCGAGTACGCCCAAGGCACCTGGACCAATCACCCGCCGAGGCGCAAGCGCAAGCTGCTCTTGCACAAGGCCGAGATCGCGAAACTCGAGAACAAGACCCGCAACTCCGGCGTCACCATCGTCCCGCTGTCTCTGTACTTCAACGACGGCTACTGCAAAGTCGAGATCGCCCTGGCCCGAGGCAAGCGCGAGTACGACAAGCGGCAGGCGCTGGCCGAGCGGGAGAGCAAGCGCGAAGCCGACCGGGCGATGGCACGCGGGCGCCGCGCCGAGTGACCGCCAGCACATCATCGGCCCGGACGATCCTGTCGATCCAGTCCTCGGTCGCCTACGGGCACGTCGGCAACAACGCTGCAGTGTTTCCCCTGCAGCGGCTGGGGTTCGAGGTGTGGCCGGTCAACACCGTGCAGTTCTCCAACCACACGGGCTACGGCTCGTGGCGCGGTCCGGTGCTGCCGGCCGCTGAGGTCGCCGAGATCCTGGCCGGGGTGGCGGAGTTGGGCGTGCTCGACCGCTGCGACGCCGTGCTGTCCGGATACCAGGGCGCGGCGGATGTCGGCGCGGTGATCCTCGACGCCGTCGGGTCGGTGAAGTCCGCGAACCCGGCTGCTGTCTACTGCGCCGATCCCGTTCTCGGTGACCGTTGGTGCGGCTTTTACGTACGACCCGGCATCCCGGAATTCATGCTCGACCGTGTCGTCCCGGCCGCCGACATCACGACGCCCAACCACTTCGAACTCGAATTCCTTGCCGGCCGCCCGGTCGCGACGACGGCCGACCTCGTGCAGGCGCTCGACACCGTGCGTGCCGCCGGTCCCCGCATCGTCCTGGCCACATCGATCGAGCTCGCGGAGTTCCCTGCCGACACCATCGGCATGGCCGCGGCCGCCGACGACGGGACCTGGTTGGTGTCGACGCCACGGCTGGATCTTGCGGCCGTCAGTGGCGCCGGCGACCTCACCGCGGCACTGTTCCTCGCGCATCTGCTGAGCACCGGCTCCGACGTTTCGGTGGCGTTGGCGCGGACGGCGGCATCGGTGTTCGGCGTGCTCGACGTGACCGCCGCAGTAGGCGGGACCGAGATGGCGCTGGTCGCCGCACAGGAACAGATCGCCAACCCCGCCGAGCGATTCGTCGTTACCCGGCTTCGCTGACGGCGCGTGCACCCAGCCGGTCGAGCAGCGCGTCGCGAATCACCGGCCGGGACGCGAACACCAGCAGGAAGGCAGCCTCTCGGACGAGTCGCTGAGGCTGCTGGTCGAGCAAACCCCGCGGGCGCCGGTGCGGACGGCCAGCGCGGCGGCGCACCGGAACGCCAGCTCCGATGCGGCGGCCCGGGAGGCGGCGATGGCATCATCGGTTGCGGCCAACAGCGCCGCGCGGGCAGCGTCGACCTCAGCGTCGAGCGGGCTCGGACCTAACAGTCGGCAGCAACAGCGCGCGGAGCCGATCGCCAGGAACCCGTTGAGCGCCGAGCCGGTCGCATCCACGCTGCGCCAGTCGGCGAACGGCCGGGTGGCCAGCAGCCGGTCGGCCTCGACGACGTGGTGGGCGAACTCGAGGGTCACCGTTCCGCTCGCCTGAACCGCGACCAGCTCGTGCGGCCGCGCTGCGAGTGTGGGCGACGCGGCGGCGTCGACGAGAAGATGGTGGACGACGTCGTGATCGTCTCTGGCGGCGACCCCGATCGTGGTGATCGACCCCCAGCCGGTGACCCACGGGCAACTGCCGTCGAGCTCGAACCCGCCGGCGACCGGCCGGATTCGCAGCCCTGGCTCGCTCCGCAACCCGGCAAGCGCGATTCCGGCCCGCAGCTCGCCACGGCAGAGCGGGCCCAGCCAACGGTCACGCACGGCGTCACCCGACGCTGCGACCGAGGCCACCGTGCCGTGGTGCTGTGTCCAGACGAAAGCCGTGCTCAGACAGGCCGCCGCGAGGGTCTCGAGGAGCTCGGACATGGTGGCCAGGTCGTCGATTCCGATGCCACCGTCGGCGACCGGCGCGGCAACGCCATAAAGGCCGGCGTCCGCAAGCGCCGTGAGGTGACCGGCCGGCAGTGTGCCGGTGCGCTCGACGGCCATCGCGTCGGGAAACAGCAGATGGTCGGCGATCCGTCGTGCCGTCTGGAGGTAGTCCTGCGGAGAGGGCATGGGGCCAAACCTAGAGCCCGGTGTCGTCGGTCTCCGTCGGCACCTGGTGGTCGGTCGCGAAGAAGTCGATCGCGAGGTCCTGGGTCATTCCTACCGACTCGTACAGCCGGGTGGCGCCGGTCGGGCTGTCGGCATCGACGTGCAGCAACACCCGGGACCGGCCGGCGTCACGGTAGAAGCCGAACGCTTCGGCCAGCAGGGCTTTCGCGACACCCCGGCCACGTCTGGCACGAAGGACGCCCAGGCCGCCGATATAACCGTCGTTGTGGTCGAGGTAGCGATCGGTCACCGTGCAGGCTCCGACCGGTTCGCCGTCGAGGTCGGCGATCCGCCAGTGCGCGAGGTCTACTCCGGCACGGCCGCGCTGGTCGGTCCACCACTCGTCGAAGCCGCGCGCATGGTGGTTGAAGTGGTCCTCGAAAGCGGTCTCGAGGATGTGGTGCATGACGTGGCGCTGGTCGTCGGTGTCACCGCCCGGACGGAGGACGATGCCCGCGGCCGGTGGGTCGAACGTCTCGTCCGGGTCGAGCGGGCGGGCCATCCGGAAGAACGTCCGCTCGTGGGTGAACCCCAGTGCTGCCACCTCGCCGGCACGTTCGGTGTGCTGCCGGTACGCGCCGGTCTCGAGCCGGACGGATGTCGCGCCGGTGGCTCGCGCCCGGGCCTCGATGTCGGTGAACAGGTTGAGGATGAGCCAGTCCGACACGTCCCGATAGGGCTTCTGTGCGAGCGACGGCCGGACGTACCAGTCGACGTCCACCGCGCCGCCGCTCTGGTCGGATGCCGAGGCCCAGCCGACGATGTCGCCATCGTCGGCCGGCTTCGTGACGACCCAGTGGTGCGTCGCAGCCGGGCCGCGCGGGCTCTCCAGCTGTTCCACGACCTCCTCGGCACTCCAGTCGCCGAAGCCGAGGACGGCGACGTCACAGGCCAGTGTCAGGCGCAGGATGGCGTCGGTGTCGTCGATGCTCGGGCGTCTGGCGTCGAAGCCGTCGGGAGGTTTCACGGCCCGAGCGTGTCAGCGCACCGGCCGCGGCCGCAACGGGGTTTGCCCGGTGCGTATCGGCTCGACGCCAGTGCTGCCGCGGCGTAAGCTGAGCGTTCGGCCGGAGGTACGAACCGGCCGTCCGTCGTGACCATCGCATCGAGTACCCGGTCAGGGTGGATTGACAACTGAACAGCAGCACCCCACTGGGGGTGAACGGTTTCGACTAAGGACGTACGCCTTGGGAGAAGCGGGCCGAGGATCCAGGGTTATCTCGTGAACGCTCCCTGGAAATTAATAAGTGCCAATTCACAGCGCACTGACTTCGCTCTCGCTGCTTAAGCAGCCAAAGTGAAGGGTCAGCCCAGGATTGCCTCCGGCCTGGTTCCTGATCTCATTTAGGAGGCTCTTACCTGTCGGGTCGGTCGCGGACCTGGCGGGGACACCAAACAGCGGCTGAGCCTGTCAGCAATGTGCCTGATCAAGTGCTGGGGCTGAGAAAAGCGATATTCAGGCTGCGCCCGGAGAATGTCTGAGACTGCGCCGTAGGACCCGGGTTCGATTCCCGGCACCTCCACCACACCCAGTGACCCACCAGAGCGGGCCCGTCCACCAGGACGGGCCCGCTCTGCTGAGTCCAGCCCGTCCTGCCGCCGTTGATCGTGCCGCCGAGTGATGCCGCCGAGTGATGCAGAATGCGCCCCGATTTCGCCGAACGCGGCCGATATGGCATCGCTCGGCGCGATGGTTGCGGCAGTCGAGGCGGTGTCGATCGCAAACGCGGTGATACGGCAGAAACCCGCGGTTGCGGGCGCCCGCAACCGCGGGTTTCTGCAGTATCAACGGTCGCCGAGCTGGAACTGCACACAACCACCCGCCCGCCGACATCCAGGCGGTTCTTCTGCAGCTTCGAGGGCGAACGCGGGCATTGTCGGCCCGCCTCGCTAGCGTGAGCACCATGGCTGACTCCACGCGTCCCTCCATCGGCATGGCGTTCGACCGCAACCTCCCGCCCACGCTGATCCTCGACTTCGCCCGACGCCTCGACGAAGCCGGCGCCGACCGGCTCTGGGTCATCGAGGACTGCTTCCGAACCGCTGGTGTCAGCCTCTCGGCGGCCGCGCTCGCCGTCAGCGAGCGGCTCCAGGTCGGCATCGGCATCCTGCCCTCGCTGGCACGCAACCCCGCGATCATGGCCATGGAGTTCGCCACCCTCGCCCGCATGGCCCCGGGCCGGTTCCTCCCCGGCATCGGCCACGGCGTCCAGACCTGGATGGGTCAGATCGGTGTCCGCCCGGCGTCGCCGCTGACCGCGTTCGAAGAGGTCGTCACGTCGGTGAAGCGGCTGCTGGCCGGCGAGGAGGTCACTCTCGACGGACGCTACGTCCACCTCGACCACGTCAAGCTCGACTATCCGCCCGACGTCGGCCCGCCCGTCTACGGCGGGGTGATGAGCCCGAAGTCGTTGCAGCTGGTCGGACGGGTGGCCGACGGTGTGATCCTGGTCGACCCGGCCAGCCCGAGCTATGTCAAGGCTGCTCTCGAACTGGTCGGACGCCCCACCGGCCCCCAGGATGGCTTCGACGTCACCGCATTCGGACCCATCTGCCTGCGCCGCGACCGCACCGAGGCACGCACGATCATGGCTCCCTGGCTTGCGAGCATGATCGAGAACAACGGCTTCGCCCTGACCGCCCTGCCGTTCGTCGACGACCTCAGGACCATCTACCGCGACGGCGGAATGGATGCGCTCGTCGGACTGCCCGACGACTGGTGGACCGAACTCGCTCCCGCCGGGACGCGCGACGACATCGAACAGCATCTCGACCGACTCGGCGAGGCCGGCGCCACCAGCCTCGCCTTCTTCACCGCCGAGGACGCGAGCACCGCCGTCGGCCAGCTCGACGACGTCGTCGAGCTCGTCAGGAGCTGGCGCTGACCGTCTAGCGGAGTACCCGACGGAGCACGAGCCGCGCGAGGACGAGCACCACCGTGGCCCGCCGAACATCGCGAAGCGGCCGAGGTCCCCGTCCGTCCAGGCGATGCTCGCCACCGCGCCGGCGGCCACGCCCACGCCGCCGGTTCCGGTGCGGGTGCGGGTGCGCCGGACGATCCGACGACGGCGAAGCTCTCCGAGCCCGGCCGGATCTATGGCGGTCGGTGGGGTAGTGCGACCTCGCCACCACGCTGAGCGCGGCCCCCCGTTGACCGCGGACGCCCGGGACTACCGGGACGACTGGCAGCCCGAGCACATGAGCCGCCGGGAGATAGCGCGTTGATGCCGGCACGGCCTGATCGCCCAACGCGCCGCTCAACGACGCCGGGCAGGACCCGTCCCGCCGCCGCCACGGCAACCGCGAATCCCCGAACGTCGACGCGAACTCCTCGACCCGACCGCCCATCCGGCCGTCGATCGGGCCGATCACCTCGCCGGTCGGCGCGGCCAGCGCGACCCGGCATCGCGGCTCGTCGACCGTCGTCACCACCACGCGTCACGCAGGTCGCCGGCGAACGCGTTCGCCTGCAGGAGCGTGGAGGACATGAGCAACGACGGTACCGAGGCAGCCCGCCCTTGTACCGATGTCGACGTCGTGAACGCCGCCCGCGCGCACGTGCAGGAGCAGATCGCAACGCTGGTCGCCGACGCGATGGGCGACGGTGCACCGGACCCGCGCGAAATGGCGTCGCAGCTGCCCGATCTGCAGGAACAGCTCGACGAGATCATGCGTGACACCGCCCAGATGGGCAGCACCGTGACCGGCATCGTCGAACGGATGCGTGCGCGGGCGTAGGAGTAACGGCTAGACGAGAGGTTCGTAGTCCAGCTCGAGGAAGTCCGCGACCTCGGGCACCCAGCGCTGTGCCACGAACGCCACGTGGATCGGGTGGTTGTCGTAGACCGCGTACGCGGCCGCGTCGACGAACTCCATCGAGAAGCCGAAGGTGAAATCGTTCTTGGCGCCGACCTGGCGCAACTGCTCGAACTTCGTCACGCCCGGGATGTCACCGAGTTCGCGGGCCGTCTGGAGGAACGCCGCTTCCGCTTCGCTGCCGTCGGGATGGACGAGCCGGAACGTGACGGTGTGACGGATCACGGAGAACCTCTCGGTGGGCAGCGGGACGCGTCGCCACGATACGGGTGCTGCCGGTCGATGTCGGCCAGGGGTCAGGGTTTGCGAACGGGGGTCCGTCCGCTGATCCCGGCGGTGATCCGGCCGGCGTGCCGACCGACCCAGCGGGCGAGCTGGTGACTCGGCCGTTCGACTCCCCGGTAGAACACGTACGCCACTCCCAGTGCGACCGGGATCGCGACCAGCGGTACGAAGCCGGTCATGTCTCCGGGAAGCAGCCGGCCGGCCGCCACCACGATCGGCTCGTGGGTCAGGTAGAGGCTGAACGAGAGCCGTCCGACCCATTGGCAGACCGGCCGCGACAGGAAGCGCGCGAACGGTCCCCATGTCGCCGCGAGCAGGATCAGCGTCACCGCGCCGAGCGCAGCCATCACCCGCCACTGGCGGCTGACCTCCGTCAAGCCGAGGCCGAGGAGCGTCCATCGCCACGTCAACGCGACCAGTGTGAACGCGGCCAGACCGACCACCCACCACACGCCGCGCCGCCCGTCGAGGCGCGCGCCGAGACGGGCACGGATCGGCCCGAGGTCGCGTGCCATCAGCACACCGAGGGCAAACACCGACAGGTAGAAGATGTTGTCCTTGCCGATGGCGGAGCCGACGAACACGAGCGTGACCGCGACCACGATCCCGACCGGCCGTGGCAGCACCTTGAGGTAGGCGAGGACGTAGACCGGGAGCAGCAGAGAGAACAACACTTCCCAGCGCAGCGACCACAGCGGGGAATTGAGCCATTCGGTGCCGAGGACGAGGACCGACGTCCGCACCATCCTGGACACGGTGATCGGCACGTCGTGCTGACGCAGCCAGGAACTGGTCGACTCCGACGCGCTCGGACGGATCGCCACCGCGATCGCCGACGCGATCACGACGGACGCGATCACGGGCAGGTACAACCGCAGCAACCGGGCCGGGTAGTACGCGAGCCAGTCGAACCTCCGCGCGCGGAGGAACGGCAGGGTCAGAACGATCCCAGACAGCACGAAGAAGACGACGACGGCCTCGCCACCGGCCCAGACGATGTGGAGCGGAGAGTTGACGAACCACGCGAATCCCCCGCGCCTTCGCCCGGTGTCGGGTGCGTTGAGGACGGGCACGACCAGCAGACAGTGGTGAAGCACGACCACCAGCGCCGCGAGGCCACGGATGCCGTCGAGCGGGGCGAGCCTGGATGACGACCGTTGCTCTCCGGCCGTTTCGACGGCGCCGTTCGACGAGTCCGCTGGGCCCGACTCGACGGGTGAGGCGTCGACGGACGTTGTCTGATGCGGCATTTCCGGGACACTAGCCACACGAAGTTCCAGCGGCATTCCAGCGGCACCATGGTGGGGTTACACCGCCGTAACGGGGCAGACACCGTCCGGACCGTGGCAGCCGCTTAACTGGTGCGGTCTGGTCGGTCCCGGACGAGGAGCCCCGCCACCAGCGCATGTGCACTGAACCGCCGGCAGACCTCGTGAGGATGTATCCAGCTGTGGACATCGGCTCCTTCAACTCCGCGCCCACCGGTGATGTCACCGGCTCGCTCCGCGCCTGCGCGGACGTCCCCGACTGGGCCGATCTCCTGCTCGCGGGCCGCCCCTACAGTGACATCGACGACGTCGTCCGGAGGGCGGACTACCTTGCCAGGATGTGGAGTCACGACGACGTGCGGCAAGCCTTGGCCGCGCATCCACGGATCGGCGAACGCTCATCCGGTCCGCGGGTCGAGGCGGCGTTGTCAGCCCGCGAACAAGGCGGCGTGATCGTCGACCACGAGGTCACCTACCGACTGTGTGAGGGCAACGCCGAGTACGAGCGCCGGTTCGACCACGTCTTCCTCATCCGTGCCGCCGGCCGGTCCGGGCACGAGATCCTGGCCGAGCTCTACCGACGGCTCGAGAACGACGACACCACCGAAATCGCGGAGACGGCCGACGAGTTGCGCGACATCGCCCTCTTGCGGCTGCGGGCCGTCTTGTCGACGTGAGTGCCGTCAGCACGCACGTCCTCGACACGGCTGCGGGTACGCCGGCCGCGGGCGTGCCGGTCGTCCTCGAGCGGCTGGACGGACCCGACGTCGAGACGGTCGCGACGGCGAGCACGGATGCCGACGGCCGTGCCGGTCTGCTCGGTCCGGACATCCTCGTGAGCGGGATCTACCGCCTCGGGTTCGACACCGGGGCCTACTTCGCCCTGACTGGACGGCCGACGTTCTATCCGGTCGTGGAGGTGACGTTCCGCCTCGACGCGTCCAGCGGACACCACCACGTGCCGCTGCTGCTGAGCCCGTTCGCCTACTCGACCTACCGAGGGAGCTGACAATGAACGACAGCGCCACGTCCGATGACGCCGGCGGTTTCGTCCTCGGACCCAACCAGTACGGCAAGGCCGAGGTCCGTCTCGTGCGGATCACCAGGGACTCCCCGCGGCACGAGATCGAGGACCTGTCCGTCAGCTCGCACCTGCGCGGGGCGTTCGAGGACTCCCACCTGACCGGCGACAACTCGGCCGTCATCACCACCGACACCCAGAAGAACACCGTCTACGCGTTCGCGCGCACCTTCGGGATCGGCTCGCCGGAGGAGTTCCTGCTCCGCCTGGGACGACATTTCGTCGACGACCTCCAGCCGGTCACCGGCGGTCGCTGGGAGGCCGAATCGTATGCCTGGGCAAGGATCCCGGTGGACGGTCGTCCGCACGACCACGCCTTCGTCCGGACCGGTCAGGAGACCCGTACAGCAGTGGTCACGATCGACGGCGCCGACACCTGGGTGATCGCCGGGCTCACCGATCTGGTGGTGCTCAAGTCGACCGGATCGGAGTTCGCCGGCTTTCCACGGGACGAGTACACGACGCTCCCGTACACCGACGAACGCATCCTGGCCACGTCGGTGACGGCACGCTGGCGCTATCTCACCAGCGACGTCGACTACAACGCGACGTATGACAGCGTGCGCGCCACGATGCTCGAGGCGTTCGCCGACACGCATTCCTACCCACTGCAGCAGACGCTCTTCACGATGGGCGCGAGCGTTCTTGAAGAACACCCGAGCATCGCCGAGATCTCGTTCTCGATGCCGAACAAGCACCATTTCCTGGTCGACCTCGCTCCGTTCGGGCTGGACAACCCGAACGAGGTCTTCTACGCCGCCGACCGCCCCTACGGGCTGATCGAGGCGACGGTGCTGCGCGCCGGTATGCCGGCCGCGGACAAGGCGTGGGCCGGTATCGCCGGCTTCTGCTGACGTCCCCGGCGTCCGGGACGGCACACCGCCTAGGGTTCGGCTCATGGAGATGCGTGTGCTGGGCAAGACCGAACGCCCGGTCTCGGTGATAGGCCTGGGGACGTGGCAGCTCGGCGGCGACTGGGGTGACGTGTCCGAGACGGACGCGCTCGGTCTCCTTGAGGCCTCCGTCGAGGCCGGTGTGACGTTCTTCGACACCGCAGACGTGTACGGCGGCGGTCGCAGCGAGAAGCTCATCGGCCGCTTCCTCGCCGCCAACCCGGGTAGCGGGGTCACCGTCGGGACGAAGATGGGCCGCGCCCTCGAGCAGGTCCCGTCGACGTACGTGCTGTCGAACTTCCGGACCTGGGTCGACGCCTCCCGGCGCAACCTCGGGGTCGACCGGCTCGACCTCGTCCAGTTGCACTGCCCGCCGACGCCGGTGTTCTCCAGCGACGAGGTGTACGACGCCCTGACAACCCTCGTCGAGGAGCATGCGATCGCCGCGTACGGCGTCAGCGTCGAGACGTGCGATCAGGCGCTCACCGCGATCTCGCGACGGGGCACGGCGACGGTCCAGATCATCTTCAACGCGTTCCGGCTCAAGCCGTTGGAGTTCGTGCTCCCCGCCGCGGCCGAGGCCGGCGTCGGGATCATCGCGCGGGTGCCTCTCGCGAGTGGCCTGCTGAGCGGGAAATACACCGTCGACACCGTGTTCGGCGCCGAGGACCACCGCACGTTCAACCGGCACGGCGAGTCCTTCGATGCCGGTGAGACCTTCTCCGGCGTCGACTACCGGACCGGCGTGGAGGCCGCGGTGGCGTTCTCGGCACTGGTGGCGGACCTGCCGTTCGAGACCACTCCTGCGCAGGCCGCGCTCGCCTGGGTCGTCCAGCAGCCGGGCGTCTCGACCGTCATCCCGGGCGCACGGTCAGTCGAACAGGCCCGGGCCAACGCCGCCGCCGGCGACCTGCCGGCACTCGGCGCCGACTTCATGGCCGGCGTCACCGGCCTCTACGACGCCTCGATCCGGCCTCTGGTGCATGACCGCTGGTAGCACCGCGTAGTGAGGGGGTGATTGCCGGCGAACAACAGGGGTACAGCGTTGCTGGTAGTCGCTGCGGCGGCCGGCCGCGGACGGCCGACTAGTCGGGGCCCGCTGTCGGATAACCTGTCTGGCAATCTCGGGCCGCGCGGACCACCACGGAAAGCGATTGCCGTCCGAGTTCCGCTCTGCGACTTCCCCGAGGAATCCGGTGTCATCCGCCTCTTATTCTGCGAATCTGTCCGTCACCGATCCACGCGTGCTGCGCACAGGCATGACGGTGTTGCTGCGCGGCTCGTGGGAGCACAAGCGCGTCTTCGGCTGGTCTTTCCTGTCCGGCATCGTGTTCGCGTTGCTCCAGGTCTATTCGGCCACTGTTCTGGGTCACGTCACGAACAACCTGATCGTTCCGGCGTTCCAGCACGGCCGGCCCGCATTCGGAGCCGTCGTCAGCGGAGCGATCCTCGTCCTCCTCATCGCCATCGGCCGCGCGATCGCGGTCGCGGCGCGCCGGGTGTTCGCCGCCCTCACCCAGTTCTCGCTCTACGCCGACTACCGGCACCGGCTCAACCGGCAGTACACCGACCTGCCGCTCGCCTGGCACCGCCGGCACCCCACTGGGCAGTTGCTCAGCAACGTGAACGCCGACGTCGAGGCCATGTGGTTCGTGATGGCGCCGTTCCCGTTCGCGCTCGGAACCGTGGCGATGCTGATCTACGCGATCATCTCGATCCTGTCCGCGGACCTCTGGCTCGGCATGGTCGCCCTCATCCTGATCCCGACGATCATCGTCATCAACGTGGCCTACCAGCACGTCGTCTCACCCCTGATCACCCGTGCACAGCAACTGCGCGCCGAGGTGTCGCAGGTCGCGCACGAGTCGTTCGACGGCGCGGCCGTGGTCAAGGCGCTCGGACGTGAGGAGCAGGAGACGACCCGGTTCGCCGAGGCGTCCCACCGGCTTCGGGATTCGCTCATCCGCGTCGGTTACGTCCGCGGCTGGTTCGATCCGATGATGGACGCGCTGCCCAGCATCGGCGTCGTGGCCGTGATCGCGATCGGCGCCTGGCGCATCAAGGCCGGTGCCATCGACACCGGGACGCTGGTCCAGGTCTCGTACCTGTTCACCCTGATGGCGTTGCCGCTGCGGTCGATCGGCTGGGTGCTGGGGGAGCTCCCGCGTCTGGTCGTCGGCTGGGGCCGTGTCCGCAAGGTGCTCGAAGCCAAGGCCGACCACGATTTCGGGTCGAAGTCGATGGCCGACGGCGGGCCCGTGCCGGTGGCCTTCGAGAACGTCGGTTTCCGCTACCACGACGGCGCCGACCCCCGCGAGATGCCGGACGCCGACGTGGCGCGCGCCGACGCCGAGGGCAGCCCACTGGTGCTCGACGGCGTGACGCTGCGGCTCGACCCCCGCAACGGCAGTCGCGTCATCGCCGTCGTCGGCACCACCGGCTCCGGCAAGTCCACCTTGACGATGCTGGCGACGCGGCTGATGGACGTCGACACCGGTGCCGTCCATCTCGACGGACGCCCGGTGGGCCAGTACGCCGACGGCGCGATCCCCGAGCAGACCGCGCTGGTCCTCCAGCAGGCGTTCGTATTCGACGATTCGGTGCGGGCCAACGTCACCCTGGGCGGTGACTACGACGACGCCGCGGTCTGGCGTGCGCTGCGGCTCGCGCAGGCCGAGACGTTCGTCCGCCGCCTGCCCGACGGCCTCGACACGGTGCTGGGTGAACGCGGCGGGTCGCTCTCCGGTGGGCAGCGCCAGCGCATCGCGCTGGCGCGCGCAGTGCTGCGGGAGCCGCGGCTGCTCGTGCTCGACGACGCGACCTCGGCCGTCGATCCGACGGTGGAGCTGGCGATACTCGACGGACTGCGCTCGGAGCAGGTGGGCGCCAGCATCCTTGTGGTCGCCTACCGCAAGGCCACCATCGCACTGGCCGACGAGGTGATCTTCCTGTCCCACGGCCGCATCGCCGGACAGGGCACGCACGAGGAACTGTCCGCGACCAACCCCGAGTACCGGGCCCTGGTCAACGCCTACGACGAGGCCGCGATCGCGAGACGGCTGCTCGAGCAGCCCGAGGACGACGCCGAGCTGGCCGAAGGAGTGAGTTCATGACCACGACAACCACCCCGCCGACCTCGTCGTCCGGTTCGACGTCGTCCTCGTCCTCGTCCTCCGCGCCCGGCACGCCACCGGCCGCATCGGCACGGCTCGGCGTCGACGGCACCCCCGGCGAGGGTGGCTTCGCCACCCTGCGTCGCGGGCTGCGATTGAGCCCGGAGATCTTCGACGGGGTCGGCATCACCCTGGCGCTCGCGCTCCTCGCCACGCTGGGCAAGGTGATCATCCCGATCACCATCCAGCAGGTCATCGACGTCGGGATCCTCAAGCCGCCCACCCCGGACATGGGGTTCGTGATGCGGACGGTACTGATCGCGGTCGGCCTGCTGGCGATCACGACCACCGCACAGGTGTTCATGAACCGCCGGCTCTTCCGTGCCACCGAGAGCGGCCTGGCCACGTTGCGGATTCGCGCGTTCCGGCATGTGCACGACCTTTCGCTGCTGACACAGGGAACCGAGCGTCGGGGGTCGCTGGTCTCCCGGGTGACCTCGGATGTCGACACGATCTCGCAGTTCATCTCCTTCGGCGGCATCATGCTGATCGTCAACCTCGCGCAGCTGATCGTGGCGACAGTCGTGATGGCGACGTATTCCTGGCAACTGACGCTGGTGGTCTGGGCCTGCTTCCTGCCCACGCTGGTGCTCATGCGTTACGTGCAGCTTCAGGTGCGGGCCGCCTACGCCCGTGTGCGTGCGGCGATCGGTGCCATGCTCGGCGCGGTGTCGGAAGCCCTCGTCGGCGCGGCCACCGTCCGCGCCTACGGCATCAGCGAGCGGACGCTCGGCCGGATGGACGACAGCGTCGACGACGTCCACGGCGCACAGAAACGGGTGCTCCGTCCGCAGGCGTTGAGTTTCTCGCTGTCTGAGCTCGTCGACGGCTTCACCGTCACCATGGTCATCATCGTCGGCGTGTGGATCGGCGCCGGTGCCGGCGGCTCGATCACGATGGGCCGGCTGCTCGCCTTCCTGTTCCTGGTCACGTTGTTCACCATGCCGATCCGGATGGGCATCGAGATCCTCAACGAAGCGCAGAACGCGATCGCGGGATGGCGTCGCGTGCTCGCCGTCCTCGACACGCCGGCCGACATCGCTGACCCGGCCGATACCGGTGTCCCGCTCGCGGTCGGGGTCGGATCACCTACGCCGCTGCCGATGGGCCCGCTGGGTATCGAGGTGCGCAACCTGCGCTTCGCCTACCCCGATGGCCCCGACGTCTTGAAAGACGTGTCGATCTCGCTGCCGCCGCGCAGCCGGGTCGCGATCGTCGGCGAGACCGGTTCGGGCAAGACGACCTTCGCGAAGCTCCTGACCCGGTTGATGGATCCGAAGTCGGGAACCGTCGCGATCGGCGGCCTCGACCTCCGCCAGATCCCGTTCGAGTCGTTGCGGTCCCGCGTCGTCATGGTCCCCCAGGAGGGATTCCTGTTCGACACCACGATCGCGGAGAACCTGCGGTACGGGTTGCCGAACGCGACCCCTGAGCAGATGCTCGGGGCGTTGACCGAGCTCGGGCTCACGTCGTGGGTCACGTCGCTGCCGGAGGGGCTGGAGACGCCGGTCGGTCAGCGGGGCGAGTTCCTGTCCGCCGGGGAGCGGCAGCTTGTCGCGCTGGCCCGCGCCTACGTCGCTGATCCCGACCTCCTCGTGCTCGACGAAGCCACGTCTGCCGTCGATCCGGCGGCCGACGTCGCTCTGCAGGCAGCCATCGACAGCATCGCCCGTGGACGGACGACGGTGACGATCGCCCACCGGCTCTCGACCGCCGAGGCAGCAGACCTCATCCTGGTCTTCGCCGACGGCGAACTGGTCGAGGTCGGACCGCACGACCGGCTGGTCAGCGAGGGTGGCATCTACGCCGGCCTGCACACGTCGTGGGTGTCGGCGCGGGGACGTTGATCCCCGCACCAACTGGTCAATCACCCTTGACGTTGACGATTTGGTGCAGCGTGTGCCGGATCTCGACGAGGTCGGCGGCGTCGGCCATCTCCTGGTCGATGTCTTTGTAGGCCTGTGGAATCTCGTCGACGAAGGCCGCCGTGTCGCGGTACTCGATGCCGGCCATCGCGGTCCGCAGGTCGTCCTGGCTGAACGCCCGACGGGCGGCTGACCTCGGGAACGCACGACCCGCACCGTGTGGTGCGGAGTCGAGCGCAAGCCGGTTGCCTTTGCCGGCCACGACGTAGGACGCCGTCCCCATCGGACCGGGGATGAGGCCGGGCATCCCCTCGCGAGCTTCGATGGCACCCTTACGCGACACCCACGCCTCCTTGCCCCGGTGCGTCTCGCGCTGGGTGAAGTTGTGGTGGCAGTTGATGCGCTCCGTCTCCTCGACCGCGGCTCCGACCCACTCGGAGAAGCAGCCGACGACGCGATCCATCATCTCCTCGCGGTTGAGCAGGGCGAACGTCTGCGCCCACCGGAGGTCGCGAATGTAGTCGGTGAAGTCCGAGGTTCCCTCAACCAGGTAAGCGAGATCAGGGTCCAGAAGCTGGATCCACCACTTGGTGGCGAGGGTGCGGGCGATCGCGAGTGGTGCATGGCGAGCTTATTACCAACGCCCCGCGACCCCGAGTGCAGGAACAGCCAGATCCGGCCGGTCTCGTCGACGGTGAGACGGGTTTGTCTGTCGCATGATCCTGTTGCCTCATTGGAGGTTCACGAACAGTCCGCCGTCGACGAGGATGCTGGCGCCGTTGACGTAGCGGGCGGCATCGCTGGCCAGGAAGACCACCGGGCCGCCGATGTCGTCGGGCTCACCGAACCGGCCGAGCGGGATCCGGCCGTTGAGATAGTCGCGTTTGGCAACGTCGGTCCAGTCCTCGGCGTTGATGTCAGTGGCCACGGTTCCCGGCATGACCGAGTTGCACGTGATCCCGTACGGGCCGAGCTCGATCGCCATCGACTGCATCAGGGCATGTACGCCGGCCTTGGTCGGTGTGTAGTGAGTCTGGCCCCGGCCACCGACCAGCGCGGAGATGCTGCTCATGCCGATGATGCGGCCACCGCGTCCCTGCGCGACCATCACCCGGGCGGCCGCCTGGGAGCAGAGGAAGGTGCCCTTCAAGTTGACGTCGTGAACGCGATCCCAGAGCGTCTCGGGCATATCGAGGAAGTCGGCGAAGGGGCAGATGCCCGCGTTGTTGGCGAGGATGTCCAGGCCGCCGAAGGTCTCGACGACGGTGGCGACCATCGCGGTGACCTCCGCCGCGTCGGCGACATCGGCGCGGACAGCGATCGAGCGTCGTCCCAGCGCACGGATCCGCTCGACCACGTCGTTCACGTCGGCCGTGTTGTCGCGACCGAACTCGAGCTGCTCACCGGCGGCGAGGTCGACCTCGTGGTAGTTCACGGCGACGTCGGCGCCGACGCGGGCCAGGGCGACGGCGATTGCCGCACCGATGCCGCGGGAGGCGCCGGTCACGAGGGCTGTCTTACCGGCAAGCGATCCACGGCTGAAGGTCTCGGTCATCGAGTCATCGTCGCGTCGGCAGTCAGTGCTGGTAAGGACGGGCGAGTTCGCAGTCCGGGTTGAGCCGGACTCCGAAACCGGGCAGGTCGGGGACCTTCATCCGGCCGTGCACCGGCACGGGTTCGTCGAGGAGCAGCGGCGAGAACATCGGGACGACCTCGGTCGCGTCCGGATGCATCATCAGGAACTCGGCGAACGGGCTGTTCTGCCGGGTGATGACGAAGTGGTAGGAGTAGACACTCGATCCGTGCGGGACGACGAGCGCGCCGTGCGCGTCGGCCAACGCGGAGATTTTGAGCAGTTCGGTGATACCGCCGCACCAGCCGACGTCGGGCTGGATGATGTCGGCGCAGCCCATCTCGAGCAGCATCCGGAAGCCCCAGCGGGTGGCCTCGTGCTCACCGGTGGACACGGCCACCTTGCCGGCCAGCCGACGTCGTAGTTCCTGATAGCCCCAGTAGTCGTCAGGTGGTAACGCCTCCTCGATCCACCGCAGCTTCAGATCACTCGCAGCCTCGACGAATTCGGTCGCGCGCAGGAGATCGAGCGACATCCAGCAGTCGAGGGAGAGGAAGAAGTCGTCGCCGACCTTCTCGCGGAACTCCATCAGCCGGGCGATCTCAGCGGTGCGGGCCACGGCACCGTCGGCGGACGCCCACATCAGCGGCAGTTTCCCGCCGAGAAACCCCATGTCCTTGGCGAGGTCGGGTCGTGGACCCGTTGCGTAGAAGGAGATTTCGTCACGGACCGGCCCGCCGAGCAGTTCGTAGACGGGTTGATCCCGGATCTTGCCGAGGAGGTCGTAGAGCGCGAGGTCGACGCCGCTGATGGCGTTGAGGGCGAGCCCACGCCGACCGTAGTAGAGCGTCGAGTGGAACATCTGGTCCCAGATGATCTCGAGGTCGGTGACCTTGGCGCCTTCGACGAAGCGGGCAAGGTGATTCTCGATGATCCAGGCGGCCGGCTCGCCACCGGTGGTGACGGCGAACCCGACGGTACCGTCGGAGGCTTCGACCTCGACGACGACGGTGCCGAGGACGTTGAGCCCGAACAGCCGGCGGTGGGCGCGGTAGGCGGGATAGCGCGACATGGGTGTGGCGATGGATCCGTCGATCCAGTGGTCGTCGGGCTGGTCGTGGTAGTCGGCACCGCCGCCGCGGGTGGTGAACGCGCGGATGTGACTGATCGTCGGGGTGCTCATCAGTCGACAGTAGGGATCTCGAGGGCCGGTATCCATCGCTGCAGCGCGGCGTCCCCGAGTGTGATCGACATTGGCCATGCACGGACACGGCGGGCCCGATCGCCGTCGCGTCGGGTGGTGGCCGAACCAATGGCGAGCCTGGGCTTGAGGTCGTTCTCGTCGGGCCCGAACCGACGGCAAGCCTCGGCCTCGGGGTGGTTGGACGCTCGGGTCGGCGGGCGGTGACCTCGGTTCGGGCCC
>JAABUT010000272.1_pt1 | contig 94665 bp, 101 predicted proteins | sample 5559281 | NCBI WGS metagenome assembly JAABUT01 (sample SAMN10711880, study PRJNA513359) | rock metagenome | isolation source: Antarctica rocks | place: Antarctica: Victoria Land, Ricker Hills nord | collected 2016-01-04 | reverse complement strand
CTGCTCGATCGAGGGGCGAAGATCAACGCTCAAGGCGAAGATCATGGCAACGCGCTGCAGGCGGCGTCATGGGGAGGCCATGAGCAAATCGTGCAGGTTCTGCTCGATCGAGGGGCGAAGATCAACGCTCAAGGCGAAGATCATGGCAACGCGCTGCAGGCGGCGTCATGGGGAGGCCATGAGCAAATCGTGCAGGTTCTGCTCGATCGAGGGGCGAAGATCAACGCTCAAGGTGGATGGTATGGCAACGCACTGCAGGCGGCGTCATCGAGAGGCCATGAGCAAATCGTGCAGGTTCTGCTCGATCGAGGGGCGAAGATCAACGCTCAAGGTGAAGAGTATGGCAACGCACTGCAGGCGGCATCGTTATATGGTCATGAGCAAACCGTGCAGGTCCTGCTCGATCGAGGGGCGAAGGTGAACGCTCAAGATGGAGAGTATGGCAACGCACTGCAGGCGGCATCATCACATGGCCATAAGCAAACTGTGCAGATCCTGCTCGATCGAGGGGCGAAGATCAACGCTCAAGACGAAGATTATGACAACGCGCTGCAGGCGACATCGTTATATGGCCATGAGCAAATCATGCAGGTCCTGCTCGATCGAGGGGCGGAGGTGAACGCTCAAGATGAAGAGTATGGCAACGCACTGCAGGCGACATCATCGGAAGGTCACGAGCAAACCGTGCAGGTCCTGCTCGATCGAGGGGCGAAGATCAACGCTCAAGATGGAAAGTATGGCAACGCACTGCAGGCGACATCAACACATGATCACGAGCAAACCGTGCAGCGATCGAGGGGCGAAGGTGAACGCTCAAGGTGAAGAATTTGGCAACGCACTGCAGACGACATCATCGAAAGGCCACGAGAAAGTGATACAGGTCCTGCTCGATCGAGGGGCGAAGGTGAACGCTCAAGATGAACATTATGGCAACGCACTGCAGGCGACATCATCGGAAGGCCACGAGAAAGTGGTGCAGCTGAATCTCTTCCCAGACCTTAAAATTGTGGGCGTTCGTCTCGGCAATGACGTCGACGTCAAGCATGATGCCCAAGTCGATCGAGACAGCGTTGAGCCTCTCGACGCGGCGGTAGTGAGCCAGAGCGTCTTGGTACGAGTTGCCAGCGATGTACTGGGCCTGGCCGAGTTTTCCCCAGAGGCCGGAAATGAACGAGCAGAAGATCATGAAGTCAAGCGAACGCTCATGGCCGAAGTGTTGATGCAGGTTTCACGTTCCTTGAACTTTTGACCGCAGGGGTATCGTTCACTCCTCGTATGACATATTCTCAATCAAGACGTCGCGAAGTATCATAGCCATCTGAATCACCCCTTTAATGAGCGCGAGCTGCTGTGAGCACTGTTTCATGATCGCGAGGAAGAAGATCTGATCAGCAACGTCGTCACAGAACATCTTCACTTATGCTTCGTGTGCTGTCAGCTCATCAACGATAGTCTTAGCTTCGAACTTAGTATCTTCGAATCGTGAAACGAAAGCAATGTGATGAGCTTCAGATGCGACAAACTCCCTAGTCAGACTGCGTCTCAGACCGCTCAGATTGCTCAGATCATCAATGAAGAGGTATGTCGCGTCGAAATCGAGCTTGAGCGAATTCTTGACCTTGCACAGCACGAGAGCCTTGACTTTATCTACTTCACTGAATGACAGAACAATCTTGTCACGATGCTTTCTCTGCTGCATAGTGCTGAACATCAAAAATAGCGACGCTGAGAATCAGCATATTGAAGAATGTTCTTCATAGAATGCTTTATTATCTAGACTTTTTGAAACTGTCTTTCATTACTGCGTCAAATCTCAACATCATAGACTGAATTGAAAATTATTATCGCTCTTGAAGCACTTTAGTCGTGAGCGTCACTTGATCAGCTTGTATCACAGCGTCACATTTCTAGATCATGACGAAAGTGCATGATTTCTGAGTTTTTCTCTTCGCTTTCATGATCTTCTAAATCGACAATATCATGCTCAGCTTGATGCTCTCGTTCAACTTTTCACATGTGATGATACAATTTGACTCTATGATTACTCTTCACAGATAAAAGAAGAGTCAACGACAGACTTTTCGCTTTGAGTGTTTTCGCTATTTTATATCACGATCTGGTTTTTTCATCGCAATTCCCTCGAATTACAAGATTCAAAGAGATGCGCAAAGCAGCTGACGATAATGCGTTGCTAATTCAAATTGTTAAACCATCTCGAGTCTTGACTGCGCGACAGAGCTCTCTCATCAGCTTCTTCGCTTCTGATGCTTTGAGAGTCATCTCTATCACAAGAATAGCATCTGAACCTTTTTGTATATCTTGTTTCGTCGTAGCATCTATCGTTTCTTCTTCAGAGTGCTCTTCTTCGTAGAGAATCATATTTGAACGCAGTCTTTCTATACTAGAGATTCTTTTATCTCTTTTCTCTTCATTCAAAGTCATCTCTCAACATCTGAGACAAGCCTCGAAGAAGCTCTCGGAAATGCGCAGCCCATTTCACCCACAATACTGGCACAACATCTCATTGCTTGCGACGTGAAGCTGTACGGTTCTTTCGTAAAGATCAGGGAGACTTTGCTCGATACAGTTAATATTTTGTGTATAATGGCGAAGGAGACGGCCGTCACTGGCGATGCTATCCATAAGGGTGTGAAAGGCTGTAGGCGTCGCCCGGGTAGAAAGCTTCCAGAGGTTGTGAAGAACAGTATGGTATTGGATCGTGTTATGGGGCAAGTCGTAGGCGGATCGATCAAAAGAGACCTTTCCTGACTTCCGCATCGTTTGAAAGTCTGGAACTTCTAAGCCCGACACGTTAAAGTTGATGACAATGTTAATTTGTTTTTTAATTACAAAAGACATGATTACTACTATGAATGTGTGTATAACTTCAGATTTAACACGTTGAGAGCAGTGAGATTGATCTTGACAAACTTCTGCTAATGATGAAAATACAGAGCTCACTGTTGACGTCTCGCGATACCTAGGTGAAACCTCACTGGTGCAATTTCACGATGTAAATCTAATTATCTTCAGTTCTTCATCAGATCTCTAACGTCTCACTTTTGGTTGAAGTTACTCGTTTCACCTTCTGACGATGTCGTTTAATGACTCAGATGATTATGAAAAGTATCATCGCTTTGTTCTTTGCTCTTTGCGAATGAAACATCTAAAGCACTTCAATTCATCTCAACACTTACATGAAGAACTTGAAAACGAGTCTCAAGAATGAGTCGAGCGCATTTTCCCCATCATTCGGCTCATAGTCACTACATCTCATCGAATGAAACTCAAGTTCACCTCGACTTTACAGCATTTGCTTCTATGAAAGAAGCCTAAAACGAGCTCGTTGGTGTTTCGGTGTTCATCATTCACACGGAAAAGTCTACGCATCCGCTCGTAACATGACCGGAGCAGGATTTAGTACTATCCATACGTTAATCTATTGCTACCGTCCCCAACACGCGATCAGAAAAAGGGTTCCCGGAGGAATTCGAAAGCAGTCTACAGCACAGGTTAACGGAACGTGTGAATACTGCAAGAAGATTTAGGTACATTCCAGGCATCCAACAAAAATAGAGATATGGTTACGATAGGAGGCTAAGTACCTCCGTATGATGCATCATGTTCGTATTTGGCTGAACTCAGGTACAACGTCAGCTGCCTTTCCCTGCATACCTTACTGCACGTTGTTCTTAGTAAGTCTTGCACGCTGCATCCTGCCACCGTTCTCATTGGTCATTATGCGCGGAAACATTTTCACCGATCTTCGCGATTGAGAGAGAAGTTGAGCAGCTTTCGTTCGCTTGTAAAACTTCTTCCTATACCTCAATGAGGGAACACAACCCCGGCGCTTGAGAAAACCACTAACGTGCACCATAACGATGCTTGAGCGTTGTAAATGGCGATGTATCCGAAGGGAAGAGTGGGACAAGATATGGACCCTCGTACAGCATATTTTAAACAGCCTGTGGTTAGTAGCTGGGGCTAGGAAATTCACCTCCTTCCTCCGTTCGTACACACATGTACATATGCTCCGTCTGACCCTCATACCGCAAGAATCTAGTAGTCTTCCCCTAGAATTCATTTTCTTTGACCGTGCTGCGTTTGGTTTCTCTTCTCCAAATGCTGGCATCTCATGGCGCTTTTCGAGTCATTCAAGTCCTTCAAATGAAAATGGTGCTACAATATCCTCCGGTCATTGCGTTGCAATTTATTTTGCTGTGTATTAACGCTGAGGCAGTTTATCCTGGTTAGTCTGCATCTCAGAGTGCCAACTTTTGGTGTGATTTTGGATACCCATTCTGTTATTCTTATACCCCAGACCAAGTGATCCAGATCTGGGCTTACCTCGCGACTAAGTCATTCTGCCGGCCGTCACTATTTCGAGCTCAGTGAATTCCACGGCCCCAATTACGAATGTTTCCTCGGGTACGAAAACACAGTTTTCCTATATTATACCCTATGGTCAAACCCAAGCATGCGACATCTATGGACCCGACTGTCAGACTGGCTTGATAACCGTTGGGGTGGACCTGACCACTACGACCACGACAGCTACTCTCGCCTGCTCCGACTATCTCACAGCTCAACCATCATTCATTATGAAAGACATACATTATCGCGAGGACTGGCACCCTTTTTATCCTCTAGAATGGCAAAGGGGTTTCGGCCATAGTCCAGAATGCACGTCTTATGCTCAAGTCTGGCAGAAAGGAGAACAATATACATTTTCGAATTGTGGAAATAGGAACACAGTCGTCCAGGCCGCAGAGCACTCTGATTTGGGCGGCTTGCCATCGCAGGTCCCTCCTGGAGTTCTGCGCGATTGGCAAGATCAGTATTACGTGTGCTGCGGAAATTGCTCGTTGCATGTATCAGAAGTTCGACTCTACTATTTTCCTGAGAGCTCGACCTCAGACTGTGCGAATCAAACATCAAATTCTACCGCAACTGTGCCAACGAGCCCTATCAGTAAACGAATACATTCCCTTACTCCTAGTGGAAGCATCGCAACCCTAAGTGGGCACACGTTGTACGTATGATATCCATAACATCATCACTGCGTGCGAGCTTATGCCAATCGTAGTACATCTCCGTCATTCTATCTTGAGGTTGTCGGAACAGCAGCCGTCACCGATTTGTGTGGTCCCGTTGGTTCAACGTACACCAATCCAATCATCGCTATTCCGCCAGGTCAGCTATCGACATATGAAAATCCGGTTTACTACCCAGTTGGGTCCGAGTACAGGGACATAAATGGGGTATTCGGCGGTGGGTTTCTTGGAGCTGTCAAGCCCCTACATGTTGCAGATCTGGCATGTCCGACCTGGGGTTTAGGCAGAAGCACTAACAAGGATGGTACTGTGCATACCACTGTTGGACCTCCATGGCTGCCACTAATCGTACCACCTCGGCAAGTTCTGGCTCTTGATCCAGACTGGAACAAACTTTGTGTCGACTACTTGTCTTACCTGCCAGGGATGACCAGCTTCGCAATATTTGATCCGCCACGTGCGTTGAGCCCCGTGTCACAGATGGGCCCAAGTTCAACTCAAGTTCCAGTGAGCGCTTCTGCAGTTCCAACGACGATCGTGGATCCGCCAGGTAAAACATCGGGTGACCCAGCCCTGCCAGCCAAGTCGCCATCTATAAGCATTCCAGACCCAACAACGAACCATGATCCTCCGAGCACCACTCTACCGACTTCTAAGTCTGATCCGCAACCATCTGCTGATCCTGGAGTCCCCATAATCGACTCGGAAGCTGCCGCTACTCCTGGTCCTGGTGCTTCTCCGGATCCCTCAACCCCCCCTGATCCCTCAGCTTCTGTTGGTAAGCAGGAGAGCACTCAAAGTCTTGGCGCAATGATCCTTAGTGCCTTTGGAGGCAGTATTCCAGGAACTGGTGCGGATGGTGGAAAATTCATCGAGATCTCCACACCAACTGTTGGTATTCATGCAATCACTATCGGTAATGGCCAGGTGCTATCTGTCGGCACATTCGGTGCAGCTCTAGATGGAAGTACATACTCAGTTGGTGGTCCTGCCGTGAGAATTTCTGGTATGGTGTACACTGTGGTTTCTAACGCTGAGGCCGGGGTCAACACTGCTGCTTCTATCCCCAATATTTTAACTATAGCTGGTGAAGTCGTAACACCAAATCCATCAGGGATGGTTATTGGAGGATCTAGTCTCTCTCCAGGAGGACCTGGCGTCGAAATCTCGAAGACTTCGATCAGCCTAGATCCATCTGGCAATCTTTTTGTAAACGGAAAGTCAATTCAGAACCAAGTAGTTCCGAATGTTTTCACTCTTGGAAGCAAAACTTTTACCGCCAATCCTGCAGGCTTCAACATCGATGGCAAAGTTATCTCTCCAGGTAGGCCAGGACAAAATATTGACGGCACAGTGGTGAGCCTCGGACAGTCAGGGATTCTACATATAGGTAGTCAAACCTTGAGTCTTCCGAATCCACAGTCTACGGGATCTGGCAGTGAGGTGTTTACGGTTGGTGGGCAGGTATTTACAGCCAATTCTGCAGCTTTCTCGATCGATGGTACTACAATCTCAGCCGGTGGTCCTGCCGTAACCATAGATGGAACGATTGTCAGCCTCGAACCTTTTGGTATATTGGACGTGGGGACAAATAGAAATCATCTGTTGGCAACCCATACAGCATCTTCGTCTGTCTTCACCTTGGCAGGGTTAACTGTGGAGGCCGAGTCTTCAGTCGTCGCGGTGAACGGGGTTCCACTTCAGCCTGGAGGTCAGGGCATTACTGTCAATGGACATAGTGTAAGTCTGGAGCAAGGTGAGACCTTGGACGTTGGAAGTGGCCGTTTTCCAATACCGACAGGGTCAGTGAACGGAACAGCGTCTGTCCAGGCTTTCAAAGGGGCTCAGAGAAGGGGGTTTGATATGCCATGGTCGTTATTTGGTATAGCTACGTTGATGTCAGCGATTTTGGTTTCACCCTGGTAACTTCATTGCTGCGCGGTCAAGCTCCGTTCCTCGTAGGTTTCATGAAACGGAGTCCCGTCCCCAAAAGCATTGACCTCGAATGAGTACTGAATAAGGTGCTGTGGGTGCGCCCGTTTCGGTTAGTCTCAGCTAAATGTCTGGGAGGGCCGAGGACTTAGAGTACATGGCTTCGCTCATGAACAAGCCAAGAAAAGCTTCTGGATGAGTAGCTTTGCCAAAATTCCACTCTCTGCACGTAGAACTGCCTTTCTTCCGACCAGTGAATGCATTCATGTCTTGCAATGCAAACAAGATGGCTGAAGGGGTAGAATTTGGAGAAGCTCCAACTAAGTTCTAGCGCACTAACATGACGACTCAAACCTTTGGTACGAGGGGATCACATGTGGACCCTGATCATGTCAGCATACGATCGAAATTATTGAGTTTCTATGTCTCCAACGAGGATAATACCTGGTCTTTTCCGAAGGTCAATGTGATATTGATCACTTCTGGTTTTCAAGAGTCTAATGACTATGGCTTGTCAACGACAGTCACTTGAGTCACGATATGGTCCTTCTTCGAAGCTCTGACAGACATGATATCAATCTTCGATGATTATGGAAGTTGTTCTGTACACTACCATGTCCTCGCGGTTTGATGCATGTAGCTAGATAGTAATCTTATACAAGAAAGATAGACTATGGGAAAAGGTGCTAGGTACTTAAGGATTTGCATCGCCTTCCATAGTCCCATCGGTTTTGAAAATTACTTTAGGTGGTATACATGTAATAGTAACGTCTCAATTCGTTTCGTCCAGAAGCCTCCAAGATTCGCATTCTTTTGAGAGGGTAGTAGTGGTAGTGCTGCCCAGGATGTACTCTCTAGAAGATACAAAGAACTAGAGATGCCTTCACTGAGATTGACTAAATCAATGGAATTCAAGGCTCTGAGAAGAATTCACAAGCCAGTTTCTCGAACAAGTGAGGCTTTGATGATAAGGGGATTTTCTTCTGCATTCATCTTTTACAGATCCTACCCGGGTTGTGAGCCGATATAAGATGTGTGATTTTCATGAAGAATCACGATTTCGTCATCATCTTCTACCTCTGGTATATATAACATATGAACTTGAGGAGTCTTCGGTCTTATTGATCTCAACGCCAGGTGTCCTGGGTGGTAGAGGGGAGACACTGAAAGAGGAGTAGCGCCAATAGTTGCAGAGAGTATGGTACTCCATCCTTACCTCCCTTCGATCGGTCGTAGTAACCACGTGAGACATTTCGCCGGGTCACGTTCGACATGCATGCGAGTATGTTGTGTAATACACCGCGTCCGCCCTATTCTATAAGCACTTCTTATTAGCTTATAGCATCGTTAAAGCCTTGACAATAAGTAAGGCTCCCAAAAGAAAACAGATCTTCTTATCTAAAGCCCACAGCGCATGTCTTAAAGGTTCTGATCTCTGCCTAATTCCAGAAGTAAAAGAGGTCGTGGTTGGGTAGACGCTCAAAGACGTTGCCACTACTACAATCGTTTGGCACTACTCTCTAAAGCGACAAGCGTGGAAACTCCCTCCCCACGGCCCACGGGCCACGGCGCCGGCGGAGGGCTAGCGCGTTAGTCATCCGTGTGTTATTGGCTGAGACCGTGAGACGGCGCCTGATCTGCAACTACTAGGGTACTTGGGGTTTTGATTGCAGAAGATTATAGATACACTCTAACCTGTAAAGTCAATAGAGTAACTATAAGAGATAGTTATCTAGCTCTAGGCGGTAAGAGAACATTCTACACTAAGGTTAGTGCTGTTGGTTTTAACGATTCTTACCCCAAATACATTGTAATTTGTACGAGTACTGTCGAAAGTGTCAAGCTTGGCTACAGTAGGTCGGAGGGAGCTCTGCAGTCGGGAGGTCCAGACTACTCAAGATGGCACGCCACACGCCTTCGCCCACCCAAGGCTTCTTGCCTGGCAGTCGCAGCTCTATGTTTGTCTCAAGGTCAAGTGCGAACCGGTGCTCTTTCTCCTGCGGCCACCATCTAGTTCTAGTGACTCCCCACATGTATAAATGCCTGCCAGATGAACAGCAATGGCTGTTCCCTTCGGCTTCTCGATCGGAGACTTCATTGCCGGGATCAATCTTGTTTTCGATGTATATGACGCTTTGAGAGAAAGTGGAGGAGCTGCATCCGACTATCGAGAGCACATCGCCTGGCTCCAGCAGCTAGTCACTGTTCTCGAAGCGCTCAAGAACTCGACGCCTGACGATGTTGCTCAAATGGCTAGAGAATGCGAGGCGCCGCTCGTTGAGTTTCGGAACAAGATCCGGCTCAAGTACAACGATACTCTTGGAGAGAGTTCAAGGTTGTCCCCAGGCAAAGTTCTGCGAAGCCTACAGTGGATGTTTTTCAAAAGTGCAAGCAAAGACGCCGGCAAGCTAAGGACCGCTATTGGCCCTCAATTGCAAGCTATTACTCTTCGCATGGGACTGCAGACGCGGCTAGTACTGTACAGACCGCAGTGGGGAAGTAGTTGCTGATGTTATGACAGTGATGCCACTGCCAGGATTGGAACGCAGATGCTGCAAATTCAACAGAGCTTCACTTCCAACCAGACAGAGACTAGCATTCATTTCGAGACTATCCACGGGACCGTGGTCGATCAAGCCCGACAACTGCAGGGACGTATACAAACAACAGCTGGCACAATTCGCTCTGATGCCGCGCAATTGGAAGGCCGGCTTGCAAATAAGGTCACGGCCATTGGAGAAACGTTGTCCCAGACACGCCAGATAGCTGAAGAAATCCGGGGTGAAACGAGTGCAGTTAATGAAAGTATACAATCGCTGCTTCGACAAAAGCCCACAGCTATAACTGATGCCTTATATGGTCCGCTATTCTCTTCACTGAAAGAGGTAGTAAAGGAAGCTTTGCAAGAGGAGAAGCTACAATCGGGATTTGGAAATGCAATGTCCATTGACACTGGCCGAAAAGCCTCGATACTCATCCAAAGTCGAACGTTACGTGCTGATGGCGAAGGTAATGTTCCAACCAGGGCTCAGACGCTACAGGATCCAGAATTGCCCACAATACGGCGTCAACAAACCTTTACTAAGATATCTGGCGAATACGATCTATCACGGGAGACCAGTCCAAACAGATATACCGTTCAACCAACCCAAAAGTCAGTAAAGCGGCGGACCCTCGGCTTTGGAAGCCTGAGGATGGAGATTACCAAGGTCACTTCAGGATCGATGCAAAACACCAGGATTGACCTGACTTTCCACCCTGCCATGTGGACATTCCACAAAGGCGCTCTCATAACGCTGCAACGCATTTCCAGAGTATTCCAGGGCCGTACAATCACAATCAAACCCAACACATTCAACGTTGTTTGCATGGACTCTGAGATATTTGATGCTTGTAGAAACCTGGATTTGGACACAATTCATGATTTATTTCTTGCCAGAAAAGCTTCTCCCTTTGATCGAGACGAGCACGGTGGCTCTTTACTGGACTGGACGCTACAGGCACTATTAGAAGGTCACGAAAACATTCAGCCGGATAATTTTCAAGGTCAACGGTTAATTGAAATCCTTCGGCTCCTGCTGGATTCGGGATTAAGGTTTGAACCGAAGCCAGCTCACCCTCGCATCAAAAGTACTGACCTCCAGATCTTCTTAAGTAGTGGGCAGCTTCTGACCCTAGGTGAACGAGTATCAATCCCGATTTTAGACCCGTGGATGGCTAAATGGGATCACATTTCGGCAAGCATCTTCTTCTCGCTTTCTACGAACGCACTAAACGATATCTACTTTCGCCTAGACATAACCGAATTCTTAAGGAGAAACATGCAGACCCTGGGGACCTATGTGTATTTCGAGCATAATCTAGCCTCCGTTTATTGGGTTGGGCAACTACAGGAACAGATGTATGCACGTCTGTATCAAGTCCAGCCCAAGCGAGCGCTTGCAGCTTTGATCGAGTCCGATGACTTCGCACAAGCATGCGCTCCCAGATCTGTACTTCAAGTTGACGAACACCTGTACATGCTGCAAAGGGCCGTACATGAGAAGAGTCCGACTTGGTCATGGGGAATGCATGCAGTTGCCCGCTTCCTGTCAAAAGGGCGTAGATTTTCAAGGCTGGAGATGCAAGAACTCTCATATTGTGCAGAGAGATATGGAATATCTGAGTTCTGGAAGACTGTAATTACTATGGCAGAATACCCCGAAGATGTGACAAACATACTGGATTTGGATGAGCAGACGGCTCGCTCGAAAATCCCTGGGGAGTGGCCTGATCTTGACGAACAGGAAGAATGGCAAGATCTTATTTGGAGCGGCCGTTGTTATCACGATGAAGATGAAATTGCAAAGGACGAGGTGGAGGAAAACCCTTCAAAGAAAATGCCTAGGCCTATGACTAAGATCGAAAAAGTCCGCAGAATTTTCAAGATGATGAAGAAGGGTAAAAGGCTCAAACGGATCAGAGCGAAATCCTGGTACGTTTGTGTTGGGCATTCTGACCGATACCACGTAACTCTTAATTGGAAGAAAGGGAATTGGCTTTTCTTGATATATTAAGATGCCATTAGCTCGCAAATATCCCACAGAATGCAATTCAAGGCTGGGTTTAATATTGTTACATCAGTCAAGGGCATGCCTGAGATCAGCATTAATCGACTGTCGAAGTTGCGGCTACCTAGGTAGTCAGCTTCAGTACTGAGAACGAAGCGGTACCATTACCTATTGCCAAATTTTAGACCCAAAGTGTCAGAATCTGGAGTTGTTGTAATTCCTCATGATTGACGTCTTTCGTGGTCACGATTTTCTGCCGTCAAAGCTCCAAGATGTCAGAACCTTAAGCCGTCAAGCCTTTCAGTCGTCAAGGTTCCCGAGGTGCCCCGTAGTCAGGGCTCTTCGTCTGTCACCACCACCCACATGGATGCAACATAGTTCTTTCTTCAAGATACGGGCACTCTTCACCAGCTTAATCGCGACAAGAATGAATCTTGCTAACGGCCAGTGCTGCCGTGGTGTCGAATTCCACCACATCTACTAAGAAGGTGAACGAAGGCGACCTTCTCACTCACATCTCTTACAAGAAGTGAAGCGGACCAGCGGCAAGCTCATCGAAAATCCAAAATATCAGACCGTCCAGATGAGCAGAAAAGCTCACCTCTCCGCTTCTGTAAAGATGACCTTACCATGTTTCTCTTTCAAGGTAAACAAGAACTTCTAGTGACAGACGGGGATAAGATTTAGGCATTAATAGAACCAGAACGAAGCACGGTATAATGAGATGTATGGAAGAAACTGTATACACAATTTCTGCAGTGTATGTACTGTACAATATAGCCTAACCTCTGCTTCAAAACCGCAGAATCATATCAATCGTCACAGTACTGCTCGTTCTCGAAATATTTCCATCAGCCAGTCGTCGATGTCCGGGTTAAAAGTCTCAGTCAACGATCTCAGGGACGGAAGATAAACCCTCACTAACAAACGCTATCCCGAAGCCGTATATTTTCAATAGTGCAAAGCAAGATAAAATTCTCCAAATTGCCATTCATCAGTGCGCAATGCTCCACCACACTTCTTGTCTCAACCCTCCACCGTTTCGGCTTACCTTCTTCTTTCTTCTTCTTCCTTTCCAATCTCCATCACACTCTCCCAACCTATGTCATATCAGATCTTCTATCCCCGTCTTGCAAAAACAATCTCTACACTACGTTTCACCGATATCCAACGCTGCACCACACACACACACACACACCCTCTCTCTCCAAACTCCCACCCTAACCAACCAACCAACCAACCCACACTCCCCCCTTTCTTCTGCGCCACCACCCCCCCCCGCCCCACCCCAACCACACCAAACCCCCTCCCATCCTTTTCCCCAATCGCCCACTCCCATCCTCCAACGAACTCCCTCTGCCAACCCAGTCCAAACCCTCCTCAAATCCTCCCACAGCTTCACACCCACCAGCTCCAGAACCCTTACGCCGCAACCGCCCTTTCCAGCAAAAAAAAACCCCCCAATCCATCGATCCAGCATCACAGCGCCCCCCCAAAAAACCTAAATCACTACTCCCGGCGGCAACTGATATCTGTTTGCTTTTATCAAGCGGAAGTGTGGGAGTTCGATCCCCTGGGTTAGGGTAACCGATGCGGATGCTTGTATGGTTGGTGAAGGGGTTAAAGTGGTCAGGAGCCGGAATGCGGGGATGGTGGGTTTGGTTGTTGAGGGCGCTGCAGTAGATGGTGGTGGGTAGCGGTGAGTGGTTGGAGAGGATGAGGTAATTCGGGGGGGTGGGGGTTTTGGTATAGAGGGTTTAGAGAAGGGGCAAATGGGGAAGGCGGAGAAGGGGGCAGGATCGGGGAAGATGAGAGTTCGAAAAGGGGTTGGGTGGATGGGTGGATGGTAGGAGGGAGTGGAGGGCGACTTTTTGGTGGTGAGGTTGGTTAGGTAGGCAGTGCGGGATTTTCTTGGTTTTGGAAGGAGGGGGAGGAATAGTGGGGATTTTGATTGAGGGAATGCGTGGGAAGAAGAGGGTTGGGTTGGAGGGTTGGCGGTATGGGGTGGGTTGCTTGAATTTTTTTGAAGATGGGTGAGGTAGTGATTGAGACTGAGATGAGGGGGGGTTTCGAAGGGAATAAACTGAAAGACGACGTGAGACTCGCGTGCGTGCTTTGTACACAACATGGTATATACTCCCATACCACCATTGTACGCCCTGTTACCCGCGAATTCATGCGCAATAACCATCACACTTCCCCCACCCCTCCCTAATACCCATGCTTCGCCAACTCCGCCTCTGTCCACTTCGCAAGCTCCTCCCGAAGCTTTTTATCCTGCGTATACCCGGACCCCCCATCCTCCTTCCCAACAGGAGTATAATAAGCCCCGCTCTTTGCATCTTTACTCGTCGCACACCACAACTGGCCCTTGGCACCCTCTTGCACGCTATTCGTCGTCACCGCCTTGATGAGCTTGATCGGATATGCCAGCCAGGGATGCGATTTAGCAAATTCGCCTGAAAGTCCTGTGTCAACAGCCCCAGGGTGCACGGCGGTGCTTTTGATGCTCGGGTAGCGTTCTGCGAGATCCTTGGTGAAGAGTATGTTGGCGAGTTTGGACTGCCCATAGCGCGTCCAGGTGTTGTAGTCGGCCATGGGCCCACTGGCGTCCGCGAGCACGAGGCCGCCTTTGGGAGCTAGCAGGTGGCCAGCGGAAGTGAGATTGATGATACGGACATCGGAGTTGGGTTCTTCGGCGGTTTTACGCAAGGTGGGCAATAGTTTGGAGGTGAGTAAGGCGTGGCCGACGTGATTGGTGCCGAACTGGATCTCGTAGCCTTCCTGTGTGGTGCCTGGGGCCATGGCCATGACGCCGGCGTTGTTCATGAGAATGTCGAGGCGGGGGGAGGAGGCATTAAAGGTGTCGGCGGCCTTTTTGACGGATTCGAGGGAGGCGAGATCAAGTTGGAGGAACGTAATGTTGGCCTCGGGGACTTCTTTCTTCACGGCGGCAATTGCGGATTCGGCTTTAGAGGGGGTTCGGGCGGCGAGGTAGACGTGAGCGTTGTGTTTGGCGAATTGGAGGACGCTTCCTACTCCGAGTCCATTGTTTCCTGGAGAATTGTTAGATGAGGTTGGATGTCTGAGGATTTTGTAGGCTTCATACCTCCAGTAACAAGGACGACTTTTCCCGACAGATCAGGAATGTCAGTATCAGGGTTGAAGCTAGGACCACCACCAAACATCTTGAAGAATTGGGGCCTCAACGGGTATAACTTATGGTATATAGATTGCTATGTACTTTAAGAAGAGGTGAGAATTAGACAATACATATATAGATCTTCCAGTCACACTTAACATGCCGCCGGCCCCGTAGAGTACAGCAGACTACCGTGACTAAGGGAACAATTAAAGTAAAGGGCCCGGAAATCGGCTATAAGCGAGAATAGGGAAAAGGAAAGAGGAAAAAGGGTTCTTCAGGTCATGTGACTTTCTTCTTTAGCAGTCCACAATTCCCTGTTCTGTTATGACGACTATGATCTAACCAAAAGAGTTGCTAGCTTGACCGACTGATCGCTGATTGGCTTACATGACACCCCGCCATAATCCATAATCGAGGTCCGCACTTTCTCGACTTCTTGTCCTGTCCAATTTTCAAAATTTCACATCACAACCCATCCACTTCACTCCTCTCTGTCGCTCACCTTGATTTCTTCAATTATCCACTCCTTTCCGACTTACTCTTACTAATTTCTCACCATGGCCGACGATGCGCAGGTACGCTGAGATCTTTTCTCGTTGCCTTCCCCACCCGCCCAATCCGAAGCGCACAAAATGCATTTAAAATCACCGGTTTGTGCTGATTGTCTTCTCTCTGTAGCATGAGCACACCTTCGAGAGTGCCGATGCCGGCGCATCGACCACATACCCTATGCAGTGCTCTGCCTTGAGGAAGAACGGCTTCGTCGTGATCAAAAGCCGTCCCTGCAAAATCGTTGAAATGAGTACTTCCAAAACTGGCAAGCACGGTCACGCCAAGGTTCATCTTGTCGCGATTGATATCTTCACCGGGAAGAAGTTGGAAGATCTTTGCCCATCCACACACAACATGGATGTTCCCAACGTTGCTCGCCGCGAATACCAACTTGTAAATTAAACTCCTATTCTAGGTGGCATCTTCAGCTACTAACTCTCTATAGCTTGATGTGTCTGAAGATGGCTTCCTTTCTCTTATGAGTGAGAACGGCGACACCAAGGATGATGTCAAGGTTCCCGATGGAGAGGTTGGTGATAAAATTGAGAAGCTTTTCCGCACTGAAGAAAAGGATACCAGTAAGCTGGAACTTATGTACTTCTGGTGAAACTCTACTAACATCTGAAGATGTTATTGTGCTTACTTCCATGGGTGAGGAAGTCGCCATTGAGGCCAAGGAAGCTCCAAAGTCTTGAACAACCCACCAAATCTTACGACATGCCTTCGACTTGCGGGCGGGAGTCCTTGGTCGAAGGCCCATGATGATGGCTCGGAACTCTGAATATGTTTTGGGTCTCTATGCATTGCTGGTGTCTCAAACTACTTTGCTGAATATTTTGGTGGATCTGAGCTGAGGACGTCTTGGTTTTCCACCTCTATCTTCCGGAATGTCATGCGGTGGTCCTGAACATGGCTCCATCCGTGAGTTAAATCTCACTCGTGGTTATTGACAGTCACAACGAGATCAATGTAGAAAAGAAATAAATTATTCAATCACATTGCAATTAAGATTGGCTAATGTATAACCTCTGGTTACAACGCTAATAGAGTATGTCTTCGAAAAGCTCTATTGACCAAATATGGGGCGAAAATTGATGGACTCTTGTCAGGTTGCTAAGTCTTTGCCGTAAACTGAATAGGTAGCTGAGTGGAGCATTAGGTGCTCCTGGAGATGGCTCTATAAGATGGATCATTCAGAGTGACAAGGGATTTTTTGTTGTTTCTCTTCTCCTCGTATTCTTGCAGCTGGTGTGTAAGCATGTTATCTCTGTTTCATCGATAAGTTTGTTTTCTTAATTATAAGTCACTCAAGTGAAGTGAGCTGCAAATGTCTCAACGATCTCACCGCACCCTCAGATTCTTCGTTCGACCAACGGTGTGCATTTGATCGTTGTCCGCACCGTCATCTTAAAGGCAACGCTTCCCATGATGGAGATTGTTCAGGTCTTTCATCAATATTCTCCTTTGCATCAGTCTACTCCGCCAATTCCCAATTCCTTACCTCGGCCAAGATCGTCGTCGACCCTCTGGTAGAGTATTCGGTCCATCACTCATCGAGGCCTACCCCACGGCAGAAGTTCTCTTTCCAAACCGCAATGTCGGCTCCTGGCACGACTCCCGGCCGTGCACTGTGCAATGGTCCATTGAGGCTAAGATACCGTACTCCCTGTCTCAGGTTGATGGGGTCTAGGCACTACATTGTTCTTTACTATAATATAATTGACTGGTTCTTTAGTGGAGACCCAAAGAAGAAAGGTGATGCGGTATTTCGCGAACACTGCAAGGATATAAGAGCGCTTGTGCGGGAGGACAGGCCACTCGAGTTCGCAGCCAGGGATGATTGGCGACCACTACGTGATTTTCCGGAACCGGACAACCTATTTCGTCAATAATACGATTGAGAACTTTAGGGCGACGGCTACGATGGCGCAGTAATTGAGTATTGTTGCTGTGCTTCTCAAGTGGGCTCATTGCTTATACGCTCCAGATCTGGTTGCTGTTGCTGGGTGGGAGATACTCGAAAGGGGTCGGTGCTGGAGTCGGAGAGAACCAGAGCTTTGAAGGGCAGCATGCATCCCCATAGCTGGCTTGCTTGAAATGCTACCCGCAGATATGGTCCTTCCATGGGGCTTGGGCTAACGGTAGAGAGCTACATCAAGCCGAACAGCCGAATATATTGTAGTCCTACGAACTCCTCTTATTAAGTCTGCTCACTCCTGTATTATGATAATATATACACAGGGAAGCCTACATGATTGTGGTTCCAAGGTAATAATAAGTGCCTTACAGGGCTGCTGCTCGGTAAGCCACCCTAAGCGCTTCAGCCCTACGAAGCCTATTAGCCGCTAATATATTCCATCTGGGACTGGGAGTCTTTCCACCGTCAATGGCGGCCTAAAAATTACAAATTTTCGGTGAGAGGTCATCTCGACTATATTTAAAGCTGGAAGTCCTTTCAAGATGTGGCTTGACCGTTTCTCCGGGCACTCGACCCCTTCCGGCTCACCTCCTCCGCCGCAGAACAGGTCGTTCTCTCCTGCCCCACGACGCCCGAGTCACCTTGCACCTGAGTCTAGACGACCCAGCTTCAGTCCACGGTCATCTTCACTAAATCCCGGATCGAGATCGAACCAGTCAACAATCTCTGTAAATTCAGCCCGATTACCGAATGGCTCGAATCTGAAGCAGCAGGTTCCTCCTCCTGCTGATTTCATCGATCCTCTGAAGGTACTGGAAGACATAATTGGGAGCCCAGAGCAACAAGAAGTCTTGGATGATGGTACCACAGAGAACTTTGCGGAGCTGGAGAGACCGTCTCAGCTCTCTGAAAATGTTGACTTTGATGGGCTAAGCCTGCAAGCTTTCGCTGAGGCTGCGAATGCGGAGACCATGAATGGAAGCTCAGACGATCAACCTATGAGTGCCCAGACAGTCGAGGAATGTGAGTATGTATGACCTTCCGGCATGGCTGTGGGTTTCTTTGCTAAGTCACAGGTTCAGACGAGAGAGAAAAAGACAACTTCGAAGATTTGCACCGATCTATACTGGTATGAAGTAATATGTCCCATCAGATTCCACAAAGGAAGTCTGACTTTGGATCAGGCATGCGACAGCATTCTGAAGTCTGTGGAGGTCTCTTTGACGAGTTTCCAAAGAGACTTGGGAGCTGTCTCCGCAGAAATCGAGACCCTTCAATCTCGTTCGACGGCTCTAAATACTAAGTTAGAGAACCGAAAGGTGGTAGAGAAAATCTTGGGACCGGCTGTGGAGGAGATATCGATTGCTCCCGCAGTGGTGAAGAAGATCTCTGATGACCCAATCGACTTGACTTGGGTTAGAGCGCTCGAAGAGTTGGAGAAGCGATCCAAAGTCATCGAGGGTAAGATGAAAAGACTTGATAACGTTCTTGCCCTTGCAGATGTGAAGCCTCTTCTGGACGACTTGACCAACAGGGTAAGGAATAGGTTCATCCACTGTCTAGGGCAAGGAATGCTAATACATTTTTCAGGCTGTAGAACGAATACGTGATTTTTTTGTGTCTCAGATCAAGGCTTTGCGGTCGCCTAGTACGAATGCTCAAATCATCCAGCAACAGAATTTTCTCAATTACAAGGATCTGTACGCTTTTCTTGTGAGGCATCATTCTCAACTTGCGGATGAATTGGGCCAAGCTTATATAAATACTATGCGCTGGTACTATTTAAATCATTTCACGCGCTATCGGCATGCTTTGGAAAAGATTTCTCTGATCACCGTCGACAAGACTGATGCGCTGGGTGCTGACCCTACGAACCAAAGAGGTATGCCCATTTTCTAACGAGCACGCATTGCCCTAATTGACCATAAGCTGACTGCGGTAACGTAATTTAATAGCGACTGCAAAATCGTCTCAAGGTTCCCATGATGCTATCATTCTTGGCCGCCGTACGGACATCATTCAGCGGCCAAACCCATCAGCTCTCGGCTCCTACCTGGCCGAAGAATCGAAAACAGCCCACTGCATAGAAACTCCGTTTTACAACTTCAACCTCGCCCTCATCGATAACGCGTCTGCTGAATACTCTTTTCTTACAAATTTCTTTTCCGCCACCACCTTTCACCAAGTCTCTCGTCAGTTCGCCACTATCTTCGACCCTACCTTTGCCCTTGGCCAGTCATTTACAAAACAACTTGTCGAAATATCCTACGACTGTCTGGGAATACTGATCTGTGTGCGTTTGAATCAGCACTTTGCGTTCGAGCTGCAGCGCCGCAAGATTCCTGTCGCAGATGGCTACATCAACGGCACGAATATGCTGTTGTGGCCCCGTTACCAGCTCGCTATGGATAATCACTGCGATTCGGTACGGCGTGCTGCATCCGGCATATCCGGCCGAAGCACAACCTCTGCGTTGCTGTTGACAAGCGGCGCTGATGCTGCCACGAAGCAATCAACAGCGCCGCACGTCCTGACACAGCGGTTTGGACAGTTTTTGCAGGGGATTCTAGCTCTCAGCAGCGATGCAGGGGATGAAGAACCGGTTGGGAATAGCTTGAACCGACTAAGCGTTGAAGTGGAAGCCTTTCTGTCCAAGATCGCGAAAGGTCTCGGTGCTGGGGCCAAGAGAGAGAGATTCCTAGCGAACAACTACTCTCTAGTGCTAACCATCATAGGTGATACAAAGGGAAGGTTGGCGGATGAGCAGAGAGAACGTTTTGAGAGCTTGAAAGAGGTTACTGGGAGCTAAGACTCGGGATGGCAAGGTAAGCACGTGGTAACTGGTAAGCTCATAGCGATCGATTCTTCCCCACTAGCTTAGCGATTGTACTGTACATGGCTTCACCTTTTAATTTGACGTGTCCTGCTTTGGCCACATCACTTGCATCGTACGACTGCCAGCAACGTGTTCCGCTATACGGCATTCGTTCTGATCGCCGACCTTGATCCCTCACCGCTCTCACATGGGAACGTAAAAGGAAAGTCGGTGGAGAATGCTCCAGAGGAATTCGAGTTCTGGCAAGGCTGGCAGACATCATTGGCTCGATCAATGCAGGTATCGGGATCCTCCCTGCAGTATGCGGTGCAATGCATTGCAGCATCGTTCTCGACCTTCCACTTTCAACATTGTGGCAATCGGGTCCACAGCATGCATCAAAACGCGCGGTAGCTTTTCCTGCTGCATCATGTGGCATACTCGCCGCCATGTAGGGGTAGGGTATGCTCCAAAGTAGTGGTAGATTCCAGACGCCTCTTATAAATCGCTCGAATGGCTTATCGGGAGTTTCCACCATAGACTCACTACTCCGACGTCTTAAGGTAGGTAGTACTTACATGTACCTTACCACCTTACTTAAGGTACGGAATACTGAGTACTACTTTAGGGCTTGTTTTTCTTTTTATAAGGTACCTTAGCACGTGCTTAGTACACTCTAACGAACTACGGAATACAGTACACTGTACCTTACGAGTTACGACTACGGAGTACGAGTCTAAGAGGCGCCGGCACCCGCCCCGCGCGGCGACTGCCCTTATTACAAGTACCTTATGTACATGTATTATTAACATTCACTAAGGTACGAGGGCCCTTACAGGCCTTGACCAGTCAAAATCCCCGCAAATCGGCTCGCCCCGCATTAAGCCAATCAAGCACCGTATCGGAAATCATGCAGCACATTCGCGCTGTCGCTCTGAGAACCCAACTATTACTTTTTACTTCGTACTCACAAACTCCGAACCAACTCGATCTTTGCTGTTACTTGAACACAGTGACCCTAGAACAACACAACCCCGTGTCCATGGCTACCCCAACTCAAGGGCCGTTGATTGAGCATGACCCCGACGTGAGCAATATCAATGACTATGATCATCACCCATGAACAATTGCTAACACCTGCGTTTAAGCTCTATGATCCAGATGAATCCGACTCAACTCTGGGCGACGATGTGTATGTCGCTCCCGCGATCCTACTCAGGTTATGAGACGACCTGACATATATGGGAACAGATCAAAGTACACCGCGTCCTTAACAAGTAGCATTGAGAAATACCCAATTGAGAATGGCCGCCGGTAAGAACATCGAGGAGCCACAGGTACTTTTTGGGATTCCTGCTAAGTGGTTTCCGATCCAACAGATACCACGCGTGAGTGCTCTGGACTCTACGTCAGCCAAAAGCAATGGAAGATTAATAAAATCGGGCATACAGTTACAAAGATGGAGGTATACGCAACGGGTGTCCCACATAAGAAATAATAGCTTATGTGTAATGTTCGTCCAGGATATGTCATGCCCAACGATGAAGTAAACGATAATTGGTTATATCCTTGCCAGAACAAATCTAAACAGTCTTGCAGCAAGAGCAAGATCGGCTTGACTTGACCCATCAAAAATTTCGCATCCTCCTCGACAACAAGCTTCACCTCGCTCCTATCGGAGAGAAACCGGGGAGGATCCTGGACGTTGGGACAGGAACGGGAATATGGGCAATAGAAATGGGTAATGTCACTGAAGATATGGAATGTTCATCTGACTGACAGGATCCAGGGGATGACTATCCTTCGGCAGAGATTATTGGCACAGATCTGAGCGCTACACAACCTACCTGGCAAGTCTAGACACTGTGTTAACACGAGCCCACGACTGACTAGGCCAGGGTACCCCCCAACGTCAAGTTCGAGATTGACGATTGCGAAGAGCCATGGACTTTCCGTGAGAAATTTGACTACATTCACTGCCGCTACCTAGCGGCCGCCATTAAGGACTGGCCAAGACTGATGCAGCAGACATTTACGCACGTGAGGCCCGGCGGTTGGGTCGAATTTCAAGACTACGATCTGCGCTATTATTCCGAGGACGGCAGTTTCAAGCCGGAACACGCTATTCATAGGTGGGCTAAAACTCTATTGCAAGCAAGTCGGGGTGAGCTTTCCCGAAGACTATCATCTCCATTCATCATGTTGCTGCTAATGGACTTTGATTACCAGATTTCGGACGTGACCCATCCCCAGGACCGAGCTTGGAAGGTTGGATGAAAGACGCTGGATTTCAAAACGTCAAAGCCGAGAGATACAAGCTACCCATCGGTCCTTGGCCCAAAGACAAGCATTTGGTGGGTCCCGATCCGAGCTGGCAACCTCTAAAGCGGAGGAAGATTGTCGTTCAATAGAAGAGGCTGACAAACTCTAGAAAACCGTTGGATCCTGGAACCTGGTACAAGTCGAGGACGGATTGGAAGGTTTCACTATGCGTCTGTACACGCAACTGCTGGGTTGGAAAACCGAGGAGGTGCAAGTCCTCCTTGCAAATGTCCGCAAGGACCTCCGTGATCCCAAGATCCACGCCCAATTCGAGTTGTGAGTCTTTCCCCTTCACATTCCCCACTAAAAACTTGCATTCCCCAATCAGTACCTAACAACACCACCCCACCAGTTTCGTCGCCTACGGCCAGAAGCCTCCAGGCCCTTCCGCCCCGAGCAGCGATTGAGGCCTCACAACGGTATCAACAATGACTAACGACGGTACAAAACTTGCGACATGTTCTGACATTCTGTTGCTAGCGAGCGAGTCTGTTTACTTGAGCGGTTCAGGCGGATACCAGTCGTGACGATGTATACGAGTACGGGCTTTTGGTGTACTCTGGTTTACTTTAGGAAAGGTTGGCTACTTGGGAATTTGATGAGTTTTGACGGAGGTGTTTTTGAGGTTGTGAGTGCATGGTTGTGTTCTCGCTCACGTCCCTCGGTTCTTGACCCACGAAGTCTAAAAACTCCGCGTCCTATTCCAAAACGCATTTCCATCACCGCACCCTCCCCTTGTCAACCCATCTCATCCTTCCCTCCCCCACCTCCCACCTTCTCCCCCTCCCACCTTCTCTCCCCCGCCCCCCTCTCTCTTCCCCCTCCCCACCTCCCCCAAACCCCACCCCCACCCCCACCCCTCTCCCCCCAACCAACCCATCCACACCAAAAAAAATCCCGCTACTACCACTCACTCACTCCCTCCCACTTCCACCACCAACTCCGCAGGTTTTGATTAGGATTTAACGGATTTCCCCTTTTTTAAGGCTGAGCGTGTTTTTGTTTTTTTGAGGATTGGTTGATGTGGATGTGGGGGATGGATGGATGGATGTGGGGGATGGATGTGGGGGATTGATGGATGGATGGAAGAAGCGAGGGCTTTGGGTGGATGTGTGTGTACAGAGGTCATGGAGACGGGTGGGAGAGAAAGGCTTTGGTTGGGGTGGGGGAGGGGGAGGGGAGCGAATGCTGGGTGGGTATTTGAGTTACTGTCATACGATGCGTATAAGGGTCTACCAAAAAAAAAAAAAAAAAGACAAGAGCGGAAATAGCACTCTTTAAACACCCCTTCTCTAAATCCCCAACAAAGCTCTAACCATCTTCTCTCCCTCCCCCTTCTCCCCATCACCCCCATCCACAGGTTTCGCAACCGGACTCCCGAACCTGCAAGCCCGTTAGTAAAGTAGCTTTATGACCATGGAGCAGGATTCAAACTTACGCGAAAAACAATATCTTAATCGCCACCGCCAACCCCGCATGCAACACCACCATCGCAATCACCAACACCCTCGCCACCTTCGCCTCCGTCACGCTAACCACCGGCCACAGGTTCCGAACCAGAAACACCGTCGAGAACGCAAACCCCAGCGCCACAAACACGTAGTTGAGCGCCGTCACCGGACTCCAGCTGATCAGCGCCACAGGGATCCATATCACATTCGCATACCCATACAGCGCCCAGCACTCCACCAAGCTCGCCCCCTCTCCCCCGCCAGCAGCGCTGAACCACTTCAGCGCGCCCCACAGCGCGATCGGAGTCACCCCCGTGTACCCATACACCAGCCCCGCGGCTCCGCTCAGCAAGCTGAAATCGTACTGGAAGTGCTCGTCGCCGTGCAGCGCCAGATACTGACTTATCGTGCCGGTCAGGAACAGGATGAACACGACCGTGGTGGCGATCCAGAACGGGCCGTAGAGGTCCGGGTTGTCGTCTAGGATGTCGAGGAAAGGCTGGCGCGGGTAGAGGGCGGAGGAGCAGCGGCGGAGGACGGAGGTGGTGTCGACGTCGAAAAATTGGGCGTAGAAGGAGAGGGTCCAGAGGAGGCGTTTGGAAGGGGGGTGGGAGGAGTCGGGGTGGGTGGTGGTGTCTGGGGGGATTTTGTTGTTACGCGGGTTGGGGGGGTCGGCGAAGTCTGTGTGGTTGGGTGGTTAGTGGATGGGGTGCGGGTGGGGATGGGGAGGGGCGGAGTACTGGAGGAGTGGAATTCGAGGTCTTCTTGGAGGTCAGTGTGGCCTAGGTCGCCCTGGGAAGGGGGTTAGTGGAGGTGAAGTGGAATGGAGGAGGTTCCGCGACTGACTTCTGCGTCGACGTCTACTACGACGTCATAGCCTCGGTTGGCCATTATGGGTGAGATGATATCAAGCCAATTCCGTTGAGGGTTGGGGAAGCTCTGGGTGTCGTGTCGGAGCTGTGCTGTAATCTTACGAGGACAGCTTTTAGCGCAGTCGGCTAAAGTTGCTTATGCCGATTGTCAGTACTTTGTGTGGACTTCTGTACGATTGAGATCTGCGTTCTACATGGGAATCAAGACTCAATGTTAGATTTTGTTGTTACATCGAATCCTGCTCTGAACAGAAAATCTGGGAACATCTTAATTGTATGTTGTCGAAGGCACGCCCTGAAGCGAAGGTGCGTGGAAGAGCGAGAAGGATGCAGGGGTGCGATTGGGAGTTGAAGGCTCAAGAAGCATACGCAGAGGGGCTTACTGAAGAAAGCAATTACTTAAGAGGAGGATCCGAAGTCTAAGGTAGAAGCAATCGGGTCTCTTCAATTGGCTTGGGAATTTATGGGAATGTCACAGTGCAATAGGGACAGACAGGCTGTGACCATATAGACCTAGAGAGATGTGAAAGATTTACGCAACGTTGCAGAAATCAGGAGCTATTTTCCAAGTAACAGGGTAGGGTGCTGAATGAGCGATATCTTTGCAGAAAGAAAGGAAGCGTGTTTGAGAGTCTAAGAACAGCCTAGGATGTGAAAGTTCCGTGAAGGGTTGGGATTGAATCCATCGTCACTCGGTGGTAATTGCATTGTTAATCAATAGGCCGGGCAACACTGTGCAGAGTGATGAAGAGAGATCTGCGTCTGGGGACGAGACACCGGGGATGACATCTTGCTTTTTCCTAGGACTGACATCGTGTCACAGTACAGGAGACTTCAATAACGCCCTGTTACCCTGAAACTCTCCCACACCCTTCGTAGACCAAGACCCTGGAAACTCTGGATGCCATTTCGCCTTAGCCAAAAAGAAAGAACACCAACTAATACTGCTAAGCCAATCCTACCAGCAGGGCGTCTGTAGTTCCACAATACGGCTTTTGCTCGTTCAAGCTGTTCCTGCCTTTTCAATTGTGCAGCCTGCTTTGCAAAAAACTCTTCGCCATCTTGAAGCGTCTGCTTGCGGATGTGATCCCGTGTGGTCTTCAACACGCTAAAGGGTGAGATCTTCGGCCAAGCTCCGAAGGGCAAGAGCTCCGGTGGATGATCGGTAAACAATGTCATCGTTCGTGATATCAGAGCTTCTAAATCTAAAGGCTTTGGCAACTTGGACAGCACTGAGTGCAGCATCTCCGGTTCGTCGGCTGGGATCTCGAAAAGCTCTTCTCGTCTCGAAAGGATTATGACAGCAAAGAAGTACACTGATACCACCGCCTCCTGGGCTAGTAAGAAGTCAAATAGTCGAGCTATGTCGCCATATTCCTGGATGTCATGGGCATACAACGTAAGCGTTGCCGCCAGGGCAAAGAAAGGCTGGGTCTGTGATAGGTGTTGGCATAGCTTGGCGTCTGTAGCGTTGAGGATTGCGGGTAGTAGTTGGAGATGGGCGAGAGAAGGTGATAAGGACGGAAGCATGAAGTCGCGGATTCGTAGGAGAGAGAGATGAGCTACCGCGGCTGGAGCCAAGCTTTGGCCAAGGACAAGGAGGAAGACCTGAGCGATGTCATGGAAGCCTTGGAAGTAGGAGAGTTGAGGGTGCTCTCGGAGGACTTGAGTTATCACGTCTGACAGCTGCTGTTTTCGGCGCTCGAGTTGCTGAGAGGACTCATCTAGCTGGCGTTAAAACATTACATCCACAGTATGCGTTAAGAAGTCTTGACTCACTCTTCGGATAGTAGATAAAAGATCTATTCACATCAAGCTCAACTTGATCTTCATCTTTATGTCGTGCTAGCTCTCGCCATCTTTGCGGTCGCCCGTCTTGGTCGCTTGTCTCTATCTCGAAACCCAGCAGTAATGGCCCTGGATACAAGTTGAGCGTTATCCGTTCTCAAGGTTCCCCATAGACGTACAGGCTACACGACGTACCTCATCATCTACCAAGCCATCGTTTAAGGTAGCTAGTGTGCCTAAATGATCGCCCTCGCAGGCTTCTTTGCAGGCGACTAGGATGCGTGAGACTTTTGTGCATCCTGCAGGTGATAGACGCTTTCCCCGCCAACCATCATACGGTAGATAACTGGAGGAGGCGGCTTTGATGCGAAGATCATTCTTCACGGAATCCACGACCACGTCCTCCTCCAGCAAGCCCATTTCATGGATCGGTAAGCAGGCTATGACTGGTGTCTCGGCAAATAGCTACGAAAACGTGGATTGCTGCATATACACCCAGGGGATCCGGCCACGGCCTCCCGGAAGTAGGGCTTCTGACCGACCTGATAAAGCCGAAGCAAGGGATAATCAAACTCGTATTGATGTCTTATCTCCAGCTTTTGTCTGCATCTTTTAATTCCAAATTCTCGCGGCCATCGGTCAGTGCCAAACCAAGGTTGTTCTTGAATGGCAGGAAATGATTATGATAGATTGAAGTAGATACGGAGAGTAAATACCTACCGAAGACGGCAGATTCCGTTATATATTGACTAAGCAAGCGACTACAGCCAACCACGAAACCTTGAAAGCTCTTCGTACTCGCACAAAGCTTTACACTAGATAACATATGCCGATGATATGATTTCACACCGCCAAAAGAAACTTCAATCAAGGTCTGGTAATCGTGCATGCACCAGAAGCTTAATCGTTAAGCTTGCACCTTCTGTTCTGCGTCTCAGCCTGACGCATGAAGTCCGGCAATCAAGATCTACCTCGAGCCCAGGATCGCCAACCTCATGTAGCTCGGAAAGCTCATAAGGAGTTGTCTTTCTGATTGGCTTGGTATTTCTCATGATCCCGTTGATACACCCTTCTGGTTCCCTGTTTTAGTGTGTTGCATGAACCCAGATTGAAGCTGCGGACGGGAGTGGTTCATCGTTGGAAGCCTTCCAGCCAAAAGTCATCACTCTGCATTCGCCTTTAGACCTGCCCTCTTTCCTTCGTCCGTCGACGGCAATTGAACTAATCCGATTGGCTCCTCCAACCTGCACCCGCAGCATTCGCTGTTCGATTTCAACTGCTACGCGACTGCTGTTTCGTATGAGAAAAGTCAGAGCCGAATGGTGTTCTATTATCGTTTGTTTGAGTTACAAATTATTTTGTTAGTGCGTATCCACTCTAAATAGGCATATTCCTTCCATGAGAGTTTATATGTGCACCAAGATGCCTTGATACAGGGCTACATTGGAATATTTATATCCGACGGTTTCCGACTCGAGTCTTCGCGGCATGCGCCTTTGCGCAATTTCTTGTTCATAATAGTGCTCATGGCCTCTTTGTTAGCTGTCACTACTTGACTCTTGAGTCCCTGGATTGTCAAGCCAGGGTCACTCTGGAAATGTCAGTGCAGACTAGAGTTCTTGTCAATAATCAGTGGGCCACAAGAACCGTCGATATACATCAGATCATGGCTGGAAATAGAGATCTAGTGGGAAAGCAGAAGCCTAGTACTAACGAGACATTGAGCGCTCCGAAACCACCAGCGTTAGGACTTCTGACACAGACGTTGGTAAAGAGTCCTGTTGTGAAGTATATAATCCCAGCTCGGATACGACATCAGAAGTACAACGATGTGCTGCTTATCTACAATAATTATGTTGAAATCAAGGAGGTCGTTACTCAGGGTTACCTACCGGATCTATCGGTTGAGCTACGTGATATTGCCGTCAAGATGGACTTCGATTCACCAATCCGAGCCGCTAGGGTCTTCGGCTCTCCCAGGAAAATCACTGCTTCGGTACAAGAACCTACAGGCATCGACACCATCATCAAGAAGGAGCAACTACCATTGAGAGACGACAGTGACGAATACCATGTAGGCGTCCCACCTCAGATCCTCATCCTGAGTCTGGAATCAAAGAAGCTAGTGTTCCTCCTGGCTTTCCACGATGCTTCAGGTGCTGTGCATTTCCTTTCCAGTGAAAGGGTGCTGCCGTCGCAGGCCGAGCACAATAGGCAGCTCGGCGAATATATTGCCGTGGATCCAAGGTAAGTCAACCATGTGAATTCGTCAAACGAAGACACTCATATTTTCAGGTCTCGAGCCATGGCAGTTGCTGCTTGGGAGGGATCACTCACTCTTTACGCTCTGAAATCCATGGACCAACTGAAAGAAGGGATTGAATCCGGAGGAAAGCTACTGGGTGATCGATTCCTGCCCATCAAGACTGTATGTACGTCTAGTAAGGCAAAGATGGGCAGGGTAAAACGCTGACGGATTCTCTAAGGAGAGGCACCTCCAGGTCGAAGGGACGATCCTGAAGATGGAATTTCTCCATCCTCAAAAGGGCGACGATGACCATATAGTACTACTGCTCATTGTGTCTAAAGATGGAACGACGGCTTTGATATGGTACGATTGGGATGCCTCGAAGACCGATCTACCCGACATTCCCATGAAGCCTCTCCGTCGGCGTATTGCCCAAGCGGAACAAATACCACTCCTACTCATCCCTCTCACAATGTCGAGTGCATTCATGCTGATATGTGAGACACGAATCACAGTCTACAAAGGTATTCTTACTGGTAGTGTGGAAGCTTATCAGCAAGATACTCTTGAGCACATGGAATCTCCCGAAGAGCCCGGCAGCTCCAAGAGATTACCGCTCTGGACCCAATGGGCAAGACCGATGAGAGGAAAGGAACACATGTCGAATAACCAGGACGATGTCTACCTTTGCCGTGAGGATGGCGTAGTGCGCTATTTACGTATCGATGACAGTCTCCCGCAGATGATTGATAGTTCGCACGGGGCAGGTATTCTCAAGGTCAACATTGATACAGCGTTTGCAAGCATCGATCTTGGCGTTCATCACACCGACCTTTTGGCGGTAGGAGGAAACCTCTGCAACGGAGGGCTTTGGACCTTTCCACCTCGTAAACCCCCTTTCCAAAAGGTCGCGATTTCTAACTGGACACCTTTGATCGATTACACAACAGCGCATATTTCCCACAGCATGCCAAACGCGCTTGGGCGCCCGGATCGCACAGATACTTCTCCAATCAATCACTCACGAATATTTGCATGCACCGGCAAAGGAGCCAGACACGGAGCCATTACTGAAGTGAGATATGGCGTAGAGGCAGCGAAACTGGGTCCTACTATAGAAATTGGGGGTATCAACGAAGGTGGCGTACTACAAATCTGGGCATTAGACGACCCTTCCGGCGCCGGGACCTATCTCATGCTTGCTCATCCCACCGTCACCTCGCTCCTATTCATGGCCCCGGACGCTACGGAGCTTGAGGAGGTAGAGGACAACTTTGGTATCGATTTGCATGCCCGGACTATAGCTGCAGGCATTACTGCACATGGCCTTCTGGTTCAGGTCACGGAAAAATCAATCAGTGCCACTTCACCTGGAACGCATCCGCCCCGGTTCGAATCACATTGTCATGGCGAACGCATCGTAGCCGCTTCTATCCAAAGGGTCCAAGGTAACGAGTCGGTGCTATTGACAGCTGTGCAGGATGACCAGGGTTATCATCTGCATCACGGATACTTTGCTCCTGATGAATCCCGAACAGTCTTCAAAAAGCTGGGAGAGTCGTTTCTTCTTCCTTCCGAGCCGTCTTGTATATCAATACAGTGGATTTGGGGCCAGTTATTCGCCTTTATCGCCACAACCGTAGGGACGATTCAGGTCTTTTGCGCAGACCTTGGCTCCAGCTTTTCGCCGGTATATGAATATACCTTTGAGGGTCAGTTTGCAGTCTGTGATAGCATCGCCATTATCACATTGTGCACAGACTCCATGAACCTTCCAGACCACATTCTTGTCTGTGGTCTTCGCAATGGCGCTGTGCAAAGCCTCTACTTTCGGAAGTTGAAGCCCTCGGGTAAGTGAATACTGACAGAAATTTGGGAACTATCTCGCTAACAGCATCTTGCAGATGACGGGTCCTTAACATTATGTGAGACACTGAATATTGGTAGTACATCCGTTTCTGTGGCGACAGATAAAACAAAGGCCAGCAGAGCCATTGTCGTCTGTGAGCACCAGATGTACACACTTGAGTATCCTTCCAAATTCTCTGAAAAGGCCCCTGCTACGTTGAACAAAATCTATTTTACTGGTCACGACTTACCGGGTCTCCAGCAGAACAGTATGACTCCGTTCACTCAGACTGACCCTGTCGATTTTGATGGGTCAACGGCAGGAGCAATCTATTTCCTTGCAGAGAGCCAGCTTTATATGGCCCATCTCGAACGAGAACCTCACCCAATTCCCCGCTATTTACCCGTCGAAGGTAGTCCAGCAAAGATTATATACTCGAGTTATTTCAGGAAGCTCATTGCATTATACATCAAAATTGTTATCACACAGCCTAGGCAGACTAACGGACACCATCTAAGAGCGGCACAACGTTCGCTACGGCCCGTTATCAGTTTCTTAGATCCTAACAACGACCCAATCGAACATGATCCTGATGATATTGATGATAGAGGGGCCCGAACTCTCAGGGAGTGCGAACCTGGGGAAAAGGTCCTTGGCATGGTGGAATGGTTCCCTTTGGAAGAAGACGATAAAGCGTATCCCCTGCTTGTGCTTAACACGTTGGTCAAACAGCATAGCCATGCTGCTTCTGGACGGCTCCTACTATTTGCCATCAGACAAGGATTCAACGGCGAGGTCACATTGGAAAGCAAAAAAGGCCTTGACTTTGAGTCTCCAGTCTATACGGTAGCACCTTACGGTAGGAGCTCACTAATCTATTGTTGCGGTAATGATTTAGTACTCCGCAAGCTAGCCATGAACGCTTCAAAAAGATGGAACGAGCCTGTCAAGTATGCGATGAAATCACCAGCAGCACATATATCGGTCCACGCGCACGAAGTGTATGTTACAACAACCAAAGATTCTTTGTTGATATTCAAGATTGAAGATGGCAACATTGTCTTCCAATTCGGCGATCAAGTCGCCCGAAACGGACTTCATCACCTGGAAGTGCCTGACCATTCCCTGACCCTTGTATCGGGAATGGACTGCACAGTTGCGGGTCTATGGAAACCTCCCAGGCCAAGAATTGACAACTCAACGTGTACTGTATTCCAAGCAGTACTACCAGGGTCTATAATGCGGTTCCGCCGTATCACACGAGCGGGCTGGTATCGTGAATCTTTGCCTCTTTCTACATCGAGAGATTTCGAAGTGACGTCCTCTTTACCCAAATCTGGCTTTAGTGCGTCTGAATCGCACAAAGACCAGAGCAGCAAAGATCACACCGCCGAAAAAAGCAAAGCTATAATAGGCGCCAGTGCTGACGGCACCCTATATCAACTCGATGTTGTTGATGAGCCATCGTGGAGGTTGTTACGCTACATCCAGAATATGGCGATGCAAGACCCAACTGTATGTCCTTTCCACGACAAGTTCCACCATCGAAATATTGAGCCATCAACATCGAAGAAGCAATACATGCAAATCAACGGCGACATTTTGCATCGATTGCTCCATCAGGGCGGTGAGGCACTATTGGGAGACATGCTCGATTGTGGTGGGGAAGATCGACTGCAAGATATGATGGACCTCGATTCTGGAGGCGAAGAAGGCGACGAGAACAGAGTATCGGGCTCTCAAAATGCATCAGCGAGAAGGGAAAGGTTCAAGGAGCTTATTGCGGACGTCGCGGAATTGGCTGATGGGAAAAGAGACATAGCAGCGGTAGTGCAATGGATGAGGTTCATGCTGCTGAGAGCTTTGTGACTTGTCACAGAATATTATAGCACATCTTTTAAGATCCTCTATGTATAACGGCTTCTTTCATGTTCATTTGACGTTTGGGGCGTGGTGAGCATTTGACGATTGGATCACAGCAGAACATTCAGCACGGTCGAGAAGGAGTGCTTCAAACAGGGTTCGGCTTGGGGGTTTATGTAGAACATATTGCAAGAAGACGGCTCTCCTTTCCTGACCTTCCCACGCAAAATAACATGTTCAGAGGACCTGACGAGTAGAACAGACTGCAGCGGATACATCCAATATATCAAAGATCACACATGTCCTTGAAATGAAAAATTCAAGTCCATGCGCGGCAACATCAGATAACCACCAAGAACCTTCTTTCCCCATGCAAGGTAAATATTCGTGTACTTGTCGACGAGCCATCCTTTGCAAGGACAAGAATCTTCAGACTTTGTTCCACCCCTGGTTCTGCACTTACGATATAACTCAACAAGAGCCTACAACAATAAAGAACAACGTTAACTCACGGACCAGAACGTCTGCGCTCTCGTCGCAATACCTAATCATACTAAACAACAACATATCATAGGATAGCATGCATTCACCCTTTAAATAGCGCTTGGAATGCGTGGAAGTGGTTGAAAGAGATCATTCGCTCCTGACTCACGGTCGCCAAATTCTAAAATTCGATAAAGTACGCTAGTGTAAGGCAATCGATAACGCACTCGCCACGCTTAAATCCGGAAATATTAGAACGCTCGTTGAATCCGCAGTGTGATGTGGACCAAGCAGCTTTGACCGATGTCCAGCTGTTTTGCCTTGGTCGAGCTAGACTCAAAGGAGGCGTTCAAGATGGCACCCAAGAAGAAAGGCAACAAGAAGGGAGATGATGACTGGGAGGCAGATCTAGGAGAAACCGTAGATCCAATTGCGGCCGCAACGCAGGAAGCGAAGGATGCAGACGCCGCTCAGGACGAGGAAGGGGAGGCTGCCGGTGGAGGAGGAGGTGGACTACTAGCTGCACTGAAGAAGAACAAGAGCAAGAAGCAGAAGAAAGGCAAGGCCGTGGAAGAGGACTACGTGGAGGGTGAAGATACACCTGGGACAAACGGAGTTAACGGCCATACGGAGCCTAATGGTATTGAGGACCTCGCAGCGAAGGCGCCGGAAGAGGCTACTACGGATGATCTTTTTGCAGCACCAGCTACGAAGGGGAAGGGCGGCAAGGGGAAACAAGGCAAATCAGAGGTAGCGCCAAAAGAAGATGGCGATGATTTGGAGGAAGACGGAGGAACGTTGAAGAGTAAAAAAGAAAAGGAGAAAGAGAAGAAAGAGAGAGAGAAGCAGCGGAAGAAGGAGCAGGTATGCTGAATACATTATGCACACTTAAATCTCCTCCGTTGGACTAACCTAGTTGTCAATTTATCTAGGCAGCTAAGAAGGCCTCGGAGAAGAAGACAGCAGCTCCTGTACCAACGCCAGCCGCCAGAGCAGAACCAATCAAGCCTGTCGATGAAGCCAAGCCGGAATCCACGCCAACTGTTGGTGTGGACAAGGCGGGCAAGAAGAAATTACCAGGTGCTCTAGCAGCTCTCAAGAAGCAACAAGAAGCTTTAAGGCAGCAGCAGGAAGTAGAGGCACGGTTAGCGGCCGAGGAGAAAGCACGCATAGAAGAGGAGGAGCGATTGGCCGCAGAAGAAGAAAAGAGCAAGGAGGAAGCTAGGGTAAGGAGGAAGGAGAAGGAGAAGGAAAAAAAGGAACAACTGAAGAAAGAGGGCAAGCTACTTACCAAAGCCCAGAAAGAAGCGAACCAAAGAAACGAACTGAAGAGACAGCAAATGCTGGCTGCTGGTGGTAAAGTTGCTGGCCTGGAGGAACCTGCTGAAAAGAAGAAACCAATATACGACAACAAGAAGAAGAAGGGACTGAAAAAACCAGGTGAGGATGCTAGGTTGGAAGAGGAAAAATCAGCAGCGGAGGCCGATTCTCGACGTCAGGCTGAGCAAGAGGAAAGACTAAGGCTAGAAGAAGAAGAGAAAGCAAAGGCCGAAGCTGCAGCGGCGGCCGCGCTCGAGAAAGAACCTGACAGTGACCCAAATGTCAAGGAGAGTTGGGATGCAGAATCCGACGAGGAAGGCACAGAGCCAACACCAAAAACTAGTATATTACAAGAACTTATTGCCGCGCAAGTTGAACCGACAGAACGAGCTGTGGCCAAACCACAGAATAAACAGCCTGTCAATGGCGTGGAGTCGGATTCAAGCTCGGACTCGGATTCTTCTGAGACCGAGACCAAGACCGCCACCCAGCGAGCGATTGCACAGAAGAAAGTAGAAGCTGCCGAGAGAAGAAAGAAGCAACATGAGGACGCCTTGGCTGCTCGATCAAAAGACAATCTTCGCTCCCCAATTTGCTGTATTTTAGGTCACGTGGATACCGGTAAGACTAAGATCCTCGATAAAATACGGCAGACGAACGTTCAAGAAGGAGAGGCTGGGGGCATTACGCAACAGATTGGTGCTACATATTTCCCTCTAGAAGCTCTGCAGGCCAAAACCCAAGTGGTCAACAAGGATGGGTCCTTTGAATTCAAGGTACCTGGTCTTCTAGTCATCGACACTCCTGGTCACGAATCTTTTACGAACCTTCGTTCTCGTGGATCATCTCTGTGTAACATCGCCGTTCTCGTGGTTGATATTATGCACGGGCTAGAACCCCAAACACTAGAGTCTATGAGGTTACTCCGTGATCGCAAAACACCTTTCATCGTTGCTCTTAACAAGATAGATCGTCTCTACGGCTGGAAGAAGATAGACAATAACGGATTCCAAGAAAGCATGGCGATGCAAAATAAAGGAGTTCAAAACGAGTTTCGTGATCGTCTGGAAAGGACCAAGGTTGCATTCGCCGAGCAGGGATTCAATGCTGAACTGTATTCCGAGAACAAGTCGATGGCGAAGAATGTGTCACTGGTCCCTACGTCAGCGCATACTGGCGAAGGGATACCAGATCTATTAAAGTTACTACTTACTTTGACCCAAGAACGGATGACAAACAAGCTTATGTATCTGTCAGAGGTAGAATGCACTGTACTTGAGGTCAAGGTCATTGAAGGCCTCGGCACCACGATTGATGTGGTGTTATCGAACGGTATCTTACGGGAAGGCGATCGAATAGTGCTCTGCGGGCTTAATGGAGCCATCTCCACCAACATACGGGCCTTACTCACCCCGGCACCATTGAAAGAACTTCGAATCAAATCACAGTATGTCCATAACCAGGAAGTCAAAGCTTCTCTTGGTGTCAAGATCGCCGCCAATGACCTAGAACATGCCATCGCAGGCTCACGACTGCTGGTCGTTGGTCCTGAAGATGATGAGGAAGATCTCGAAGAAGAAGTGATGTCTGATATTGAGAACCTCCTTGGTAAAGTGTCGAAGACTGGCCGTGGTGTCAGTGTTCAAGCGTCTACTCTCGGCTCTCTTGAAGCCCTTCTTGAATTCCTCAAAGTCTCTAAAATCCCCGTGGCGAATATCTCTATCGGACCCGTCTACAAGCGAGACGTCATGTCCGCAGGTGTCATGCTTGAAAAGGCCAAGGAGTATGCCGTCATGCTCTGCTTCGATGTCAAGGTGGACAAGGAAGCGCAGGCGTACGCGGATGAAGTTGGCGTCAAGATCTTCACCGCAGATATCATCTACCATCTCTTTGATGACTTCAGCAAGCACATGGCTCAATTGGCAGAGCAAAAGAAAGAAGACAGCAAGCTGCTTGCAGTCTTTCCTTGTGTGCTCACACCGGTGGCTGTCTTCAACAAGAAGGACCCTATTGTCGTGGGCGTCGACGTCACGGAAGGCAACCTCAGACTCCTCACCCCTATCGCCGCCGTCCGAACAAACCCCATCACCAACGTCAAAGAAATTGTCAGTTTAGGCAGGGTGTAAGTCACCCCTTAGTCCAGAATCCGCACTTTCATTTTCTCTCGCCAAAAAGGCCAAGCTAACAGAACCCCACCCCACAGCCAATCCATCGAGCGCGACCACAAACAAATCCCCATCTGCAAAAGAGGCCAGCCCTCCGTCGCCGTCAAGATCGAAGGCCCCAACCAGCCCACGTACGGCCGCCACCTAGAAGAAAAAGACATGCTGTACTCGCTCATATCCCGGCAGAGCATCGACACCCTCAAGGAGTATTACCGGGCGGACGTCACTAACGAGGAGTGGACGCTTGTGAAGAAGTTGAAGGGCCTGTTTGATGTTCCTTGAGCGGAGGCTAGAGATGTGAGGGATGTATCAATGAGGCGTATTTTGTAGATGAATAGGGTTGGACGTGGCATTTAGCTGTATCTTTGGGGGATCCTTTTCTCTCCGCTTTAGGGTCAGGATGGCATCAAAACGATACGCTTGCTGAGTGCAGGTGTCGTGGTTACATGAGTGAATGGGTTCTGATAGTCGGCCAGACAGCCGTCGAGCGTCTTGTGCGGTTCACGTTGTTGTTTTTTACCCAACTTGGGCCGCGTATGTGCATTATCCTCTCGACCACTTCGTTACCCACCTCCTTCCTTATCCAACTAGTAACACCATGAACACCCGAGCAGCAAGTTTTACAGACTTCTCTGATCCGTAACATCGCACCCACTCAAGATCTCATCCTTTTGCTTCGTGCCCTACCGCAATATAAAATGAGTTTGCAATTTCATTGGTTGAACGTATGAGCCAAAGACCAAGCAAGCCGCGTCGTCACCCTCGGAAAGTAAATTGCATAGATGATTAGATGTATCATATTTTGGGAGTATACACCATCTCCACACGGAACCCCAAGTCTCGCATTTCTGAAAGTGGTCCTATGTACATATCATTCAACCTTATCCGGCTTATATAACGCCGGGCACCACTCTCCCTATTGCTCATCACCCAATCCCCACAGTTCCCTCAATACCTCCTCAGCACACTCGTCTGCAAGTCATCCTCTACCTTGGGCATATTCCTGACGACTTGCAGGGTCCTTGGCGCCACCGTCCTCAGCTGCTCCAACAAATTGCTGGTCGAAGATTGGGCATCCATGTAGGCCCCTGCCAAGTATACCAACGTACGGTAACTGGGCATACGCCTGTTTGGCTCCAAGCGCGAGGGTGTCATAGTTCGGAACCGGCTTTTGATGGTCCACGTGCCGCCAAAGGATTCCCATCCGGGCCAGCCGTATATGAGTTCCCGCTCACACACTTCGTAAGCGAGGAGCCCGTGGTCATTGCGGACGAGTGCCTGGATATAGATGTTCCAGGAGTTGCTAGTGAGGGCATAACCAGAGTTGTGAAGGTCATCGACAGTGGCGGTGATGTCATTAATGCGGTGCTGAGCTTCAAGGGATTTAAAATAGTGCAGCAAGGGAGTGTTCAGAATGAAGCGGCGGGATGGGAGCACCCATCCCGGTTCGGAAAGATCAGAGGCTGTGGAGCGGCGAGCGAGTTTTTCGGCTTTGTCAAGGGCGAGGTACCAGCACCGTTCGACTTCTTCGTGATCGTTGGCACTGTGGTGGGCGACCATCAAGGCGCTGAGCATTTTCATAGGGGGACTGAGCTCGACGTTTTGGCGGAAGCTCTGGGCGGTGGCGGTGTAGCGGTCATAGAGCTCGGAGACTTTAGCAAATGCATTTTCGCGGCCGTAAAGAAAGATCAGATAGGAGAAATAAGAGGATGAGAAGGCCTCGTCGAGTCGGTCTACACCGAAGAATTTGACGGGTCCACTCCCTGCAAGCTCCATTGGATCCATGTCTGCAAGCGTCTGGTCAAGGACCTCCTGGGCACGACTCAACTCAAGCTGCTTGCCTTCCGTACCTTCCGATTTGGCCTTCTGCATGTCGACACCGGCAGCTGCTCTCAAAACCGCATTCTGAGTGCTTGGAACGGGCTTTATATTACGCTTCAACATATGGTTGTAAAGGTCAAAGACGACGCTATAATTTCGGACCGCGAGGAAGCCGCCCATTACTATTGCATAGTGGATGGGACTTGTACGGATCTTGGATCGAGGCATGACGACCTTCAATATCTTTCTTGCTGCATCGGGTTGTTTAACAATTACCAGACTCTGCATCAGCGCTGCATAGGTCATGTTGTCGAAAGGCACATCAGCTTCTTGCATGCGCCTATGTATCTCTGAAACTTTCCCCACATCTTGACGCATTGCGTAGGCAGTGATTAGAATGTTCCACATGCGAGTCCGCGGTCCTTCCAAGTCCATGTGCAGAGCGTCCTCGGCAATTTTCCGTGCTTCGGCTAACTGATCATTGTTGGTTTGGGCCAAAACTAGGTGATCTATCATTGCAACTGGTACTTTGACATTGTCCGACTTAGACTGCTGATAAAGGCCTGCTACGGCTTCAAAGTCGCCCCGCTTCGCATACAAAGCCATCATAGCGGTATAAGTCCGACTATTCGGTTTCAAGTTGGTTTCAGCTAGCTTGTTGAACCAGGTCAAGGCGCCGTCGTAGTCACCGACACGAGCAAATGAGGCAATGACTAAGTTCCAAGATTCAAGGTCAGGCGCAAAACCATACTCGTCCTGCAAGCTTTGGAAGACTTGGACGGCCTTTTCAACTTGACCACGCTGAAAGTAGACGTATATTAGCGAGTGATACAGTTTGGGGTTTTGAGGAATCCCAAAACGAGTCCGAAATTCCTGGAACAAATCAAAGACGGCTTCGCTATTGCCCTGTCGAGCTAATTGATGTATGATTAACTTTAAAGCCCAGGCGGTGGGACCGCCATGATAATTCCGATAGTCTTCGAGCATCATAAATATTCCTGTCGGACTGCGGATTACACAAAGCCGGAATAGGATTGCTCTCATGATACCTAGGCTAGGTATTACTGCCTCAGTATTTCGCATTTCTCGGTAAAGCTGGATCGCAGCACGCCCATGTTCAAGACTATCAATTGATAGAAGCTGGAAGATTGCTGTTCCATACATTTCAAGCCGCGGCATCTTCAACGCTTTGGCCTTCTCTAAAAGCTCTTTGTGCCGTTTGAGGTCGAAGACTGTTCCACGGATGTTGTATGAGCGCAGAATGAGCTGCAAAGCAAAGCCACGAGACGCAACAGCGGCGTTCTGGCTTGCGGTCTCTGCAGCGTGGATTCCAAACTCAGCTGCCGACACTGCCTTATCCATCAGCTCGTGGAGGGGTATGGCATCGACTCCCGTCCATATATCAGGGCGCTCGAAATACATCTGCTTGTGTGACCAATATCTGTGCCAAGTCTCGATTGCTGGTTGCCATAGCGCTCGCTGGACGGTGTAACGCAATATTGCCGAAGTCCCGATAGAGCCTTGTATTCGCGATAGAGCTTCACAATGAAGTCCGAGAGCCATCTCTAAGTCGTTTTGGCTAAGGGCAGCGGTCACAGCATGGCTGTAGTGGATTGCCCGTCGCTCGTGAACTGGTATTTTGGCGAATAGCAGTAATGATCTCTCGATATCGATCTTGTTTCCCGACGTGCTTAACCATCGAAGCAGTCTTATTAGCTCTGCCGGAGCCAGCCTCAGCGACAGGTCTTGTAGGTTTTGATAGGCCCGCCATAATATTTCACGATTTCCAGCAGAAGCGTCTTCTCCTAATAGTTTAATGAATGCTTTTCTAACCTCGTCTTCCCCAGCCACCGTCGCCACTACCGGCTCCGCGTTCCCCTCTAATGGTTTTGATCTAATAATACTGGTAGAATCTGATGCGTTGGAAGTATAAGCTCTAGAACGGAGGTGAGCGCTTCGCTTTCGACGGTGACTTAACAGAGACGTTATATCTCTGCTGATAAGTTGATGAAGAAATGCTACCGTCTGCGCCGGATATAAGAAGTCCATGAACCGCCCCTCCTGTATTCTATCTGTTATGCCTTGGGGTGAATAAGCATGAGTCCCAGTTTGCGGGACTTGCAACAGCGCAATCCACCATGAGGGTAGGTTAATGTTACCGGCGCCATGAGACCAGAACGTTGAATGAAGGGACCGTCGGCTTCGAAATGGTATCTTGGGCACGCGAAGGAAACATCGTCCTCCGTTCTCGAGGCATTCTGCCGCCCTCTCTATCATGCCCTGTCAAGCCTTCTTCCACTTGTGCAAGGTCAGGCAGCAATCTGAAGATCATAGGTGTGCCTATTGGAAAAACACTGGAAAAGAGGCAACCTCTCCGACAGCCTCGAATTCGCAGACTCTCGTGATGACAGATTGCCTTTACGTATCAACAACTGTATAGACCTATGCGTTATTAGGCTGTGTATATGTTAAGGTAGCTATGTTCCACTCACGTTGGGGAGGCGACTCGTCAAACGTAGGTATTATAAGAGTGAGATTCGACTGCATCATCAAGCCATGGGTCAGGTAATTTATAACGAGCTAACTTTAGTCTTAATGTACGCTTGCCGGGGTACTCGTATGTTACCACCCACCTTCAACTGTTTAGCGAATCTCTCAACCAACCAGTGTATAAATGGATATCACGGCTTTTATTATCGACCAGAGGGAAAATGCTTTGTTGGTTGGTGACTATGGCTCGTATCGACAGCAACTTTCCCGGCGGTTACATACAGTACGAAAGAGGCTCTTTTCCGCATCTAAGAAAGGCAGCAGGTACACCGCGAGGGCCGCCGTCACTGTAGAGGATATAGCGAGCAATCATGAGTTAGGAATACCAGCCCAATACCTGGCGGATGCTCACTGCTTTCTGTAGATTCGTGCATTTGCTTTTGCTTATGTCCGAGCGAGCCTGGGCCCAAGCAATGCATATGAAATCAGCGCATGCTGCCGATTCAGGAAGCAAAGGGATCACTGGCTCAACCAAGCGACACATTGGCTCTCGGATCCACAAAGCCAGTACCTATGCCGGACATCTTGTAAAGCTTCTAAATGTCAAGGAAGCAGCTGGGGCTCGAACGGAAGATATCCTTGAAGCACGTGCCTACTATGTATCACTATTAGGAGCTGCCGAATTTGAAAAGCAGAGTTGGCAAAACTGTCTACAACAGTATTCGCAGGCTCGGTTTATCTATTTGGCTCTCGCACAATCGAAAGATACTAAGAGGGGTGACCTACTACGAGACCTTCTAACAAGCACCATTGACCCAAGTATACGGTACGCCGCGTACCAGTCAAAGATTTCTCGTACCACCTCCATCGATTCCATTGTTCTGCGTTATGTACCACGTACCAATAATGAGTTCGTCAAGGAGATCTTAAAATTGAACCCAAGTGCATTGGATGATCCGACAGTAGGGTCAAGCAAAGGCCCCAGCGGCAGTGTGGAGAATGTGCCGAAGACAATTACTTGGAGGTCACGAGCCGTAAATCTCGAAGACGCAGCAACAGCACAAGCACTCACTGCAGTAGCAGCTGCCGAGCAGGTACTCTCGTCCTTCCTACCATCCAATGGGGACTTGGACCCAAGAGCGAAGGCCGCGGCGTATGACGAAGTTCTTATACCAAGTCAGGACGCCGTGGACGCCACGAAAACCGCCATTGACGAGTTATCTGCTGAGGGTGTGCCTCAAGGAGACAAACGTATGCAAGCGTTGCAAATTACCAGGACAGCCGTAAATTACGCCTTGATAGGTTGGAGAATAGGCAGGAATAGGATATTGTGCGGTAAACAAGACGGTGCCATCCTCGCGGAGTTGACTCCGAAGAAGCCCAAGAAGCCCAGAAAAGACGGAAAGGAGTGGGCCATCAACGAAGAGAGCACCGGGAGGAAGCTTGCCAGGCTGAGAGAACGAGTTGTACTATACGACGCTACCCTCCAAAGTATAGACTCTGCAAAAGAATTGCCGGGTGTGGCAGCAGATCGAGCATTCGTCACAGAGCTGGAAGCGAAACGGGCATACTTTGCAGCCCTAAGGTAAAAACATCTGTTCAACCTTAGAAGCTTCAGCTTACCATCATAGGTGTCTCGCCATTGCCCGCTCCCATTCCCTTCTTGGCTCCACAAATAATGCCCTTGCCCTCTTCTCCCGCGCCCTAGACCACTCCTCCGCCGCCACTCCTCCCTCCCTAATTGAGACATCTACAAAACCCCCAGCGCTCGATGTCTCCTCCACCCAAGTCTCCTCCCTCCAACACCTCCTCCGCGGCCTCGTAATACATCACCAGGCCTTCGTCGAACTCCAAGACCTTAACGCAGCCAACCAATCCAAATCTGGCATCAAGCCCCCTCCACTCATAGAAAACCTCGATGAGTATCCAGTGAACGGAGCAGATCTCAAGAACCTCGTAACGTATCCGCCGAAGGTGGAGCCGATACCCGTCAAGCCATTGTTCCTGGACGTGGCGTGGAATTATATTGAATATCCAGGCCGGGAGAGGAAGGTAGCCGGGAACGGTGTCAATGGTCCCGGTGATGGCGCAGCAAGGCCTGCAGAAGAGAAGAAAGAGGCAAAGAAGGGATGGTTTGGGTTTGGCCGATAAGATAGGTGGATGCGATCCACATCGTTGTCTCCATAGAACAAAAACGGACAAAGAAGTAGTTTATACCAACTCTGTTACCCACTATCCAAGATTTCCTCACTCCTCTCTACAACCACACCAAAAGTAACGCCGCCACGCCCCTTTAAATTGGCATACATATCCCCCATATCCACCTCCTAGTATATTCCCTCCCCCCTCCCCCTTCACCCACCCACCAAAAAACCCCCACCACTCACTGCTCAACCACCCCCCCCCTCCCCACCCACTCAACCCACGACCCCTTATACTCCCCCACCCTCACCCCCTCCCCCTCCCACCCCCTCGCCAACCTCGCCGCAGCCCGGCTCCGCACCCCTGCTTTGCAATAAAACACCACCTCCGTGACGTCCTGCACCCCCCCCTCTTTATCCGCCACTGCTGCCGCTGCCTCAGAAGAAGAACCCGGGGCTGCGGAAGAGCCACTACCAGGCCGGCGAAACCCGAAGCGCTCCAAGAAGTCCGCCTCGGCCAGCCAGAAGGCGTCGGGGTGCGAGGTCAGGGGCAGGTTGACGGCGCCGGGGATGCGGCCGGTGGCGCGGAGTTCGGAGGGTTCGCGGACGTCGATGAGGAGGGTTGAGGGGGGTTTGGTTGTGCTGAGGGTTTGGATCTGGGTGGTGCGGGGGGGTTAGTGAGGGTTGGTGGGGTGGGGTGGGGATGGGGATGGGGGTTACCTCTTCGAAGGTGTAGGATTTTGGTTCTTTGGGGGGGGTGGTGCTGTAGGGATGGTGGGTGTGGGGGGGGAGGGGTTGGTGGTGGTGGGCGTGGGCGTGGAGAAGGCGGGGGGAGGGGCGGATGGCGGGGAGGAAGGAGGAGAGGGGAGAGGGGCGGGCGAGGTGGGTGAGGAGGGGGAGGAGGCGTTTATTGGACATGGTGGGTGGGGTGGTTGGGGGAGAGCTTTTGGGTTGGGATCTTTTTGGACGGGGTGGGGGTTGGGAGGGGGTTTATGGGTTCATGGAAATAGGATGGTGAAGTACGTTTAAGTTTACTCAGGAGATGGTTTGTTCTACTTGGTGGATAGCATAGGTTTGTGTAGATTGATTAAAGAATAGACGGTCTGGTCCTCTATAAACCTACGGCCTGCGCCGCACGGAGATGGTTCATGGACCTACTGGTCCAAGGATACAGAAGAGAGAAATCTAAGTACAGGCGAAAAGGGTTATGTGAACATAGTAGAGCTTCGATTAAAGTGGGTGAGTCTATTCTGATCTATCGGAAAACACTAACGGGCAGTCATCCTAGAAAACATCAGTTATATGCTCGGAATACAGACATTAAAGAAATCCCTCACCTGCGGAAATAGAGTTGCAAACACCTTGATATCTTCACTCTTCGGCGTTGCATGATGCACCCAATCTAGCCACATACTCGCTTTTCCCACCATCGCCATTAGATTCAGTTGCGCATACGTCTGGCCCAAACAATAATGCGGCCCAGTCCCAAATACCAACCAATTGCTCACCTTCTTCTCCGCATCCCCCGTAATCCACCTGTCTGGATCAAAACTCTCGGGCTCCGGGTAAACTTCCGGATCATGCAAGGCAGGCCACACTGAAGGCACAACCATGGAGCCTTTGGGAACAGTATAGGAATCGGTAACGGGAAAGTCCTTTTTGACAACGTACGGAACCATGATGACTGGAGGGCGGTAGCGGAGGGTTTCTTTGATGACAGCGCGGGTGTAGGGCATATTTTCGAGAATGTCCATACTAAAGCGGATATTACGGTCGCCTTTGCGGACAGCGAGGTTCTCAGCGCGGACTTTGTCGAGGACTTCGGGACGGTCGGCCATAAGTTGGAAGAGCCAGGTTGAGGCGCTGCTTGTGGCATCTTGGGAGGCGAAGAGGAATGTGAATATAGTCTGAGAGATCTCGAAGTCAGAGAACTCTCGAAGGAGCACTGCTGGCTTTTCGGATTGGTCCACTGTTTCTCCCTTGGCAATCCTTTGCCTGTATTTCTCGGAGTCTTGCATCGATTTTACCCAGCCGTCCATGATGCAGGTGACATCACCGCCAGCAGCCATTCTCGCCTTGCTCTTTGCTGCACAATTGGCAAATTCATCCAAGACCATATCCGCGGCCTTCTTGCCGTGCCAAGACTTGGTGAACGGTAGGATAATTGGGAAATTGACCAGCTCTAATGCAGCAGTGATGTTATAGTAATCGTCGGCAATCTTCTTAACAGCCGCTTCGGTCATGTAGTGTCCCACGAAGGTTCGACATGATACCGCGCACATGAGCTCTCGAAATACGGGCATGAAAGGTTTCGGCTTTCCTTGGTTCTCAACCTGCGATATCGCAACAAACTCCTGAAAGTACTTTTCATACACCTCTTCCTGACCCGGCAGGTAGGTCTCCAACGCTTGACGAGTGAATAGGCCATTCAAACCTTTGCGGTAATCAACATGCGCTTTACCATCGAGGAAGACCCAGTTTGTTGGCCGGAGGAGCTTGTGAGCTGCATCTACAACACAGGGTTTAACGTAGTTTGGAGAATTGAAGACTTTTCGTGCCATATCGCGCGAGGAAGCAATAACAACAAATCTGATGGTCCCTGTCAGCATATACTAATTGAGCCTGGGTTTGTGATATGTCCATACTTGTGAAACACCGACACACAGCTCAAGTCACCGCTCGCCCATTTCTCTTTGTAACGGTTTATATCGGGGTATACAGATTCTAGAAAAGGCCCAAAGAAGGGGGTTTTCCATGCCGGACCAACGATGCTACCTTTATTCCATATATATTTGACTGAACTTGTGATCAGTAACGATCGGACCACTAGAAAGAGATAACACACGTTGATCGTACGCTACAAGCAACAATAGCAACGTAATAACCATGCCGGTTCCGCTGACACCGCTGAATACTCGAGCAAGCAGCCCTCCGGCGACATCATGCAGCGCCACTGGGTATTCTGCATTCGCTGCCGGTGAGGTAAAGCTTTTGTTAGCCGCCGCCGCCATACTAGCTGCACTGAAGAGGATTTGTCGAAGCCGGGTTGGGGTTGGGGAATGCTGAACGAGGGTGCAGCGCAAACACTCAATGTCGCAAGCAAGCAAGCAAGTCGAAGTCCAGAAAAGACAGTGAATATGAACAACCTAAATCTGAGTGATTCAACGCTACCTATCACTTGGCCCTTCACCACCTCTGGTCTAGCTGCTGTCCACGATTGAAATTGATGAGTGCAGAGGCGGAAGGGCGGACCTCTTCGGAGTTGTCGGGTCCCGTTCTTCACGCTAGTACTAATGTATCATAACGATCGTACGAGCGGATTGCACCAACATCTCTCGCCAGTCGCCACTCCACCGCTATTCATAGTCCATAGGTTAGAATGGTGTGTTCAATCTATTTAGCTGAAGCAGCAGACTTTCCGTTGGACAGTACGTCTGTTCTCAACTCCCCGTTGTTCCAGATATAGACAGAGAATCGCAACTGGCATCTCTTCTTCATGCTATCGGACTTGAAGCTGTCGTCGATGCTGCGGTGACTCGAACCTGAAGCTTTATGAAGAAAGACGATAGTATACCTTTACGCACAGCCGTCTTCTTACTAAATTGTGCTCTTCTTATCACGTTTCTAGACTTTTACCCCATCTAAATCTGAACATCTCTACACCGTTAACCCGTTGACTAATTTGATTTATCTTCCCACGAACGGCTCTCCCAATGTGAATCCTTCGCCGCCTCCCATACCAAAGCGAAAACCCCCACAAAACATTTCTTACAACGAACCCTCGAGAAGGGCTCTGAATGTAACTCGGACATGGCCTTAGCCCTTAGCCACTACTACTCAGCTGTCATAACCGCCGACGACGACCCAGGAACATTTTGTCGAATGATGGCCCGTAATCTCTTGATCCCATCGCTCTTCTTGATCGCCGTTTTCCTCTTCGGCAAGTCCTGTATGCCAATAAATTGCTCTGGTAGCAAGTCCTCAAACTTGAACTCTTTGTCCCCTTCCAATGCTTTCTTAACAGCACTGGCGACTTTAGCCGGATGAGCAGTGGTAAGCGCGATATGAAGAGTCGTGGGTGGTGGCGCACGTATGATGGACCGATATGCCGCGGCGACACCTATAGCGGAATGTGGATCGAGGATATATTTGTCTCGTCGTCTGAGACGCGCTCGCTTTCAAAGCCCACCTTCGCTCCTTCAAGAAGCCGATGCTCAACACCAAAACCGCCGTTGAAGTTCAACTCCTCTAACCAACCTTTAACCTTTTCCCCTGCTGTGTTCCACTTTTGCTCAATAGAGCCGTCGCCATAGACCTGAAATGAAAGAAACCAGAGTCGGCGCTCGAAGTTGCTGCTCACAAGGATATCCATAGCCGATTTGAACGTCTCCCGTACACCACTTTCGTGCCTCTACATCGTCTTCGACAAAGCCCCCTTTAGCTTGAGGCCCATGCGTTTTGTAAAATAACCAGCCAAGACATCACCTGGTAGAGATTTCTGGTTTTGCATTTGTCCTCTTAAGGGAAAATTTTGAAGTACCGGACGGTTTCGCGAGCAAAACACCCCCAATCTAAGGTATGTCTTGCGAGTGAATTCTCGGTTCGAAAAACGCACAGAATAAGTTTAGGATCACGTACCACCAATATTACCAGTCGGAACTACGAACCGTATTTTCGAGCTAGCATTGATCTTTCCAGCTCGAGAAAGAAGCCTATCGAAAACGCAAAATACAAGATCTGTGCTAGGATGGAGTCTAGTTGACTGAGTTGACGGCAGCAAGTTTGTGCGTCTTCTTAATATCTTTGTCCCCAAACAGGGCTTTGATCAAGTCTTGGCAGTCGTCAAATGTTCCATCTACCGCCAGATTATGCACGTTCGCATCTGCCATTTGGCTTTCTTGGATCAGGCTGGTGGAGAATCGTAACTAGCAATTCTAGTGAAAGATACAGATGTGATCCCTTTCGAGGAGTGCAAATGAAGCTTACCTGATTTTTCCATCCGGGTACATGATCAATATTGAAATATCCCTACAAGCAATTCCAAGGTTATTGGAAGTCCAAAGACTGGGTTACTGGGGCTGGATCTTGGATAATGTCGTGACTAACTTCTTCCTTCGAAGCCCATAGATAGCAGCAGATCCAGTATCCCCACTCGTTGCTCCAATTACCGTGAGATGCTCTCGCTCGGACTCAGGTTTGGTCTTGTTTTTCCCAACAAGGAACTATCTTGAGTCCGAATTAGTTTTCTCTATGAGAAACGGAACGTGACGATTGCCCACTCGAAGAGGTTGCCAAGGAATTGCAGAGCCACCTTCAGAAGCGATCAGCTCGTTCCGTACAGAAAACGTCCCTAGAAAATCTACATCTTTGAACGCAAAAGCAGGACCTAGCATTCATCGTTAGCTCAAAGACTTTTCCCAATATGCCAAACCCACCTACCATGGAATAATCCAAGTGAATACAGTTGCTTCTCCTCGTCTAGGACTACCAACGGGCGTGACCTCAGGTGCGCGAAACACTTTCGGAGAACACATTCTCGTAACAATTTCTCCCAGGTCTTCTGGTGGCATGTCACTAGGGTCCTATATAAAGCAGAAAGATCTAGAATGCAAGCTCTGGGAAACCCCACGTGTGCCCGACATCTGACCGATCCGCAAGAATTGATGGGATCTCTTGTGGTAAGAAAAAAGGCCCCCTTGACATTGAGATTCAACTATGGGACATATCTAGTTATTTTGGACTTTGGAACCTACCATCTGATGCAAGACCTTGTAGAATGACAGAAAGGAAATGGACACTACAGAACGTGAGGGGGGCCTAACAGTATTGTGTAAAGAGTGAGACATACGTCTTGTGATCCTTTTCTACTCTAAAGATGTCTAGTAGAGGCCATTTTGAGGTGGTATGGTTGATACGATGCTGGAGACTTGAGGTGCTGAATTTCGGTGTCGATAGGGCCGGATGCTGATGGTCTGATTAGTGAAAAAGCTTAGACTGGACGCGCGACAGTCACGAGTTTCCAATTTATCAGAAACGGAAGATTTTCTGCTGGAGTACTTCTACTGTAATCTCCATCTCAGCTTAGCATAGGTAGAGATGAGCTATAGACAGATAGCTTCATTATTTTGCAGGCCTCGAGTAATACCCACTCATCTCCAGCTTCAGTAGAAGCTGGCCGATCGTGTTCCCTCCATCCTCATCTGCATCTTCGTTCACAAACAGATCGTCGTCTGAATTGTGCCTTTTGGTTCCGCCCTGCCCCCTTCTCTCGCTTAAACCTCTACAGACACTGATGAAAACCCGAACGTTCTTTCTGAACCTCTCATAGATTTCCAGGACTTTCGTCTCCATCTGTCGCCTCTCCGTCTCAATGGTTGCGCTGCTCTGCAAAGTACTCGCAAATCGTAAAATCGAGCTGAAAATGTCTTCAAGCAGCTTCATAACTTGCTCTTGCCGCTTTCGTATCATTACGGCGAACATTATACGGTCAAGGACCTTCTCATGGTAATTGCGTAAGAATTGTATACCCTCGTTGTCGCCTGCATCGTAGTGGTCCAAGTGTTTTTCGATTTTCCCAAGCATGCGTTCGAAAATCGCCCAATTCTCTGCTACCCCATCAAAGAAATAACCGCAAGTTGCTGATACAAAGTGATGCGCCTCAACCTTAAACCGCTGGATCACAGTGCTGTGCTCATGTAAAGGGCGCCCGATACTGCCACGATAAAGCTGGCTGACGACAAATATCATTCGCACTGCTCGGAGGAGGACTTTAAAAATAGAATCATATTTGGTAAGTGACGAGACAGTAATCACCACATCCAAGGGTGGCGGAGGTCTGTATTGCAACCGTAAAAAATCCAGAGCCTCGACGGAGTGCGGGTCTAGACAACGCTGAAGCTCGTCCTCCGGCATTTCACGAATAGCGAAACTCAGGCCTCCAGGTAGCTCAGCACGGTGAGATGAAGAACCCTCAGCTTGTCGATTGTTATGGTAGCTTTCTGATAAGATGCCCATCAGCGCTAGACGTAATTCGGAGCTTGCTGGAGGCCAATTGTCCCGGTATCCAAGCTTAAGTCCTGAAACTCCAGCAACTCCAGATCGTGAGCGACCCTTGTGACGTTCAGCGGTCTGAAGCTCAGGATCGAAAAGCGCATGCGAAAGTCGTGACGTAAATATGCCATCACCAAAGAAGTGATAACGATTTTGCAGAGATAGGTGCGCGCGGAGCTTATGCTCCTTGAAGAGGAGCCGAAGACAAGCCTTGTTGATAAGATGCGCTTGAGCCGACAGAACCGGGCTGAAAGAAAGCAGTGGTACCAAGGATAACGGGGGAGCAAATAAAGCAGCTTTATCTTCAACGCTCTCGTCGCGCAATGAGGTACAATGCATGACAGTCTTCGACAATGCATCTCCACCGCTACCAAGCTGGGGCAGTGGCTCCTCGAGATTCTTGATCAAAACATCAAGATTCGCTTGAGTAGTCTCTAAAGACACCCCAAACGGTCCTGTAGGATTTTGCTCAAAGATCTCCAATTCAGCGCGCGGCACTTGGTCTTGGCTCTCGCTCATATTGAACTCCCTGACGGCCTCAACGAGACGAGCCTCGTAGTCCTTCACTCGAGCTTGGACCCTCTCAACGTCTTGCCACGAAAAGTGCCACTCAAGTGTGGGAGGCTCTACAGACGAGACTGGTTTCAGTCTCACAAGCGGATGCTTAGGTTTATGGATATGGAGTAACTGTAAGCCAACACCGGTCCCAAATATTGAATGAACATCTTGATTCGTTACGAAGCTTGGCATTAAGCTCGATACGAAGTCCAATTCAAATTCCAATTCCTGGACGTCTTTACCATCTCCATCGTTTTGGAACCTACCACTTGGTGTCAAAAAATTGCTGTGCGAGCCTTGGCTGCTAGAAAGAGCATCTGCCTGTAAGCCTATCCAGCCGCCAACCGATTCTAGCCATGGCCTTGAAGCGTGCGCAAGGATCTGGAAAGCCAATGGTCGTAGCCAGGTGGTAGAATGCTCTAGTTCTTGGACGAAGCTGTAGAGTTTGGAGAGAAGCTCTTTATCGCTTTTAGCGCTCTTCAATCTTGCAGACATGTCACTAAGGCAAGAAAGAATAAGACCAGGCCGATGGAATAGATATTGGACCTGCAGCAGACTGCAAATTTCCGTCGACGATCGGTTCAACTGGACTTGCAAAGCCGAGAGAATTTTTGAAAACCCATCAGCCACGGCGATTAACGACGGAAGGGGTTCGCTATTGACCCATTAGCAAGGCCTGCTTTTAAGGAACTCGGGGTCGGAACAACCCTGACATATTGGAATAGGACTTGTTGATGAAAGAGTGCAGGTCTCTCATCTGTGTTCCATAGCCGATAAACACTTTTTCCAAGCTGCGAGCATCAGCTTACAGCGTATCTAGACTAATAACGGCTTTACCTATGAAATGTTTCAGTTGTATACCCAGACATACGGCCGTCCGCAACGCAAGGCCTAAACGAGCCTCCTTGCTCAACCCATTGATAGAACCACGATTCTCTACCCAGACCAAGATGCAGCAAACTCTGTGGTGCATCAGTCCCGACTCAAGTGCTTCAAAAGAAGAGACCTAACCGTTAGCACTGGACCACTTGGTAACACACACCCAGCTGACTCCGGGGGAAGCATGGAGTCCGATCCCGTAAATTTGGAGGTCAAAGCGGCGTTAAAAGCGCTAGGTCCTGCTTCACTGATGTATGCCGTTCGAGGTTCCTTCAATGCCTTGGCATAGAATCTGTCCCAGCTCTTGAACTCCGCAGGTTCAGGACCAGGAGCGAGAATCTGCGTAGCAGACCATACATCTTCCTCCTCCTGGTCCTGGCAAGGAAATGAACCAATGGAGCCATTAACGGAAGATGCTAAAGATAATTCGGGATTTTCTAGGTTCTCGAGTGGTCCGTACTCAAACGATGTCAGATCAGGTAGATGAAAGTCTGGATCTTTCGAGGGCGGAAAAGGGAAGCTCGTAGACAAGTAGTCTCCAATTGTGGGGTGGGCTGGAAAGGCTAATGTTGGTACGGATCTCTCATTCCCACCATCTAGGCTTGATGGCGCAAACAGTGCTCCTTCGTTCTCAGTGAAAGCGCGGTTCACATATCGTCGGAAGTCTGCGAGAGCAGACTTTTCCCAGAGATCAGGGATGGCAAAGGCCTCCCCTAACTCTTCATGATCATGCATGGAACGATTGATTTCGGGGCCCTTTCACATGGTGGTGAAGAGAACCGTTGTTGACTGACAGCCTGAACAATAACACCTTGATCGCGGTATTCGGCGGATGACGCGCCAGACTAACAGCGGCTAGGACCAAAAGAAGCCTAGCTCAGCCCTGAATCTAGAGTAGGTGCAGCCCGGGAGCTTTACCCTAACAGTCCAAAGTGTTCCAATGCTGCTAAGTCTTCAGTTACTTCATTCCATACAGCGAGCATCGTGGCTGATGCACGACGCTACTTGTCTAGGCGATGAATGGCATCGTAAAGCAGGTTAGGTTATGGCACCTAGAAAGAAAGCTCGTGGGCCGTCAAGGGCAGCTTCGACACCTTCTGGAGAGGTGGTTGAACAAGCAACTGAAGAGGTTTCAGCCCCAGTAAAGAACGACGTCGTCGATACGAGTCCCATTCCAGATGCCTGGACGGATGAGCAAGAGACATCCCTTTTTAAAGGAGTAATACGATGGAAGCCTGTGGGTTCGTTCTCGGTGCACCAAAGCTACCTGGATACTTCCATATAAAGACGGCACTGACGAAGAACAAAGGCATGCACAAGCATTTCAGAATGATAGCTATCTCTCAGCATCTAAGAAATCATGGCTACACTTCGGCAAAAGACGACCATACAAGGATCCCTGGGATTTGGGAGAAGCTGGGGAAATATTACAATCTGGATGCACTAGATGAAAGGGTTGGTCGAATAATGCTTGGTGGGGCAGAAAATGGCTGAGGCGTGTTGTGATTAGGAGAACGCAAATGGCGATGGATCTTCCGACGACAGCGAGCCTGCAAAAGAACCATTCTCTCAATTCATGCTTCCAGAAGACGAATTTGGAGAGATGATGTTTTCAAGAAGACTGGCGCCAGAAGGTTCTTCATCACCGCCATCCCTGACGCATCAGCTCTCGAGTGGAAATAGGACGGCGGCACAAAGACAGACAACTATGGATGATACCGATGGTGGGTGAATGTTCCGATCACTAAGAAGCATAGAGTACTGATAAATGTGCAGACCCGCGCTCATCGCCAGCATCTATCCAAGAGCAAAAGTCCGCTCGTACTACTCGCGCAGCGAAAGGCACTCGAACGTCGCAGCTGCAGGGAGTGGCGATACCAGCAAGAGGAGGTCGACGAGGTAGCAAAGCCTCACTGGGCGAAGGGACCGAAGATGATCAAAAAGAGGATGTAGAGATGGTAGACGTTGGAGAGGAAACCAATGGAGACGGCAAAGGTGGGTCTCGTAGTACACCAAAGTCTACAAGAGGTAACAGCAAGAGGCGGAAGAGTGGACGACGAAGATAGGTTCTGGGATGGAATGGGACGGCTGAGTGGTCTGAATACTTCGGAGACACTGTCGACCAGCACAAGCTACATGGACAAGATCCTTGATGATCAAACAAATGCTCTGACACCGGATTTCTCTTGCAGAAAACATTCTCAGTGCCCGAAAGGCGAGTGGATGCGTGATTTAACGGATGACCATGTTAGTTTTCACTCATTGGTGCATTGGTGACCTTGGTCTTACATTAGTACCTTAGGCTCTTGAAATCCATACTCGTAGGGCTCGGCTGGTCCCCGCCGTTTTGAACCTCGGCTTCTCACTGCGCATGATCCGAACCCACCTTCCACCCGGACCTTATTTACAAGCTGTCAAATAATTATTTCTTTTAGACCCCCTCCCTATCCTCGGTCGACCGTGCTCCTTCATAAAGAGCATCCAATATCCGTCGAGATTCCATGTTAGAGCTTCGGAATGTTGCAAGTTGTAGCACGGAGTCGCTCAACCTTCAGGACCAACTTGATAAAGACTCACCCTTCCAAGGTAGTCTGAAGCAGGTCTCGTAGTACTGTACATTGCTGACGAGCACTGATAGATATTTGCCATGGCTCCTGCAAATGCGCGGAGTAATTCCTCCGCTCTGCCACAAGGTAGATATACTTCCACTCGTCCGATTGGGCACAGCGGCTGTAAGCTGATTTTGTGTTTCTCCAGGCTATCGAGAAGATAAATCAAAAGGTCCAATGTTGCGGTTCGAAGCGTCATTACCGCGCTTACCTGTACCGACTCTTGAGGAAACTGCCCAGCGTTACCTCAAATCCGTACATCCTCTGCTGAACAAATCCGAGTTCGAAAACACCACGAAAGCCGTCCAGGAATTCATTAAACCAGGGAGTATAGGGCAGAAGCTTCAGGAAAGATTAGTAGCTCGCCGCGAAGACCCAAAACATAAGAATTGGATATACGAATGGTGGAATGATGCCGCGTACCTCAGCTACAGAGACCCAGTGGTGCCCTACGTCAGCTATTTCTACTCGCATCGGGACGACAGAAGGCGTCGAAACCCAGCCAAGCGAGCAGCAGCCTTGACAAGCGCAGTGCTCGAGTTTAAGAAGCAAGTGGACAGTGGAACGCTGGAACCAGAGTACATGAAAAGGCTGCCAATCAGCATGGACTCGTATCAGTGGATGTTCAACGCATGTCGAATCCCGGGCAAGGAAACGGATTACCCAGTCAAGTATAGCTACAAGGACCACAAGTATATCGTGGCGATCCGAAAGAATCAATTTTTCAAAGTCGAGTATGAAGTTGCCGGTCAACAATTTAACGCTTCCGAGCTAGAAAAGCAGTTCAACCGGATCTATGAAAGAGCCGAAAAGGCCCCAGCAGTTGGCGTTTTAACCACCGAAAACCGCGACATCTGGCACTCAGCTCGCTCCGAACTCCTTGCCGCAAACCCTTCCAACGCTTCTACACTCAAAGCCATCGAAGCCTCCTCCTTCATTGTCTGTCTTGATGACGCCTTACCCGTCACCCTTGAAGAACGCGCTCACCAATACTGGCATGGTGATGGTATGAATCGCTGGTTCGACAAGCCGCTCCAATTCATCATCAACGACAATGGTACCTCCGGCTTTATAGGCGAACACAGCATGATGGACGGCACTCCAACCCATCGCCTCAACGATTACGCTAATATGCTTATCTTCACTAACAAGCTCGATCTCAGCGACCCAACCATCCGGTCTGATCTTCCCGAACCTCTTGCCCTCAAATTCCACCTCAACCCCAACGTCACCAAGGCAATTCACAGCGCTGCCACCGACTTCGATGCCATTATCGCGCAGCACGACCTCAAAGTCCAAGCCTATCAAGGCTACGGCAAAGGCATGATAAAGAAATTCAAGTGTTCCCCTGACGCGTTCGTTCAAATGGTCATTCAGCTCGCCTATCACAAAATGTACGGCATCAACCGCCCCACCTACGAATCTGCCGCGACTCGCCGCTTTCAACAAGGCCGTACGGAAACGTGCCGCACCGTTTCTGACGAGTCTGTTGCTTTCTGCAACGCTATGGCTGACCCTGAGGTATCCCCAGAACAGTGCGTCAAGGCGTTCAGGTCGGCCCTAGACGCTCACGTCAAGTACATTAGTGACGCGAGCGACGGGAAAGGGGTAGATAGGCACCTGTTTGGTTTGAAGAAATGTCTGACCGAAGGGGAAGAAGTTCCAGAGATATACAAAGACAGGGCATACGGTTACAGTTCGACATGGAGAATCAGCTCGAGTCAATTGAGTAGCGAGTTTTTCAACGGATATGGGTGGAGTCAGGTCGTGGATGATGGATGGGGAATTGCGTATATGATCAATGAGAATAGGTATGTACTCCCCCATCATTAGTTTGATTAAATGTATGGCAGCTGACGTGGTTTATGTACAGCATCCAATTCAACATTGTCTCAAAAGGCCTAGGAAGCGAGAGGATGAGCTTCTGGCTCAACGAGGCGGCCGGCGAAATCAGAGATTTGCTACTTCCAACGCTTGAGGGTCCGAAGGCGAAACTATAGATACGCGAAGGGACGTGGTCTGAGACAGTGCGCTTGGCTTTCTGTAGCAGTATGTGTGCATATTTCGGATTCAAGCATTTTTGGGTTAGAATAACCTGATTATCCATGATGCGGTTCACCAATAGGTAATCTATGCAAATCGCAGCTATGAACGCAATCCATTTAGGGTATCCTCATCAGGACCATTTTATTCTCGAATTCTGGCTCTTCAGCCAGAAATATCTGAGAGTATCCTGGGACATCCCATACTCCCAACCCAATGCAAAAATGTCGTTCTGTCGATCAATCCCATGTTAATCCATACCAACTCTGTAACCCTATTCTCTAAGTAGTCACTTCGGCAATGGAGTTTTGGATCCAAACTCTCGATATTCCCTTGGATCTACAGTCGTTATCAGAAGCAAAGGGGTAACAAGTGTTGGTCAGATCGAACGATTGCGTCGAATCCTGATCTCGAAGGTTCGGGAGTAACAGCGCTGACCCGCCTTCAGCTGGCTGGAAACTGGCAAGAGGGAGTAGTGGTTCTAGGACGAGTATGTAGACAATATATCAGGGGTGATTCCGTCGATTCGCAGTTGTAGATTTGAGAAATGGTTCTGGGATCTTAACATGTGTTTGAGAGGGCCTTATGGTTTGGCTGTTTTGCTAAGAGCTTGGGTTTTGTAGACGGCGAGGGAAGGAAGCAGGGGTGAAGTGTGCGACATGGTGAGTTCCATATTTGACGTCTACCAGAGTGCATTGGACTAGGTAATACACGCTGCTGGTAGGCTAAACGCAGTGTGAGAAACACTCCGGCGCACATATCCATATCAGAGCTTGGCCCTGTGGCCGGTACCTATTTCCCTCACAGTATCACTAAGAAGAAAACCGCATGAAACCGGCATGAAAACCACATGAAAACCAGACACGATGTTGTGAAGTGGTCACTACTTCGTGAGTTCTAGTGGCTGGGATCGATGGAAATGCATGAGCCATTGTCATCATTGGGGATCTCTACGCCACTTGGATCGATTGAGACCTCTGTAGTTGCTTTATCTGAGGCCAGACTTGCTTGCTATGGTTTATTGCTGATGGCTGCGCGATCGAGTCGACCGGAAGGCAGTAGCTGGCTTGGCGCTTGCTTTGATGGCCCAGTTTTGCTCGATCTGGTGCTTAAGATCTTCCGCCGCATCAACGAGTCTTGCGCCGGGCCCGTCCTTTTTGCTGTGGTGGTACTTCCTGAACGCAAACCTGAATTGTTTGATGTTTGAGAGATTCTGGAGCGGCTCAAGTTTGTTGCTGTTGATAAAAAGCTCTGCTGCTCGGTCCTGACCAGCTTCGAGCAATATGCCCAGTTGTTCACGGGAAAATAGGTCATGAAGTTCATTGCCATCTTCACCGTCTTTGAGCAAAACCTTGGTGTCCAGGTATACAGAGAGACTGTTCAGAAGAGGCGAGTTTGAGAACAACTTCGCGGCATCCTTCAATAACGATCTGGAGGTAAGCGGTTGCGTTAACAGGGCCTCGTTTGCAGGCTCAAATTTGAATATTCCAGCGCTTGATAGCGCTGGGCTACCTACGAAAAGAATGGCGATATGAAACTCAATCTTCTTGAACCGAGCAAATACGTGAGGCTCCATAGAGCCGTCCATTTCTGGCGTGTAGTAAAAGTGGCTGCCGTTCGCTCGCGTGTAACCAGCCCCATGAATAGGATCGTGCCGCCAGATGCGCTCGATTGGGGATCTGAAAAGGACGAAGTCATCAATGGGGTTCTCAAGGCCTAGAAGGTGACCAGCATGCAGCATGATCGTGAGCTCCGAATGCAGCACGGATGCAGCTTCCTTGTGTATCTGCCTATTGGTGCTAAGGATGGCCATCTCTCGGTTGACATGGCTTTCATCTTTGTCGGGAGTGAGAGAGTGCTTGGGCGCAACGGTGACGAGGTAGCGGTATATCTCAAAGCGGATTTCTAAGATTATTATCAGTACACTTGCAGACGAAGCCTCAAGTCATCAACACTACCTGTGGGAAGACGTAAGAAATAGCAGACGGTATCTTCTGGTGCTTTGAAAGATGCCATATTAGCTGGTTGTTTGAGAGATACCATATCAACGAGATAGTAGATGATATTACAAGCTGATGAGGATCGCACGCAGTAGACGGTAGCAAAGGGGATGAGGGTAAAGAATAGGAAAAGGAAAAGTCTGAATTTTCACAAGCAGTACCAATGCACCTTACTAGGGGTAAGAAGTAACACTACGGGAGAATAATGAGTTGGTTGGCGAAATATAACACCAAGGCTAGATTCGGTTGGGGAGAAGAATCATAACAGAACAAAATGCATTAGGTTATATTAGTTTGACATGAAATAATACAGAGACGTTGTATTGATCGAGGAGAGTCATGGGTTGAAACGAGGCTATATATCGAGTGGAGAGAAGCAACACCAAGGCTAGAGTGTTGGTGAAGTACACTCAGGCTATACGATGATGAGAAAGCAGTACAGACGGCGATTCATGAGTGTTCACGACTTCCTCAAGGTCTTTCACATTGATTGCTTGAGGCAAATAAAGCATGTTATTACTCAGCTAAAAGTAACGAAACTTCTCTCTCAGCCAACACAATTTTTTCCCTTCATTCTGTCAACATTACTCTCATGATCGTCACAAATTGGCATGGCTGCATTGTTGTGTTCGACTTTCATTCGGAATCTAATGCTTCCCTTAGCAAATATGAAGGACTCTGGCTCCAATACGGGACAATGTCTTACCTTTTTGGCTGATATACCTGAGTGCTGTGATGATGAGAAACAAACCTTTCTTCCACAAGAGTGAACAGTAATCAGTGATATTTCTTTACAGTACTTCGCAAGGACATGTTGCTTGAGATTTGGGGGCAAATGCTCATGAAAGTCGTACTTTGATTGACATGACATTCCTCAACATTGGAAGCTTGACAGCAGCAGCTCAGAAGAAAGACTTCTTGAAGCGAGAAGTGTGGTATCAACTGATTTTCGTTTGTATCAAATGTTGCAGTAGGTACAGCTGGAAGATGAAGTGCACTGGTCACGTGGAGTAAAAGTTGATCCGGTTCCTGGAATCATCCCTGCAGCACGACCGAGCCACGGATAATGCCGATAGGCTTCCGATTTGACTCGAAATGACCAAACACTTTGGCGATGCAAGAGAGCGGAGAACACGCTTCGTCCGGTCATGCGCTGTGCATTTCCGCCGCCCCAATGCCTTCATGGCAACATCTCTTTACGACACTTTTCACCGACCCTTCACATCCGTCACACTTACATGCCTCAATCCACTCTTTGTTCGTTTATTCCCCCAGTCGTCCATGACCACTTGCCTGAGTCATGTCGAGATGAGCTCTGCATAACTCCACAAGTGCAGCACAACTTCGCTGTACATTAATCTACGTCAGCTATCACACCGCATTTTGACTACATGCAACGTTGAAACAGCAGCAACTCTACGACGCAGTCCTTCGGACGCTCTCTTCCAACTTCTACCTTCGTCATGCCAATCTTCGCAGATCCCGAACGACGCTTGTCCACAACAACGAAAGAACCGGAACCTACACGGTTGGGTACCATGAACCGAAAGCTTTCCGAGGAAAGCATCAGGACAGAGTTCTGTGACGGGCCATTGCCTGATACACCTCCTCGGGACACATCACCAAAACAAGCCAGAGAAAGCTTGAGCGTGAATATGCTTGAAACACGTACGAGCAATCGGGCTGAGCTGATTGAGAGGATCAAGAGAGGGGAAAGTCCTACCTGGGTCCCGAATCAAGCGGTACGTATGATGTCGGACTGGTATACTGCTGTTGGTTGGGATCTGAGGTGTGTTTCAAATATGTCCCAATGCCTTGGCAGTCTGTTCTGGTTTCAAGGGTGCCTGCCATCAAGAATGTAGTAACCTCAATTTGGGGGACTGCAAGATATCTGGATAAACATCGCCTACATTTGTTGGGTATAAGATGAAGCTTGCCAAATAGACTATTTTCAATGATGTTTTAAGAGGGATCAAGCTGACTGGAAATATTGACCGTAGCTTGCAGAAGAATTCAACAGAAACCTCAATGACAGATCTTCGAGCCCATACTCAAATGTCGAAGCACCTATCGAAGTTTCCTCTTTGTTGCCTGCTGCAGAACTCCGAGGAATTACTCAAGACTCTACCCAGATGAGTAGGCATGCTGCTCGACCGAGACTCAGCCCACCGTTGGAAATCCAAAGACCAAGATCTGCTCTACATGCTGGAGATTTCAGGAAAGACGCAGATAACGTTGGGAATATATCTTGTTCGCCAACGGGCCCAGGGTACGCTCATAACGGTCCACTCAATGGGCCGCTAGGTACATCTCCCACCTCCCCCTGGTATATGCCATCTTCTTCTTTTGATGGTTTCCATGCACGGGAAAGAACTTTAGACAATGCAGAACGAACACTGTCCAGAAGCCGAGCTCCGTCACTGAGCTCTTATTCGTCAAGCTATGTACTCAAGGCGCCAACAACGCCTTTGGTTCAACAATCCAACAATACCGACCTTGATTTTTCTCCTAGGGATTGCTCGATCAGTCCTAGCAAGAGTAATCGCCGTCATACTATGCCACCTCAAGCCCTACAAGCTCTCCAATTTTCACCGGGCGGTTACTCGTCAATGCCTCGTGATGCTGAACACCCACCATTACGTAGAGATACCACCTTTCCACTCCAGACGCACCATTCGCGAAGGTCTTTGACCTCGAATTGGTCGCTTCAAGCTTCGACCTCCTCACAGACTCCAGGGTATCTTCGTCCGCGAAGGTTGTCTCATTCTTCTGAAACGTCGCCGTTACAGCATGCGTCGATGGTGGGCTCCTACGAGGAGTCAATTCTTCGAGGGTGGATGTCAACAGCTCCTTCAAAACCACTTGACTTCACTGCACAGATTGGTGTTCTTGGCAAGGGAAATTGTAAACCAAAGTGTCCAGCCCATGTGACCGTTCCTTTCCCTGCAGTTTTCTATAATTGGAGTGGTGGTGGTGGTGTCAAAGGTATTGCCAATGATGAGCCTAGCCCTTATGTCGGGCACATTGATCTTCAACAACTGTTACTACCGTCAAAACCCAATGCCAGGGAACGAAAGCGCGGCATCACTCAAGAGTCTGATGCTGAATATGATTCTACGAACCCTAGTAGCACCTATGAACCGGAGTGCATTGTGTCGAGTATCTCCATCAGAAAACGCAAAAAGCATAGGCAATCATCGCCTGACCAATCCCCTCCGCCAGGTGGAAGTTATCGGATCCCGCAGCAAGGCCAGCTCCAGATAATAATCAAAAACCCAAATAAAACGGCGGTAAAACTCTTCCTTGTCCCCTACGACCTAGAAGGGATGGAAGCAGGCACGAAAACTTTCATTCGCCAGCGATGTTATTCGACGGAGCCTATTATGAGCAGCTTTCTTTTGTCGAGATCTCCACATGACATGGATCTGTCGCCAAGCGCAGGACATGGATCTCAGAAAAAACCATCTCTTCGTTACTTGATTCATCTGAATATCTGCAGCCCCTCCAAAGGGCGTTTTTATCTCTATCAACACATTCGAGTCGTCTTCGCCAACCGAGTTCCAGATAACAAAGAGCAGTTACAGAATGAAATTCAATTACCTCAACCGCGATACAGCGCCTACAAGGCACAACGAGATTCCATTTCTGGCCCTGGCCCTGGCTCTGTTGCAGGTGCTAGGCTTACCGCTGAGAAGGCGTACAGAAGACGAAGTTCCGGCTTCAATCTTGAGACAATAGATGGTCATTACTCGCAACCCTATGCAAGTGGACAAAGTTTCTCTTCTACCTCTGGCACAGTCGCTCCACCCGTCCCCGCAATCCCATTCAACCTGATCAAGTCAAAGCGAAGACTGACGGCCGAGAACCTTGAGTTGGATGAAACGGCCATGGACCTTGACACTTCGAGGCCTACCACCTCTTCGGATATGCAATCACCATTGAGTGAAAAGACCAACCGCTTTTACAATGGAGTTGGCGACTCGTTTCGAAGCACTTCGAGCCACAGCAGCGATAGCTACGGTAAGCTCAGCAAGGGCGATGATGGCTATGGCGGAGTGTTTGGGCGACCAGCAACTCCTCAATCGGGTGATGGTTTGCTAGCTCGAAAGCTCAAAAGCTTGGGCGTCAGTCGTGAGGGCAGACATGACGACGAGCTGTAACCGTCTAAATGTCAGTATAGTGATGTGATCGTGCCATCGTTCTAACTATGGGATCCCTTGTTGTCAAGCGTTTTAGCGTGCATAGGTAGGTCTAGGTATCTTAAGCTAAGTTCTCATCAAAATCTTCAATTACTTACCAATGGACCAAACCACTCCATGTGCAAAAGTTGGTATACGTATTTCTTATTACCACCGTAAATAGTAGGTGGGATCCAGATACGAAAGGTCAGGTGTGCCCTTATCTTCCTTTACTTGCAACTCACTAGCATAATACACTCATTCACCATGATTGATGCATTAACACAACTCAGCTATCCCTCACTTGGATGACCACGACCGTGTCAAGACGTTTGACCAAAGACCATTGAAGGACATGACACTTAGCAAAACCGATACATTGTGTCTTACCTTGGTTTGGACCTTGTGGTAGCCCACCAGACTGTCAGTTTAGGATAGCATCTAATGCCATCGCTCGGTGTGGCTAACAAATGTGATAGACGAGTATTAGAGGATCGCAGCCTCCGCCTAATAGAAATTGAGGCTACACGAAACGTCAGGAATTGGGGAAACTTAATACCAACACTTCCCTTATGTCCAACGAAAAGACCAATGTGGGTTAACAAGTATATTCCTCGGTCATCCGCTCTCGGAGGTTGAAGCTCGCATTTTGCACACCTGCCGAACCACATCAAAAACCCAGCAATTGCGATCATTCATTCGTGTGTCCAATCACTTCAAAGGTGTGACCACAGACTGGACACCTTCGGGATACACTTTGTTACGCGGCTAACCTCGTCTACGGACTATCTTCGAAAGATGCGAGATTCCATGGCGCAGACCGACTGTTCCCCATCCGTGCTACCAAAATACGCAACTTCTACTCCAATTTCAGTCACCGTCGATAAGGCTAGCAAGCAACAGAAATTCTTTGTCCATGAAAGCCTTTTGATTCATGCATCCCAATACTTTCAAACTGCCTTATCGAGCGGATTCCAAGAAGGCGAAACCAGATCTTTTTTCCTCGAAGAAGATGACGCCCGTGCCTTTAACCTCTTTGTGCAGTACCTCTACACAAACAACTATGACGCGACTCTTGCTGTTTCTCCAGCAGAGGGAGGGACAAGCCCAGTGTATCTTCGGATGCATGCTGCTGCCTACGCTCTGGGCAATAAACTTATGGCGCCAAGGTTCCAGAGGCTGGTGCTCTACAAAGTGGCGTTGGTGCTTACACCTGACAGAAACATTGACATGAAGCTGGTACTAGACGTGGCGTCGACTATCTACGAGGGTACTTCTACCGACGACGGCCATGACATGAGAGCGATCATGGCCAAATACTGTGCAAGTAGGTTTGGACATTACGAAGGTATGACAGAAAAGTCCTGGAGTAAAGAGGAGATCACAGCTCTTGTGGACGCCCAGTTGCCCGAATTCGTCGCCGACGTGATGGGCGAAATGCGCGGCGCGGGCATATTCTCGGCACCGGCGAGTCTAAATTCACCCAAAGATTATCAAGTTGAGAGGTGCTGGAAATTCCGCGGCTAGGATACGACCGCACTTGCCATTCCGTCCTGCTGGGACTCAAACCATCAGGTGTAGGCAAAAGTCGGTCAACCACAACTCGATAGCCTGACCAACGAGCATAAGTATCTAGTGGCAATTCATATCAATAACGACTTGTTCTACCTCGACCTTTTGAAATTCTTCATGCCATACATGCCTCGCAGTGACATCAATGAGACAGAAGAAAGTCCGTTTGCATATGTTGAATTGAGTCATGTGATTGCTCGAAACGGAATGCCACGACTGCGACTCAATGGTGTGATGGGCTTGCCTATAGCCACCATCTCTACAGGGAACAATGACCTGCCTGGAGCACTGCCACATAAGTGCTACTTGTCAAGTTGCTGGGTTTCATCACCTTTTTTATATCAGTCCGCATCTGCCGCTTTCGCAAGTCCATCGGAATTGTTTTTCCCTTCTCACCTTCCCCCTATTGGTTTTAAACTCCTTAAACCCCGCTCCCCATCTCACCCACACCTTTTCCATTCCCCTCCTCTCCTGATTCCCCAGCTTCCTCACCCTCTCCATCTCCCCCCCCCCCGGTCCGACTCGTCACAATCTCATCCTCTACTCCCAGCTCTACTCTCTAAACCCGGCGCTCAATACAGTACCCACCCACGCACTCACTCAATAAAATCTCATTCCCACGTCGGAAGCTGGAGCGAAAACAAGATGTCACGACACCCTTACGATGCGAGATGTGCAATATGAGTCAATAGGATAGAGAAGCGATCAAAGATGTTGCTATCTACTTGTGGATTTTGTAAAACGTAAGCTCGTTGATATAAAGTACTCATTCGTCGCGTTTTGTCTCTTTGGAAGCGTGTTCTTTTTCGATCGTCAGCGTTGTTCGTCTTCGTTACGATTCGTTTCTATGGTTAACCAAACCCTGCTATCACCCAGAAGCTTCAATGCCCTTTTCCGTTAACAGCAGCCGTTATTGACCGCTTTGCCAGTGGTAGTCCATCGACAGGGGCATGCACTTCAGCTTGGCGTTTTCGTTTCTCCGTCGGCTCGTCAGGGATCTCAGGTGTTGAGGTATATTCAACACTCTCTGCTCCTTGCGAACGATCCTCGTCCTCCACGAATCGCTTAGGCGTTTCCTGGGCCTTCTCTTCCCACTTTTTCATCCACTGGGAAAGAAACTTCTCAACAAAGCCATCTTCGATGATTCGCGGAGCTTCGCCCAGCCGACTGTGCTGCTGAGCTTTGTTCGTGCCGAAAGAAAGCTCGCCCTTTTGCGTCATATCCCCATCCTCGGCATACATTCTTTCGAAGTACTCGACTAGTTTCAGTGCTGGGTTAAGCTTTACGTCGTCGGTGGGGGCGGCTTCGCGGAGTTTTTGTAGCCAGGTGCTGATAGGAACGGTGGTGAATTCCAAGCCGGCGGCACGGAGTGCAGGGAGAAGGGAGTCAGTCCAGGAGAAGGTGTGCGGGTTGGTGAGGTTATAGAATTGGTGTGGGGAGGAGGAGAAAGGGGTATTGGGGAGGGTGAGGGAAAGGATGGTGGTGGCAAGGTGGTCGACGGGGAGCCAGGAGCAGGTCTGTGGGATGCGTTAGTATGGAGACAAGGTAGATCGTTGGAAATTCCTCGTATTGTTCGTACAAGGGAGAGACGTACCTCGTGTAGTGCAGGAAGCGCTTTAAGCGTAAGAGCTGAGCGAACCATCAGGGGGATCGCCTCGGTATCATTCCACAATCCTTCTCTGCTATCACCAACGATTTGACCGATACGCAATACATGAGCCGGCGCTCCTGCTTGAACGGCTGCATTACGAACAATGTGCTCAGCAACAAGCTTCGAGCGCGAATATCCCATCGGTAACGCAGCATGGAGATTCTCTGTCGCTGATTCAGGGACGATAGCAGGCGAAGAAGTAGCTAGAGCAACCGAAATGGAAGAGCAAAAGTAAAAGCGCGCTGGATTGGGTGTGCTGACGGATAAGGAGAAGTTGATAAGATTCTGCACGCCTCTAATATGCTGGTCTTCAAAACTGCGGATACCGAGCATAAAATTGACGGCCCAGGCGCTGTGGATGATAACGGTGGTTTGGGAGAGCATTTCTTGGAGGATTGTTTGGGAAATGCCGAGGTCTTCTAGGCTTAGGTCACTTGTTAGGGCAATTAGCTTTGAGGTGGATGGAATGGTCAGGTTGCGTTGCTGGAGTCCTTGTAGTATTCGCGAGAGAGGGTCCTTTCCCCTGGAAAGGCAGTACACCTTATGAATGTCGGAGCGGTTGAGGAGTTGGGCAAGAATGTGTGCTCCCAGCGAGCCAGTTGCGCCTGTAAGTACCTATGCCTGGTCAGTACATATAGTTGAGACCAGCCAAGGAACACATACTACTACATGACCATTAGAGCTTGAAGCAGAACCAGGGACATGTGTCTTGAACGCTGAATATTTCTTGATCATCGCAGTCATCGTTTCTATTTCATCCTCATTTAGCGTCTTAGAGTCGGATCGAAGCGCACATAGATGTTTCGCCAATCGAGCCACGTTCGAAGTGTCAAAGACGACATTTTGGCCTAGTCGCTTGCCACTGCCACCCAAGTCCAGCTCCTTAAGAATTAGTGCTCTCATCTGTATGGCTTGTAAACTGTCAACGCCAGCGGCAAAGAAGTCATCATCGATACTTTGTAATTTTATGCCCAGGAGCTGGTCAAAAGTTTGCATCAAATATCTTTTCATTTGGTGAAGGTTAAACTTCTGTGTTCCAGTCTCATGATCGTCAAGTCTCGTGTACATATTTTCAATTACATCAGAAAAGGCTCTGTATACTTGAGCACGTTTGATGGAGTCCTTGTCTGTTCGGGGAAAATCAATCCCAGCTGGTAATGGGATTATTGTTTCTTTACTAAGTTGAGAGAAGCTCTCAGCATGAGCATTAGCGTTCTGCACGGTAGGCCAAATGGCGTCGATAAACTCTCCATCCGACATGTACCTTGCCGCTTCCGAACGAAATACAAGGAGACCAGGCATAGACTTTCCGGCGCCAAAAACTACAGCTTCTTTGATGAGCGGGTCCTCGTTCACACGGCCTTCGATCGGGAGCGGGAGCACCTTCTCGCCATTCGTCAAGGTCAAGCGGTCATCAAGACGGCCGACATGCTTCCATGCGTAAGGTATAATTGCATGTGGTATGAACAAGTCCTTTGAATGGAAAGATTGCGGTGGATCATCAGAGTTTGACGCAACCAAGGTAGGTAGACCTTTTAGATAGATAGCCTCGTAAGTGCCATCCTCTAATGGCTTCATCCAAAGATATGGTCTTATAGGAGGCAGTATCCGCACATAATCCCACGAGTCATCGCCCTTTGGACGGCCGAACGAGTTCCCCAAACCGCCAATCTCGGTTCTGTAACCTCATTAGTTGTTGTATCTTGTGCCCCTTAGCCTATTGGAAATGTGGAACTCACGCTCCCCAAAAGGTTTCCAGATTGATGCCTTTGCCAGTCAATCGATTGCCGAGCACATCAGAGCACCCACTGCCAGAGAACAGTACCCTACTGCAAGCTTTCAGTGTATTGATACCAGATTGGGTCTCTCCCAACAGCTTGAGGCTATATGGCACGACATGAAGGTTGTCTGGCCGGATGTGCCCGAGAACTTTGATCATATAATCCGCAGTCACCGGGAGATTCGCATTGTACACGTAGACAAGTTTGCGCGCGTACATTCCGTGGACACCAACCCAATTACCATAGCCATGAAACCAGGGAAACGTAGTAAATTCAACCGCACCTTTCGAGGGAGGAGTTTTGGTCATTAATCGCTTATGGGTCAGATAAATGGACTTGGGCAAGCCTGTCGACCCTGAAGAATGTAGTATAGTGACAACGCTAAGAGGATCTACGTCAACGCGAGAAATAGGAGGCTCATCTAGAGCTAGCCTATCAAAATCTTCACGGCGTACGATTGGTACTGACTTGACCAACCGCTCTTGCTGAACTTGAGCGATTAGGGCCGTCACTTGCTTCGATCGTCCAGGAACGACGACATCGCAACCAGTCTCGTCTAGCAATGCGATATAAGCGCTAGGAGCTAGCCTGTTGGACAGACACAGAGAAGTATACCCTAACCGGCTCAAAGCGAAGAAGGTGACGACATAGGCAAGATCTGTCAGGCCTAGCAGAGCCACTATAGTACCATTTGCCTGCGATACGATGTCAACTTTATTTTCACTTGTAGATGGATATACACTACTTACTGGCTCAAGCCCGCAATGGACGTAGTATTTAGCCGCTTGGTCAATGAATCGATCTAGATCTTGCCCTGTAAATTTCTCATAGTCGGTAATCCCTCTCTCGAATTTTGGAAAGGCCAACAGTGGAGTCTGGTCACTGTCAGCTGCTCTCTGACGTATCAAGTCGTCCAATATCAAAATCTCGCCGGACCCAGCGGATGAGGAGGTGTGTTCATTCGTAGAAAGTGGTGTAGTCACATTGGGGGTCGTGGTTGACAGAGGTTCCATATCCAACACGGTCCCTTACGTGCCGGAGTCGTCGAAAGTAGCGTGTTGTAGGAATTACTGATGGACGATTGAATATATCATGGTAAGAAAACGTTCCAAGGTAGGTATAGGTGAATGCGATTGAGAGGCTATGCACAAGTCGTGATCGAGTGGATGAGCTTCACTATACACATCATGGAAATGAAAGAACAGTGGAATGGTGAGAGTGGAAGACCAAGACATAATCGTTGATCGCAGTAAGTGATGTTGCTTCACTACGACGATCACACTAGGTACCTAGGTAGACTGTTGAGTCTAGAGCCTACATGCCTCATAGTACCTTACTCATAGCACGAAATTCTTACATGACGACTATCGAACGGCTCCTCCAAGCGTACCTTAGCCTCGGCACGGAAATGGAGAACCTAAGGTACTCGAGCTGTCGAGGTAAGGTGAGATCAGTCTCAAGTGACATGTTCGCACGACATACAAGACAAAGATTCCTCATACGTTCATATACACCAAATCTTATGGGTGTCCTGAGACTTCTTGGTCTATTTGTTGCCACAGGTGTCAAAAACCTCGGTTGCCAGCCTCGCCGTCTGGAACAGTGTACACTAGCCTGATTAGGCGTTACAACCATCAGGAGTCAACTTCGATTACAAGATTCTATAGTTTTAGGAGATGCGAAAACACCAGTTTTTCCTACAAAAGATGGACCATCAACTGGCAACAAAGTAATAAAACAGCGAATCCCCGGTCCCTCTACCTCTGTCAACTGTCAACTCCTTTGTGTAATTCGACCCTTCATCGAGTACTATGGCTACCTCGAGACAGCTAGACAGGAGCGGATTGTACTACCTGAGCTATTGCCAACTTCTCGAAGCCATCCGTGAGTGCTTTGACGGAAATACCGAAGGATTTACGCCAGCGACGAGAACGCGGCCAAGATGATGGCCGATCGGAGTCGGTGATCAAAAGCTGGTTGACCGTGTCGGTACAAGCCACTTTCTTGCCCTGGACCGCGAATACTCTGCCAGCGAGTATCCAAGATGGCCTGTTCTCAAGTGGTTGGCCCGATAGCCCACGTCTTCGATTCTTCTTAACGATCTTGAGGTCTTCCTGCATATGATGCTCTTGCACATGGTCGTTTGACATGGAGTCCTGAGTCAAGTCTGTCCCTGTAGGTCCTCCTAGCGAGCTGGCTAGACTGAGATCTGGCTTTGTTGGCCTAGCGACCGGAGTCTTGTCTGTAGCGTCATGCCTTCTATGCTGGATGGTGGGAGTGGCCGCTAGACGTTGTCTCTTAAGGGAGAGGTACCCTGATAGTCGCTTTCGCTTACTGAGATTCCTAGCGTTTGGAAAGTCATCGTCCTGCGCGGAGTCTTCATCCAGACGGTGTGGGGTAGGGTGTTTAGCAAGGGCATATGGGTGGCTCTTATTCTTCCCGATTATTTTCGTCAGATCTTGGTCTGAAGACTGCGCGTGAAAGGTAGTGGTGTCCAGCTCGAGCTCAACGTCGCTTGATGTTGGATCGATGGGGGTGTCGATGCTGGAAGTGTCCCCAGGTTCGACCAAGGTAGTAGCGTCAGAAACTGGAGACAGTTGTGGCATGGAATACAACAAAGAGCTGTCAGGTTGGGAGTCCTGTGTGGTTTTATTCTCCCTTTTCATCCGTGCCTCGATCGAAGCAAATGACGGATTGCTATTGGCCAGATGAAGGCTATCGACAAAGCGCAACTTTGCAAGGCGCTCCGTTTCCAACTCCGTCATTCGCGCCTTGTGCCTTTTCTTTTCGCCTTGAATCTGCATTTGTAGATCCGACAAGTCTGATTGGACTTTATCGTATAGAATTTGGTGCTTTTCTATTGAACTCATCTTGCTAATTTTTTGAGCTGCTTTGCCATCCAACGCACTCGGAAAACGCGCAAGGACTTCAATGAACGAGTATCTCTTATCCTTGCCCTGACTCATTGAATGTCCCCTAGCAGGAATGAGTGTTATATATATGCTTGGCAAATCGGCGGGCTCATCATCACAACCTGCGATGAAGCTCACTACATCGAAACTGTTGCCGAGAAACTTTAGTTGTGTTAACGCTAAAGGAGCTACCACATAAGGATTCGGAAGCCTAAGCTGGTGCTAAGTTAGTATAGTGGTTATATTGCGTATAGAGTGACTGATCGATGGAAGAACGAAACCAAGACGGGATGGTAGGTCGAAAATGGAAATTTCATGAAGTGAGGAAGGGTCAGCGACATGACAGCTTGATTAAGTGGATTCTTAGCAATAGGTTGGTGACAACACGCCAACTAGTATCGAAATCGGAATTCTGATGAACATTGATTGGAACGATATAATAAGTAGACAGAAAGGCTCGCATGAAAGTAGTATAGCGGAGGACTCAATGCTTAGACAAGGACATACCAAGTGGGACCACTCTTCCTGACCGCCGCTGAGAGATTCCACACCCTTATGGACTAAGCCGAGGTTAAATGCAACAAAGGAGATTTGTCTGGAAAACTGCCGCTTGTTTCGGGGGGATTCAAGAAATAAGATCAAGTCTTCGAATATTTCGCAGAACAAGGTGCAAGCCTTGTGACCGAGCTGTCGAAGGAATTCGAACATGATATACGAACTGGCAGGATTTTTCCATAATCTCGAGCCCAGCATGCACGACTTTGGGAGCCGTAATGGCATAATACAAGCAAGAAAACGGCGGCAATGGCGCTTTAAAACATTAGCCGACAGAATCCTGAAGTAGGTAAAGAATTCATACTTCAAAAGATGCTAGACTTTCTGGACGCGGGCTAGAATTGATCGATACATTTTTCTCAACATTGGGGAATATCATATCTAGTATTTCATCTAAATCTGTAGCATCTCTAGTAATAGGAGCGTTATCGCGCAAGCCTCGCAGATCGACAGGGTACGACTTCGTAGTTGGTTGGGCATCGAGAGTCGAGGGTTTCACTTCCCTGGCTGTCTGCCGTGTTGAATGCATGGGCCCGTCTAAGCTCACTTGGAGACTAAAGCTTGACCCCTTTAACAGAATGGCGTCAAGTGACATCGATGCGTTCGCTGGGGCTGCTATTGCCGTACTAAACCATGACTCTGATCAATGTTAGGTACCAGCCCGACTCCGAAAAAGGTATTGCCAACTTACGTGTCTCAACTAGGGGTGGAATATATATAGGTCCTTTGCAATATATTGACTTGCTGGCGCAATACTTGCAGCAGAGCTGACCTTCCTCGGTTATGCACTGAAAATGAACTCATCAGAGCTGCCCTGTAACGATTGCTCAACGTGTTCACCTTTCTTCTATTGTAGCATGATGTGCAGCTTCTTCTGGTCTTGTCCTTTCCTGAATTCTCTGCTTGCGGGTTGTAGTGATGGAAAGGTAAAGGAGCCAATGGACTTGGTTGATCCAAAACGTTCCGCAGGGGATGCTTTGTGTCTTCGGCAACGGCTGCCAAATGTGTCCCGCCATGAGCTGTAGGAAATGACGTAGATACACCATACAATGATACTCCCTGGACAAAAATAGTATTAGCGATGTAATGCTCCGAGGCTACAGTCATAGCATACTGGAAGCGTATCTGGTCTGTCAAAGGCCGTGAGAATTGGACTATGTTGAAGCTCGCAAGAAGAGCTTTGGAAGCAAGCATTCGTGTCAGGTTGAGGCAGCTCGTTGTCGTAACCCATGGTGGTGTTAATGAGAAGATGACCGGACGCATCTTCAGCCCAGGTGGTTGGATAGAAGCATTCGTTACAAAAGTCGTCATTAGTGGCTATTAACGTATTCCAACAGTCCCTATTCTCACACCTTTTAAGCATGGTGATAGTCATAGAACGATTCAGTAGACGCATATGAGAGAGAGAAAAGGAAAAAAAATGAAGGTGGAACACAGAAACGTCTTATGGGCTATGCAAAGGAACGACAATCGCGACGGACTATCCCCCACTTTAAACGCGACGTACAGCTCTGTGGCGTTATCAGCGGAGAGATAATGTAAGCACGCAGCTTTTGTAGAATATCATTCGTTCTCGGTTTGCTCGCCTCACTTTCCTGGGCCGCTGAGCCTCCGCGAACCCTGGACCTGCAGGCAGTATAACCACGTGACAAGAAGTTTCGTTCAACATGGTCTAGCTCCTGGGGAAGAAGTTCCAATCGAGAAGAATTCCATCGCTAAATTTGAAAATACGTATACGCACCACCTGACTATAGTCATGACCGTGCTCTTACCTGATTCGGGGCTTTCGGACTATAGACACTGCTGGAAAAGGAGTCTTTCAAGATGGCTTGGCCAGAAATTCGGAATTTCTAGTAGATTGGCAGACTTGACATTCCCCCATAAGGTGTACTATAAATGTGAATGGTCGCCAGCATGCAGACAGAAAGCAACAGACTGTCGCTGAAGATCTGTCAAGCCCATTACTTTCTCTAAGATCCATTCAATACATTTAATTTTTCGAACCCAGATCTCCTCGTTCATCGGTGCTAGAAACTGCAAATTTGTTAGCAGCTACGGCACTGCCGCCTGGGCTTGTACTATGGCGTCGGTTGACATAAAGCCCAGCTATCTGCCTGCTGATGCTGATATGGCTCAAGTGCTTCCAATCCTCGAGAAATGGTCGGGTCGACCTCGTCGACAACCAGTAGTCCCGCCCCTCGATTGGAAAACTCTCGGCAACCACCCGCCATGATACAATATCTGCGAAAATACGATCAGTCCAAAGCCTTCTTGACAGGGCAAGGCCATGCAAGTCACAACAGACAACAAGCGACAAGCCAGAAGCTGCAAGCGTGGAACATCACATGGGAGCACATGGCTAGTAGAAAAGGCCAAGGGGATGGTAATGCAATGCTATACCCTGTTCCCAAGCTATTTCAATGACCGATATCGTGATTAGCAGGCCCGAAATCATAGGGTAGTACTTTCGAGTTGCGCATGGAGCTGAGCAACTCCGACAACAGCGGTCGAAAAGACTTTCCCCACTTTGTAAAACGGACAGAGATAGACCGAAGTTTTGTTGGTTGGATAAATGCAATACACTGCAGGTGAGATGGGAAGTAGGCAATACGCTTGCAGTTGCAGTGCGTGCATGTAGAATAAAATAGAAAACAGAAAAGGTTGTTAACGATCAATTGCTGTTTACGAGTACTAAAGGTATTTTTTTCCCGAAGGCTTAGTGCGAGATGACGTACTGTATGAAGCTGTTTATTCTAGGGGTAAGAGTAGGGCACGAATAAAACCGCTTTTTCTACAAAAAGCATGTATAATACCTCTTAGCGGCTTTTTTGCTTCGCTTTTTTGGTTTTTTATTATGTAAGCTAGACATGGATTATGATACGAGGTCAGAAAAGAAAGTATTCGGATTCCGCAATTGACTGCCGTATGGCTAACGTAGTTTATCCGCACCCATCATATATTCAGAATTTCATCTTATTATCACTATTCTATCTACATGTGAGCGTTCTGCACGCGAAGGGATTGACTGATATCGCTATAATAGATGTATTCTTCAGCCTCTTCTTTTATCCGCCTATCAGAAATTCAAGGCTTCGCATGCAAACAGAGCTTTATTAATGCAGAATGGAGCCTCAAATCACATCTCGCAATGAAACAGATCTTTGTTTACTTTCGTATGAAGCAGGAAACAGATATTTGATTTTGATCAGACAATAGCTCTGATCTTAATCTCATAGAGCATATATGAAATCTCAAAAAGAATCGAGTATCACGTCGACGATTCTTTATTAAGAGTAGATTGAAACTGAAACTGATCTGATAGAGAAAAGTTGAATATAGAAAAGAATGTTAATTCTTTTATTTTGAATCAGAAGCATCGAGTGAATCGAATTATTCTTAAACAGAGTGACAATCACTTTCATGAATAGATATATATTATAATTCATATCATCTAACATTTCTACGTATAATTGATGCTGTTGTCATTACATTTGACTATTTGCGTGTTCATTTGATTTTCGTGATAGTGCAGTTGCGATACGAAGATCATTCCGAATACTTTCTTTACTGATCTCGTAGAAAGATTCATCTCGCTGTTGACTCATCGCTGTCGTCAGTTCTACTAGCTAATCTGCTTGCAGTCTTGCAGATCTTCAGCAATGCCTCCGCAACGTGGTGGTAGACCTTTGAATCAGCTTGTCGTCGATAACTTTCAGCAGATAATCGTACCTGAAAGGCTTGCTACTGTTCAGTGCCGTGAAGGAGGAAATTGCTATGGCCAGGCTAAATCCTTCGAGCGAGGATATCCTCAACGAGTATTTGAATAGCGACGATCAGGTGCTTTTGGAGCTTCCTTTACATGGTGAAGGGGTCAACCTACAGGCAAATTAACCCCTCTATTAATTTGCTACTATAAATATAACCCCTGTGTTTTAAACCTCATCAAAAAGCGTGTATAAAACACGCTTTGAGCTAGCCTAAAGAAGGTAGTCAAAAAACATGTTTTAAACATGTTCGGGCCCTAGGTAAGAGGCTAAGAGCCCACCTGTTTTTTCCCTTCATCTCTTCAAGTTTCAACATCGATCAGAGGATTTATTGACCACTCACTCGCCTTGTAACCCTAATCCTTGTTCTTTGATCAAATGTACGCTAGATATCATGAAGCCGCCTCTGAGATCTCTGCAGCTCTAAAAGAGTGTCGGCGAGCGCTGATTAGGCCTCACCGCACACAGATATAACCTTTGCACGAATTCGAAGCTCGATTGTGAAAAGAACACTTCTGCTCCTCTCTAATGAGCGCGTACCAAAATGCTTTTTGGTCTTTGATCACTGCGCTTGACAGATGCCAGGGCTCGCAAGTGAGCTTGTTTTCACATGCGTTCCGTTGGGATAGACTTTGTTATGTTCATTCACACTAATGCTCATCAGTGAAGCAGAGTTCACTACTATCTATACTCGAGGTATATCGCAAGATGAATCACTCCGTATTCTAAGGCGGCGATTGTTAGGAGTCGGTGAGGATATAGAGCTTGCTTCTCGATAATCAGTGCCCCAAAAGTTAGTAGCCGCTTCTTGCGTTGACGGCCTGCCAACATGACGTCTGACCGACTCGAGTGGTAAAGGCCGCCCATGAAAAGGATGTTCCGTGCTGGGCCATCCCTTTAAGACCTTCACTTTCTCTATTATGAGCTCACGCCACGTGTAAAGGTAATTCAGGTACCGTGTGCTTGGCCTTGCATTTCTACCATCAACTCTGAAAGCCTCTTCCAGTCCACGGTCAACAAAGGTACGACGGGCAGGAGCATGGGCTCTTGCTATTGGACATGTGAAGTGGATGAAAGGAAACGGTAAGGTAGACAGACTAGAGGATCAGAAGCCATGAGCGGGAAGACCAGCTCATTCCCTACGCAGGGCCAAGATGTCACGGTGGCTTGGTTTAGGATCCCGCTGGATTTGTCAAGACATGTGAACTATATACCTACATATCATAGGATCGAACAAAGTCGAGTTTGTAGCTTGTGTCCTGTAATGCTGCTACAGTACATCTCACTTCCCCAATCAGCTCTGCCTTTGCTGGTATACGAGTCCACGTCCAAGTTCATTCTCATTCTTGAGATGACTCTATGTTTTTATTGAGCCATAAAGAAACTAATGGTTGGTAGAAACGCATTTCGAAACCTCAATCATCACGGTGGGGCTGGGACGCACTCGAACCCGACGCATTGGCGGGTAGCAGTCCAAAGATCTGTCCCTCCGAGATCCGCGACCTTCATATAGGGCAGCATAGTCGAAATTACCAATGCATCGCCACTGGGCGAGGTCCCAGTGTTCCACACGGCTATTCCGTTCTGATACATGACGAAGTTACCGTCGGTTTGAAATATAAGCTCGCATGACATCTTTGTACAGTCCACGCCGCCCTATGTAAAGAATGCTGTTACCATCTAATCGAATATGTAGAAAAATATAATGAAATGTGCTGTCTCGAGGTCATACCGTCTGACTACTCCAAGCGGCATCGGCAGTATTCATGGTGCCGTGGAGATAAATGACGAAGTTGCCGTCATACTGAAAGTAAAAATTCATGCCATGATCGAGGCTGGCGAAGGGTGTATTGGCGGGAGTGACGACAAAGTTGGAGCGGGAAAACCAGACCTGAGTGAAGAAGCCGAACACAGGAGAGGCGCAGACGAGAAGAAAGACAGATTTCAGAAACATATTTCAAGTATGGACTTTGCGAAGTAGATGTTGACCGCGTTTGTTTTGATTGAAGAAACCAAAAGAACCTCAAGCATTCCGACTTCTCCCTATATACTTGATCCTCTCAGTGTGAGGCTGGCGTCTCTACGCTGTAACCGGAATTCCTTGACGAGAGGGAAATTAGCTGTCGGGGTCCAAAAGGACTTAACAGGTGGTGACAGTGAGTGCATAAAGCATAACCGAGGGCTTTCAATTGAAACATGAAAGTTAGGCATACCTCACTACCTCAGCCGTACCAGAAAGATAAAGATTACTCTGGGATGATGCTTTTCCCAATCACTTCTGATACCGTGTGGCCCCCAAAACAACAACCGACAAACTCTGTTGCCTAGACCCGCCTTGACCCATTTTGGCTGTATCGGTTTTGATGATTATCTCCCGCTTCTCAGGCCCTTCCAGTCCACGGTCAACAGGGAATGAAGAAGATGAACCTAAGCTCTGTTCCAACTGGACGCGTGAATTGGATCAGTAGAGGAGCGCGGATGGGTCAACCCAAAAATCGTCCTTGTTGGGAACCATACCGTCCCGCGCCATCATCAAGACATCATCGTTCCAGTCATCCCTATCTTGCTCCGTACTTTATTGTCAAGTTAACAACCTCGTTTCGATCGAAACGATTCTGTCTCACGTTCGGTCACTTCCCCTCGATCAGAACGGGTGACCAAGCCAACCCTACAACTTCGTTGATCCCCCCAAAACCCAGCGATGACATCGACGCACTATACCAAGACTCGCCTCGAGGAAGGACTGCAGTGTTCCAGAGCACGGCTAAACATCTTGACGCCAACTCACCTTAGCTTCGCTACATGTCAAAAGAACCCAAGACTGGCATTTACGAGCACTCATCCACCCACAACATCTAGACCGACATCGCCGCCAAGCTAAACTACCGCTTCCCCTCTAACACATCTAGGGAAGACAGTGCCAGACGGGCCTTGTATGCCACCTATGTCAACCCCCCCAAACTACGATCAAACACTTCGCACAACGCAAATATACCCTAGAGTAGAACTGCCACTGTCACGACGATGTTGGAGAGTTTATGGAAAACATGTAATGGACCCGACTCGCGAAACGTGTTTTTGCCGATTTGCATGACGTCCCACATATCTTTCCACCGCATGAATTGCCGAAATGGATAGAGGCTATTGAGAGGGTTAGGATCGGTACCTCAAAGTCGTGGATGAAGAGGATCTGGACACTCGGATCCCGGCGAGTAGAGCTTTGGAATCATCGCCGTAAATATGGAGGGGAAAAGAAGAAAATAGATCGGCAAATGGAGTTTTGGAAATTGTTGCTAAGGCTCTGGAGAGAGAGAAAGAAAATGGATCGGCAAAGGGAGCTTTGTACACCACCACCGCAGCCTTGAAGCAAAAAAAGGAAACCCCACCAGCACAAGACGACACGCTCATGGGGCAAGTTCCAAAACAAGACTGACCATCACAACAACCCCAACCACCCCAGCATTCCACCAAGCCAACCGTCTTCCACCAGACCTCAACAGCCTCCATTCGCCAGCAGCCTGAAGACCCTTCGACACTTCCAAGTCGATACTTGGGGTTCCCGCCATCCCTCATGCATCGACCGACTCGACCCGTGCAGCGTGCTAGAGAGGGAAACAATATCATCATCACCCCTCTTCCCCCTTCCCCGTTTCCCTCCCTCCCTCCCTCCCCACCCCCTTCCCTCCCTACCCCCGCACCAGCCCTCCCTAAATCCTCCCCCCCGGAAAAAGAATTCACACACCCTCCCACAATCCCTAATCCCTTCTCAAAAGCCACCTTTTCCCAAAATCCCCCCAACGCAGCGAAGATCTGCAAAAAAAGTACCATCACATCTAGCTCATTATCTTATCCATCTTACCCAAATTGTGCCCTTCCAGAACGCCTCAGGGGGGGATGGGATATGGTATTTCTGCAGAACCCATAAAAGCACGCCCACCAACGATATACCTACATATTGTAGTAGAGACAAAACCCCCCCCTCGGACGAATGAAAAGAAGAAGAAAAAAAGGCAATAAAAAGGGATTAATCAGCACAGCATAACCTACAGTAAGCAAACCATTTTCTTTCTTTCTTTCTTCGGGTTTCCGTGTTAGGAGTATTACATATGCGCTACTACTTTCCGATCGAACCATTATTTCTTCCGGGGTGTTTGAAAAAGGCAGCAGCGAGCGGAGATATGAAAAAGAAAAAGAAAAAGGGAGAAGAAGATGGTGATGGTGATGACGAAGAGGATGTGATGATGATGATGATGAAGATGTGATTATGAGAGTGGGTACTGGTGTTTTGAGTAGGAGGGCTGTTGGGTTTCGTATAGATGGGAGGAGTGTGCGGGTGGTAGGATACAGTATATGGTGATTGTTTGAGTGAGCAACTGGTAGCAGCGTTGGTGTTTGGAATAGGTGGGCGGGTTGATGAAGCGGTTGTTTTTCGTGCGGGTGTTGTTGCCGTGCGGATGCTATGGGATATCACATCCGTGAGAGATGTTCCAGCCATCTCTCTCTTTGGCCCCTCCCATTCCCTCCCCCCCCCCCGTCCCCCCTCCTCAACAACACCTCCCCCCCTCCCTCCACCGTCTGCCCCGCTGCACTCGCCCTCACAACCCCGGCCTTCTGCAACTCCAAGACCAAGTTGAAAATCATACCGTCGCAGCCTTTGGCAGCCAGGATGTCGACGGTGACGGGGAGGTATTCGGTATGTTGGGTTATGGTGGAGTTGTAGGGGGATTGGCCGACTGTCGTGGTTGTTAGGACGTCGGGGAGAAGGGGTTTTGGATGGGAGTGGGCAGGGTTAGGGGGAGGGAGGGGGAAGGAGGGGGGAGAGGGAGAGGGAGAGTGCTTACTGGGGATGACGACGTCAGGGACCTCGCTAAAGACAGAAATACGCGAAGTACCGAAGCCGAAGGGGACTTTGGGCGGCCTATAACCAGCGAAGATCAATGTTATCACCTCATTCATCAAATCGTTCCCCACGCCGAGAATTGCAATCAGATCGGAATAGGAAAGGGGCCAAACGTACGGCAAATACTCGTTTCGATACTCCGTCTGCGCGCCCGCGGTGTATAGCAGCAGGCTATCGGAACACGTCGCGGGGTCCTTGACGAGCACGCGCGTGTTCCACCAGTCCATGAAGAGAGTTTTATTGGCGACGGCTTGTTGGAGGGTGTAGCGGGGGTAGGAGTCGCCGAAGGCCCAGCGGACCTGGTTGGCGAGTTCATAGGTCAGTTTCATGTCTCGCTACAGTAGCTCGTTCTTTCAAGCTTTTTTTCCTTTTTCTTTCCGAAGACGGCTAGGGGGAAACTTACCAAAGGAACGGGATCAACAAACGGTTTCCTGCCGTTGTGCGCGGCGGCATAGTCGGCGAAAAAGGGGTCGCGGACGAGTTTGGTTTGTTCTTGCGAGACGAGGATCGGGTATGTGATGTTCAGCAGCTCATCGAGAGAAGGGTCCGCGCCGACAGGTCTGGTAGCTGCCCATGCCGTTGTGGTATTGAAAGCCGTCACATTTGCAGACAAAAACGCTTGGAGCTTGCCCAAGAAGCTGAGAGTTAGTGCGTCTGCGGGCGCGGCGGAAGATTTGGGAAAGCCGAGGGTGTAGATTTTCTTGGGGTATTTGGTATAGAAAGGCAAGTTGTCGTAGAGGACTTTCCCCGCTGCGGCCCAAATGACGGGATCGCGTGTAAGGAAACCTGCGGTGTCGAGTTCGGGGGCTAGGGGCATGACACCTGTGAGGGCCACCAACCCGTGAGTAGGGCGGTTGCCGAACAGTCCTTGGACTTGAGAGGGCCCACGAATACTGCCGCCTGTGTCTGAGCCAATCGTCAGGTCAAGCCATGGGTACGAGCCCTCGCCTGCACCAGGGCCAGAGGACGACGACGACGGGTCTTGGTAGCCGTCACCGCGCGGGTTAAACGGTGAGTGGTAGTCGACCCAGTCCGCCGTTGCCGTCTCCCCATTTGCAAATTGGCTTGTCTTCATCTTACCCACAATTATCGCCCCAGCGTCAATGAGTTTCTGGATCGCCAGTGCGTTGATGGTTCTGGGAGGGTAGAGGCCGTAGTAAGCGCGGTTGCCATCGCTGGTTTTGACGCCGGCGACGTCGTAGATGTCTTTGACCCCGAGCCGGACGCCCGCGAGAGGTTTGTCGGCGGTTTTTGTGTAGTACAAGCGAGATGGGACGGCCACGGTTGGGGAGTCGATGCCGGCAATGCTAGCGGGGAGGGGGGCGTAGGAGTCGTTGCCGGCGGGAACCAAGGGTTGGGTGAATGCGCCTGCAAAGTCGGAGTAGAGTCTGTAGGGTTGGTAGAGGGATCCCTCTGAGTTGATAAAATAGGGACCTGATGGGATGGTTGACGGGGCTGAGAGGATGGAAATTGTGCTGGAGTTGGCGGAAAAATGTTGCTTTTGTGCATTTTCTTCCGTAGCGATGTATTGGACGAATAGGACTGGGATTTTTGTCAGCGGAGGGAACCACTCGGAGCATCATGCTATGTATATATACAAAAATAGCCAAGGACAACTATTATCTACCGCCGCACGAAGATTAAAAGGTTAAGCTATTGATCATTAGAAAGCAAATAGGCAGATGAGATAGAATGATCATCGCTTGCAAAAAGACGCCATAAAACTGGTCCGTCAAGCCAGGGCAGTGGGTGGACTAGGAGGAACAGTTAACGCTGAGCATAAGAGAACCGGCGCAGTCGTCGAAACGTCATCCATCAATTGAAATGGGCCAGGGCCCACAAGCCGTCTCCGCAGGCACCCAGACTCCTTCCACCCCCCACACCGAATCAGACCGCCCCTCATCCCCACCACATACCTTCAAGAAACCCCCCACTCCAAACATCATCCCCCCCAAACCCCACCACGGTCTTCTCCAAATCGCTCTGGCTGAAATCCGCCCGGATACCACTCACAACAGTCACAGGTGTCAGTCCCGCAGCGGACGCTTTTCCGTCGAGTAGGCTCGACTTGAAACCGTGCTCGAGGTTTGTCAAGGGTGTTGCAGGCACGTAGTAGGAGATGCCGTTGAGGACGAGCGTGGAACCCGTAGGTGTAGGCTGTGAGAACGTAGGGGGGAGAAAGGGGAGGATGAGGGAAAGGAGAGGGAAGAGGGTAGTGAGGATGACAAGGGCGGAGGGAGGCATGGTGGGTGGATGTGAAAGCGAGAGGAGGAACGAGAGGAGGTGGGATGGAGAGCGAGAGGTTGCGGAAGCAAGTGCTTGGGGGGTGGGAATGATTTATACATGTTCCCCGGCTTTGAAATATAAGAACTTGCAGATGGACAAAGTAGGTAAAAGACGGATAAAGTGAAGCTTCGAAATCACTCCAACATCAAGGCGGGGGGGGGGAATCACGATATGGGAAAAAGCGTCATTTGGAGAAGAACCCCGCTTTCCTTATCTGGGAACGACACGACCTGCCCGAAAGCAGCTGTGAACGACAGCGTATTGCAGACACGGAAAAAGCAAATCAAGACGCATCGATATCGTGATGGCCAGGGACACTCGAAGAGCTACGGTATCTACTTTACCTAGAGTATTTTATCTTGCAGTAGTGTATGATAAGCTTAATGCGGGTTTGGTAATCTGCATCAACGACAACAAACATACAAGAAATACTTTTCTCGATGGGACAGTTGGTGGTTATAAATAGAGATTTTCTATTCGCCTATTTGCGCGGCTTGTTCGTGCCTCCAAGGTTGGAAGTTCGAGATGTAGTATATAGATAGAGAGGGAGCCCGTTGGACCCGAGGAAATGGGACGGCCCAATCCCCGACAACAATGCTTGCAGATGCCTGATGAAGGAACGGGTATCGACGCTTCATATGCCACGCTGGATCCGAAGCATGAGAGCCAAGAAAGCGCTAAATCGTGTGTGTATATGACGCTGGGAAAGCTGCCGACCATTACAGTCCGCGCTATACCTCCCCCCCATCCTGCGCCCAAGAATTACTGGTGACTTTCAAAGGTACTGGATTATTGACGCCCTCAGTTCGCGGGACTGAGAGAGGCAGAGGATGGTCCCCAGCGGGCCCCACTGGCTGTGCCTCGCCGGTCACTGGTATCGGTTTACCATTTTCCATTATCTGCGGGACTGGTGGGCGAGGAACATGTGATTCCGTTTCCATTGTCTGCGGGACTGGTGGGTGAGGAACATGTGTTTCCATTTCCATTTCCATTTCCTCTTTGACAGCCTGCTTGACCCGTCTAAACAGTTCATCACGTCTGCGCTCGTGGGTGTAGCGGCAGGCGGAGACGAAGAGAGCAAAGTGGATGAGTCTGGTGAGGATTAGATGATGTGCGGTCAGCTTCATCCGAGGGGTGGCTTACAGGAGTGCAAAGGAAATGGCGCTGCCAGCATATTCCACCGCACTCATGTGCAGCTGGTATTGAACTGGAGCGGTATAGTATTCCGAAGCCGTAGTTGTTGCTGCGAAGATCACGAAAAGAACCATGGGAAAGAAGGTGCACCAAATGATCAGATCACAGCCGACGTTGGCGCCAGGGTGGATGGCTCGTTTGCGGGCGAGCAGTACGGCGATGTTGGCGATATTCCAGATTAGTGAAAACCCGAGCTGCAATAACGTCGATTGTCAGGCGCTGTAAATCAACGAGAATGGGGCTGATGATGGCCCACCGGTATAAGATCATAAGGAACCAACAGGTGGACGCCATATTCATAAAAATATCGAGAATTCCAATTTTCAGAGGAAGCCCACGCAATGCAACCTATTCCGCCCACAGCCAGTACCATTGCAAGAATGCGCAAGGCAAATTTCCAAGCCCATTTGCGGTCATCCTGATAGAGCCTCAAGCGATCAGAAACCTTGTTCACGCCCATGTTGATAATCAATCGCGATTTTTGTGAAGAAAAGATATTGATGTTCTATCTAGAATATTTAGAGAGATAACATAGAGAACGAAAAGTATTGATTCCAATTATATGGAACAACGTTCACAGCCTCAACAAAGGGGGGTTCAAGAAGGGGAGCTCCGAGACGCGACGTAGCAGGGGTACGTATTGTATATGGCTGAGATGCAAAAGCCAGATGAGCCTCTGTCCATATCGACAAAACTATTTAAGGAAGAAGCACGGAATGTATGTCGAACACACTCGTAGTAGTGCGTGGTAAAAGACATGAGACCTCCCTAGCCTCAGCCTTGATCCAAGGCTGGGGGGGTGGTCCACTGAGCCTTGGCACTGGCCGATTAGGGCTTTGTGTGCGCTTCAAGAATAGGCAAGACACTTAGGCGCGAAACACGCCATGTGTCCGTTCTGCAAGAGTGCGAATCAGTGCCAGAGGTGGGGCTTAGAGGGTTGAGGAAAGATTCCGTTTGATGTGTTTATTTCTTAAAATTATAGGTATTCTTTTGATATGTTCTAGGCTGCTGCATATGTCCAAGGTAGCAAGTCAAAGCTCTACCGACGTATCGAGTATATAGCTGTAAACATCTAGGCCGCCGTCGCAACCAAATGGGGTATCTGCGCAGACATTCAAGCGCGAGAAACATATCCAGGCCAGACATAATATTCCCGAATCCACCGCTTGTTCGCCAATAAGTACTCCACATCGCGGGCCGGCGAGGTTCTCAACGCCTTGCATTCTCCCGAATAAACTCCTTCCTCGCGCGTGTGATTTATTCGCGCAATGCGCTCGTCATGAAGTCCATACCCATAGTCCTTTCGGCCATACCCCGCCCTGCTCGCACGCTGCCCGGACTTTGCGGCGAAGCGAGCCTAACGTTGTCGTAAGGATTGAGTTGAACTTCATCGCTGCCCGGGCTGGTTTCGCTATCAGGTCCATGCGCCCAATCACTCACACTTGGCCGAGTACTGCGGAGAACGCCGCTAGGTAATTGTTCTCGGGGTTGAAGATCAAGATGTAGATCCGGGGGGGTTCGACGAAGATGTACTGGGCTACTGAGAGGATCCAAGGTCGAGCCGGTGAGCGTAGGAGATAGAGGACTTGTAGGTTCGCCGGGGATGCCGCCCAGTCCGTCATGCGGCGGGAACCCCTCAGGATGTGTTCTCCCAGGTCGCCAACAGGCAGCTGGATTCGTGAAGACATTGAGTGGATCATTGGCGTGTTCAATATGTTCCGTATCAAATACGCATTTCCGATCCAGGGAAGGGACCCATTTCAAATGACCACGATTGTGACCACTAAACGATGAATAATTGTCATGGTTTGATAGAGTGTACTTCGAGGGGCTCTGGAACTTCTTCTCCGTAGAGGGCGACTTTGGGGGTGGTTTTGGTGGTTTATTCGAGAGGCGTGGGTAGTGGAAGCGGGATAGATAATCGAGCGATTTAGAGCGTCCTTTGCGAGCTTTGGGGGGGACCTGAGCTTCTGCATCAGGTATGTTCAAGTTTTGTGCGTTGTTAACCGAAGAGTTGGCGAGGGTCATGAGTTGGTTGAGCACGGCGAATTCGAGTTTAAGCTTGATGCTGTAAACCATTGCCTTTATCGTGGCTTCGATCTCGTAATATGATGAGTATTCCATGCCAAGGAGAACGACATCCATCGCTATGATAATCGAGTTGATCCAGATCAGCTGCATCATGACTTTTCGCGTACGACCGTGATAAACCGGCCGCAGCAGTTTGATTGTGGCGTAGACGTAGATGCCGGAGATAATAAACTCTTGAATACAGAAGGCGGTCATTTGGAGCCGTTCGACAACGTTGAAAGGGCCGATGAAGTCAAGCGGTCTATTCGAATTCGATCCGTATGTAAGAACCGTGGTTGGTATGTGGAAACAGAAGGCATCGACAATGATCATGGCAAGAACGCCCCGTAATACTTTTTGTTCCCGAACGACGAGATGGAGCCTTGAGTAGAGCACTATGGCCTGCCCAGTGACCATGCAATACCAGCCAATGGTGATAATTGTGACTGATAAAACTTCATTTGTAGTGAGTTGGAAGAACTTCATCAGGAAGCCGAGCGAGTGTAGCACACAGCCATAGCTTGTAATCAGCAACGACCAGAAGTAGAGGCCCCTATGTCGCTTGAATGTGAGGAACACTTGAACGTTAAGCTCGATAACATTATACCATGCGACAGCAGTGAAAGCAGCAATGGACATGAAGACCGCTCTGTCAAATTTAATAGGCTGTGCGGTAGCGCCATCGTCAGCTCCCATTGTTGCGGTGATGTTGGTTCGGGCGGTATGTGAAGATGCTATTGACCGTGGTGAAGCTATCGCGTCTCGAAAGGGTTCATTGGGCTCAGAAACCCGTTCGGAAGAGAACAGCTGAAGGTCTGCGTTTAGGGATATTGTCCGATACGAGATATCGAAGAGTGACGCAAACAATCGTGGGTTGTGACTCGGTCAGACGAGAAGGTCGAGGATCAGAGGGATCGGGTTCAAGCACGTAAGAAAGGTGCGGCGGTGAAGCTATTCGAATAATGGCTCATCGCGGTCACAAGTACCACGAAGATGCCGCGAGATGGTTGAGACAGAGGTGCAGCTTTGAGAATTTGATGATGAGAGAACGTATGAGAGTAAAAGCTGGGGTTGAAGGGGAGGGGGGGAGAGACAGGGAATTATGGGGGAGTTGGAAGCGACCGAGTAGGTGCCCTGGTGAGCAGTGAACGGGACGGCCGAGGCGGCATGAAGGTGGAAAATGCAAGTATGTACTTCGGCTTTTCAGAACCACCAAAGTAAAGTAAAGTCGGCTTGTAAGGGTAACGAACGCCACAAAGTGATAGCCTAAGCATCCTTAACAACGACAGGGATTACTCCGTACTGACCAGTAAAATACGCATTCGATACGGTAGATAACACACACGACTGACTTGGAAGGGATTGTTAGAACACCAACCACTAAGGACTACTACCTATGCACAGTCGGAATGGTCTCAACGCATAGGTAGGATCCATTGGCTTTCCACGCAATACTAGAGTCCTGCATGAGAGCGTACTAAGATACCCACTGGATGCGGCCACGAGCACGGAGTACGCATAGATCTACCCATCATCCCACAGGCTACACTATCTCTCACACCGGATCTGGGCCTCGATGATGACTGCCAGCATCTCAACATGCACGTTGGTATTCACCGTATCTTAGGGTGTTCCTCTGTCTGATGCTGCTACCGACCTAGGTAAAGTATTGTTATTATTATTATTATTGGCTCTGGCAGTAGAATATGGCGCACGGTTATCGACTACTCTGCTCTCGCTGGTTTTGTTCCGGCCGTGAGTCAGGGTGCGCCATTGCGAGAATTAAGATTTCCTTGACATCTCATAGACGCATCAATCCCACAGGATCGTGGTTCTCCTAGTGACACTCGCTTCGGCACATTCTGGTAGGAATTCGCGACAATTTGTCCAGGTAATTACCACCAAGTACCAAATATTGTCGAGATCTTCTGTTCCCTGGTCCGGCTGACCCAACACCGACTTCACCGCCATTTGATTGGATAGAATGGTGTATTGGTATCGAGTACGTCTCCGAATCATGGATCTTTTGACAGAGGCTTCAGAAAGACAACCCGCTTGAACCCTTCGGATCATGATGTGCGTGAAAGATGGCTGTATAGCGACCGACGTGTGCTTTGAGCTCTCGACCGAATCCGGAATCATCTCGTGTTGATGGAAGATATTTTCTCGCGTTGAAGTGGCGTCTCGGTCCCAACCTCGACGTTGTCGTCGTGCGCTGATAGTGGTGATTGGTCCGGTTGATGATGTGTAAAAGAATGCGTGACAGGTCCGCAAGGATTGAAAAAGCGCCCCTCTCTAATTCGACGGTGGCTGGATCTGGGAAGCCAGCAGACTAACCTAAGGTACAGTAGTGAAATACCGTAACGTGCGTAGGTACCTAGTAATGTACCTTACCTCGCTCGGTCCTATGAGTACCTTAGGTTGAGCCTGTTTGATAACCGCTAACTTTAGGGATGGTTTGGAGACTTTATGCGACTAAACATCCCAAGCTTCAGTCCCAATCATCGTAACAGCGGGAGTTTAATTCTCGCGAATTCGCGTCAAGACTCAAGAATCCAAAACCTAGAAAACTCCCCTCTTCCGTGTAGAATAGGTCCAAATGCGGGGCAGCCGTGAGGATGTACCTACAGTATCTGTCCAAGCCCGCAGGTTGTCCTGACTTCTTTCGGCTGTCAGGGACCGAGCATACTGTACATACTTGTGTCCTGCACGATGTGTTTTGTGTATCAGGGAGCATTGCATCCGTGTTCTTGTACCCAGACAAACTGCCAGAGACTCCTGGCTGAAGAGGAGATGAGTACGGAGTAACGCCTCAGGGAAGGCAAATTGCTGATCAATGTGCTGTATCACCCACATGTGGGCGCAACAATGCTCGACAATGCTCAATATCATTCTGCAGAGACGCACTGCGCTTGGGTCAAGATCAAACCCCCAAGTATTCCCTGCGATCCCCACATCACAGGCCATCCAAGGTACCGGTGAAATAAGATCTGAAAGTGTCCCATGTGTGTATCAGCGCCGGCCTTTGTCTTAAGCGAGAATTATTTTTGGACCTCGTCGCCATCGAGTTTCAGTTTCAATTAACGTTACGCTTGTTGAAGAATCACCCCAGTCGTAAGTACGACATCAAAACACCGGACCAAGCCCCCCGTGTGACTCTCAAACTTGAAACGTCTTCACGGCCTGAACATTGTGTACCTTCGCAGTCTCTCGACGCGTAAATTCTAGGATGCAAAATTGCTCACCTCAACCATCTACCATTACATCTGTTATCCTACCACTAACATCTTTGTCAATCCATCTCACCAGCTAGTCCCTTACATTATCTCGCTTATCTTGCTGGTACATATAAGATGCTTCAGCGTCCCTGAAACGGCCCCCAAACGAGGTAGGACGTCCACTCGTCTCGCCGAGTACATTTTCGCCTCGAAGCAAAAATAGAATTCAATGCTATTTTGCCGTGTTGACCAAGGGTACTGCATAGTTCTAAGCAAGCCATGGAGGCTCAGCAACCTGCCACTGGCTTAGACAAAGCTTCAGGTCTAAAATTGGACAATTCTCGTACCTGGTGTCTTTTCTATAACGTCACACTCTCTTTACGTTCATTGTATTCGTTTCGGTTTCTTTATCAACTCTCTCTGTATTTGACTTGTATCTCGCTTCTATTCTTGAGATCTTGTTTAACATACGTTTACTGATACACGCATCATCGAAGCTGTTGGCTTCGTCAAAAGCTTCTTGTACGGTGTTTCTCATTCCTGACCTCCCCAAATGTCTGTCTGGAAAGAAAGGATGATAACCAATGGCTCCTCTCACAATCTGTTACTTGTCGCTTTAGAACTGTCACCTAAAGAACACCCCCCATCACCCTCTCCTGCCTTGCTACTGCCCTCGTTCAGATACCGTTTCCGAGTCTCCTTAAATGTATGAGAGCATGATGTAATTTCTCAGAGCATTTTCGAAGGGGGTTCAGAGGCTTTGCAAGCTCCTCACGTTTCTTCTAAAGGTTATAACAGCAAAAGTGGGCTCTCAATGTTAAATTCCCAGGGCTTGGATTGCTTGATAAGATTGTAAATCATTTGCGATCGCTAACATGAAACTACCCTGTCCTCCTTTGCGCCAATTCAAACACACCCAGCTCATGCAAAACCGTACACCCCAGCGCCAACTCAAAACGCACCCCTTCCCTTCCCTCCACCTCCCATCACAAATCAGAGTTTATACACCACATCATCATTCTCCTGATACCTGCAGGCGCCAAAACCCATCAGCAACTCAATCCACACAATCAACGGTAAGCAACACAATGGAAAAAAACCCACATTATCTCATTCCTTTCCCCCATCTCCCTCAGCGCACCTCTCGCTTCCTCCGCCCCAAACGTCTCCTCCCCAGCCGGCCTCTTCCGATTCACCGCTTCCACCAGTGGTCCGACATCCGCGGCGTCGTTTTGGAACAAGGCCGTATTGAGAAGCTGGCCGAGCGTAGATCTGAAGACGCGAAGGCGCGCTGCTGAAACTTGCGGCACGGCTAGGGTCTCTTGGTTCTGGGAATCGTCGGTTTGGGAAGTAATGAGTTGGGATGCTGGCTGCGAAGATGCTATGGACATGCGGGATGAGGATTGGGTGGGCCGCGTGCCGTTGGTGGTTGGTTGGGTGGTGCGCGGGCTGGCGGTGTAGAGGTCGTCGTCGTCGTCGTTTTCGGAGCCATTCGTGGCGCCCATGCTACGGGTTTGGGCGGCGTGGGTGCCGTTGCGGCGGGGGGTGCGGGGGGTGGTGCCGTTTCTTGTTCGCGCGTCACGCTCGTTTTGGTTGTCGTCGTCGTTGTCGTCATCGTCCGAGGAGGAGTCGGTCGACATGGCGTCGTCGGCGCGGCTGACCTTGCGTCTCTTCTTGCGCTCGTCCTCGACGACTTCCTTGAAGAGGGCGAAGCGCAGGATCGATTCCGCGGCTTCGGCGTCTTTTTCTTCGACGCGGTGGGAGAGACGGGCTTTTGCGTGGGCGGTTGAGAGGCGGATGAGGGTTTCGAGGGTACGCGCTGTCATGGGGGAAGTCTTGCGCTGGTTTCCCTCGAGCTCGTCGTTGCGCAGGGCGGAGTAGGTGGTTACGATGAGGTCGGCGGCGCCTTTGGTCAGGACGGGTTTGCGCTGCAGTTTGGCGTATTGGATGTATTTCTTGATAAAGGGGATACTGAGGACGTCGACTTTGCGCGCGCTGCCGCGGCCAGAGGTCACGGTGACGCCGGCGTGGAGCATGATGTTGAATTTTTCGTAGACCTGGGTGGGTTGATTGGCGTCTTGTTCGTCATCGAGGCCGACGCCGAGGGTTTGGTGTTGTTGTTCGCGCACTGGGGCTCCTTCTTCGGTGCCGGGTTGGCGATATCGGTGCATTCGGAGGACGTGCTCGGATATTTGTCGGTCGCGGGCGTCGTCGATGTCGTCGGTGACTACGAACAGGAGATCGAAACGGGAGAGAAGGGAATCGGGTAGAGCGATATTTCGGTGAGGATCTTTGTGCGGGTCGTATTGGCCGTAGATGGGATTCGCGGCTGCTATGACGCTACATCGAGCGTTGAGAGATGTGTGGATGCCTGCTTTGGCGATGGTGACCGTCTGTTGTTCCATGACCTCGTGGATGGCCACTCGATCAATGTCGCTCATCTTGTCAAACTCGTCGATGCAGACAACGCCTCGGTCTCCTAGGACCATGGCACCGGCTTCTAGGCGACGTTCCCCGGTTTCTTTGTCAGAGGTGACCGCGGCCGTCAAACCAACGCCTGACGACCCTCTTCCAGTTGTGGCGATGGCAAGTGGCGCCGTGTTCAAGACGAAGCGCAGCAGTTGTGATTTTGCGGTCGATGGATCACCTACCATTAGGATATTGATATCTCCTCTCAAATGCGTTCCATTGTCCAGATTCTTCTCCATGCCTCCCAGTAACATGAGTAGAATGGCTTTCTTGATGTGGTCATGGCCATAGATACTAGGTGCTAACGATTGAGACAACAGCTCGAAGACGTTCTTCTTCTTTGAGATTTTATTGATGTTTCGAATATCTGTATCGGTAATTGTTGATTGAGCAATGCCACCACCAGACTTGGACGAAAGTAATATGACGTTGTTCGCCAGTATCAGAGTACGAAACAGCGCGCTACCGGCACCTGCATTACGGTTTCCTAGCGATCGATAGATTCCGACGAGTTGTATACGATCCCCTGGCTTTACTCGGTCCACCAAGTCGTCGTCCATGATGACGTCCACACCTCGAGGAAGCTGACCTGCAGGCGCTCGCTCTGGCATCTCCTGTATGGATATTGTTTGGTGGTCTCGATACGTGCAGTATCCGTACTCGGTAATCAGCTATGATAGGTTAGATATTGACAAAGCTTATTCCGACCATGAGAGACCTTACTGGGTTCCCATCCTCGTCCTCCTGAGGGTATACACTAGTACTTGCAGCGCCATTGGCAGTCATTGTTTGATCCCTATACGTCCTCTGGTGCCACATGTTTTTTCTTTCATTCCAGTGAACACTCCTTATCACTTTTGGACGGACCAGGGAGCATTTAGTGACAATTCCCTCTAGAGATACCATGTGATTTAGATGAGTAGAGCTGAGCGTTCGAGGGTTACAGGAGAATTCGCCGAAGCTGCCTATGTAGGCGCAGTAGTACACCTGTCCCTTTTCTCAGCTGTAGTTAAGTAAGATTGAGGGGTGATCTATATACAATATCTTTGGAAGACTCTTTGGCGGGTCGATTGGGTAGAGCGGTAATGAACTGGTGAAGAGCTTCATCGAAGGCTTGGCAGAAGTCAAAAGGCGATTGTAGTAATCTGTCGACTTCCCCTCAGCCCATATATCAATCCCATCCTCCAGCGACTTACCCATCTGACAACTCTCTATTATGCGTCCTAATTTCATCTAGATTGACCTGACGTAGGATAAGCGTTCTGCGCCCGCAAAGATGGGGTTTCTACGTACAACCAGTCTTCGCTGGCCCCGATTGAGCATAAGAATTATGTCGGCGCGGTAGCTGTGTAAGACTTAGCCCTGGCTCAACATTGGTAAGGGAAGATGGACCTTCGAGCAGCGGGATCATCTGTAGGAATTAGCTTCTATTCGGAATCGTTTCCAATAGCTGCTTACGGGGATCGAGAAATTCCTCAGCGAGCCTGACACGATCTCTCGTTTCCTCATCGCGGAGTGGTAGGCCGTCCATTTTGCTGTTCTGTGATTATTCTAGGAGTGGAGTGTAAAGGGACGACGTTGAGAGTCCAACGCGCTGAGATACGCGGTTTTACGCGTAGAGTGGTTGCATTAGTAACACACGCTAGTAGATAGAGATCTCGGCAATCTACGAGTATGGCGTACTTTTGCTTTACATATGCGAGCAAACCTTTTGGTTATCAGCATAGTTCGCCTCAAGCAACAAAAACAGCACCTTGTAGACCATCTTATACCTCAATCTCGGGTCTCATAATGGCGCCAAAAAGGAAGCACGAAGACACGGATCCTGGTGTTGAGCCAAAAGATGCGTCAAAGAAGCTAACGAAGCTAAAAAAAGGCTTCTCTGTTCCAGCAAACTTACCTGATGGAACACACAGGCGGAAAGGTTCGTCACGTCAATCAATTGAGGATGGATACTTTCACTAATTAGATGATAGTCCAGAAGATCAAGCATGACCTTATACGCAAAGCCAAGGTCAAGAAATCCTACGCCAAGCTCAAAGAGCGAGAGTTACAGGACGATTCAAAAGCCTTCACTACAGCTCCCTCGCTCGAGGTAGAGGCACCCGCGACCCTCGATCTTCATCCTGAGAGACAAGCCATGTTAGACGTGCAACCACAGCCCACGCATACGGAGAGAGTTGAGGTCCAGCGACACCGTAGACCTAAACAGCCCAAGCCTGTGCCCTTTGAGAAAGAAGAACGTCTGGCTCAGGAGCGTAGAGAAGTGGCTGAGGTTAGACGGAGGGCTTTTGAGGATAGCAGAGTGCAGCGGCAAAAGAAGATCGAGGAGCGGGAGAGATTCCGCAAGGCAATGGCCAAAGCAAGAACAGGGGGGAAGAACGGTCAGAGGAAGTTGGGTCGCGAAAGCAAGGTTTTGCTGGAGAAAGTGAAGAGAGTGATGAATGAATGAGCTTGATGCATGTTGAGAAAGCGCAGGTTTTGACCATGTACCTGCAAGCTTCTGCATTACACCGCCCAGGTCACCCAGAGTTCATGTCCAAGCCTTGGGCTGAGTCTACCACAGGTCTGCTACGATACCTTTGCAGAGCTGTCACTACCGTGGTTATGGCTACTCCATTCCTGAGACCTATTAAACAATCGAGCCTACTCGTGGTCATAGCTCCTACATTGTTTCAGCTGGGCCGAAACAGGACCCATCGTGCAGCCCACTGCCACTGACCGTGCCTCCTTACACTAGCACAAGCAAGCCGGCTGCCGATACATGCGATCGAGATTTAGCCACGAGCGTTGCAAGGTCTTCAACCATGCGAGCGGCTATCGAGGTGCATAATGCGTTTCACCCTTAGGGCATCGCGATTGGAAAACGTTAATCCCGCTGTGCCAGGGTAGTTATATTAGTCGCCGAGTCCTGCTGGTTCGCATGAATGTGTCAATAGGAGACTCTTGGTATCGAATGCTAGCTGTATGTATGAAATAGGATACAATGGTTGATTTGAGGCTCGTGTTCTAGATGGCCTAATTCGGCTTTGCTTGAAATAGCGGATGGTCCTGACCTTTCCAATACTGCATATCTTAGTCTGCAGACATCATTCAACGACCCAGACTCGAAAGACCATGGTCTCTTCCCAGCATGCCGGCGACTGAGGCCTTTGGCTCCTGGGTCAGACTCCTCTCTGCACTTTACACTTCAATATTAATCAAGACATCGCGTTTATTCTAACCCTAATTCTTCTTTACAAATTAGGACCTACACTGCGGCCCGCTTTGGCAGAATCCATATGGTCAACCTAGGCGTACGACTTAACGGTTCGCTGATTCCAGATCCAGACGCTCTGAAATACCTAATTCTCTATGACTTGAAACGGGCATGTTGGGTTGACTCAAAGCTTCTAACGACATCTGGGTGTAACGATATTCTGGGTGAACGAGGTGGACTCCGGGGGTTTCCTATGGAGAGCATGACCGACTCCACCATAATCTTTTCATATTTCTCTCTCATTTCCGAAAGGGCGGGAATTTTTTTGGTTCGCTATCTTCTCCTGAATCAACCTTAGTCTCTACTTCCAGCAAAGCGTGGACACTGAATCTATCCCACCACCATCAAGCAAGCTCCGCACAACTGAAACCTCCTTGAACTGGCACTTTTACCAAACGAACTCATCCTCATTCTTCCTTAGCCCAGCTTTTTCCCGGTAGCGATAAGCACAATCCTCGAAATCAATCAACCTATTCAATCTCTCATCATCAGAAATATGAGCGCATTCGGCCATCTCACAGCGCAGTTCTATACCGAACAATTCCCATCCCATACTCCAGCTCTAACCCCCTTCTTCTTCCTCTCACCCCTCAGAATCTTCAAAGTTCATCCACACACGCACTACTTCGTCTCATCGCCCATCCCGCATCATGCCCCCAAACAATCCAAAGATATCTCTCCAAGAAGGAACCCCCCCCCTCCTTACCGACACCCATCGCAGCCTCATCCCACCCCCTATTTCACCCCCTATTTCACTTCCGCATCCCCCCCCCATTCAAAACCACACCTCCTCAAATCCCACCACCCAAGGTGGGAGGCGGCCAAGACAGACGCAAGATGGGGAGAATGGGTTAATCGCTTTTCAGTTGCAAACCTGGGTACTCGTATTCCATATCACTGTTGCAACCCCCCCCCCCCCCCCCCCCCCCCCGGCCCAA
>JAABUT010000271.1_pt1 | contig 95128 bp, 103 predicted proteins | sample 5559281 | NCBI WGS metagenome assembly JAABUT01 (sample SAMN10711880, study PRJNA513359) | rock metagenome | isolation source: Antarctica rocks | place: Antarctica: Victoria Land, Ricker Hills nord | collected 2016-01-04 | reverse complement strand
ATCGCCTAATTGGCTTAGCTTACTCAGACGCATATCCTGATCGAAAAATCCATAGTCTCTGTGTCGTTTAAATCGCTTCATAATAGTGTAATATACTAAATATCAACTAATTATAAATAATGACAAAAACTAATTTATTGTTAAATCAGTTTTTAGAGGTGCCCTTTATCTACTATGATCTATGCCGAATTACCAAAGTCGAGACCCGGTATTAAGAGGACGATTCAAAAAAAACATATTGCCGTTATAACTCCTTATGCATTATTGTATAATGAGAAAGTTATGCTTAGTTTAATGTTTGCAGGTATGGCCGCAGTATTCATTACCTGGGCTGTCAGAGGCGGAAAGTAAAATTCCGCGGCTTTTGTCAGTTAAAAGGTAAAATTCCTACATTCAAATCCTACTGTTGCCGCTATAAAGCGCGGCCGTACACCGTGGCCTGCTTGGGTTGCGATTGCTGAAACGATCTGGTTCTTAGTAGTTATTGGCAGTTATCAGTAGAATTTAATTGCTCTATTGCAAGTCGCAGATGGATGAAGTTGTGTTAAATGAATATTTTGCGGATATAAATTTTGGAATTTAATATTCATACAATTACCTTTGCCGTCCGAAAAATATAAAAGGTAACAAATGCCTACAATACAGCAGTTAGTTAGAAAAGGTAGAGAAATTATAAAAGCAAAGAGCAAATCAAGGGCGTTGGATGCTTGTCCTCAGCGCCGTGGAGTGTGTACAAGGGTGTATACTACGACCCCTAAAAAACCAAACTCAGCTTTGCGCAAAGTTGCAAAGGTGCGTTTAACCAATAAAATTGAAGTAATCGCTTACATTCCCGGTGAAGGACATAACCTGCAGGAACACTCAATTGTACTGATACGTGGAGGTCGTGTAAAAGATTTACCTGGCGTACGTTACCACATTGTTCGTGGCAGCCTTGATACAGCAGGGGTAAAAGACCGCAAGCAAAGCCGCTCTAAGTACGGTACTAAAAAAGTTAAGGCAAAGAAATAAAAGGAAAATTGCACCAGCAGGCAGAAAGATTATAGCGGAAGACGAAAAAGCTTAAAATAATTAAATAAACTGAAGCAGTACAGACTGCGCAAATAATAAGAACTATGCGTAAAACGCAACCAAAAAAAATACCTTTAGCGCCAGATCCAAAGTTTAATGATAAACTGGTTACCCGTTTTGTTAACAACCTGATGTGGCAAGGTAAGAAAAGTATTGCGCTCACTATTTTTTACGATGCATTAGACAGAGTGGCAAAGCAAACCAATGAAGATGGATATGAAATCTGGAAAAGAGCTTTAGGTAATGTGACACCGGGAGTGGAGGTAAGAAGCCGCCGTATTGGCGGAGCAACTTTCCAGATACCTTCTGAGGTGCGGCAAGACAGGAAAATATCTTTGAGCATTAAATGGCTTGTACGTTTTAGTCGTGAAAGAAACGGGCGCAGTATGGCAGAAAAACTTGCAAATGAAATAATCGCAGCAAGCAGGGGCGAAGGCGGAGCTTTTAAAAAGAAAGAAGATACACACCGTATGGCAGAAGCTAATAAAGCTTTCTCTCACTTCAAAGTGTAAGTATTTGTTCAGTGACTAATTTCATGTCTGTTTAATAATTGATTTTTTAATCCTAATAAAGGACTATTGTAAATATTTAAGCCTTACCCGAAAGAGTTAGGCTTTTTTTATTAAGTTTTTCTAAAGTTTACAAAATAGGTTTTAGTACTATCATTTCAAGTGCGCAATAGCAACATTGCTGTTAGCCCAGTTTTGTGGTCTCTTTGTAAAATGGATGTAGCATTGGGCTTGTAACTGGTCAAAAGAAAACAAAGTCTTCTTTTACCTAAAAAAGAAGAAAAGAATATTAATTAAGGTAGTTAATGACTTATACTTTGTACATTATTCCATTTAAGTAGTTGTTTTTACTTTACTTCATTTTCATTTGAGCAAAATAAGGATGTTCAGGATTTACTATAAGTTCCTGTCTTAACGGGTGAATTAATACATCCATATCTTCTAAAGGGATAGACCCTAATAAAACTTCAGAGTCTCCCGGTAATACCATAGCGCTGCATGCAGAACGCCTGTTTTTAAACTTAATCTCTACCGGCGCAACTACTTCGCATTCTACGATTTCCCCATTTGCCAATTGTGCCTTTCTTTTTTCAACCACGGGCAACTGCAGTTGCTCCTGTATATTTTCATTGATAGCAAGCATATAAGACCCTGAGTCAACTAAAGCTGTTACCCACATTTGCTTTACTTCATCCTTATCCATGTATCCTCTGCGCACTAATTCCAGATCGCCTCCGTTAATTAATTGTATTTCCGCGTATACTAAACCCATATATCTTATTTGAGGTAAATCTACTATTAAAATTTATTTTACAACAAAAAATACTCAGACAGGAAGTTCAAAGATTCCGGGCTATACTTGCATACTGCATCAACTTTTCGACAATTATTAACTATCAGTTCCTTTTTTTTCGCAGTAAATCCTTAACTTTGCGCCTCCAAATCTTTGCGCATAAAGGATATAAAAAAACGTTTATTATTTACCCTTCATTTCCGGTCATTTTTAAAAGGTAAAATAAAAGTTTTTAAGAAAAGATCCCTGGCAATTTGGGGTACAAGGGAGTGACACAACGACAGATTGTGCGAAAACCCAAAAACCTTTTAAAACACATTATAAAAATAAAGTTTTGTTAGTCAGGAATCTTTTGAACGAGCATTGTTGTCTTAGGGGTATGAACTTCAAGCAAGGTATATCCCGGGAACAAATCAGCATAATGTGTCCTGATGCCCTGATTGGCAAAGATAATCCTGTTCGTGTGATAGATGGATTTGTGGAGCTGTTGGATTTGGTCAGTTTAGGCTTTACCAAAACCAAATTAAGTAAAGAAGGGCGTCCACCTTACGAGGCTAAACATCTGTTGAAGCTTTTCTACTATGGTTATATAAACAAAATACGCTCTTCACGCAAGCTTGAAGCGGAGTGTTTGCGTAATGTAGAACTATGGTGGCTGCTTTATCAGGTAACTCCGGCATACCATACCATAGCTGATTTTCGTAAAGACAATGCTGATGCATTTAAAGAGGCTTTTAAAGCATTTATAGCTTTCTTAAGGGGCGAAGAACTCTTTGATGGCAAAGTGGCAGCCGTAGACGGCACTAAGATAAGAGCACAGAACAACAAGAAGAATAACTTTAATGAGGTAAAGTTTGCAAAGAGCCAGGAGCATATAGACGTTCAGGTTAGCGAATATATAAAGGAAATGGATGAGTGTGACGCACTGGAAGATAAGCAGGCATCGGAACTCAAAAAGAAGGATGTTGCAAAAAAGCTTGAAGCGCTTAAAGAGCGCAAAAAGTACTATACAGAGTTGGAGGCTGCCATGGTAAAGAGCGGAGAAAAGCAAATCAGTATGTCAGACCCGCAGAGCCGCTCTCTTCCCTTAAATGACGTTGTTACTGCAGTATGTTTCAATATACAGGCAGTAGCAGAGAGCAAGCACAGCCTTGTACTTGATTTTGATACCATCAATACAACCGACCAGGGCCAATTGTGCAACATGACAATCAAAGCTATGGAAGCCCTGGATGTAAAAGAGATTACCGTGCTTGCAGATAAAGGATACCATACAGGAAAAGACCTGCAGGATTGTAAGGAAGCACATATCATTACCATAGTTCCTCCTGCTGAAAGAACCAATAAAAACGCAGACCCTGCTTATCAGAAATCTGAGTTTATTTATGATAAAGAACAGGATGCATACACCTGCCCTCAGGGAGCAACCCTTACTGCTAATGGCAATGAATATGAAAAGGCAAAAAAAGGAAGAGCAAGCTATACGGTACAAAAATACGTTACCGACCAATGCCTTACCTGTGTAGCAAAGCTGCTGTGTACAAAGGCTAAAAGAAAAGAAATAGAGAGAAGTGAGTATCAGGATGTGGTGGATGAGAATAATAAAAGAACAGATGAAAACAAGCTATTGTATAAAACAAGACCACTGATAATAGAGCATATTTTTGGAACAGTCAAACGAAGCTGGGGATATAGCTACACCTTGCTGAAAGGAATAAAAAAGGTCAATACAGAGATGTCAATAATTTTCACAGTGTATAACATAAGGCGAGCTATGTCCATACTAGGCGTAAAAGAGCTGATAAGCAGACTAAAAGCAAGGAAAAGTGCAGGTAAAGGTCAAAAACAAGGAATTTTAAGATATTTTAACCTCTATGGCAACATAGGGATAGCGATAGCAGCATAAAAAGTGAGGATACACAAGGCCTAATAGAGCGTGATACAGATAAATCAGAAACGTACGAATGTATTCTTATTATAGATTTTAGTTTTCGCACAATCGGACGATGTTTGATCTGTGATTGAATGCCGGTCTCCCACAAAGTAAAAAATAGTCAAATAACAATTTCAAATAAAAAGTCATGTCAGACTTAAGATTTCAGAGGAATTTCGGTATTGCGGCGCACATTGATGCGGGCAAAACCACTACTACAGAACGTATTCTGTATTATACAGGTGTTAACCACAAAATTGGTGAGGTGCATGATGGCGCTGCTACTATGGACTGGATGGCACAGGAGCAGGAGAGGGGTATTACCATCACTTCCGCTGCAACTACGTGTTTCTGGAATTTTCCTACTACGCAGGGTCAGAAAAATGGAGACACCAAACAGTATAAATTCAACATTATTGATACTCCCGGACACGTGGACTTCACGGTAGAAGTTGAGCGTTCACTCCGGGTGCTTGATGGATTACTTGCATTGTTTTGCGCAGTGAGCGGCGTTGAACCTCAGTCTGAAACTGTATGGCGCCAGGCTAATCGTTATAAAGTTCCCAGGATTGGGTTTGTTAATAAAATGGATCGCAGCGGGGCTGACTTTCTAAACGTTGTAAAGCAGGTAAGGGAAATGCTGGGCGCAAAAGCTGTGCCTTTGCAATTGCCTATTGGTGCAGAAGACAGTTTTAAAGGTGTTGTCGACCTGATTACCCTCAAAGGTATTATATGGGATGAAGAAAGCCGTGGTATGACTTATAAAGAAGTGCCCATTCCTGCTGATATGAAGGACGAAGTAGAACAGTACCGGCAGGAACTGATAGAAGCTGTGGCGGAATATGACGATAAACTGCTGGAAAAATTCTTTGACGATCCTAACACAATCACCGAAGATGAAGTACATGAAGCAATCCGTAAAGCAACTATCGATCTTTCTATTATCCCTATGATGTGCGGATCATCTTTTAAAAATAAAGGCGTTCAGACCGCATTGGATGCTATCGTACGTTACTTACCCGGTCCTTTGGATATTGAAGCGATAAAAGGTATTAATCCTGATACCGGCGAAGAAGTTATTCGTCATGCAGATCCCAAAGAACCATTCAGCGCCCTTGCTTTTAAGATAATGACTGACCCTTTTGTAGGTCGTCTCGCTTTCTTCCGAGCTTATTCAGGTCATTTGGATTCGGGTTCATATGTATTAAACGTACGTACAGGCAGAAACGAACGTATCAGCCGTATTATGCAAATGCATGCCAACAAGCAAAACCCTGTTGATTTTATTGAAGCGGGTGATATAGGAGCTGCAGTTGGTTTCAAAGATATCAAAACGGGTGATACCCTTTGTGATGAGAAACATCCTATCACACTTGAAAGTATGACCTTTCCTGAGCCGGTTATCTCTGTTGCCATTGAGCCTAAAACCCAGGCAGACGTTGATAAAATGGGTATGGCAATAGCTAAACTGGTTGAAGAAGATCCAACGCTGAGAGTGAAAACCGATGAAGAAACGGGGCAGACTATTTTAAGCGGAATGGGCGAGTTGCACCTTGAGATAATCATCGACCGTATGCGTCGTGAATTTAAAGTTGAAATCAACCAGGGCGCGCCGCAGGTGGCTTACAAAGAAGCATTTACAACGAAGGTGGAACATAGGGAGACGTTGAAAAAGCAAACAGGAGGCCGTGGTAAATTTGCTGACATCGTGTTTGAAATCGGGCCTGCAGACGAAGAATATATTAAAGAAGGTAAAGGAACTTTCCAGTTTGTAAATGATATTTTTGGCGGATCAATTCCGCGCGAATTTGTTCCGGCTATTCAAAAAGGTTTTGAGCAATCAATGAATACCGGTGTGTTGGCTGCTTATCCCGTTGAAAGCATGAAAGTCCGGGTATTTGACGGAAGCTTCCACGCAGTTGACTCTGATGCTATGAGTTTTGAGCTTTGTGCAAGAGGCGGTTTCCGTTCTGCAGGCAGAAAAGCTAAACCAGTGCTTTTGGAACCTATCATGAAAGTTGAGGTTACTACACCTGACCAATATATGGGTGATGTAACAGGTGACCTTAATCGCCGCCGGGGTATGCTTGAAGGTATGGATAGCCGTGGAGGTTTGCAGGTAATTAAGGCTAAAGTGCCATTGAGCGAAATGTTTGGTTATGTAACCCAGCTTCGTTCATTGTCTTCGGGCCGTGCAACATCAACCATGGAGTTTAGTCACTATAACCCTGCACCTAATGCCGTCTCTGAAGAAGTTATGGCTAAGCAGAAAGGCAAATTGAAAGTAGAAGATTAAAGTCTCTTAAATCCTCTTTAAAGGGAGGACTTGAAACTACAGGCCCCGCTCAGTTGAGCGGGGTTTTTTTGTTATCTTTGGGATAAGAAAAATTATGAGTACAGCACAAACTTTAGAGATTTTTAAAATTTTGCGAAAACATTTTCAAAATGAAGAGGATGCTACCCGTGTAGTGGAGGATCTTCAGCAGGTTATTGATCATAAGTTTGAAGAAAGGAAAACGGAGCTTGCTACAAAGCATGATTTAAAGGATTTGAGATTAGAGTTAAATGATCTGTGAGTTGAATTAATCAATAAATTAAACGATCATTTTAAGTGGACAATAGCTACATTGCTTTCTGTAGGTGCTTTTATCGTAGCTTTAAAAAAATGGTTATAAAGGTTTACAATTGCGATTGTTGTTTTACTTCTGTTAAAAATAAAATTATATATCAGCTTTGAAATTTGAAGTATACGAAATTTTAAAAAACAGGTTCTCTGATAAAGAGGCTGCTAAGGTTATAGAATATTTTAAATTAAAAGCCGAAGAAAAAATTAGTCAGAAAAAGGATGTTTTTATGACCAAAGATGATAAAGTTGAATTAGTGCCAAGAATAGAATCTTCTAAATCAGATATAATAAAATGGATGTTTATTTTTTGGATAGGACAAACTGGAGCTACTGCAGGAATTGTATTTGCTTTTTTGAATGCATTTTAAAAAAGTAGTAAACACATTATTTTAATTAATGCCCTTAAATAAAGCAATCAGGCAGGTACGAATACCAATAAGCGTGGTATTATGTATTTTTGAAATTGAGCATTGAAAGTTGAGCATTGAACAATTTCTTAAGCAGATTATAACCATTAAACTTACCCGGCCATCCTCAGCACCCTTTTATTCTTCAGCTTCGTCCGGGCAGAGGTAATGATTAAACCGGTTAAAAAACCCACAATAGCTGAAATGCCTAACTCTCTAAGCCCGGCAGTGGATAAATACCTGAGATATATAAAAATCAGGGCAATAGCACCCACCGGTATCCAATAAAACAAAAAATTTCTTTTTTGTGTATTCTTTCCCCTTCGCATATTCAACACTACCGCTGCTATTACAATAGCTCCGACCACGCTGTTAGCTTCCCAAAACACAGTGTAATGTTCATTCTGATCAATTAAGTTGGCAGTTTTGTGCGTAAGCTTATCCCAAATAAGGTGCGAAACTATCCCAATTAGCAGGGAAGCAAGCACAAACAGAAAATCTTTTACACTGTTCATATTTCTTGTAAAGGTGCTAAATCTTGAGAACCTCCTGTTAAGAAATACGGGTAGGTTTTCTATAAATTCTTTTCTTATCAGGTAATTAAATAAATACACCAGCAACAAACCAAGTGGCAGATCAAACCAAAAAACTCCCGGCCAGGTATGACTGTAAATACTATCCTGCTCCATTCTAAAAAAATATTCAAAATCGGGCGTAATGCTTCCAATTACCAGTCCTGTTACTGAGATCCATTTTTTTGGTATAAGTGAAAGAGGTAATACTGCGGCCGGGTGTGAAAATGTAAAAGGCACATGATGTTTTTAAAATTAATATAATGATTACCAGCAAGCAGTTGTAAAGAATGCTGCAAAGTAAAGCTCACAAACGTAGTATTTAAAAACGGTGCAGTTAATTTTTATATTATTTCCCTGGTTATTTAAAAATTTAACTGGTTATAAAAGCACAGGATATCGTGTTGTTCGTCATAGAATCTGCAACCAGGTACAAATCAAAAAAGGTGTTTTTAAATTTAACAAAAGTTAAAATAAGCCTTTATTCCCCCAATAATAACTATAAGTCTGGTACCCACTATAATTTAGCCCCTCATTGCTTCAATATTTTCCCAAAAACAACGTTATTACAAATAAGTACCTGTACTATGGAACAAATTATTTTTGCAGGGATTCTTGCTTTTCTCACTACTTTATTTGCCATTCCTAAAATAATATACGTTTCTGAGAAAAAAAAATTGTTTGATACGCCCGACGATATCAGAAAAGTTCATACTAAACCTATTTCTTCATTAGGCGGTTTGGGCATTTTTCTTGGCTTTATCATTTCCATTCTGCTTACCGGTCATTTTTTCCAGGTCTACGAATTTCAATATTACATCGCCAGTTTTATCCTCATTTTTTTTATAGGTATCAAAGATGATATCGTAGAGATATCTGCTGTCAAAAAATTTATCGGCCAGGCTTTAATTGCCTGTATACTTATGTTTAAGGCTCATCTTCTTATTTCAAATATGGATGGTTTTTTAGGGTTGACTCATATATATCTGTCTTTTAGTTTTTTTCTTACTTTTTTCACCATCATCGTAATAATAAATGCCTTCAACCTTATCGATGGCGTTGACGGGCTGGCCGGAAGCCTTGGTTTAATAAGCGCTGTTGTATTTGGTACTTTTTTTCTTGTAAATGGCAATATCCCTTATGCATTGGTGGGGTTTGGTTTTGCGGGAAGCCTGGCAGCTTTTTTAATTTTTAATTTTCAACCGGCAAAAATTTTTATGGGCGATACGGGATCATTATTAATGGGAGTCGTAAATAGTATATTGGTTATCAAATTTATTCAGACCGGCGACAGTTATACTATATTCCCCGTAGGGGCTGTACCTGCCATAGGGTTTTCTATATTGCTGCTTCCCCTTATGGATACTTTACGGGTTTTTGGAATTCGGATTCTCCATGGCCTGTCACCTTTTACCGCCGACAGAAATCATATTCATCATTTATTACTCGAAAGGGGTTTTACACACAGGAAGATAACGCTGACCTGTTCGGCCATCAGCTTGCTATTTATTATGGCTGCATTCTTATTGCAAAAAGCGGGGACCACGTGGTTAATAGCAGGTTTTATCTCTTGCTTTTTTATTATTATAGTCAGTATCAAAAAAATACCGGTAAAAGCGCCAATGAGGGTTATAAAAAATGAGAATGATATTTTATTAAATGCTGAAGGTGACAAATATGTATCCGGCCATCGCATTTAGCAATACGAAAAGCGTTTGTCTTCAGGGAAAAATGCTATTAAAAAGCAATCACTAGTAAGATAACGAGGCTAAAAACCGGCCTAAGCTAACTTTAAAGAAATTATTTGTGCAATTGCGTTATATTCATATAAATTTACGTTCTAAAAATATCGGAGCGTAAAGTTTATCAGCCTTCATTCTGAAGCATATTCTTTGAAATTCAAAATGACTTTCAGTAAAACATCAAAAGCTATTCCATTATTAAATTGTTTTTTTCGAACCAGGAAGTAAAATCCTGCGTTTATTTTATTGTTATAATCTCTAAAACTCAGACTTTACCTGTGACTGAGGGAGGCGAAGCCGCAAGCAACCACAGTATAAACAGCGTATGAAGCGCAGAAGTTCGGTGTATAATTATTGTATAGCATTTGGTTATATTATTATTTTTTTGCAGGCATGTAATCCAGGAAAAAAATTAAACTCGCTGGTATATTTCAATCAGCCGGGAGATAGCGCTCTTGCTAAAACAGTTCAGAATTATGAACCCTTAATACGGCCGGGCGACAGGTTAAGCATAGTAGTAAATGCATTAGATCCTGCATCTGCGGCGCCTTACAATTTAGGCTCGGCATTCTCTGCTGCTTCCGGGTCGTCTTCAGCATCAGGATCGCCATCTTTAGGAACACCGCCTTCCGGCTCAGCTAACGGTGGGTATGTGGTGGAAGCAGATGGCACTATTCACTTTCCCCAGTTGGGGAATATACAGGTTGCCCGAATGCAAAGAAAGCAGTTAGTAGATACCCTTACGCAAAGGCTTGTAAAATACCTTACCGACCCCATCGTATCGGTGCAGTTTTTAAATTTTAAGATAACGGTTTTAGGTGAAGTATCAAAGCCGGGCGAGCTGAGCATTCCCGACGGGAAAGTAACCCTGGTGGAGGCAATTGGTTTAGCCGGAGACCTGCCCATAACAGCTCGCAGGGACAACATAACAGTTATCCGCGAAATAAACGGGCAAAGAGAATTCGGCCGGGTAAACCTTCTTTCCAAAAACGTTTTCAGTTCGCCTTATTACGTTTTAAAGCAGAATGATATTGTTTACGTAGAGCTTACAAAAGAGAAAGCTGCCGCAGCAGACCTTTCGGGGTCAATACTCAGGAGCAATATTTCGCTTGCTGCCACAGCGCTCACTGTTATCAGTACTATCGTAATTTTAATAATTAATCTGAGGAGATAAGCAGGGAATGTCAGAAAGTACACTTAGGGGCATGCAGACAATAAAAGACAAGCAAAAGATTTCTCCCAGGGAGTTTCTTTTTAAATACCTTGTCTATTTGCCGTTATTCATAATATCGGTTTCTATAGCAGTTACTATTGCTTATCTCTACCTGCGCTACCAGGTGCCTTATTACAATTCTTCGGTTTCTATACTTATAAAAGACGACAAAAACGCACAGCCTTCAGATGCATTAAACGAAATTGTATTGTTTAAGCCAAAAACAAACCTGGCAAATGAGATAGAAATTTTAAGATCTGCCACTTTGATGACACGCGTTGTTCGCGCTATAAATCTTAATACACAGTTTTGGATGGAGGGAAATGTAAAGCGCAGTGAAGTCTATGGCAGCAATCCTTTTAATTATGAATCCATTTCGCAGAAAGATACCAATTCAGCTTACACCCTTGTTTTAAATTTTAATAAAAAAGGAAATTTCCAGGTACAGGGGTTGTCAGGCCAATGGTATAGCGCAGGGGATATTATACACGGAAGCCAGGGAGATTTTAAAATAACACTCAATGGAAGTACTTTAAATCCCCAGTATAAATATATTATTCAATGGCTTCCGCCTTTTCAGATGGCGCAGTCGCTGGCAGGCGGTTTAAATATCAGGCAATTGAACGTCAGTGCAACTATTTTGAATATAACTACCACTACAGAAAATCCCCGGAAGGGAGTGGATATTTTAAATGAGCTGGTCAAAGCATATAATAACAGCATTGTTGAAAGCAAAAACAGGGTTATTGAAAATACGGTTAAATTCATAGATGCGAGATTGATACTGCTGACTTCCGATTTAGGCAAAGTGGAACATGGCCTGCAGGAATTTCGCCAGAAAAACGAGATCATTGATATTCAAAAACAAGGTGAGATGCAGTCTGAGGAATTGAAAACTGCAAATGAAAAGCTGGATGAACAGGAAATAAGATTGCAGGTGATAGATATGATCCGTGAGTATATAAGCAATCCCGTGCGGAAGTATAGCCTTGTTCCTTCTTCACTCGGCATTGAAGATCCTACACTGCTTGCATTGGTCACCGACTACAACCGGCTGCAGCTTGAGCGGGAAGAAAAGCTGAAGATAATGCCCGAAGCCAACCCGGTAATACAGGTAATGAATAACCAGATAGAAAAGGTGAGGGTGAGTTTACTTGAAAATCTTTTTAATATAAGAAAAGCAGTGCAGTCTTTAAGAAATAACATATTGGCAGATTACAACAACCTCAAAAGCAATATAAGAGAAGTTCCGTCTAAACAAAGAGAACTGCAGGAGATTGAGCGTCAGCAGGGCATAAAAGAAAAACTATACCTGTTCTTATTGCAGAAACGTGAAGAATCAGCTATTACAGTCGCTTCCAGTATTTCAAACGCCTCTTCCATCGATCCGGCTGTCTCATCAGGTGCTCCCGTAAGCCCTGACAGATCGGGAACTTATCGCCTGGCCCTGGTAGCAGGATTGCTGATACCGGCAGGCCTTGTTTACCTTCTTGAATTGCTAAATGATAAACTAACCGATAAATCAGATATTACCAGGGTAACAGACATGCCAATTGCCGGAGAAATAGCACATTACCAGATGGGCGACAGAAAACTTGTAGTAGGTGAAAAAGACAGAAGTATAATTGCAGAACAATTCAGGGTAACACGAACGAACCTGCAGTTTTTTATTACCGATAAGACAAGTCCTGTTATTTTGGTTACTTCCTCTATCGCAGGTGAGGGAAAAACATTCACTTCAATGAACCTCGGAGCGGTATGGGCGCTGGCAAATAAAAAAACAGTGATACTTGAGTTAGACCTGCGTAAACCTAAAATATCCAAAGCATTTGACCTTCTTAACAGGAAGGGGATCAGCAATTATATAATCGGAGACGCCCGCAAAGAGGAATTAGCTGTACCGGTCACAAAAATAAACAACCTCTATATAGTGCCGGCAGGGCCTGTTCCGCCCAACCCTTCAGAGCTGATGCTTGATGAGAAAATCGGGGAGCTGTTTAGTTATCTTAAAGCAAATTTCGACATTATCATTATCGACTCAGCGCCGCTCGGTCTTGTAAGTGATGCAAAGGTGTTAAGCCGCTTTGCTGATGTTATTCTATTTGTTGTCCGCCAGCGGTATACGCCCAGGAAGCAACTTGATTTTATTAACGATCTGTACGTCAAAAAAGCCCTTCCAAATTTATCCCTGCTCGTCAATGATGTTAAGATGAACGGAATAAATTCCTACTACGGATACGGAAACAGCTATGGATACGGCTACGGCAACAGTATGTCGTACAGCTATTCTTACGGCGAAAATACGGTACAACCCTGGTGGAAGCGGTTGTTTCAGTATTTTACATAAGGTGGTAGAAGGGCTATCGATGATGCCAAAACAAACTCCCTTCTCCGCGAGGAGAAGGGCCGGGGATGAGGCGAAACCACAAAAACCGTGAAATCAATTAACTCAAACGTAAGCACTCTCCCTTCTCCTTTGGAGAAGGGCCGGGGATGAGGTCAAAAAAAATATTATTCCTAAGCTTGACAGCGTTTTCTTTTACCGGAGGCATCGAAAAATTTAACCGGGCTTTTTTAAAAGCATTGTCAGATCTTCAAAAAGAAGGCAACATTGCAGCAGAGTCTTATTCTGCCTACGACGATAACGCTGATACTAAATACTTTCAAAATGATAAGTATAAAGGTTTTAATGGCAGAAGATTTCGTTTTGCCATCCATGTCTTATTAAATGCTCATAAGTATGATACTATTATTTTATCGCATATTCACCTCAGTTCGGTAACATGGATAGTAAAAGCACTTTTCCCCTCTACACAGATCATGCTTATTGCACATGGTATCGAAGTATGGAGAAAGCTAAGCACATTGCAGAAAAAAATACTGCAAAAGTCAGATAGGATACTGGCAGTGAGTGCATATACAAAGCAAAAACTGGTCGAAGTTCATGGTATAGATACCGGTAAAATAACTGTCTTTCATAACACAATTGATCCTTACTTTATTTATCCTGTGAATTTTAATAAACCCCGGTATTTATTAGACCGGTACGGATTAGAGCCAAAAGATCGGGTAATTTTTACGTTGACCCGGCTGTCTGCTTCAGAAAAGAATAAGGGTTATGATTACATCATCAGCGCTGTTTCTCATCTGAAAACAATTTTCCCCCGGCTGAAGTATATTTTAGCAGGTAAATACGATGAAAGGGAGAAGAAACGTATAGATAGTTCTGTTGAAATGAATGAGGTAAAAGATAATGTTTTACTTCCCGGTTTTGTACGGGATGAAGAAGTAACAGATCACTACCTGCTGGCGGATGTGTTTATACTTCCAAGTCGGAAAGAAGGTTTTGGTATTGTATTTATTGAGGCGATTGCGTGCGGCCTTCCTGTTATAGCGGGAAATAAAGACGGAAGTATTGATGCTTTAAAAAACGGAGAATTAGGTTTGCTGGTAGACCCTGAAAATGAAACAGAAATATTGCATACGCTGGAAAAGTGTTTAGATGGGAATGGTCGGGATGTATTAGCCAGGAAAGAACTGCAGCAAAAAGTATATGAGGCATTTGGATTCGAGACGTTTAAAGGAAATCTGAGAAAAGTATTGGAGTGACCTCATCCCCCCGCCCTTCTCCAAAGGAGAAGGGCGCTTGTTTACGGTTGCAAGATGAGTGGTAATCTAAAAATTATAGAAAAAGCAGGCAAAATATTTTTTCACAGATAATGCTTAATGATCATTATGATGTAGACATTTCGTCTGACTTTCTAACTTTTGAATTTGAGAGTGTTGGCTCTAAAGGTCGTATCACAAAAGTTGTCCGTTATACAGAAATCAATGTAAGAGGCTTTTATAATCTTGGCTTTGGTGACAAATATCCTGTTACAGGTTATATCAGTGACTTAACCGTTACCAATAATGCTGATAAGTCAAAAAGTATTGGCAACTGTAGCGGCTACTCTTTATGTGTTTGTTAATCACTATCCGGACGCTACAATAATTGCGACTGGCAGTACAGAAGCGAGAACACGACTTTACCGAATGGGCATAACAAATAATTTACAGGCAATCGAAATGGACTTTACAGTACTTGGGCTAACAAATAACGGTTGGGAACGGTTTAGCAAAAACGTAACCTATGGGGCATTTTTAGTGTGTAGGAAAATGTAAATTTGTAATTATGAAAACAAAGAAAGCAACAACAAAGAAAAAACTGCCTGAAGGTTTTCGGCTTAATCCTGCTTTGACCGACAAGTATGTCGACCAGCCTTTGTTCAAAGACAAGGTTGATAGAGCCAATCATATTTTGAAAACTGTCGGACTTCCTAAGGTGTAGCAGTTCTATAAGTGTTCAAACAAGTCACAATTCGTACTCGTTATGCTGAATTTATTTCAGCATCTGCCTCATCCCCCCGCCCTTCTCCTCGCGGAGAAGGGAGTTTGTTGACGTTTGCAAGATGAGAACCGGTACCCCGTCATGCTGAATTTATTTCAGCATCTCCAACGTACACAACATAAGATCCTGAAACAAGTTCAGGATGACGGTCTTAACTTAGTGCCGCTTTGTTCCTTGGTGGTTCATTTCAGAATCCTTAGTGTCTTCGCGCCTTAGTGGCAAAATAAAAATTCACATAAATGATGGTGACGGAAGAGGCTGTAAGAGAGGTGAAAGAAGAAGAACATTGGGACATGATCATAGAACCATATAACAGTGTTTTTGATCTTAAACTAAAAGATGTCTGGCAATATCGCGATCTTTTGTGGTTGTTGGTACGCCGTGATTTTGTTTCGTTTTATAAACAAACTATTCTCGGTCCTTTATGGTTTTTTATTCAGCCGCTCCTTACCACTATCATGTTCACATTTGTTTTTGGCAGATTAGCAGGTATTTCTACTGACGAACTTCCGCAACCGCTTTTTTATATGGCCGGCATTACTGCATGGAATTATTTTGCCGATTGCCTTACCAAAACTTCCACTGTTTTTAAAGACAACGCTAACATATTTAGCAAGGTTTACTTTCCCCGGCTTATCATGCCTTTAAGTATTGTAGTCAGCAACCTGGTGCGGTTTGGCGTACAGTTTCTTTTGTTTTTAATAGTGATGATTTTTTATGCTGTTAAGGGAACTGCTTTTTATCCTACGTGGGCAATAGCTTTATTTCCGGTAGTGGTAGTACTAATGGCGTCCCTTGGCTTAGGTGCCGGAATGATCATCTCTGCAATGACTACAAAATACCGTGATCTGGCATTTTTAATCACTTTCGGTATCCAGTTGCTCATGTATGCCACCACCGTTATTTATCCGCTGTCTGCAGCGCCTGCAAAATATAAATGGCTGCTCGAATTAAATCCGATGACCGCTTTGATTGAAACATTTCGATATGGTTTTTTAGGAAAAGGCAGTTTTTCATGGCTCTCCTTAGGATATTCAGCGTTAGTAACATTTGGATTAATGATTGCCGGAATAATTATATTTAATAAAGTAGAAAAGAATTTTGTAGATACTGTATAATCAACCTTAAAAACTTTGTAATACTTCGTCGCTTCGTGCCTTTGTGGTTCAGAACCTAAACATGTCTGTAGTAATAAAAGTCGAAAATCTCTCCAAAGCATACCAGTTAGGAGAAATTGGCACAGGAACCATTTCCCGCGACCTTGAAAGATGGTTTGCTAAGGTAAGAGGAAAAGAAGACCCGTTTCTAAAAATAGGTGAGACAAATGACCGGGCAACCAAAGGTACAAGTGATGTTGTATGGAGCTTAAAAGATATAAATTTTGAAATACAACAGGGGGATGCTGTAGGCATTATTGGTCGCAATGGTGCAGGCAAAAGCACTTTATTAAAAATATTAAGCAGGGTAACAGCGCCTACAACCGGAAAAATAAAAGTGAAAGGGCGCATTGCAAGTTTGCTTGAAGTAGGAACAGGTTTTCACCCTGAACTTACAGGCAGGGAAAATATATTTTTAAACGGTGCTATTTTGGGAATGCGAAAAAAAGAAATAGCCCGGAAGTTTGATGAAATAGTTGATTTTGCGGGTATTGAAAGATATATTGATACGCCTGTAAAACGGTATTCTTCAGGAATGTATGTACGGTTGGCTTTTGCGGTAGCAGCTTATTTGGAATCTGAAATTTTGATAGTTGATGAGGTGCTTGCTGTAGGGGATGCTGAATTTCAAAAGAAGTGTTTGGGGAAAATGGGGGAAGTAAGTAAGGGAGAAGGAAGAACTGTTTTATTTGTAAGTCATAATATGTTATCTATTCAAAACTTTTGTGAAACTGGAATATTATTAGAAAATGGCAATTTAGTTTTAATAGGGCTAATGAAAAAGGCGATAGACGAGTACTTAATCCGCAGCTCTGCAAATACTAGTAAGAAGATATTTAATGTAGATAAAAATAAAGTAGCAGGAGTTTTACAAGTTGAATTAACAAATGAAAATGGGGAACAGGTTTCTGAAGTGTCGATAGGGGAAAAATGGATTATTAAAGTATACTTTCAAATAAATGAATCAGTCAATAATTTTATTACTGCTATAGGTTTACTCAATCCCCTTGAAATTCCGATTAATACTTCTTGGCAACAGCCTTTAACCTTAATTCCAGGTAAGTATTGTGCCGATTTCAAACAAAATGAGGTGATATATGCAACTGGTAAGTATCAAATTACTGTTGGCTTAAGTATTGGTTTACACAATATTCAATATATTAAAGATGCCATTGAATTAAATATTGTATCAATTGTTGAACAAGTAGAAGGGAGCGTAATGAAACATGATGCAAATACTAGCGCTATTTTAAACCAATCATTAATGAAAACTAGTAAAATATTATAATGAAGAGATTATCGAAGTTTTTCAAATCTTACCAACCTTATAAGCGTGGGACAACAAGTTATAAAAAGGCATCTTACTCTCAATGCGGGGAGGATTTAATTATCAATTTCATCTTTGAACAATTAGGAATAAAGCAACCTTCTTATTTAGATATAGGAGCTCATCATCCACAATATTTGAGTAATACTTATTTATTTTATGAAAGAGGATGTAGGGGAGTTAATGTTGAGCCTGATCCGTATTTATATAAAGAATTCATTAAGGCTCGATCGGAAGATACAAATTTAAATGTTGGAATAGGGTTCAAAGATGAAGAAGAAAACGCTGATTTTTATATTATGTCTTCGAGAGTTTTAAATACATTTTCATCAGATGAAGCTCATAAAGTTCAAGGATATGGAACTTGCAAAATTGAATCTACTATTCAGGTTCCTTTAATACAGGTTAATCGAATAATAAAAGAAAATTTTTCTTCAAAAACTTTAAATTTTGTTTCTCTTGATGTTGAAGGGTTAGATTATGAAATTGTGAAAAAGTTTGATTTTCAACTTTATAAGCCAGAGGTATTTTGTATAGAAACACTAACATATACAGAAGACAAAACAGAAAAAAAAATTTATAACATTATTGATTACCTTACCAAGAATGGATATTTTGTATATGCTGATACATACATTAATTCAATTTTAGTAAATACTAATATTTGGCGGAAAAGATAGCTATGAAAAAAAGATTAATAAAATCGAGAAAATTTTTTTAGTGGTTAACTGCATTTTATACTTACTATTTTAATGTTTCAAAGAATTATTTGGAAATTCGTTTGTAAAACAGTTTTGACAGACGCTGGTAAAATTAAACATCAAACTTTGTTTGAGAATTTGCATCAACTGTCCTTAACAGGTATGAATATAGGCGGTGGTTCAGACTCAGCTTATAGTGGAGAAAAGAATGCATTAAAATATATCTTTAATAAGTTCTCTACTGAAAAAAATCTTATACTATTTGATGTAGGTGCAAATGTTGGAGAATACTCAATATTATTAAAAGAGGTTTTTGGAGAAAAAGCAAATATTAGTTCCTTTGAACCATCATTAAAGACTTTTCAAAAATTAGAAGCAAATATTAAAGATCGATTAAAAATTGAACTATACAACTTTGCCTTCGGGAATGAAAATACAAGAATTACGCTCTACAGTAATTCAGAAGGATCAGGACTTGCGAGTGTATATAAAAGGAATTTAGAGCATTTTAATATTGACATGAATATAAATGAGCAAATAGAAATTAAAACTTTAGATTGTTTCTGCCAGGACAAAAACATCAATCATATTCATTTTTTAAAAATGGATGTAGAAGGACACGAAATAAAAGTACTAAATGGTGCTTCTAAATTGTTAGGTGAGAGAAAGATTGACTTCATTCAATTTGAATTTGGCGGATGCAATATAGACTCGAGGACATATTTTCAAGACTTTTATTATCTCTTAAAAGATAAGTATAAAATATATCGGATTGTAAAAGATGGGTTGTATGAAATTAAAAATTATAAAGAATCCTACGAAGCTTTTATAACAACAAATTATTTAGCAGAGAAGAAGTAGAAAATTCTTGGTTAAATTTTTTTTAGATAGTACTATCTCCTTTATTTTATCATCTATTTTAAATAACGACGACATAAATGATTTTTGATAGAGCATCCTATATTAATGAGCCAGTTCTAATTGCTAAAGAGTTAAAAATACTGTTTGAATTTAAGCCTCTGACAATCTTTGAAATTGGGGCATGTGAAGGAGAAGACAGTATAAAATATTCTCGCCTTTTTCCTAATTCAAAAATTTATGCATTTGAACCGTTGCTTGATAATATAAAGCACATTGAAAATAATTTGCGAAAATATAATATCACTAATATTTCTTTTTACAATTTAGCTCTATCCTCTGAAAAAGGCATTGCTGAGTTTTTTGTGTCACAAGGCAAGCCTGAAGAAGTACCTGAATCCGATTGGGATTATGGAAATAAATCCAGCTCTTTGTTACCTCCGGATAAACATGTTGAGATTTATGATTTCATAAAATTTGATAAGAAGATTGAGGTTGAAACAACTACAATCCAACATTTTTGTAAATTAAATAATATTTCGGAAATAGATTTTATACATATGGATGTTCAGGGAGCTGAACTAATGGTATTAAACGGAGCCGGAGCTTTCATAAATTCAATAAAGTCTATTTGGCTTGAAGTTTCAACAGTAGAAATGTATAAAAATCAACCTTTAGCTAAGGACATAAAATCTTTCATGAAAGATAATAATTTTGTTTTAGTGAAAGATTGTGTAGCAAGCAAGCAAGGAGATCAATTATTTATATCAAAAACTTTTTTTCCTGATTATAAAACCCTTTTTCCACGCGCTAACCAATCAAAAAAAAAATATTTTTTCGGATTAATTAAAAAAATAATTCGTTCTATTACTTAATGATTGAATGATAATCTCAAAAATAAGTAGCGGCTTAGGTAATCAACTGTTCCAATATTCAATTGGACGTCAGTTGTCTCTACTAAAAAATGCTCCCTTAAAATTAGACATAAGTTTTTTTGAAACTCAAAATTTAAGGAATTATAGATTGGATAATTACAATATTGAAGGAGGGGTAGCAACCGAAGAAGAAATTTTATCCTTTACTAATATTTACAGAGAACGTTCATTAAAAGCTTTTATCAAACGAAAAATTCAAAATAGCGCTGCTAAGCATAAGAAGCCATTATTTTATGAAAAGGAGTGGTGGAATTATGAGCCATCATTACTTAAGGCAGGTCCGAACGTTTATATTAGGGGATACTGGCAACATTACAAGTATTTTGAAAATCTCAATCCTTCAATATTTTCTGAGTTAAAGTTAAAGGAAAGTTTAGAGGCAGATATAATTAATCTTGTTGCAGAAATAAATAATAATACTTCTTCTATTTCTGTTCATATTCGAAGAGGAGATTATGTTTCAAATTCCGCAAATCACTTAATGAATATTTTACCGAAAGAGTATTATTTAAAAGGATTTTCATTTTTAAAGCGAAAAATTAAAAACCCAGTATTTTATTTTTTTTCTGATGATTTAAATTGGGTAAAAGACAATTTTAAAATGGATGCTCCTTCCATTTTCGTTGATGCTCAGAAGGATTATTTAGAATTAGATATCATGAGTAAATGCAGCCATAATATTATTGCAAATAGTACTTTTAGCTGGTGGGCAGCTTTTTTAAATCAAAATCCTAAGAAAATTGTAGTAAGCCCAAAGCATTGGGTTGCAAACCTGGAAATTAACAAAAGAGTTGAAATACAATTTCCTACTTGGATTAAAATTTAAGTTTTCGTAATTATTATAGTGAATGGGAGTTAATCAGCAGCAATTTTCAAAACTTAATTTGTTCATTGTTTTAAAGGCAGAAGGTTTAAGTAATAAGATTTTATGAAGGCCGCATGTGTTGTTATTCCTATTCATAACAAGTTTCCAACTGACTTCGAATTGATTTCTTTTCAACAATGTTTTAAAATTTTAGGAAAGCATCCAATATATATAATTGCACCTGAAGGAATAGATTTGACTGAGTATATTAAATGCATAAATAATTTTCAAACCATTTTCATCAATGCAAAGTGGCAATCAAATGTTGTGAACTACAATAAGTTGAAACTCAGTCGTTTCTTTTATAACTTATTTAAGGAGTATAAGTATCTTCTTACCTATGAATTAGATGCTTTTGTTTTCAAAGATGAACTGTTAGATTGGTGTAACAAAGATTATGATTATATTGGAGCTCCCTGGTTTGAAAATTTTACCGAAGCTAGTGCAACTTCAGAAATGATAGGAGTAGGCAATTCAGGTTTTTCCTTAAGAAAGATTTCGATAATAGATACGCTGATTATAAATGCTGGTTATAAAGATTTATACACTTCACCTGGTGGAGGATGGGCTTTCCTGAAATCATTAGTGATTGACCCCTTTGTTAAGTATTATAGTTTATTATCAGAGAATGTTGTAATCCAAAATCAGCGTGATATATCGGAAGATCTTTTTTTATATTATTCAGCAAAGAAAATAATACCAGATTATCGGCCAGCACCAATTGAAGAGGCTATCAACTTTAGTTTTGAAGTTAATCCTTCAGTTCTCTTTCAATTGAATAATTTTAAATTGCCTTTTGGATGTCACGCCTGGTGGCGTTATGATGTAGAATTCTGGAAACCACATATAAGGTCCTTTGGCTATTTGTTATAATTGTTATCAAATAAGTACAGCCATTATAATCGTGAAGATAAAATATAGTAGTATCTATAATTATAAGACTCCTTAATGGTTAATTTTTTAAAAAAGACAGTAAATAAAGGTTATCTAAATGTAAGTGGCTTTAAAAGCAGCAACTTGATTTTAAAAATTAACCATCGCTTTATACGACCACTGATTTTTAAATATTTTGATAGTATTTATGAATATCGGGGAATAAAATTATTTCTTAACCCAACAAGATATATAGATGCATGTATTATTAAAGGCAATCAACATGATTTGGTGGTAGTTGAGCATATTGAAAAATTGATTAATTCTAAAGAAGATGTATTTATTGATATAGGTGCAAATTTTGGCTTATTCTCATTAGTAGCAGGGAGGAAGGGAACAGTGTATGCCTTTGAACCTTCAATAAGAGAAAATATAAGGTTTTATAAAAATATTTCGGTAAACAATGGATTGGTTACTATTTTCCCATTTCCTGCTGCCATAGGGAGCGAAAATAATACAGGGAAATTATTTTTAGGTGCGGAGTCGAATACAGGAACAAACTCTATAGTATCTGACAATGGTTATGGTTTTGTTGAAATACATTTTATAAAACTTTCTTCAGTTTTAAATAATGAAATTGTAAAAAGAATAAAATTAATAAAAATTGATGTTGAAGGGTTTGAGCCGGAAGTAATTGATTCGATAATTGAAACACTGGAAATGATACCCGCGTGTACTTTAATAGTGGAGATCAATAAAAGTTTTGGATTAAGTAAAATTAAAGGGATGTATGACTTATTGGAAACATGCGGGTATATGCCTGAAAAGGGAGTAGAAACCGAATCACATCAATACAACGAAATCTTTATAAAATGAAAAGACTAAAAAGAAAGTCAATATCATTTATAAAAATTATTCATGCTCTGTCTATAAAAAAGTTCAAAGCTATTCGTCAAATTTACCGGGATACTGTTATTCCTGTTATTATAAGAAACAGAGCGAAAACCGGCATTTTAGGAATTGATATAAGGAATAATCATGGTATTGGTTCTAAACTCACATGGGTGTTGGAACTATTAGCCTTTTGTGAAGAAAAAAATTTACAATTAAAGGTTCGTTTTAGTTATCCAAAAGTTCATAATGATTACTTCAATTTGTATTTTCAGCTTAAAAATAACTTCCGTTCTGAAGCAGAAAATAACTTAATTAAATATACCGTTATTAATACGCTTAGTGAAGTAGGATTTGAAAAAAGTTATGACAAGAAATTCACTTTAAGAACTGCAGTTGAATTAGTACGAAGGCATATAGCTCTTAAAGGTTGGGTACTTAAAACTGTAGATGATTATGATGATAAACATTTCAAGGGAGGCAAAGTTCTTGGATTACATTACAGAGGCACTGACAAAAGACATGAGGCAGAGAAAATTGAATTTGAAAGCGTTTATAGAAATATATTGTATTACATAGAAAATTATGGAATGCCGGACAAGTTATTTGTGTCTACCGATAGTCAGGAATTTTTAAAATACATTTTAAAAATTCATTTGCCTTTTCCGTTGTTGTACCGGGAAGAAGATGTAAGATCAATGAACGATGTTGCAGTTCATTTTGGTATTGATACATATGAAAAAGCAAAGATCATTAATGAAGAAGCATTAGTGAATTGCTTATTGCTTTCCCGGTGTTCTTTCTTATTAAAATCCAGTTCCTTTCTTTCTGATTGGTCAAAATTATTTAATCCTGAACTTAAAGTTACTGTTTTAAATAAGCCTTTCGATTGGGCTTTATGGTTTCCCGGTCGGGTATTGATAGAAAATAATGCGTTTACTCCCTTGTAATTTTCCTCTTTTATCAATTATTGAAATATGTGTGGAATAGCAGGAATCTTTGATAAGAACTCTGAGGATTTATCTGAAGATATACAACAAATGACTGATGTTCTTAAACACCGTGGCCCTGACGGCCAGGGAGTTTGGAATAACAGAGAGGATGGAATATGGCTCGGACATCGGCGACTGTCAATATTAGATTTAAGTGAAAATGGAAAGCAGCCAATGCACTATTTAAATAGGTACACTATTACATTCAATGGTGAGATATATAATTATATTGAAATAAAAAAAGAATTAGTTGAATCAGGTTATCATTTTCATTCAGAAACCGACACTGAAGTGTTACTTGCCTTGTATGATTACAGGGGAAATAAATGTTTGGAATACCTTGATGGAATGTTTGCTTTTGCAATCTGGGACTCTCAACTTAAAAAACTTTTTTGTGCCCGGGATCGGTTCGGTGAAAAGCCCTTTTATTATTATTACAAAAATAATAGATTTTATTTTTCTTCAGAAATGAAAGCGCTATGGAAAGTTGGTGTTCCTAAAAAACTTAAACCAACCAGAGTTGCTGATTTTCTTACGAATTCCAGAATTTTTGATATTAATGATCCTTCCGGTACTTTTTACGAAGATATATATCAGTTGCAAAATGGCTTTTATTTAGAATTAGATTCTCATTCTTTCCGTATAAATCTAAATAGATACTATCAATTAAAGGCTATAAAGAATAGTACAATTAGTTGGGAAGAAGCTAAGGAAACATTTTTCAAGCTTTTTAAAAGCAGTATAGAGAAAAGGTTACGTTCTGATGTACCTGTGGGTACTGGTTTATCAGGAGGGATGGATTCTTCAAGCATAGTTGCAATGATAAGCACCATTAATAGTGGTAAAGTAACGCAAAACACTTTTTCGGCAAGGTTTGAAGGCTTTGAAAAAGATGAAGGAAAGTTTATAAACGCAGTGTTGGAAAGATATCCTAATATAAAGCACTACAATGTTTGGCCAACACGAGAGGATTTTGAAGATGTGGTGGACAAAATGGTTTATCACCAGGAAGAACCTTTTGGATCTGCAAGTATATATGCCCAATGGAAAGTAATGGAAACCGTTGGTAATACAGATGTCAAAGTTCTTTTGGATGGACAGGGAGCTGATGAAACTCTTGCAGGCTATTTATACTATTATTCAAGAAAATTATATTATCTCTTTAATACAGATCATTCTACTTACAAAAGCGAAAGAAATGGCTATTATCATTTGAGGAAGTCCAAAGTACCGTTTCAGAATCTGGAATCGACAAAAACGAAAATTGGTGGCTGGCTAAAAAGAAGAATAAATTACAAAATAAAAAAGATAGTTGATTTAGATGAACTTTTATTAGCAGATAGTTTCAAAGGGAGTTTGCAGGAATTACTGAGGTACGGAGATAGAAATTCGATGGCACATTCAGTGGAAGCAAGAGCACCTTTTTTAAGTCATCATCTGGTGGAATTTGTTTTTTCATTGCCTGATGAATTTAAATTATACAAAGGATGGACTAAATATTTGTTGCGTTCTTCAATGGAAAATTATTTGCCTGAAGATATTATCTGGCGTATAGATAAGATAGCTTATGAAACTCCTCAGGCTGATTGGTTAAAAAAAAGCAAACAATCCATCAATCAAAATAAAGTGAAGCAGTATTTAAATGATTCAGGCATTATAGATAATCATCTTTTGACAGATAATTCTTCTAATTGGAAATTATTTGTACTATCAAGATTTATTAAATAAATTAAATTATGTTGGATTATTTTTTTCATGAATCAGCATTTATTGATAGTCCCTGTAAAATTGGAGCTGGAACCAAAATTTGGCATTTTTCACATATTATGCCTAATTGTGAAATAGGTAAGAATTGTAATATTGGTCAAAATGTAGTAATCTCTCCTTTAGTTATTTTAGGAAATAATATAAAAGTTCAAAACAACGTATCAATTTATACCGGGGTTATTTGTGAAGATGATGTTTTTCTGGGCCCATCAATGGTATTTACAAACATAATTAATCCCCGTAGTGCCATCAGTCGTAAAAATGAATATAAGACAACATTGGTAAAAAAGGGAGCAAGTATTGGCGCCAATGCCACTATAGTTTGTGGAATAAATATAGGTGAATTTGCATTGGTCGGTGCCGGAGCTGTTGTGACGAAAGAAGTAAAGCCATACGCATTGGTAGTTGGTAACCCGGCACATCAAATTGGATGGGTAAGTGAATACGGCCATCGCTTAAATTTTTCAAAAGAAGGGGAGGCTACTTGTGAGGAGAGCGGGCAACTATACAAATTAGAAAGAAACCAAGTACATAGAATAAATTAGGTTATATTGATGAAAGATAAAATACGGTTTGCGGTTGTTGGGTATGGTTATATTGGTAAACGACATGCTGAAATGATAAATGGTTTTTCGGAAGCTGAATTAGTTGCAATATGCGACAACAGGACAAAGGAAGCTATAGGATTAACTACTGACCTCCCGTTTTTTTCTTCTATTGAAGATTTACTAAATTCAGGTATTGAAATAGATGTTGTTACTATTGCGACCCCAAACGGTTTACATGCTAAGCATGCTTTAATAGCCTTGCAAAATAACAAGCATATAGTAGTGGAAAAACCAATGAGTTTAACAAAGGCAGATTGCGAAAAGATAATATATAAGGCATTGCAAATGCACAAAAAAGTTTTTTGTGTTATGCAGAATCGTTACTCACCACCTTCAATATGGCTGAAAGAGATAGTTTCAGAGAAGAGGCTTGGAAATATTTACATGGTGCAGATTAATTGTTTTTGGAATCGTGATGACCGTTATTATAAAAAGGACTCCTGGCATGGAAAGAAGGATATGGATGGAGGTACTTTGTTTACTCAATTCAGTCATTTTATTGATATTATGTACTGGCTTTTCGGTGATATAAAAAATATCGACAGCCACCTTTATAATTTCAATCATTCGGAACTTTCTGAATTTGAAGACTCTGGTATAGTTACGTTTGCATTTCTTGAAGGGGGAGTGGGCAACGTTAATTTTTCGACATCCATCTGGGATAAAAATTTAGAAAGCAGCCTCACAATTATTGGAGAAAAAGGAAGCGTAAAAATTGGTGGTCAGTATATGAATAAGGTAGAGCAGTGCCATATTAAAGATTACAACATGCCTGATCTTCCTGCATCAAATCCTCCAAATGATTATGGCCCTTTTAAAGGTTCTGCTGCTAATCATCAATATGTTTTTCAAAATGTAATTGATGTAATTCACAATAAAAGTAGCATTGATACAAATGCGCTTGAAGGAATGAAAATAGTTGAGATTATAGAAAAAATATACGCAAGGAAAATCCTTTAAATTTCTTCGGATTAATGATTCTATTTTCTGTAATAGTTGCCAATTTTAATAATGGTAAATTTTTACCTGATTTAATTAATAGTCTTTACCAACAGACCTATTCGAATTGGGAAGTTATAATTGTTGATGATTGTTCAACAGATGATTCTGTAAAAATTATACAAAGCTATGTTGAAGATGAACGAATTAAATTTTACAGGCACGAACGTAATCTTGGAGCAGGTGCAGCATTTAAAACGGCAATGGATAATTCAGTTGGTAAAGTCATAGGTATGCTTGGGGCAGATGATGCATTGACGAAGCAAGCCCTTGAAATTATGGTTAAAGCTCATGAAAAGTATCCGGATGCAAGCATGATAAACAGTGATTGTTTTTGGTGTGATGAAAATTTAAATATTTTACATAAGTTTGAACACTATAAACCCCTGCAACCAAATCAGTCGTTAATTAGAAATCTAACTATAGGAAGTTTCGCTACATTTAAAAGGTCTGCTTATTCAAAAACTAATGGATTTGATCCGGATTTCAAAAGGGCGGTAGACCATGATATTTATTTAAAGTTAGATGAAGTAGGGACATTAGAATATATACACGAACCATTGTATTTATATCGAAAAAATGCAATCGGAATTTCACAAAACGAAAACGGAGTGAAGGCAGCTCAATTTAGTAAAATTGCAAAGATAAATGCTTATAAACGCCGAATAGGTACTAAAAAAGATAATTTGACTAAAAGGGAAATAAGGAACACTCAGTTCCATTATCATCAGATGGAATTTCATAAGGCTTTATCTGAAAAAAATTTTAAAGACTATGCAATTCACTTTATAAGATGTTTTCCATTAATAAATAGGCAAACTTTCAAACCATTTTTAGGTTCGATAAAATTTTCACTGTCTAAATTATTTTAATTAGCAGGCCGCTAACTTTTTTCCACTAATGTTGATTGTCTATGAAAATAAGCCTGGAGGTGTAAGCGTTTACAATCAAAATCTAATTAAGTATTTGCTAAAGGAAAATTTTGAATTTGAAGTTCTTGAATATAATTATGTTGAAAATTATAAAACAACCATAAAAAAAAATGGAAAAACTTTCAAAGCTTTATTTTCAATCTATTCCAGCCGGTATGAAATATTAAATAGCGTAAAAAAAATTTTTAGTAAACAAGAATTAATTATTTGCAATGATTTTTTTGAGCTAACTGTAATTTATTTTTTTAAGCTGCAATGTAAGGTTGTTTTTATACTGCATGGGGATTTGCCACACTACAGGAGTATCTTAAATGCGAAAAGTGGAATAATTGATTGTGTGTTTTGTGTAAGTAATAGTTTAATGAAACATTACTCCCGCCTTTATGAAAATTTAATATTTTACTGCACTCCTCCTTTAACTGATGATTTTGACTTAGCAATCCAAATAAATTATTATGAACCATTAAAAATTGTATATGCAGGCAGATTCGTTTCGTTAAAAGGTGCAGATATATTAAATAAGGTTTCGAAGCTGCTTTTAGAAAAATTAAATGTCGAAATAACTTGTTATCTACCTGTTGAGGCAAATGAAGGCATACTTATTAAAGAAATACCGGAGAGAGTGCAGGTAATTTATGGTTTGTCAAATAGAACTATTTTAGAAGAGTTTAAAAAGTTTGATTTACTATTATTTCCAAGTAGATCCGAAGGTTTTGGGATAGTAGTTGTAGAATGTCTGAAAAGAGGTATTGTTCCTTTTGTATTAAATACAGCTCTCGGACCAAAGGATATGGTTATTCATTCAGAAACAGGTTTTTCCTTTTTAGAAGATGAATTCGTCAAAGAAGCTTTTGAACTTATAGAGTTACTTAATTTTGACAGAAGCAGATTAGCAGTTATAAAGAATACAGCTAGTAACTTTGCAAACAAATTTTTTTCATTCGATGGTCTTGGTAAGACATTCATTACTTCTGTTAACCAGGCAGTACAAATTACTAAGAATAAATCATTTACTAAAATGGAATTCACTATGCTTGAAAATATAATTCCTCCTTTCATTTATAAGTTTTTGAAATATTGGAGAAAAAAAATAAGTAAATACAGAAGGCAGGATGGGATATTAGTAAAATAGGCTTGTAAGGAAAAGTTTAGGAAATCTCTTCAATCCAATGAAAAATAATGAGCCATTAGTAAGCGTTTTAATGACAGCTTACAATCGTGAAAAATATATAGCTCAAGCAATAGAAAGTGTACTCGCATCTACATATATTAATTTTGAATTAATTATTGTGGATGATTGTTCCACAGATCATACTTTGGAAATAATTAAATTATTTGCAGCAAAAGACTCACGAATAAAAGAATATGTCAATGAAAAGAATCTTGGAGATTACCCTAATAGGAATAAGGCTGCAATCTATGCCAAAGGAAAATATTTGAAATATTTAGATGCTGATGACTACATTTATGAAGAAGGCCTTGAGCTAATGGTAAAGTACATGGAAAGGTTCCCCGATGTTGGTATAGCAATAACACGCCCCCCTCATAAAGACTATCCATATCCAAAAAAACTTACTCCGTACGAGGCATATAAAAAGCATTATTTTGAAGGCAGTTTCCTTGGGGCTGCCCCTATTGCCGTTATCATAAAAACTAATGCTTTTTACCAGTGCGGTGGTTTTACTGGCAAAAGAATGGTGGGTGATTTAGAATTATTTTTAAAAATTGCTGCTGTATATAATACACTATTATTACCTGGCGTTTACTTTTGGTATAGATTGCATGATAGCCAGGAAATTAATACTTATGACTGGTTTCGAGGAGAATATTGTAAGGTTGATTTAAATGCATTAGAAAATAATTCACTTTTAAACCCTTCTGAAATAAAATATTTGCAGAAGAAAATAAAACGCAATTATGCAAGAGTTATTCTTTTCAGCTTTTTGATAAAGCGAAAGAATTTCACAGTTGTTTCAAAAAATTTGAAATCTATGAATTGGACTTTACCTCAATTATTTAAAGAGGCTCTGTTATGATACCTATAACAAAACCTTTTTTGCCCCCTATAAATGAATATAATGAATATGTACAAGGGATATGGAAAAGAAATTGGCTAACCAATAATGGACCATTAGTCAATGAATTGGAATTAAAACTTAAGGAATACCTTGAAGTAAGACACCTTCTTTATTTAAATAATGGAACAATTGCCTTGCAGATAGCCATTAAGGCTTTAGAACTTAAAGGAGAGATCATAACAACTCCTTTTAGTTATGTGGCCACTACATCTTCGATTGTTTGGGAAGGTTGTACTCCTGTATTTGTAGATATAGATCCAGGTACTCTAAACGTCGATTGTACCAAAATTGAAGCAGCCATTACAAAAGATACTTCAGCCATATTAGCTACACATGTTTACGGTAATCCCTGTGATATAGAAGCTATTCAGGACATTGCTCAAAGACATAATTTAAAAGTAATTTATGATGGAGCACATTGTTTTGGTACTCGTTATAAAGGGAAAAGTATATTTAGTTATGGGGATATTAGTACCACAAGTTTTCACTCAACAAAACTATTTCATACAATAGAAGGAGGAGCTGTTTTTACCAATGATGCCAATCTTTTAAAGAAGATGGCTTTTATGAGAAATTTTGGCCACAATGGACCAGATGATTTTGCAGAAATAGGAATTAATGGAAAAAATTCAGAATTCCACGCGGCTATGGGATTAGTCAATCTAAAATATATAGATGAAATATTAGAAGGCAGGAAAAAGCAATCTGAAAAATATGATTCATGGATGGGAGGTATGAAGGTTAGAAAGGTAAAATTACAAGAGGATAGCCGTTTCAATTATGCCTATTATCCGATCATATTTGAAGATGAAAAGCTATTACTTAAAAGTATTGATCTTTTAAATGCAAACTGGATATATCCTCGCAGATATTTCTATCCTTCATTGAATAATTTGCGTTATGTGATAAAAGGAGAAACTCCTGTTTGCGATGAACTATGTACTAAAGTATTATGCTTACCATTGTATGATACTCTTTCATTCGAGGAAATTGATTTTGTATGTCGTCTACTTTTAAGAGCTCAAAATAACTAATGCTGATAATAGGAGCAGGTGGGTTTGCTGCGCAAATAATAGATGACTTAGAACTTACGTTTGGTAATAACCTGTGTTTCTGGTCACAAACTATTTCTAAGTATGATTTTATTTCCCATTATCCGTTATTAACAAATGATGTTGAAGTAAAAAAGTATTTTAAAGAAAATTCAGAATATATTCTTGCAGTAGGAACTCCAAAAATAAGAGAAACTTTATTTCTTAAATTTTCAACTTTAGGAGGAAAGAATATTTCATTTATATCTCCGGCGGCGAAAGTAAGTAGATATGCTGAAATGGAAAAGGGTGTTATAGTTTCGTCAGATGCGGTTATTGAAGCCGGAACATTTATCAAAGTTGGATGCTTAATAAATAAAAAAGCACTAGTCACTCACGGATGTAAAATTGGCCCATTCTGTGAAATTGGACCAGGTGCCATTTTAAATGGTGATTGTATAATTGGTGAAAAATGTTTTATAGGAGCTGGAGCCATAGTGATACCCAAAAAAAATATTGGGAATGATGTGGTGATAGCAGCAGGAGCTGTTGTTATAAATGACATACCAGATAGTATGATGGTTGCTGGTATTCCTGCAATAAAAAAAGATAAAAAATAATGGTAAGTGTATGTATGATAACTTATAATCATTCAGACTTTATTGCTCAAGCTATTGAAGGCGTATTAATGCAGAAAACAAATTTTGATTTTGAACTCATTATTGCTGATGATTTTTCTACTGATAATACAAGAAAAATTTGCTTAGATTATTATGAGAGACATCCAAATACAATTAAACTCGTTCTCAATAACACAAATATTGGTATGATGCCAAACTTTATTAAGGCATTAGGAAATTGTACAGAAAAATATACTGCATTATGTGAAGGTGATGATTATTGGACAGATCCCTTTAAACTTCAAAAGCAAATTGATTTTTTGGAGAAAAATGAGAACTATAATTTATGTTTTCATTTAGGTATTGATTATCATCAGGAGAAAGGAATTTATAATTATGAATTTATAAATAAACAAGAGCTTACTTTTTATGACTTTGCAAGCAAAGGATGTTTTCCTAAAACAATGAGTGCAGTATTCAGAAATAGTGAAAATTTAAGACAGCAACTAACAAAACCGTGGGTTCTTTCATCGTTTGGTGCTGATTATCTAATATATCTGTTGAATACTACGGACGGTTCTTCGGCTTTTTATTTAAAGGAGCACATGGGAGTTTATCGGATTCATAGTACGGGAATCTGGACGAACAGAAATTTTTTTGCTAGATGGAAGGGCTTAGTTAAAAATATTATTTTATATAAAAATCACCTTCCTTTAACCTGCAAGCAAAGACTGTATTTAAATTGGCAATTGAAATTTGCTTTAATTAATTTGCTTTATTATAAAAATAATGGTATTAGGTGGTATATTAATAAAATTATTAACCGAGTATTATTTATAAGTGGGCCGGGAATTATAAGTGGAGTAATAACTAATCTTTTATATTCTCTTGTTAAAAAGAGATGGGGTTTATATCTTACAAGCAATAATATTAAGTAGAATAAAACTTGGAAATAATGTTAAGGTAGGTCAGGAACTGTAGTAAATAGGAAAAAAATACCAGAGATAGTTAAACGGAAATTGCATATTTTAATACAATAATGTTGTAAACATAAGGTTGAATATTAAATCGGGCAATGAAAATTTATCCATTAGTTTCGGTTATTATACCTTTATATAATTCAGAACAATATATTGAAGAAACTATCGAATCAGTATTAAATCAAACATACCGGAATTTAGAAATAATTGTTATTGATGACGGCTCCTCAGATGACTCACTGCAAGTTGCTCACAAATATAAATCCAGGGGAATAAAAATATTTAGCCAGGCAAACAGAGGCGCAAGTGCAGCCCGCAATATGGGGATGCAATACGCAACCGGCGATTTTATTCAATTGTTAGATGCTGACGATATACTTCATCATGATAAGATTAAAAATCAACTTTGTATTCTGATAAAAGATGGATCAAATACTTTAGTTTTTGGTAAATGGATTCGTTTTTTTCAATCTGCTGATAATAGCCAATACAAAAGGCAGGAAATAGATAAGGATTATTCATCGCCTTTTCGATTGTTGAAAGATATGTGGAATGGAAAAGGTATGGTTCAACCAGGTGCATGGATAGCAAGTAAGGAATTGCTGATGAAAGCTGGTGAGTGGAATGAGAACCTTAGCTTAAATGATGATGGAGAATACTTTAGCAGAGTAATTTTAGCATCTTCTAAAGTAAGGTTTTGTGATACAAGTATTGTTTATTACAGATCAGGAATACATAATAGCTTAAGTAAAAGGTTAACCTTGAATGCAGCTATTTCTCAATTAAATTCTTTAGACTGTTATGTAAGTAATTGTGAAAAGCTTCCCTGTTTTAATGAAATGAAACCTCCTCTTGCTTTAAGCTTCTCAAGGTTTATTTACGAATATAATATGCTATATCCTGAATTAAGTGAAATAGCAAAAAGAAGAATATTCGAACTTGGATATAAAAATATACCAATTACCGGCGGGTATTTTTTTAAAATGACAGCAAGATTAATTGGCTTTGAAAGAGCTTTGAGGTTAAAGGCACTACGGTCAAAAAGGTTATTTAAGATTGCTGCTAAAAGTATATAAATATTGCAAGGTTTATCAGAATATAAATCGAACTTATTTCATTTAATTAGGTGGATTAGTGCTTTAATGGTAGTATTTGGCCATACGCTGATGGTTGATAAATATGTTTTTGGTGAAAGAACTATCTCTCCTGTTTATAAATACATTGCTACAAATCATCATGCTGCAGTCATTTTTTTCTTTGTATTAAGCGGATATTTGATATCATTTGTTTCACTAAAATATAGTAATAATTACGGCACAGTTGCTTTAAAAAGCTATTTATTAGATAGATGGTCGCGAATTTATTCCATCGTTATACCTGTGCTGTTATTAACGATTATATTTGATCTATATGGAAAAGTTATATTTCCTGATGTTTATAACAACTCTTCTATAATACCTCAGGATTCAATTGGAATAAGGTTCTTTAGCAATTTATTTTCTTTACAAGGTACCTGGGGAAAGAATATGCAGTTTGGCAGTAATCCTGCATTATGGTCAATTGGATATGAATTTAGCTTTTACCTGATTTTTGGAATTTTTATCTTAAAAGGAGAAAGATTTTATAAGAGCAGAATATTTTGGATATGCGCCGTTTGTTTCATTCTTATTAGAGGACCTTTAGTTGCCTGTTATTTTTTTATATGGTTATTAGGTGTTGCCGCACATCGTTTTTCTTTAATTTTCCATATTAGAATTGGATGGGCTGTTACCTTATTGGTTTTATTTTTAATAATAATATTAAACCATTTATTAGAAAGAGAAGAAATTTTCAGTTTTAAAGTTGTTGACGATTTTTTATTTGCAATTCCTATTGCATTGCTTTTCTTTTTTGAGCGGGAAAGCTCCTTTCCTGAAAGTAATAAAATAAAAAAGTTAAATCTTTTTATGGCTCATTTTAGCTTCACACTTTATGGAACTCACCTTCCGCTTCTTTTTTTTATGTATTCCGTATTAAAGTATTCCAGTTATGGTAATAAAACGGGACCTGAGATAACAAGTGTTTTAATGGTAATATTATGTATTCTGTTCGCATACTTTTTTTCAAAAATTTCTGAGAGCCGGCGATTATATTATAGAAATTTTGCTACAAAATCCTGGTATTTTTTTAAAAAGTACTTTGTAAAAGATTTTTATTATTTAGGCCGATAAAATACTAAGTTTTATGATTAAGCTCAATTTGGGTTGCGGGGCAGTAAGGCCGAATGGATGGATCAATACCGACTCATCGTTAAATGCAAACATTCAAAAAATGTCACTTATAGGTAAGCGAATTACAAGATTATTTAATCCGGTAGAATATCATGGAAATAATGTTCACTACATGAACCTCAATAAAAGATGGAAGTATAAAGATGGTTCTATAGATATTGTTTATGCCTCACATTTATTTGAACATCTTACTTTAAAGTCTGCAAACCTGCTTCTTAAAGAAGCTTTTCGGTGTTTAAAAGCAGGGGGTGTAATGAGACTCGTTGTTCCTGTTTATATCAGATTGCAAAAGAATATATACGTGAATATGAGTCAAATACTGAGGAAATTGATACAACTAAATTTATTATGTGGGCAATTAATATGCACAGAGAAGGGCAATATGGAGATGTAGGTTTTTTAAAAAAAATAATACTTGAGTGGCAAGGTTATCCTCATCAGCACAAGTATATGTATGACCAAAAGAGTCTTTACAATAAATTAAAAGAATTTTCTTTTACAGATATAGTATCATCGGGATACGGCATTAGTAATTACATACAAGAAATAGCAGAGGTGGAGGGAACAAAAGAGTCTTATTTGTCAGTTTATATGGAAGCAAAAAAACCTCATTATGTATAGTGATTTAAAAATTTCCATTTGTATTCCTCAATATAACAGGATAAAATATTTATTGAAAAGTTTAAAGATCATTGAATCTCAAAATTATCCAAATATAGAAATTGTTATTAGTGATGACTGTTCTGCAGATGATACAGCAATTGAAATTGAAAAACTGGCCTTACATTATAAATATTCAATTGTTTTTGATGTCAATCCAATAAATATGGGTTTTGATAGAAATTACAGGAAGTGCATTGAAATGGCAAGTGGCGATTATTCGCTTATTATCGGAAACGATGATTCGTTGTATGGAGATGATAGTATTCAGTTCTTAGTGGATTTTTTAATTGACAATAACTTACCAGATATTGGCTTCTGTAATTTAATAGAGGACAGAACGGGCGGCACATTGATTAAAAGAGCATTTGGAAACAGAATAATAGGATCAGGTTCGGAAGTTGCTTTGAAGAACTATTCATGTTTCAGCTTTGTAGGAGGATTGATTTATAAACGTGAAACTTTTTTATTACATAATACATCAAAATATGACGGCAGCATTTATGCACAAATGTATTTAGGCGTTTATATGATTGCAAAAGGTGCAACACTGTTTTGCATAGAAAAGCCATTGGTGTTGAAAGATATATTGCTTGACGGTCGTTTTAGAAATTCATATAGAGACAGGATTGCTAAAAAATGGAGTGATTACAAAGTTGTAGATGGAGGTTTGCCTTCAGTAATTAACGTAATTATTGGCGCATTAAAGGATGCCGGTACATTAACACAACGAGATATATTTTCTATTTTTAAAAGAATATATACTATCACTTATCCTCATTGGATTCTTGATTATAAAGAAAACAATGCCTTGCCTGAAGCCTGTGGTTTAATAGCAGGGCTGAAACCAGGGCGTAATAAAAATTACAATTTATTAAGTTTTAAAAATAAATCACTGATTAATATCCTCTACTTTTCCGGCAGTCTCGGCGCTCTCATTACACCCGTGTTTTTATTTAAATTAGTAAAACAAAAATTATATTCTTATTTTAAGAAATAACAATGAGAATACTAATTGTGGGTGCAGCTTCAAAGTATGCTATTGAAAAACCTTATTTGAAATATTTATCGAAAAGTAAAGAAGTTAGCTATATTGACCTCTTTGCAGCACAAAATCTTTTTTTAAAGTATTACAATAAATCTATAGTAAATAAAATTTTATACAGAGCTGGGATCAGTAAAATATTGAATGAGATCAATAGTCAATTGAAAGAAAAAGTTTCTGCAAGTAGGCCTGATGTGATCATTGTTTTCAAAGGGATGGAAATTTTTCCTGGAACCATAAAGTTTATCAAAGGAATGGGCATAAAAGTAGTTAATTATAACCCGGACAACCCATTTATATTTTCAGGCAGGGGCAGTGGCAATAAAAACATTACTAACTCAATTGGTTTGTACGACCTGCATCTTACATACAATATAGAAGTTAAAAATGAAATTGAAGAGAAATATAATATTCCTGTAAAAATACTTCCTTTCGGCTTTGATGTAGATGAGGATTTATATTGGAAATGTGTTAAGCAGGCAGAAATAATAAAGGCATGTTTTGTAGGCAATCCTGATAAGGAAAGAGCGGGGTTTATTATGGGGTTGGCTAATGAAGGTATATTGATGGACGTTTATGGAAATAACTGGAATAAATTTATATCTCATCCAAATGTAATTATTCATACGTCAGTTTATGGAGAAGATTTATGGAAAACATTAAGAAGATATAGGGTTCAACTTAACTTAATGAGAATTCATAATATAAACTCTCATAATATGCGGTCATTTGAAGTGACTGGGGTTGGTGGAATAATGGTCGCTCCACAAACAATTGAACACCAATTATACTTTGAGAATCAAAAAGAGGTTTTTCTTTATAAGTCTGTTATAGATTGCGCAAAAACAATAAGAGAGCTTCTCAGCCTGTCATCAACAGAAGCTGAGGAGATCAGGGAAAGTGCAAAAAGACGTTCCATTACATCGGGTTATACTTATGAAGATAGAGCAAAGCAACTTTTAACAGAATTACAAAGATTATGAGGTTTTTAAAAGTTGCTATAGTTCATTTTCAGCCCTTGGAAAAATATCCACCTGTAATGAATCTGCTCATTTATTTGCAACAAGTAACGACGATTCGAATAAGAATATATTCAACAAAAGATAAATATTATAAAAAAAAACTTTTTGGACTGAAAGGAGCTAATATTTACAGGATTGGTTCATTTTACAAAACTCAATCATTTATACTTCGCTATATAAATTATTCAGTATTCAATTTTTTTACTTTTTTTAGATTGCTGATTACAAAGCCATCTTCAATTATATGTTATGAAACCCTTTCAATTTTTCCTGTTTATTTATATAAAAAATTATTTCCTGCAACAAAAATCTTTATTCATTATCATGAATATGCTGCATTAAATGAAATTTCAAAAAGCTCTCTTTATATTAAATGGCTTAACAACCTTGAAAAAAGAATATTCTCGAAAGCTTCTTGGATTTCTCATACGAATGAAGAACGTCTTTCTATGTTTAAACATGATTATAAACAAATGCCTTTTCCAAACCTGGAAGTTTTACCTAACTATCCTCCTTCCTCATGGTATAACTTTAAAAAAAGGTCAAAGAATAAGTTTGAAAAGCCTTTAAAGTTTGTATATGTAGGAGCTCTAAGCCTGGACTCTATGTATACGAAAGAATTTGCCGCATGGATTAAGGAATTGAACGGCCACGCTACCTGGGATATATATTCAGGAAATTATCAGGAGAACGTATTACAGTATTTAGAAGAATTAAACTGTCCCTTTATTAATTTTAAAGGAGAAGTAGAGTATTTTGACCTGGTAAAAATATTAAACCTTTATGATGTTGGTGTAATTTTATATAATGGATATATACCAAATCATATTTATAGTGTTCCTAATAAATTGTTTGAATATCATGCTTGTAACTTAGATGTGTGGTTTTCTCAAGACATAAAAGGAAGTTTGCCTTATGTAACAAAAGGTACATATCCTAAAATTATAGCAATAGATTTTTCAGCATTGCATGCTGTTGATTTAAGTAAAGCGATTGAACGGGAGGGCTATAGTTTCCATCAGGGTTCTTTTTATTATGAAGATGTATTACGATCAATAAAAAATAAGCTTTTAGAAATTGATTGATACACTTTTAAGAATGTTGCCGGCTTTTAAAGGCAAGCAACGGTTGTCACGACTGTTATTGAAAAGTAAATTTTCCTATCTGAAAAATGTTTTAATTGAAGGAAAATATAATTGTACTTATAAAATTCCTAACATTAAAGAAAGCATAGGATTTGAATTGTATATAAATGGGTGTATGAAGAAGAAATAGTAAATTTTATAAAAGATCATATTTCTGTTAATGGTACTCTTTTAGATATTGGCGCTAACATAGGAGCTATAACAATGCCGTTGATTAAACAACGAAAAGATATTAAAGTAATATGCATAGAGGCATCACTCCATGTATTTAATTTCCTGAAATTTAATGTAGAAAACAATCAATTAGATAACTGTATATTACTGAACAAAGCGGTAACTGACAGCGATGGTAATATGGTGGATTTTTTCAGCCCAAATGAACAATTTGGGAAAGGCTCTCTTTCAAGTGTATTTACAAAAGATGCAGAAAATGTAGAGACAATAAAGTTAGATACCTTAGCAGAAAAGAACGATTTAAAGGTTGATTTTATAAAAATTGATATTGAAGGTTATGAATATTATGCCTTCAAAGGAGGTGAAACTTTATTAAATGCAGATCCTTCCCCGGATATATTATTTGAGTTTGTTGACTGGGCAGAAGGGTTAGCTAAAGATCTAAAGCCTGGAGATGCTCAAAAGTTATTAATCCAATATGGCTATAATTTATTTATTGTATCTAAAAAGGGTAAAATGACTCCTTTATCAACTCCCCTTACAAAGGGAGGTGCTATGATCTTTGCATCAAAAAAGTCGTAAAAAAATGTTTTTCAGTTTATTGAATTTAATGTCAGGCTAAATTTCTATGGGTAAGGGTTTTATCAAATCAATAGTAATATCTTTTTTTATTGTTCTTGTTATAAAGAACATTTTCCCGCTATACTCATTAATAGGTTTAGCCGCACTGTTTGTATTCTTTCAGCAAGTAATTAATCTTTACTTTAATTTAGGTAAACAAATACCCTATCGTGCAATATTTGGTTCAATGCTGAGTTTACAAATGCTATTTGGTCCCTCCCTGGTCTATAATGGATTAGAAGATTATCAACCTTTAGCATTTAGAATGTCTGTACCAGAGTCGGAATATTTTTACTATGTATTTCCGGCAGTTTTATTTTTTTTAATAGGAATAAATATAAAAGGCAGGAATTGGGGGGAGGAGATCAATTTTTCAAAACACGAATTTAGAATACTTAAAAATGAAAGTCCTTCCGTTCCTTTTGTTTTGATCGCTGTTGGCTTTTTGAGTTCTATTATTCAACCATATGCTCCCGCCACTTTAGCCTTTGTATTCTACTTGCTCAGTAGTTTAAAATATATCGGATTATTCATCCTGATTCTTGGCAAAAAAGAAATAAAGCTGTCATTATTAATTTTAATTTATGGCTCTGTAATCGCCAGTTCCCTCGCTTCAGCAATGTTTCATGATTTACTCACCTGGTTAATTATGCTTGGCGCTGTTCTGTGTATAAAATACCAGTTTTCAAATAAGGTAAAGTTGATAAGTGCAGTATGCTTTATAGGTTTAGCTGTTTTCATTCAGAGCGTAAAAAGTACTTATAGAGAAAACATCTATTACGAGGGGGAAGCGGCGGGAATTGAAAGTATTGAAGCGGCAGGTGAGGAAGTGCAACTTAAAACCGGGGGGTTTTTTACCATAGAAAATTTAGGTCCCCAGGTAACCCGCATTAACCAGGGTTGGATTGTTGCTTCAATAATGAATAATGTTCCATCAAAAGTTCCTTTTTCGAACGGCGAAACACTTAAGTTATATTTAGAGGCAGCCTTTTTACCACGGTTTTTAGCTCCTGATAAATTAACAGCAGGAAACCAGGAAATTTTTAATAAATATTCCGGTCATTTTATACGGGAAGGAACCTCAATGGCCTTAAGTTCGGTAGGAGATGGATATATTAATTTCGGCATTGCAGGTGGATGGGTTTTTATGTTTTTTTATGGATTATTATTTAATCTTGTTTTAATAAAGATTGGAAAACTTTCTACAATTTATCCGGCACTTATTTTATTTACAGCAATGATAGTCATATACCCTATACGACCTGATGTTGAATTGCAAACGATATTAGGTCATTTGGTAAAGTCTTCTTTTGTTGTTTTTATCATTTTTAAATTTTTTGGAAGTCATTTCAAAGTTGAACAAGGATAAAATTTTAATTTTCTACGATTATTTCTCTCCCGCCTACAAAGCCGGTGGCCCTATCCAATCCATCAATTCCCTGGTAAAAGCATTAGAAGATAATTTTGAGTTTTCTATTTTTTGTTCAGATCATGACCATGATGGCAGTAAACTGGAAGTTCAAAAAGATAACTGGGTTAATTACAGCAATACAACAGTATTTTATGCATCTCAGCAATTTTTAAAGCGAAGTAATATATTAAGGCTTTTAAAAGACAAAGCGCCTGATACACTTTTTATAAATGGCATTTATTCCTGGTATTTTAATTTAATTCCACTTTTATTTGCAAAAAAAGTAAGAAAAATTGTTTCTGTCAGGGGAATGCTTCATCCCGGTGCATTATCTAAAAAATGGTTTAAGAAAAAAGTTTACTTATTGTTTTGGAAATTATTTAGAATCCATCGTGCCTGTGAGTTTCATGCAACTACTGCAGAAGAAAAGCATTTTATTGAACAAGTATTTGGAAAAAATGTAAAAACATGGGTAGCAGGTAATTTTCCAAAAGTATCAGATTACCAGGTTCCCATAGAAAAACAGGAAGGTTCTTTAATTCTTATTTCCATTGCATTAATAAGCACGATGAAAAATCATTTGCTGGTTTTACAGGGTTTACAAAACAGCACTAAAAAAATAAAATATTATATTTATGGTCCGGTGAAAGAGGACAGTTATTGGAAGGAGTGCGAGCTGTTGATAAAAAAAATGCCTTCAAACATCAAAGTGGTGTACAAAGGTGAAATTGTTCCGGATAAAGTGACTGAAGCATTGGGCAAAGCGCATGTTTTTATATTGCCCAGTAAAAGTGAAAATTTTGGCCATGCGCTTTACGAAGCAATGACTGCAGGGAAACCTGTAATTACCAGTCATTTTACTCCGTGGAATCATTTAAAAGAAAATAATGCGGGTGTAAACGTTTCTATTGATAACGTAAAAGAAATTCAAGCAGCTATCGATTTTTTTGCAGATGCAGATAATGAAACATTAAAAAAATGGAGCAAAGCGGCAAGAGCATTTGCTTTAAAATCAGTTGATATAGATACCATTAAATGGCAATACCTGGAAATGTTTTCAGGGGATTGAACCACGAAGGCACAAAGGGCACGAAGAAACACAAAGTTTTAGTGAAGCTTCGTGCCTTCGCACCTTCGCGAAAGAAAAACAAATTAACCGCAGAGAAATACGAGAGCTTTCGTTGAGTTCCACAGAGAAAATATGAAGGGACAAGGATCAGTAGCACGAAGACACAAAGCTCACTAAGCAGCACAAAGTTTTAATTTGAATCACTAAAAACCTGTCTCTGAGATTCTCTGCGATGCCTTCTCTCTGTGCTCTCAGCGGTTAAAAAAACAATTAGCCACATAATGCAACCCCATTGGACGGAATGCCAAAAAGTTACTTTAGCAGAAGATAGTATTTTTGTAACTTTATATTATAAATTTAAGGACATGAAGAATGGGGATACAAAGAGCGATGCGGTGAAAACACCAAAGCAAAAGTTAATTGAGGCTGCCAAAAAGAAAGGTGGAGTAGAGGCTAACCGCAGAGCATTAAAAGAACTTCAGGAGTTTGTTAGTAAAGAAATGAAAGGGTTAGATATGCAAAAAGTCAGAGAGACTGCATGGAAGTAATAGTCATGGATACCGATTTTTGCTTATGAATATTTTTCTCAAAATCCCACTTTGATTAGTAAAAATTTAACCGCAGAGCACCCAGAGAAAAATGCACGCCGAGAACTCAGAGACAAACCATAGAAATGACAGAAAATGAAATTACAGAAGTAGTAATTGGATGTGCCATTAAAGTACATAAATCATTAGGACCAGGATTGTTAGAATCAGCATACGAAGAGTGCATGGACTATGAGTTGCAAAAAACAATTCTGGAAATTGAAAGACAAAAACCTTTACCCTTAATGTATGAAGAAGTGAGGTTAGATTGTGGGTACAGATTAGATTTTATGGCAAACAAAAAAGTAATTATAGAAATTAAATCCATTGAGGCTTTGAATGATATTCATCTTGCTCAGATACTAACTTATTTGAGACTTTCAGAATGTAAAGTAGGATTGCTTATTAATTTTAATGTGCTGAAATTAACCAATGGTTTAAAAAGGGTTGTTAACAATTATTAACTCTACGGCGTTCTCTGCGAAAACCTCCGCAAACTCTGCGTTTAAAAGAGAGCACATTTATAGTTCTTGCAATAACATCTTATATGTTCGTTTCCTAATTCTACATTCAATATTTCATGATTATACTTGGTATTAACGCATACCATGCAGACTCTTCAGCAGCCATTTTTGTTGATGGAAAAATGATAGCAGCCATTGAAGAAGAGCGATTCAGAAGGGTAAAGCATTGGGCGGGGTTTCCTTCGTTAGCTATACAATTTTGTTTAAAAGAAGCAGGTATAACGATTGACCAGGTAGATCACATTGCTATTGGAAGAGACCCTAAAGCAAAATTGTTTAAGAAGATATTGTTTCTGCTGAAAAATTTCTCAGGGAGTTTTGATGTGGTAAAAGACCGTATTTCCAACAGTAAAAAAGTAGCCTCTCTGGAAGAAGAATTTCATGTGTTGACGGGCGCTGACAAAGAGCAAATCAAACAAAAAATATACCAGGTCGAACACCATCGCAGCCACCTTGCCTCCGCTTTTTTTGCCTCACCTTTTGATGAAGCCGCTTTGCTAAGCATTGATGGTTCGGGCGACTTTACCACTACCATGATTGGCACCGGCAAAGGAAACTCCATTGAGGTTATTGACTCTGTTGATTTTCCTCATTCCATAGGCATATTTTATACTGCATTTACCCAACTACTTGGATTTCCTCATTATGGCGATGAATACAAAGTGATGGGACTGGCGCCGTATGGAGAAGCGAGGTATCTCGACAAACTGAAGAAGATTGTGAAGTTAACAGATGACGGGTTGTTTAGATTAAACCTGTCTTATTTCACGTCGGCAACTAAAGGAGTTATCAGCTATGGAGAAGATCATATACCTGTAGTTGCCCCTTTGTTTTCCGATAAGATGATACTGGAGTTTGGTGAGCCGCGAAAAAAAGAGGAGCCGTTATCACAATATCATAAAGACCTGGGAGCTTCGGTACAAAGATTAACTGAATTGGTAATCTTTCATATTTTAAATCATTTGCAAAAAAAAACGGGTCTTGTGAATGTGTGCATTGCAGGAGGTGTGGCACAAAACAGTGTTGCAAACGGTAAAATAACCAGGAACACAACATTTAAAAATGTGTATATACCGTCGGCAGGTCATGATGCAGGAATAGCTATGGGCGCAGCTTTGTACGTTCAGCACCAAATATTAAAGACTCCCCGGACACCTCCTATCTGGACGGCATATACCGGAAGCCGGTTTAATAACGAAGAGATAGAACAATTATTGATCTCAAGAAAAATTCAGTATAGAAAACTTGCCGATGAAGAGCTCTATGCAACGGTAGCTGACCGGTTGGTTAATGCAGGTGTGGTAGGCTGGTTTAGCGGCAGGGCTGAGTTTGGTCCGCGCGCATTAGGGGCTCGTTCCATTCTGGCTGATCCGAGACGTAATGATGCCAAAGCCCTTTTAAATGCAAAGATCAAGAGAAGGGAAAGTTTCCGTCCTTTTGCGCCCTCCATTTTAAAGGAATATGTAAATGAATATTTTGAAGTGAATGATATAGTTCCTTTTATGGAAAAAGTTTTTCCGATCAGACCGGAAAAACGAGGTTCTATCCCGGCAGTTACACACGCAGATGGCACCGGAAGACTACAGTCCGTTGATAAAGATATCTCGCCGAGGTATTATGCTTTAATCGAGGCTTTCAGAAAGAAAACCGGTGTACCCATTTTACTAAATACTTCCTTCAATGAAAATGAGCCAATTGTAAATTCACCTCTCGAAGCCCTGGATTGTTTTTTAAGAACGGATATGGATCTGCTGGTGATGGAGAATATAGTGGTGGAGAGGTAGGGTGTGTGGCTGCAGGGATACAGGATACAGGATACAGGATACAGGATGCAAGTTGCAGGAAAAATACAGGATGCAGGTTGCAGGAAGTTGTAACTTGTAACTGATGTAACTTGTAACTTGTAACTGATTCAACTTGTAACTTGTAATCGGTGTAACTTGTAACATAAATAAATAAACATTGTATGAAAAGTTATAGGGATTTAGATGTTTTTAAACAGTCAAAACAACTGGCAATTGAAGTTCATAAAATGACCTTAACACTCCCTAAGTTTGAAATGTTTGAAGAAGGTAGTCAAACGAGAAGGTCTGCTAAGGCAATTGCTTCTTTGATTGTTAAAGGTTACGGAAGAAGGAGATACAAGGCTGATTTTATCAAATACCTGGTTTGGCCTCTAAACTTGTAGCCTGAAATCTGAAACTTATAACTTGAAACCTGAAACTTGTAACTTTGAAACCTGCAACCGGTGTATCTTGCAACCTGAAACCTGTAACTCTCAATGCTTCTAAATAAACTATTAAATAAAAACTCTCCTTACTTATTTTTCATAAAATTTCTATTGTGTTTTTTTATTCTTTATCTCTTTTTGCCGATATATTTGGGCATTACAGGCGAGGGTGGAAAAATATATTCACCGTTTCTTGATCATCATCTTAATGTTATCAGGGGTTTTACCAGCTTTCTTACAGCATCTTCCAAATATGTTTTGGAGGCTTTGCATTACAACGTTTACCAGCCTGACTTTCATACGCTTAGAATTGGTTACTCAAGCGGTATAAACGTAAATCCTTCCTGCCTCGGCTGGGGCGTGATGAGTTTCTGGGTGGCCTTTGTATATGCAAACAATGGTACCGGGAAACATAAATTGAAATGGATGATGCTGGGAATTGTTTCTATCTGCATATTAAATATAACCCGTATTGTGCTCATTGCCGTATCCGGCCATCTTCACTGGAAAACAATCACTTCTCTGGATCATCACCAGACATTCAATGTTTTTTCTTATGGATGTATTTTCATTCTTATGTATTTGTACATTCGATTTCAAAAAAAATATGAAGGAATTGAGCGTAAACGAAAGCAACGAAACAACAAATTGAGCGCGGTATAATAACAGGATTTCTGGTGCAGCCATGCGTAATGCAGAAATCAAAAGTAAGTTCAATGTTTTAAGATGATGAATGTCATGCTCAAATTATTTCAGCATCTGTACTTGCGTAAGATGAAATCTTAAAATACATTCAGAAGTGCAAAGCCTTCATTCCTAATGCAGCAATATTTTTGTTTTATAAAAAAAGCTGATAAAGTTTGGTCAGGTGAAAAAGTTGTGATAGTTTGGCTACGCAAATAACTTTACATGACAGTGCCTATATATTAAATGAAGCATTGTAGCATAAAGAAAATTAAGGTTATCAAAAAAAACTTTATTCTATTAAAAATGTGCTTATAGCGTGTTAGAATAAAGTGTATTGATAGATCAACAATCGATAGTAACACACACTTCGCTTACAGCAGAGCAGTTAACTGCTAAATATCCTCAATTCTATTGCATTTACCAGCAAAATCCGCTAGAAAAATAAGACAACGGAATCAGGGAATAAATTATTGCATTTCTAAAAATTTTCACAACCTTATTTCGTTTATTATAGTCTAAGTGGTAGTAATACTTGTTCATGCTATTTTCGTACTATAACCTGTATGAATAAATGAACAAGTATAAAGAGCATTTGTCAAAAGTACCCGTTTACTTAACAGCCACTAAATTGTAAATGAAAGTTTCCATAATTACAGCTACCTATAACAGTGCGGCTACCATAAGAGATACAGTATTATCGGTACAAAACCAGACCTATAATGCCGTGGAGCACATAGTAATTGATGGCAACTCTACCGATAATACGCTTTACCTGCTTAATTATTTCGGCCATACAGGACCGTTGCTATCCGAACCAGACAAAGGAATTTATGATGCTATGAACAAAGGGGTTAAGATAGCCTGTGGTGATATTGTAGGCATTTTAAATTCGGATGATTTCTATCCCCACCCCGGGGTAATAGAAAAGGTAGTGAAAGCTTTTGAAAGCGGTGACTATGATGCGGTGTATGGCGATCTCGTATATGTAGATCCTCATCATTTAAAAAAAATGCTGAGAAAATGGATAGCCGGAGGATATAACAGGAAGCTTTTCTATAAAGGATGGATGCCACCTCATCCTGCTTTTTTTGTTAAAAGAGAAGTGTATGAAAAGTATGGCAGTTTCAACACTGCATTTAAGAGTTCATCTGATTACGAATTATTGCTGCGGTTTCTATTTTTGAAACGGATTAAAGTTAAATATTTACCTGGTGTATTAGTACATATGAGAGCCGGCGGTTACAGCAACAGGTCAATAAAAAACAGGCTTGCGGCACATATAGAAGATTACCGTGCCTGGAAGACAAACGGCTTATCTCCCAAATGGTACACGCTGTTTATGAAACCACTGCGTAAGGTAAAACAATACATAGTGTCTAAAAAAGGATCAAAGTACGCCGATAAAGTGGCGTTCCGGTCTTTCTTCTCTTCTTCAGAGAAAACCTCTAATCAAGTTTGACCTCATCTGCATCCCTTCTTTTTTATGACCATTCCTTATCCTTCCTTGCATTAAAAGTGAAATGTTGCTGCAACAAATTCAGGGTTAAGTTTTGTAAAACGTCTGTAGGATAAATGAGAATTCCTCCCCGTCATGCTAACTTTATTTCTGCACCTTATACGATAAGTTTTACTTAGTGCCCGCCTCCTTCTCCCCTTTAAGAAACCGGTTTGTTTTGTCCTGATGCTGAACTTATTTCAGCGCTGCAATGCGCACGACATAATATAGTATGATCACGCAGGAAAATTGACTTTAAGGCGGAATATTCTTCTCAATGATAACTTTGATTTTTACCGGTATTTTTGATTTTTTAAATGGAAATTGTTAGTAATGAAACAAGCATATAAGATAGCTGTAATTGGATTAGGATATGTAGGCTTGCCCCTGGCTATAGAATTTGGAAAAAAATACAAAGTATTAGGATTTGATATAAATGAAAAAAGAATAAAGGATTTATTGAAGGGAGAAGATGAAACCAATGAAGCTGACCTGGAAGAATTGAAAGCTGCAACTTCGCTGAGGTCACCGGGTAAAGGTTTACATTTTTCATGCGATCCGTCAGACCTTAAAAAATATAATGTTTTCATTGTTACTGTTCCAACCCCGATAAACCAGTTTAAAGCTCCCGACCTTCGCTTTTTACTGAAAGCCTCAGAAATGATCGGGCAGGCGCTTAAAAAAGATGACCTCGTTATTTATGAATCTACCGTGTATCCCGGTTGTACTGAAGAAGACTGCGTGCCGGTACTGGAGAAATTTTCGGGGTTAACTTTCAATAAAGATTTTTTTTGCGGCTATTCACCCGAAAGAATAAATCCGGGCGATAAGATAAATACGCTGACTGCGATAAAAAAAGTGACATCTGGTTCCACACCTGAAATTGCTGAAATAGTAGACCGGTTATATGCCTCTATCATTGTGGCAGGAACGCACAAAGCGCCGAGCATGAAAGTGGCAGAAGCATCTAAAGCCATCGAAAATGCACAACGCGATGTAAACATTTCTTTTGTAAATGAACTTGCCCTTATTTTTGACCGTATTGGTATAGACACTACCGACGTTATCGACGCTGCCGCAACAAAATGGAATTTTCTGAAATATAAACCGGGACTGGTCGGCGGTCATTGCATAGGAGTGGATCCTTATTATCTTGCTCATAAAGCAGCGTCTCTTGGTTATCACGCAGAAGTTATTTTATCCGGAAGAAGAGTAAATGATAATATGGGAATGTTTGTGGCTAATAAAGTAGTGAAACTTCTTATTAAAAAGAATCAAACAATTAATGGGTCAAAAGCTTTAATTCTGGGCATTACGTTTAAGGAGAATTGCCCTGATATCAGAAATTCCAGGGTAATTGATATATATAACGAGCTGCAGCAATTTGGAGTGCAGGTAGATGTATATGATCCGTATGCTGACCGGGAAAAGGTGAAAACGGAGTATAATATTGATCTGCTGAAGGAGTTAACAGAGCCGAAAATGAAAGACAGGTACCAGGCCATTATTTTGGCGGTAGCTCACAAACCTTTTCTCAATATAGATTTCGGTTCACTTAAAAATGCTAACACCGTAATTTTTGATATCAAAGCTGCTTTAAACAGAAACATAGCAGACGCAAGGTTATAACTTTATCTCTTGCAACATAATTTCATCTTCTTCGAAAAGTTACTGTTAAAACCGCATCTTCAAATGCCCCGGGGGGGAAGAAAAAAGGAAGTTCCTCATCTTCATAAGATGTAAAATCAATACATTCTCCTTATTGATTTGGTAAAATATAAAAAATTATGACTAATACCTGTGCACAAATTCATATTCATACAATATTTTCGCGCGTTTTTACGTCAGTACTACTATTAGCATAATGAAAAATATAATAATTACCGGGGGAGCAGGCTTTATTGGTTCACATGTGGTGCGGTTGTTTGTAACAAAGTATCCTCATTACAATATTATCAACCTTGATGCATTGACTTATGCCGGTAACCTTGAGAACCTCGCTGACATTGACACCAGCCCTAATTATACTTTTGAAAAAGTAAGCATACTCGATGTGCCCGAAGTGGACAGGGTATTTAAGCAATATAAAGCTACAGATGTCATTCACCTGGCGGCAGAGTCGCATGTAGACCGCTCTATTCATTCCCCGCTTGATTTTGTATTTACCAATGTGTTAGGCACTGTAAATCTTTTAAATGCCGCAAAGAAAAACTGGGCGGAAGATTTTAGTGATAAATTGTTTTATCATGTGTCTACCGATGAAGTTTACGGGGCTTTAGGCAGTACCGGTTTTTTTACAGAAACTACTCCTTACCATCCCAATTCACCTTATTCTGCCAGCAAAGCGTCTTCTGATCATTTTGTAAGAGCTTATGGCGAAACATTTGAAGTGCCATTTGTCATTTCTAATTGTTCAAACAACTATGGCCCAAATCATTTTCCTGAAAAACTGATACCGCTGTTAATACATAATATCATTTCAAAAAAGCCTTTACCCGTATACGGCGATGGACTGTACACCCGCGACTGGCTGTATGTAAAGGATCATGCAGCAGCTATTGACACTATATTTCATTCAAAAAAAACAGGCGAAACCTATAATATCGGGGGATTTAATGAGTGGAAAAATATAGATATCGTTAAGCTTTTGTGCAAACTGATGGATGAAAAGCTCGGAAATGAACCTGGTACCAGTGATGCCCTGATTACTTTTGTAAAAGACAGGCCGGGCCATGACAGGCGATATGCTATAGACGCGTCGAAAATAAACGGGGAACTGGGGTGGAAGCCTTCTGTTACTTTCGAGCAGGGGCTGAGCGAGACAATTGACTGGTATCTGAACAACCAGGAATGGCTTAACCATGTAACATCTGGCGCTTACCGGCAATACTATTCGAAAATGTACGATAACAGGTAAAATATGCAAGCAGAGCAAACGCCCTTAAAAGGGTGCTTTTTAATACATAACACAGTATTTGAGGATGAAAGAGGTTACTTTTTTGAAAGTTTCAATGCAGCTCGTTTTTTTAAAGAAACAGGCGTAAGTGTTGTATTTGTACAGGACAACCAATCGCATTCTGTAAAAGGAGTTTTACGTGGAATACATTTTCAAAAAGGAGAATTTGCGCAGGCTAAACTGGTGAGGGTTTTAAAAGGCAAAGTACTTGATATAGCAGTTGATTTGAGAAAATCATCGCCGACGTTCGGACAATATTACTCGGTTGTTTTATCAGAAGAGTCGCAGGCACAACTATATATTCCCAGGGGCTTTGGTCATGGATTTTTAGTATTAAGCGAGACCGTCGATTTTTTCTATAAGTGCGACAACTTTTACAACAAAGCAGCCGAGGGAGGTATTAGTTATAATGATTCCCAGCTAAATATTGACTGGCAAATGCAACCTGAAGACCTTATAATATCGTCTAAGGATTTAATTTTACCGGCATTAGGTTCTTATAAAGAATTATTTTAAAATGAAGAATAAAAGATATTCTGGTACAATTTCTGTGAAACCGCTTCGTTTAGTATAATTAGCAGGAATTGTTTAAATATAACTACAACGATATTCTTTATAAAAACCTGCAAAACGCTTTTTATCTAAAATGAAAGGAATAATATTAGCCGGAGGTTCAGGTACACGATTGTACCCGATTACAAAAGCTATAAGCAAACAATTGATGCCGGTATATGATAAACCTATGATCTATTATCCGGTCTCAGTTTTGTTGCTTGCAGGTATAAGGGAGATATTAATCATTACTACTCCTGAAGATAGCCTGCAGTTTCAGCGGTTGTTAGGGGATGGAAAAGACATAGGAGTAAGTTTTTCTTATGCTGTACAGGCAGAGCCTAACGGTCTTGCGCAGGCGTTTGTAATAGGAGATACATTTATTGGTGACGATAAAGTTGCGTTGATACTGGGGGATAACATTTTTTATGGCAGCGGTTTTAGTAAGCTACTGCAGTCTTTTTATAATATAGACGGCGCTGCAGTTTTTGCCTATGAAGTGGCAGACCCGGAAAGATATGGGGTGATAGAATTTGATTCCCAGTTTAACGCCATAAGTATCGAAGAAAAACCGCTGAGCCCAAAATCAAATTTTGCAGTTCCTGGTTTATATTTTTATGACAACACGGTAGTAGAAATAGCTAAAAAAATAAAACCTTCGGCGAGAGGCGAATATGAAATAACGGATATTAACAGGATATATCTTGAAAACGGGAAATTGAAAGTGGGAGTGATGGACAGGGGAACTGCCTGGTTAGATACAGGAACTTTTGACTCCCTCAGCGATGCTACGGAATTTGTGCGGGTTATAGAAAAAAGACAGGGACAAAAGATAGGTTGTATAGAAGAAGTAGCCTACAGAATGGGTTTTTTAAGCCCTGAAGGGTTACATATGCAGGCAGAAAGATATAAAAAAAGTGGTTATGGAGAGTATCTGAGGCGAATTAGATAAAAATGCAATAATAAATATATAAATTATTTCGTTATAAAATACTAAGTATATTACAGCATCTCTGCTGATTGTTCGGCCATAATGGAAATAGAAAACATTGTAAAATCTTTTAAACATATTAGCGTAAAAACAGCTAATCTAAAATCAATTAATATTTATTTTTTATGAAAATTGTTATCGTTGGTACCGGCTATGTCGGCCTTGTTACAGGCGCATGCCTGGCAGAAGTTGGGGTAGAAGTTGTATGTGTAGATGTACACAAACAAAAGATTGAAAACCTCAAAAAAGGGATACTGCCTATTTTTGAACCTGGTCTTGAAACAATTGTAACCAGTAATTACAGTAAGGGCCGTCTGCAGTTCAGCACCAGTTTGTCTGAGTCTGTAAAAGGAGCAGATGTTGCTTTTATAGCAGTGGGCACACCTCCCGGAGAAGACGGAAGCGCTGATCTGAAATATGTATTGCAGGTGGCAGATACAATTGGCAGTTGTATTGAAGAATATATAATAGTAGTAACAAAAAGTACAGTGCCTGTTGGTACCGCCAAGAAAGTGAAGGCAGGTATTGCAGCCGCTATGGCAAAAAGAAAAGTAAATATTGAGTTTGATGTAGCTTCCAATCCTGAATTTTTGAAAGAAGGTGCTGCTGTGGAAGATTTTCTTAAGCCCGACAGAATAGTAGTTGGTGTTGAGTCTGAGCGCGCTAAAGAAGTATTAAGCAGGTTATATCATCCATTTCTTTTAAATTCGCACCCGGTATTATTTATGGATATCCCGTCTGCGGAAATGACAAAATATACTGCAAATGCAATGCTTGCTACCAAAATATCTTTTATGAATGATATTGCAAACCTGTGCGAGCTGGTAGGTGCAAACGTAAACGAGGTAAGAAAAGGTATTGGCTCTGACCTGCGTATTGGCAACCGTTTTATTTATCCTGGTATCGGATATGGGGGTTCATGTTTTCCAAAAGATGTTAAGGCTCTTTTTCATACTTCAGATGAATTTGGTTACGACCTGAGAATTCTGAAAGCAGTAGATGCAGTGAACGACGATCAGAAGCATGTGATGTTCAAAAAAATACAAAATCATTTCCAGGGAGATCTGGAGGGCAAAGTATTTGCATTGTGGGGCTTATCTTTTAAGCCAAATACTGACGATATGCGTGAAGCGCCGTCTTTAGTACTTATACAATCTTTGCTGGATGCAGGAGCAAAGGTGCAGGCTTACGATCCTGTAGCTATGGAAGAGGCGGCACACATGGTAGACGAACAGGTTATTTTCACGAGGAGCGCCATCGATGCAGTAAAAGGAGCTCATGCGGTAATATTGGTAACAGAATGGGCTGAATTCCGCTTACCGGACTGGAAAAAGGTTAAAACAATTATGAAGGGTAATGTAATCTTCGACGGCAGAAACATTTATAATTCTGCAGAGGTTGCGCAGGCTGGTTTTTCATATTATGGTATTGGTATACAGCCAACTCAATTGCAACCCAGTCAACTACAAACTGCCGAAGTTTAAAAATTTATGAAAAAAAGAATATTAATAACAGGGGCCGCCGGCTTTCTCGGTTCTCATCTTTGCGACAGGTTTATAAACGAAGGGTTTTATGTAATAGGCATGGATAACCTGATTACTGGAGACCTGAAGAATATTGAACATCTTTTTCACCGTGACGACTTTGAGTTTTATCATCATGATGTTTCAAAGTTTATTCATGTACCCGGTCATCTCGATTATATTCTGCATTTTGCTTCACCTGCAAGTCCTATAGACTATTTAAAGATACCTATTCAAACCTTAAAAGTAGGTTCGTTGGGTACTCATAACTGCCTGGGTCTTGCAAAAGATAAAAAAGCGAGAATCTTAGTTGCGTCTACGAGCGAAGTATATGGCGATCCCACTGTACATCCTCAGAATGAAGATTACTGGGGGAATGTAAATCCCATAGGACCGAGAGGCGTGTACGACGAAGCGAAACGTTTCCAGGAAGCTATCACAATGGCTTATCACACTTTTCATGACGTAGAAACAAGAATAGTTCGCATATTCAATACTTATGGACCGAGGATGCGGCTCAACGATGGGAGAGCGTTACCTGCTTTTATCGGGCAGGCGCTGAGAGGCGAAGACCTTACCGTATTTGGCGATGGCTCACAAACCAGGTCTTTCTGCTATGTTGACGACCTCATAGAGGGCATTTACAGGCTATTGTTCAGCGATTATGCAAGGCCTGTTAACGTTGGCAATCCTGACGAAATATCGCTGAAAGAGTTTGCAGAAGAAGTATTGAAACTGACAAATTCAAGCGTAACAATCGTGTATAAGACTTTGCCGGTGGATGACCCAAAGCAGAGAAGGCCCGATATTACAAGAGCAAAAGAACTGCTGGGGTGGGAGCCAAAGGTGTCAAGATCTGAAGGCTTGAAAATCACCTATGATTATTTTAAATCTTTGCCGGCGGAAGAACTGTATAAGCATCCTAAAGAGTTTATGAGTAAATAACATAAAAGTAATATAAGTATTATTAATGTTTAAATTAATATAAGGGGGCTTTGCCCCCTTTTGTTGTTAATGGCAATTGCTCGTTTATTTTATCCGAGAAGCAGCAAAAAACGAAAGAACTGATTTTAAAAAAAGCTAACATTCAAATAAAAATATTGTATAAAGTTGAATATTTAGAAAGAGTTGCCGGGGGATTTATATTTTTGCTGGTAATTGAGTTTTAAATATAATATTTAATAATAATGAAAGTTGCCTTAATTACCGGAGTAACCGGGCAGGACGGAGCTTACCTCACCGAGCTTCTGTTGAAAAAAGGATATATTGTACATGGTATTAAGCGCAGAGCTTCTTTGTTTAATACTGACCGTATTGATCATTTATACCAGGATCCGCATGTTTCAAAAAAAAGCCTTATACTTCACTACGGCGATCTTACAGACTCAACCAACCTGATAAGGATTATCCAGGAAGTACAGCCCGATGAAATTTACAACCTGGCTGCTATGAGCCATGTGCAGGTTAGTTTTGAAGAACCTGAATATACAGCTAACGCAGATGGAATTGGTACTTTGCGTATATTGGAAGCGATAAGATTGCTGGGCCTCATTAAGAAAACCAGGGTTTACCAGGCTTCTACTTCAGAGCTGTATGGTTTGGTGCAGGCCGTTCCCCAAAGTGAAACGACTCCCTTTTATCCGCGTTCGCCTTATGCTGTTGCCAAGTTGTATGCTTACTGGATAACAGTAAATTACCGGGAAGCTTATAATATGTTTGCCTGCAACGGTATTTTATTTAACCATGAATCTCCTTTAAGAGGCGAAACCTTTGTAACACGAAAAATTACAAGAGCGGCTGCAAAAATTGCTTTAGGCCTGCAGGATGTCCTATATCTGGGAAACCTGAACTCGATGAGAGACTGGGGACACGCTAAAGACTATGTAGAAGGCATGTGGCGCATTTTGCAGCAGGAAGAACCCGCCGATTTTGTATTGGCTACAGGCATTACGACATCCATTCGCGACTTTGTAAAAATTGCATTTGACAATGTTGGAATAGAGCTTGAATTTATTGGAAAAAATGAAGAAGAAACCGCAATTGTAGCGGCGTGTAACGGGGAATATGAGATTCCTACAGGCACTACAGTTATAAAAGTAGATTCCAGGTATTACCGGCCTACAGAGGTTGACCTGCTGATAGGTGATGCCACAAAAGCAAAAGAAAAATTGGGATGGGAGCCGGTATACACCTTAGATAAACTTGCTGCGGAGATGGTGTCGGCTGATCTCGAATTGTTTAAAAGTGAAATGTTGCTGAAACAAAGTGGTTTTGCAATAAAAAACCAATATGAATAGGAGAGGGTTTTCTGCCTCCTCCAGGTTTAATAAATTACTACAGGAAGGAATTTTTTAAAAGTAAAATTGTAATGGAGAAAGAGTCTAAAATATACATTGCTGGTCACGGAGGAATGGTTGGAAGCGCCATTTTGAGAAAACTTAAATCAGAGGGCTTCGACAATATTATAACAAGGAGGTCATCAGTTTTAGACCTGCGTAATCAGCAGGCAGTTTATGAATTTTTTGAAAAGGAAAAGCCTGAGTATGTTTTTTTGGCAGCGGCAAAAGTCGGTGGTATACTGGCTAACAATATTTACAGAGCCGACTTTATTTATGAAAACCTGCTGATCGAGACAAATGTAATACATGCTGCATATGTGCAACAGGTTAAAAAACTGATGTTTCTCGGATCCTCCTGCATTTATCCAAAAATGGCTCCCCAGCCCTTAAAAGAGGAATACCTGCTTACCGGTCTGCTTGAAGAAACAAATGAGCCATATGCAATTGCAAAAATTGCAGGAATAAAGCTGTGTGAAGCTTACAGAGCACAATACGAATGTAATTTTATTTCTGTAATGCCTACCAATTTATATGGCCCAAATGATAACTATGATCTTAATAATAGCCATGTATTACCGGCACTGATGCGTAAAATAATAGTGGCAAAACAAACAAATGCACCTTTTGTCGAAATCTGGGGTTCAGGTTCTCCGCGCAGGGAGTTTTTGCATGTTGATGATCTGGCAGAAGCCTGCTATTACCTGATGGAAAATTACAATGAAGCCGGCTTTGTGAATGTGGGAACCGGCGAAGATATTACCATCGGAGAACTGGTATTGCTAATAAAAAAAGTGACAGGCTATAATGGTGGAATAAAGCATGATACAAACAAACCTGACGGAACTTCGCGTAAACTTTTGGATGTTTCAAAACTTAACTCTTTAGGATGGAAAGCTTCTATTTCTTTGACAGAAGGAATTAAGAAAGTGTATGAAGATGTGAAAGATTTTAACTGGAATTAGCAGTATCTGACTTTCGCAAATTAACCGTGATAACCATTTTATAAAAAGAATACGAGGAAAAAATACAGAAAACTCCAAATGAATATGCTTGTGATCAGGATAAAAGCAACTTTTCTTAATTATTTCTTATTTTAATTGGAAATCTTTTTTAAAAATGTTGGATGATATAGTGTTTGCCCCTACCTTTGCGCTCCCAAATCAAACAGTTCGCCCACAGTAGTTTAAAAGATATATGTGGGTAATTAGAAAAATTGGGTTAGATTATGTCTCAAAGAATCAGAATAAAACTACAATCTTACGATCACAGCCTGGTAGATAAATCTGCCGAGAAAATCGTGAAAACTGTTCGCAGTACCGGCGCTGTGGTAACTGGCCCTATTCCTTTGCCAACACAAAAGAAAATATTTACTGTGCTGCGCTCACCACACGTAAATAAAAAAGCAAGGGAACAATTTCAACTGTGTACGCATAAAAGGTTGTTAGACATTTATACTTCTTCTTCAAGAACGGTTGACGCTTTAAGTAAGCTCGATCTGCCTTCTGGAGTGGAAGTTGAGATAAAGGCATAATAGAACCACGATTTTTTGGATTTTAAAGGATCGGGTTGAAATAAACTACGAACTTCTAATTAAGAAGAATTGTATTGAAAATAAGTAAGTTCTTAAAATATTCATCTCTCAATCGCACATAGGTACGAAAAAAGAGCGCTGATTAAAATAAATTTCCTCAACTCCCTTTAAGGTTGGGGCACATATGAACAAGCCCTTCGAGGTTTGTTTACTATCGGTACTTCCTCTCTTCCTGGTAAGCCAGGATAGAAATCACGGAAAAGGTCGATGGCAAACGGGGATCGATTCCGCCACAGGCGGAAGTCCTTACAACTTCGGGGCACAAATACACTGAAATGAAAGGTATTATTGGTAAAAAGATTGGAATGACCAGTATCTTTGGCTCCGATGGAAAGCAGACAGCTTGTACCATTATTGAAGCTGGTCCCTGTGTAATAACCCAGATCAAAACCCACGAATCTGATGGTTATGCCGCAGTGCAGATAGCATTCGGCGAAAAAAAAGAAAAAAACTCCACTAAGGCTGAAATTAATCACTTCGCTAAAGCCAATACTACTTCCAAACGTGTAGTAAAGGAATTCAGAAATTATTCATTAAATCAATCTTTGGGTGACACGGTTACCTGCGGCATTTTTTCGGAAGGTGAAAATGTAGAGGTAGTCGGAACTACCAAAGGTAAAGGTTTCCAGGGGGTCGTTAAACGTCATGGTTTTCATGGTGTCGGCGAGGCTTCTCACGGTCAGCACGATCGCCAGAGAGCGCCGGGATCTGTTGGTGGATCATCTTATCCCTCAAGAGTATTTAAAGGTATGCGTATGGCAGGACGTATGGGTACCGACAGGGTAAAAGTGAAAGGTTTAAAGGTGGTTAAAATTTTTCCTGAAAAGAATTTTTTATTAATTAGCGGTTCAGTTCCGGGCCACAATGGTTCAATTGTTTTAATACAGAAATAATATGCAAGCAGATGTTTTAAATATACAAGGTCAGCCCACAGGCAGGTCAGTCGAGCTGCCTGAAGAAATATTTGGCGCAGAGCCTAATAATCATGTTGTTTACCTGGCCGTTAAGCAATACCTCGCTTCCCGCAGGCAGGGTACGCACAAAGTAAAAACCCGCGCAGAGGTTCAGGGTGCAAGCAGGAAACTTCATAAACAAAAAGGAACGGGCGGAAGCCGTAAGGGTAATATTCGTAACCCTTTATACAAAGGTGGTGGTACTATCTTCGGACCTAAGCCGCATAGCTACGATATAAAATTAAACCGTAAGGTTAAAGATTTGGCGAAAATAAGCGCCCTTTCCTATAAAGCTAAGGAAAACGCAATTGTTGTGGTAGAGGATCTTTATTTTGAGACTCCTAAAACAAAGCAATTTATCGGATTAATGAATACTTTAAATGTTTCTGATAAAAAAGCTTTGTTCATTATTCCTGAATATAATGAGTCTTTGTATTTAAGCAGCAGAAATATTCCTAATGCAGATGCAGTGTTACTTAGCGATGTAAATACATACGAAATTGTAAATGCCGATGTACTGGTACTTACAGAAGGTGCGGCTAAGATTTTTGGTGAAGAGGAAACCGGTGGAGAAAAAGCTCCGGGCTCTGCAGTGGAGTAAGGCAAATAGCCTCTGCAAGAGGCAGAAGAAAAAACAAATAAAAAAGATTTTTAATAAAGTCCTCCTTTGGGGGAGGATACAGGAGGCCAAATAAAATGAAACTTACAGAAGTTTTAGTAAAGCCGATACTTACAGAAAAGGCAAACGGGCAGCAGGAAAAACTAAGAAGATACGCTTTTAAGGTTGGCCGCAAAGCAAATAAGCTGGAGATAAAAAAAGCAATTGAGGAATTTTACGGAGTAACAGTTACCGATGTAAATACTGCCGTGGTTCCCGGTAAGAATAAAACACGTTATACTAAAGCGGGTTTTGTAAAAGGTCAAAAGCCTGCATACAAAAAAGCGCTGGTAACAGTAGCTGAAGGCGAAACGATAGACTTATACGGAAATATATAGTCTCCAATCCCCTTCTAAGAGGAGTAAGGAAAGTATGGCGTCAACTGTCGCAGAAATTGAGAAAAAAATATTAGTTAATCAAATTATTCCCTTCAGGGGCAGGTCACATGGCACTAAGAAAATATAAACCCACAACTGCAGGTACAAGGTGGAGAATTGGGAATGCCTTTGCAGAAATCACCTCCGATACTCCCGAAAAGAGCTTGTTGGAGACCAAAAACCGTACTGGTGGAAGAAACTTCCAGGGCAGAAGGGCAATGCGATATATTGGCGGCGGACATAAAAAAATGTATCGTATAATAGATTTCAAAAGAGATAAAAAAAATATTCCTGCCAAGGTTTCCAGCATTGAGTACGATCCGAATCGTACAGCATTTATTGCTTTGCTTAACTACGCAGACGGAGAAAAAAAATATATAATTGCTCCGCAGGGTTTACAGGTGGGAGCTGCTGTTGTAAGTGGTGACAGCGTTGCTCCGGATTTAGGCAATGCGCTGCAGATGAAGAACATGCCCCTTGGTACTGTAGTTCACAATATAGAAATGCAACCCGGCCAGGGAGGAAAACTGGTAAGAAGTGCAGGCGCTTCAGCACAGTTGAGCAATAAAGAAGAGAAGTATGCAGTGCTTAAAATGCCAAGCGGCGAACTAAGAAAAGTATTGATTAATTGTTATGCTACTGTTGGTGTTGTCAGCAACAGCGACCACAGTTTGCAAAGCATGGGTAAAGCCGGACGTAACGTTTGGAAAGGTATCAGGCCACGCACTCGCGGTGTAGCTATGAACCCGGTTGATCACCCTATGGGCGGAGGTGAAGGAAGGGCTTCGGGCGGACAACCACGTAGCAGAACGGGACAATATTCCAGAGGCTTGAAAACAAGAACTAAAGGTAAATCGAGCGATAAGCTGATTATACAGAGAAGTAACGGTAAGAAACTTGCGAAGTAGTAGCAAGATGTAAAACAATTGAAAATTGAATATTGAGCGTTGCACATTGTGTGCTAAAAATAATCAATAATCAATGCTTAATAGAAACAATAAGTACAAGTGAGTGACACAACGAGGTTGAGGAAAGGACAGCAGTTGGTCACCAGATCAGAAATCTGAAAATCAGAAATCAAAAAATTAAACATGGGTCGTTCAATTAAAAAAGGTCCTTACGTAGCAGCTAAACTGGAAGGGAAAGTGCTGTCTATTAATGACGGTTCCGCTAAGAAATCTGTTATTAAAACATGGTCTCGCCGCTCAACTATTACGCCTGATTTTGTAGGACATACTTTTGCGGTTCACAACGGCAATAAATTCATCCCGGTATATATAACAGAATTTATGGTAGGTCATAAGTTAGGTGAATTTGCCCCAACCCGAAACTTTAAAGGGCATTCTAATAAAAAACAATAAACAGTTGCCAGTTACAGGTTGCCGGCTACCGGTAACAAGTAACGGGCAACCGGAAACTGATATAAAAATGGAAGCAGTAGCAAAATTGATGAATTATCCAACTTCGCCGCGCAAGATGCGTTTACTTGCTGATCTCATTCGTGGTATGGCTGTTGAAAATGCCATTGCCGTGCTGGAGCATCATCCAAAGCACCCGGCCACGCCCATGGGGAAGTTGTTGAAAAGCGCAATAAATAATTGGGAACAGAAAAACGAAGGCTCAGGCGCTGCAGACGCTAACCTGGTAGTAAAAACCATTATGGTGGATGGCGCCCGTACTTTACGCCGTATGCGTCCTGCACCACAAGGTCGCGGTTATAGAATACGTAAGCGCAGCAACCACGTTACTATCGTTGTAGATACCAAAACGACAGAAGTTTCTAAAAACGTGTATGGTTCAAATGACAGGGCTTCAAAAAACAATCATTCGTAAAACTTATATATCCGGAATATGGGTCAGAAAACAAATCCTATTGGGGCAAGATTAGGTATCATCCGCGGATGGGAAAGCAACTGGTATGGCAATCATAAAGATTACGCCGGAAAGCTTATTGAGGATCATAAGATAAGAACTTACCTCAATGCCCGTATTAATAAAGGCGGAGTGGCAAAAATAGTGATAGAGCGTACTTTGGGTAAATTAATCATAACTATTCATACATCTAAACCTGGTATTATTATAGGTAAAGGTGGCGGTGAGGTGGACAGGATTAAGGAAGAATTGAAAAAATTAACCGGCAAAGAGGACGTTCAGATTAATATTTTGGAGATCCGACGTCCTGAGCTGGATGCCAACATTGTAGCAGATACGATTGCAAGGCAGATTGAAAACCGTATTAATTTCAAAAGGGCTATCAAAATGGCAGTGGCTTCTGCATTGCGAATGGGCGCAGAAGGCATAAAGGTGCAGGTCGGCGGCCGTTTAGGAGGAGCAGAAATAGCTCGTAGTGAAAAAATACAGCAAGGTCGTGTTCCGTTGCATACTTTCCGTATGGATATAGATTATGCAAACGTGTTTGCTCAGACTGTTTATGGAAAAATAGGTATCAAGGTTTGGATTTCTAAAGGAGAGGTCTTAGGAAAAAGAGAATTAAATCCAAATTTTGTCGGCGGGAAAGATCAGGGTGCGCCAGGTAATGAAAGAAGAAGAGATGAAAGGGGTGGCGATGAAAGAGGCGGCTTCAGAGGCGGTGGAGACAGGGACAGAAGAGATAACCGCGGTGGTGGTGGCGATAGAAGAGATAACCGTGGCGGTGGCGGACAGGGTGGTGGCAGAAGATAAAATTTTACCCATCCTTATTTAACCAGAGGTAGTAAAAAAATAATTAATTGAAACAACAGGTGAAAGGTGAACAACATGAAACCCGGAACCTGAAACTATAAAAAGATGTTACAGCCTAAAAGAACGAAGCACAGAAAAATGCAGAAAGGTCGGATGAAAGGGGATACAAAGCGCGGTGCTACTCTTGCCTTTGGCTCATTTGGCCTAAAAGCATTAGACTCTGTTTGGCTAACTAACCGCCAGATAGAATCTGCGCGTCAGGCAATGACCAGGTCTATGAAACGGGAAGGTAATGTTTGGATACGCATTTTTCCTGATAAAGTTATCACTCATAAGCCTGCAGAGGTGAGGATGGGTAAAGGTAAAGGTAACCCTGAATACTGGGCTGCAGTGGTACAACCCGGACGTATCATATTTGAAGCGGATGGAGTATCTGAAGAAGTGGCAAAAGCAGCGTTTACACTTGCTGCTCAAAAACTTCCAATTCAGACAAAGTTTGTAGTACGGAGAGAGTTACAGGCATAAAAACAAATGAGTTGATGAGTTAATTTGAAAATTTGAAAACGGGAAAAAAACACCTGACATACATTTTTAAAATTTTCTCAGAGGGTTTATGACAAGTTAGCAAATTAATAAAGATGGCCAATAAGAAATTTGATTTTAATAAAAGCCTTGCAGATTTGAACGAATCAGATCTTAAGGCAAGGATACAGGAAGATGAGCTTCGCTTAAAGAAACTCGAATTCGCTCATGCGATTTCTCCTTTAGAAAATCCTATGAGCATCCGGGCTTTAGGAAAAGATATAGCCCGCTTGAAAACAGCATTAAAGAAAAAAACGTCAGGCATCTAACTATAAATATAGATTACAATGTTGGAAAGAAATTTGCGTAAAATAAGGATCGGTGTGGTTAGCAGCAATAAAATGGATAAAACGGTAACTGTAGCTGTAGAAAGAAAGGTAAAGCACCCGATGTATGGGAAGTTTGTAAAAAAAACCACTAAGTTTCATGCACATGATGAAAAAAATGAGTGCAGCATTGGAGATGTGGTTAGAATTATGGAAACCCGTCCATTAAGTAAGACAAAGCGTTGGAGGCTTGTAGAGGTAGTTGAAAAAGTGAAGTAGGAGGATAGCCGCAAGCTTTTAGCTTCAAGCTACAAGCCTCTGCAAAAAGATTAAATCAAATTGTTTATTTGCTATTGGCTTGCGGCTAATAGCTTAAAGCTAAAAAAATGATTCAGCAGGAAAGCAGATTGAACGTAGCTGATAACAGCGGTGCCAAAGAAGTTTTGTGTATCCGGGTGTTAGGAAACTCTGGTCAGGACTATGCTAAAATAGGTGATAAAATTGTAGTTACTGTGAAGGATGCTATGCCGGCAGCAGGTGTGAAAAAAGGAACTGTGTCAAAAGCGGTTATAGTTCGCACCAAAAATAAATTACGTCGTAAAGATGGTTCTTATATCAGGTTTGATGATAATGCAGTAGTGTTGTTAAATGCATCTGACGAACCAAGGGGTACCCGTATTTTTGGGCCTGTTGCAAGAGAATTGAGAGATAAAGGTTATATGAAGATAATCTCTCTGGCTCCCGAGGTGCTTTAGAGAGTAGTGAATGGTTAGTAGGGAGTAGTGAATGGTAGGGGGTAGAATTTTTTCATTGACAACTTCACCGCTGACAAAGTAATGCCCTATAGTTACTTGCTGTACGAGTGGGTGACCCAACAAAAGCTGAGGAAAGATTTCAAAATTTGTTACATAATTAATAAAATACACTCCTCAGGGAGTTGGAGGGCTTAAAATGAACAACAGATTTAAACCTAAATACAACATTAAAAAAGGAGACCAGGTAGTGGTAATAGCAGGTGATGATAAAGACCTGAAGAAACCGCGTACCGTACTTGAGGTTATTCATAATGAAGAAGGAGATGGTCGTGTTGTAATCGAGGGGGTAAACATAGTTACTAAACATACTAAACCAAGTGCTCAGAACACTAAAGGCAGTATAATAAAAAGAGAAGCTTCTGTAAACATCAGCAATGTAATGTTGTGGGATGCCAAAGCAGGATCTGCTACAAAACTAAAGCGTGATCGCCGCGAAGGAAAATTGGTTCGTGTTTCAAAAAAATCAGGGGAGGTAATCAAATAATGGCTACAACTAATTATGCACCAAGATTAGCAGACAAGTACAAAAAAGAAGTTGTACCTGCTCTTGTAAAAAAATTTGGATATACGTCTGTAATGCAAGCTCCTAAACTGGAAAAAATTTGCCTTAACCGTGGGGTTAACGGAGCTGTGACTGATAAAAAGCTTGTTGATATAGCAGTAGATGAGCTTACAACAATATCCGGCCAAAAGGCAGTTTCAACAATGTCTAAAAAAGACATCTCAAATTTTAAGCTGAGAAAAAATATGCCTATCGGGGCTAAGGTAACGTTGCGCGGTGTAAAAATGTATGAATTTCTTGATAGGTTAATTTCTGTTTCTTTACCGCGTGTTCGTGACTTTAAAGGAATTAACGATAAGGCTTTTGACGGTCGCGGTAATTATACACTTGGAATAACCGAGCAAATCATTTTTCCGGAAATTGATATCGACAAAGTGAATAAAATTACAGGAATGGATATCACTTTTGTAACTACCGGAAAGACTAATGAAGAAGCTTATGAATTGCTGAAAGAGTTAGGGATGCCGTTTAAAAATGTTAAAAAAGAAAATCAGGAATAATTTGGTAATTCTGATGTCGGGTTTTTGATTAAAAGAAATCAGACATCACAAAATAAGAAATCAGAAATAAAGAAATTATGGCAAAAGAATCTGTAAAAGCCAGGCAAAGAAAAAGGGAAAGAATGGTGGCAAAGTTTGCTGAAAAAAGAGGTGCGTTAAAAGAAGCAGGCGATTATGCAGCATTAGACTTGCTTCCAAAAAATGCTTCTCCTGTGCGGTTAAAAAATCGTTGCCAGTTAACAGGCCGGCCAAGAGGTTATATTGGCTATTTTGGATTATCGAGAAACGTATTTCGCGATATGGCATTGGCCGGCAAGATACCAGGCGTAACTAAAGCAAGTTGGTAGAGAAGCTGACAGTTGTTGGTTGACAGAGAAGAGAAGTTGTCAGTTGACGGTTGACAGACAGAGAAAGATATCAGGGATATCGCATTGTAATAACATTTATAATTTTTCAATTACTTAATAACAATGGTAACTGATCCTATAGCAGATTTTTTAACGAGAGTGCGTAATGCTCAGATGGCTAATCACAGAATAGTTGAAATTCCTGCAAGCAATCTCAAGAAGCGCATCACAGAAATTCTTTACGAAAAAGGTTATATTCTTAAATATAAATTTGAGGATGATAACAAGCAGGGCGTTATTAAAATCGCTTTGAAGTATGATGCCCAGACAAAGGTACCGGCAATCCGCAGCCTGGAAAGAGTGAGTCGTCCTGGTTTAAGACAATATTCAAAACCTGTTGATTTTGAGAGAGTGAAAAATGGTTTAGGTATTGCTATCATTTCCACATCTAAAGGTGTAATGACTGATAAGGAAGCAAAAGTACAGAACGTAGGAGGAGAAGTTCTTTGCTACGTATATTAAACAGAATCGCGATTGAGGGGGGTTCTGAAGATTACCGAAATAAGTTCCTGATACATTAAGTCGTCCTATACTCAGACTGACCGGTTAGGAAGATTTAATAAAACAGTTTAAATAAAATAATATGTCCCGTATAGGAAAACAGCCGGTTACATTGCCGCAGGGTGTAACGGTAACAATAGGAGCGGATAACGTTGTAACTGTTAAAGGCGCAAAAGGAACACTGACCCAGGCTATCGACAGAGATATCAAAGTCGAGGTAAAAGACAATGAAGTTCTTATTACCCGTCCAACGGATCAGATACGTCATCGGGCTATGCATGGTCTTTATAGGTCTTTAATCTCAAATATGGTAAAAGGGGTTACTGCTGGTTTTACCAAGCAACTCGAATTGGTAGGCGTAGGGTACAAGGCTACTAATTCCGGTAATACTTTGGATCTTTCTTTAGGCTATTCTCACAATGTCATTTTCGATATTCCTAAAGAATTAAAAGTAACCACAGTTACAGAAAAAGGTCAAAATCCTAAAATAACTTTAGAGAGCGTAGACAACCAGCTTTTAGGAGCCGTTGCTGCTAAGATCAGAAGTTTGCGTAAGCCGGAACCTTACAAAGGAAAAGGCGTTCGTTATTCTGATGAATTTATACGCAGAAAAGCAGGTAAGGCTGCAGGTAAATAAAAAGCGTTTTAGTCAATAGGTCATTAAGTCAACAAAAAATTCAATGATCAAATGCCTAATAACTTAATGCTTTAATGACTTAGACTTCCCGGCAGTATCGGGAAAAAATATAATAAAATGGATAAATTAGTAAAAAGACAAAAGATCAGGTACAGGATACGAAGTAAGGTATCAGGTACGCCTGCCAAACCACGCCTTTCTGTTTTTAGAAGCAACGCTGAAATTTACGCTCAGCTTGTCGACGATACAACAGGTACCACATTGGCCGCTGCTTCATCCAGAGAAAAAGATATAGCAGCTCAAACTGCTCCTAAAGTTGAGAAAAGTAAATTGGTAGGATCTGCAATTGCGCGTAAGGCAATTGAGAGCGGTATTACGGCCTGTGTTTTTGACAGAGGAGGTAATTTATACCACGGCAGGGTAAAAGCAGTAGCTGAGGGTGCAAGAGAAGGCGGACTTCAATTTTAATAAAAGTATTTTAAACTTTGATTGTACAAAATGTCAAAAGCAATTTTAAATAAAGTAAAAGGTGGCGACCTGGAGCTGAAAGAAAAAGTAGTATCAATTAATCGTGTGGTTAAAACAACCAAAGGAGGCCGTACATTTAGTTTTTCAGCTTTGGTAGTGGTTGGTAATGGCGGAGGTGTAGTTGGTCACGGTTTAGGTAAAGCCAAAGAAGTACAGGAAGCGATAACCAAAGGCATTGAAGATGCAAAGAAAAATCTAATTAAAGTTCCTATCATGCACGGTACTATTCCTCACGATCAGCTTGCTAAAGAAGGCGCTGCAAAGGTATTGATTAAGCCTGCTGCTCATGGTACCGGTGTGCTTGCAGGAGGCAGCATGCGTGCTGTACTGGAAAGTGCCGGTCTGACGGATGTTTTGGCAAAAAGTCTTGGATCTGCCAATCCGCATAATGTGGTAAAAGCTACTTTTAAAGCCCTGGCCTTATTAAGAGAACCTATTACTGTTGCAAGAACAAGAAACATAAATTTAAAGAAAGTATTTAGTGCGTAATAGTCGATAGTCATTAAGACAATAGGTTCAGTATGAAAACCCACTTAATGCGCAACGACTAAATGATGGATAAAAAAGTTTTTATTATGAAAAGAATAAGAATCACATTAATTAAAAGTGTTATTGACAGACCTGAAACAGCTAAAAGAACAGTTGCAGCTTTGGGTTTAAAAAAAGTAAATGCGAGCGTTGAAGTTGAAGCTACTCCACAAATTTTAGGTATGGTCAGAAGAGCGGGCCACCTTTTGAGAGTAGAAGAAATTCAAACAGTAGAAACCGCGGTGAACGAGGTAGCTGCATAAAATATAGAAATTTTAAAAGGAAGATAATTAACAATTATCTTTACTTTTTTTAAAACATTTAGTCCGGAAGTTAATCTGAGCAAAAGTTTAAAAATAAAAAAAAGCGAGGGGAATCAACCCCGTTGAGTAAAAAATTAATCAAGATGCAATTACACATGCTGAAGCCTGCCAAAGGCAGTACACATAAAGAAAAAAGAATTGGACGTGGTGAAGCTTCCGGTAAAGGCGGCACTTCTACAAAAGGAAATAAAGGCGGTCAAAGCCGTGCCGGATATAAAAGTAAGATGGCTCATGAAGGCGGTCAGATGCCTATTCAGCGGCGTATTCCTAAACGCGGATTTAAAAACCCTCACCGTATTGAATACAAAGTACTTAATCTTGGACAGATAGAACATATTATTGAAAAGTATGGCTTTACAGAAATCAATCCTGATAATCTGTATATTAATGGTTTAATCAATCAAACAGATCTTATTATGATATTAGGAAACGGGGAATTGAAAAGCGCAGTGACCTTCAGGGTTAACGCAATCAGCGAAAAAGCGAAAGCGGCAATCGAAGCTGTTGGTGGAAGCGTTGAAATTCTTAAATAATTTTTACGATATTTGCAAGACGCATCCATTGATGCGTCTTTTTGGCTTTTATAGAGATTAACACCTACAACTCAATCAAGTGAAAAAATTAATTCAAACTTTTAAGAATATCTGGTCTATAGAGGAACTGCGTAACAAAATTATTGTTACGATTGCCTTGTTATTTACCTACCGTTTAGGCACCCATATTGTTTTACCTGGTATAAACCCAAATTTATTAGCTAATGCCCAGGCAAATGCTTCTAAAAATGGATTACTGGGATTATTTGATACGTTTGCAGGCGGTGCCTTTTCACAGGCCTCTATATTGGCTTTGGGAATTATGCCCTATATTTCTGCATCTATTTTCATGCAGTTAATGACCATCCTCGTTCCCCAGTTACAGAAAGTTCAAAAGGAAGGAGACAGTGGCAGAAAGAAAATTAATCAATGGACAAGATACCTTACTGTAATAGTTACTGCTTTTCAGGCAAGCGCTTACGTAGCTTACCTTAATGGTCCGGGCTATGCAGAAGCTATTATTCCGGCATATAAATCATATTTTGCACTATCCACTATAGTTACCCTGACTGCAGGTACTTTATTTGTTATGTGGTTAGGTGAAAAAATTCAGGATAAAGGATTAGGTAACGGTACTTCAATCATCATTATGATTGGGATACTTTCACGTCTTCCACAGGCACTTATACAAGAGTTTGGCGCCAAGCAGGCTCGTGGTGGTGGTGGATTACTGATCTTCCTTATAGAAATGGCAATTTTTGTTGCCATTATCATGGGCATTATCATACTTGTACAGGGAGTTCGTAAGATACCGGTAAATTATGCAAAACAAATTGTAGGTAATCGTCAGTTCGGCGGAGCACGGCAATTCCTGCCAATGAAGGTAAATATGGCGGGCGTAATGCCTATCATCTTTGCCCAGGCAATTATGTTCTTACCTACTTTATTTACCTTTACCGAAAGTGGTAAAGGCGTTGCTAAAGTATTTGGGGATCATAGTAATTTCTGGTATATGGTGGTATATGGTGTAATGACAGTTGCATTCACTTTTTTATATACTGCATTAATTTTTAATCCCAAACAAATGGGGGATGATCTGAAGCGTAATAACGGTTTTATTCCCGGTGTTAAACCAGGTCAGCCTACGGCTGATTATATTGGCGCCATTATGGATAAAATAACTTTGCCGGGTGCTATTTTCCTGGCATTTGTTGGTATTCTGCCCGGATTTGCTCAGCGCCTAGGTGTTACATCAACCTTTTCTTCATTTTTTGGAGGAACTTCATTATTGATTATGGTCGCAGTTATTTTAGACACCCTCCAGCTAATTGAAACTCATTTAATGATGAGGCAATATGATGGATTGATGAGTGGCGGCAGAATACAGGGAAGGCAACAATCAATAAGTACTGCATCTGTATAAATACTTTTAAAGTAAATTTGTAAACCTGTCGGGATTATTTTTCTGACAGGTTTATTTATGATATGTCGAGAATAAGAAATATGATTTTTTATAAAACTGAAGCTGAAATTGAATTGATGAGGGAAAGCTGTGTACTTGTGGGAAAAGTAATAGCGGAGGTAGCAAAATTTTTGAGGCCGGGCGTCACTACTATGCAGGCCAATAATGTAGCTGACCAGTATATCCGGGATAACAAGGCTATTCCTAATTTTTTACATTACAGAGGTTATCCTTACACCGCCTGTATTTCTGTAAATGATGCAGTCGTTCATGGTTTTCCCACTAACGATGTATTAAAAGATGGTGATGTTGTTTCTGTAGACCTTGGGGTTTTTAAAAACGGTTTTCATGGAGACAGCGCATACACCTTTGCTATTGGCAATCCCGGAGAGGCCGTTTTGAAATTGATGAGAGTAACTAAAGAGTCACTTTACAAAGGAATAGAAAAAGCCCACCAGGGAAACCGTATTGGTGATATTGCATATGCCATACAGGATTATACAGAACGGGTATACGGATACGGTGTGGTGAGAGAGTTGGTAGGACATGGTTTAGGTAGAAGTTTACACGAAGATCCTCAGGTTCCTAATTTTGGAAAGCGCGGTAATGGCACTAAACTAAAAGAAGGAATGGTGCTGGCAATTGAACCTATGATTAACCTGGGAGGAAAAGACGTGTATTACGACGACGACGGCTGGACAGTGAGAACTAAAGATCAAAAGCCTTCTGCTCATTATGAACATAATGTTTGTATACGAAGAGGAAAAGCAGATATACTATCATCTTTTAAAGAGATTGAAGAAGCCGAAAAAGCAAATAGCAATTTATGTGCGGATTATTATTAAGGCTCAAACTAAAAGCTTTTATTTAATTTCGAATCTTATATTTTTTGCTTGTTTACAATGTTGTTTCTATAGGATTTGTGTTGACATTTTTTTAAAGAATTAGTTTGGGCACATATCTTATCATTTTGGAACATCCCGAAACTCACGTTATCTTTAGTATCAAAATTGAAAGATGGAAGCAACGCTGAGGTATAAAGTATCTGAGATTTTCACTCGTTATAACTTCTCAAAAGAAGATGCAAATTTCATTACAGATGTTTTGAATGAAATTTATGAGCATCAGGTGAAAAAGTTTGATATCAACAAAGAGTTATTTTTAACACAGAAAGACAAGGTTGAATTAATAGAAAAAATAAGTGATAGCGAAGCAAAATTATCTGACAAAATTAATGCTATAAACAGATCAGTTTATATTGTAGGTCTTGTTCAGTTTTTGGCGATTGTTGCTTCGGTACTGGCAATCATTAATTTTATGCTTAAATAATTATTGTTTGTACTGTTTCAAAATACCCCGTTGGGCAGCCTTCAGCTAAAAGATTTCAATTACACTATTGTTGTTGGTAGTTTTTTTACTTATGAACTCTTTAAAAACGCTTGTCGTCATTGGAGGTGGGGCTGCCGGCTTCTTCTGTGCAGTTAACGCGGCAAGGATGGATCCGTCTCTGAAAGTTATCATTGTTGAAAAAACATCTAAACTTCTCTCAAAAGTAAGAGTCAGCGGTGGCGGAAGATGCAATGTTACTCATGCATGTTTCAACATACCCACCCTTCTAAAACACTACCCAAGAGGAACAAATTTTCTGAAAAAAGCTTTTTATCAATTTAGTGCTGAGAGTTGTGTAAAGTGGTTTGAAGAAAGAGGCGTTAAGCTAAAAACAGAAGCTGATGGAAGAATGTTTTCGATTACAGATAGTTCTCAGACAATTATAGATTGTTTTTTAAAAGAAGCAAATAAATATAGTGTCGAAATATTAATGAACGCTGAAGTAAAAAGTATAAAGTATGAAGGCGGATTATTTCTAATGAAACTTGCTGATGCCAGGCTTCTTACCGCTGACTTTGTATGTGTAGCTTCCGGGGGATATGCGAAAACTTCAATGTTCGAATGGTTAAAAGATGCAGGACATTCTATAGAGGAGCCTGTTCCTTCATTATTTACATTCAATATACCAGGCGATCCTATAATTGAGTTAATGGGTGTATCTGTTGAAAAAGCTGCTGTAAAAATAGTTGGAAGTAAGTTGCAGGATGAAGGACCATTGCTGATAACGCACTGGGGAATGAGCGGACCGGCTGTTTTGAAATTATCAGCATGGGGAGCCAGGGAACTTGCTGATAAACAATATCATTTTAATATTTTGGTTAACTGGATTCCTGCTTATAATGAGCAGGTTTTGCGCGATAGATGGCCTTCAATTCGAAGTGAGCATTCAGCCCAAAAAATTGGTAACCGAAATCCTTTTTATTTGCCAAACAGGCTTTGGATTTATCTACTGAATGAAAGTGGAATAAAAGAAGATACAAGGTGGGCAGACTTGCCTGGAAAAGAACAGAACAGGCTAATTAAAAACCTGGTAGCCCGGGAGTTTGAAGTGAAAGGTAAAACAACTTTTAAAGAAGAGTTTGTAACCTGCGGCGGAATAAAACTTATTGAAGTTGATGCAAATACGATGCAAAGCAAAATTATTCCTCAATTATATTTTGCCGGAGAAATTCTGGACGTTGATGGAATAACAGGTGGATTCAACTTTCAACATGCATGGACAAGTGGCTGGATTGCAGCGAAGGCAATTTCAGACGTACGATTAGGCGAGAGGGTCACCTAAGTGTTGGTATTTTTAACAACATTACCCCGGCTAATAAGAAAGGATAGAGAAAATGGTGCTGTCTAAAACTATTCCCCGTGTTTCAATTTTACAAATACAAATAATAGTCGTTTAAAAGCTTAGTAAAACTTGCTGTATATCCTTTATTGTCTTTTATAGTAATTAATTCTTCAATTGGTGCTGCCTCACCTGGTGCCTTAATAAAAACCCCAATTGTTCTTAAGCAAGTTGAATGTTCGTTTTGCCTTATATGGGTTTTCTCAATTAGTGAAAGCCTGTTTCTTGTTGCTATATTCTCAAAAACTTTAAATTCATTAAAAGGTAAAAGGATATAAAATTTTCCTTTTTCCATAAGATTACCTGAGGCAATTGCTACAAGCTCAGAATAGGACAGCGAAGTAGTATGCTTTGCAAAATTTTTTTGGTAGTCACTGCTTTTTAATGACTTTTCAAAAAAAGGAGGATTTGAAACAATAAGGTGATATTTTTTTGTAAAAGTTAACCGTTTTATGTCGGCATGGTATACGGATAACCTTGACCGCCACGCACTGTTTATAAAGTTTTCCTGTGACTGTTCAAAAGCTTTTTCATCTATTTCAACTGCTTCAATATTTCCTTTAACCTTTTGTGCAATCATCAAAGATAACAAACCGGTGCCGGTACCTATGTCAAGGATATTAGTTTCATTATTACTACCATTTTTTTCTTTTAATGAAATGTATGATCCAAAAACACAGGCATCTGTACATACTTTCATTGCACATTTTTGCTGGTAAACAACGAATTGTTTGAATTGAAAATAAGGGTTGGGCATCAATTGTCATCAATTGTTAAGTTCGCTTAATAAAGACTCTATATCTAAAGCTTCAGTTACCATTTTTAAATTTCCTGCAGAGTCAAAAGGCCATTGTTCTTTAGGTTTATCCCAATATAACTCAACCCCGTTATCATCGGGATCATTTAGATAAAGCGCTTCAGACACGCCATGATCAGCAGCTCCTGTAAGCGGGTATTTCGCTTCTGCAAGCCTCTTAAAAATAACTGCCAAATCTTTCCTTTCGGGATAAACGATTGCAGTATGAATAGTCCGGGAGAATGAACAGGCGCAGGCGGAGCATTTTTGCTGTGCCAGGTATTTAAACCAATGTGATGATGATACCCGCCGGCTGAAATAAAAGCTGCGGAGGAACAAATCTTTGCATAATTTGAAAACCTAATAATCCCCCGTAAAAGGCAAGTGATTTATCAATATCAGATACTTTTAAGTGAATATGACCAATTCTTGTATTGGCTGGAACAGTATAAGACATACATAAATTTAAAGCAAAAGCCATTCTTGATTTTCTGAATGGCTTTAATTATTATTGATTTCTTCTTTATTAATCCTTATCTGATGCAAGACTGGCAGACAGATACTCAGCATTTAAACGTGCAATATTAGTGATCTGTATTTCTTTGGGACAGGTAGCTTCGCATGCGCCAATGTTAGTACATGCTCCGAAACCTTCTTTATCCATTTGTGCTACCATGTTTATTGCACGTGATTTTCTTTCAGGATCACCCTGGGGTAAAAGGGACAGGTGAGAAACTTTAGCTGAAACAAACAGCATGGCTGAAGAATTTTTACATGCGGCAACGCACGCGCCGCAGGCAATACATGCCGCCGCCGCAAAAGATTTATCAGCCTTATCTTTATCAACAGGAATTGCATTGCCATCAACAGCGTTACCTGTGTTTACGCTAATATAACCACCCGCCTGAATGATACGGTCAAAAGCAGAGCGGTCAACAACCAGGTCTTTTACGACGGGAAAAGCATTTGCACGCCATGGCTCGACCACGACAGTTTCGCCGTCTTTAAATGCTCTCATATGCAACTGGCACACTGTAGTAGCTTTCCATGGACCATGCGGCTTTCCATTGATATACATAGCGCATGATCCGCAAATTCCTTCGCGACAATCATGATCAAATGCTATAGGATCTTTGCCTTCATTTATCAGGTCTTCATTGAGCACATCTATCATTTCCAGGAAAGACATTTCTGAAGAAATATTTCTTACCTGGTAAGTTTCGAAACCGCCTTTGGCCTTTACGTTTTTTTGACGCCAGATTTTTAGCGTAAGGTTCATGTTATAATGTTCCATATTCAAATATTTTCAGAATAAATATTGTTGGTTGCTCTTTCTGTTTTGCCTTTTGTAAAACGTATTTCCTTTTCAAGTTTAAGATAATCAGGTAAACTTATAAATCCTGGAACATCTCTGCTTCCCACTATTCTTACATCAATCTGGAAGTTCCCGAATTCTTTCTTCAAAAAAGTAATCGCAGAGTGAAGTTGTCTTAGTGCGTGAGCTAAATCTCCTCCTTTTAATTCTATGAAAATTACTCTTTTTATACTTTTTATCTCCATTAAATAATCACATCTTCTTTCTCCTACTTCTTGTGCAATACATTTATCAACTTTTACCTTTCTGATTTTATAGCTTGAATTATTATTAAGCCGATAAATTTTTCCTTTTTCAAAAGCAATACAAATTTTTCTTTCCTCATCAAATTCTATACATTCATCAGGTATTAGACTCATTTGCAACGAATTGAAGATTTAGTAATGAACTAAATTGTTCATTTAAGGTATTTGTAACTCCATCAATCTCTTCAGCTTTTATGAGTCCCTCTTCTCTGTCAAAAATATCTTCACATTCACCATTTGATGATAACATGTAAACAGAAACATCATCAGGATTTACCCAATATTTCTTTTCAATTATTTTATCTGCTTCATCATTATATCTTTTACCAACACTATAAGCATACATTAAATTATTCAATGAGGTTAATATGTATGGACTATGAGTTGTAATTAATAACTGATTTTTGTAATTCATTATTTTATCTACCAAATATTGCATCAACTTATTTTGTGCAGCAGGAAATAGATTTAATTCTGGTTCTTCAATAATAAATGTTTTTTTTGTGCTATTGTTCTCTGCTTGATGATCGATAATAACGGACAAGGATAAATTTGATTGAATTGCGCTGGCACTTTTATTAATGCCAATTATAGTTCCATCTTTAAGAATAATCTTATCAATTCCATCATCTTGCCTAAACTTTATTCCTAATATTTCTGTAAAGTCAAATTCGTCTCTTGCCTTTTTTAGTCTTTCAAAAAGATTGATAAAACGAAGGAAATATTTAGGCATATCTATTCTACCTTCTTCCACATCAATTAAACCAGGCCACGTAGCAGTGGAAAATAACGAAGTGGCTATTCGGTCTGCAGGAATATAAGTTACCTCTCCATTTGGAGTTAAAGACTTTCCTAAAAGCTTTTTATATTCAAAGTCAACAGTTCCGTTATTACATATAAAGTTTAAATCTTCACTGTGAAAATCGATAAAACTTTCAGAATTTGAATAATTATCAATTTCATACGATGAAAGACTCCTTGTGAAAAGCTCTGTTTTGTCAATTGAAAAATTATTTGCAATTAGAATAGCCCTATCATGTTCTTTTAAATTGAAAAAGATATTGTGAATGCTACCTAGTACCTTAGCCACCGTACTTTTCCCTGTACCATTTTCTCCAATAAGCACATTAAACCTGCTAAGCTCTAACTCAACATTTTTAATAGGCCCGAAATTTCTTATGATTAATTTTTCCTTCAAGTATAATTATTTATAACTTCTCGCAGTTGGCTTCACTACCTCATACTTCAATTCTTCTTTATGTAATTCCCAATTGTGGTCACCTTTGTATTCCCATGCAGCGACGTTCATAAAGTTTGCGTCGTCGCGTAATGCCTCACCTTCTCCCGTCTGGTATTCTTCTCTGAAGTGTCCGCCGCAGCTTTCGTTGCGTTGCAGCGCATCCATACACATTAGTTCTCCTAACTCTATAAAATCAGCTACACGGCCTGCTTTATCCAGCTCGTTGTTCATTTCATTTATTTCACCAGGTATTCTTACATCACTCCAAAACTCTTCTTTTAACTGGCGGATCTCAGTTATAGCTTCCTGGAGACCTTGTGCATTTCGTGCCATACCACATTTGTCCCACATTATTTTTCCAAGGCGTTTATGCAAAGTTTCCACAGAAGTTTTACCCTTAATATTCAATAACCTGTTTAACCTGTCTGATACCTCTTTTTCCGCAGCAATAAATTCAGGGCGATCAACAGACATTGGAGGAACCCGGATTTCATCAGCAAGAAAGTTGCCGATAGTATAAGGGATAACAAAATAACCATCTGCTAAACCCTGCATTAGCGCAGATGCTCCCAAACGGTTTGCACCATGGTCGCTAAAGTTTGCTTCGCCCAAAGCGTATAATCCGGGAACAGTAGTCTGCAACTCATAATCCACCCAGATACCACCCATGGTATAGTGAACTGCAGGATAAATTCTCATAGGAACTTCATACGGATTTTCTCCTGTTATCTTTTCATACATATCAAACAGGTTACCGTATTTTTCTTTCACCACTTCCTTACCCATTGCAATTATAGCAGGAGACTCCGCACCATGTATATCTCTTTTACCTGCTTCTATATTACCGTAACGGTTAATCGCATCAGCATAGTCGAGGTACACAGCTTGCTTAGAAGTACCTACTCCATAACCGGCATCACATCTTTCTTTGGCAGCTCTCGATGCCACATCGCGGGGCACCAGATTACCGAAAGCAGGATACCTTCTTTCTAAATAATAGTCTCTTTCTCCTTCCGGTATCTCTTTTGGATTGCGTGTGTCATTTTGTTTTTTAGGAACCCAGATACGTCCGTCGTTTCGCAGACTCTCACTCATAAGCGTAAGTTTGCTTTGGTGCTCGCCACTTACAGGAATACAGGTAGGGTGAATTTGAGTAAAGCAAGGGTTGGCGAAAAAAGCTCCTTTTTTATGTGCTTTCCATGCTGCAGTTACGTTGCTGCCCATTGCATTTGTAGACAAGTAAAATACATTTCCATATCCGCCTGAGCACAATAAAACTGCGTATCCTGAATGCCTTTCCAATTCGCCGCTTACTAAGTTACGGGCGATTATACCACGGGCCTTTCCGTCAACAATGACTACTTCGTGCATTTCGTGACGGTTATACATTTTTACATTACCTAACGCTATTTGTCTTTCCAGCGCCTGGTAGGCGCCGATCAATAACTGTTGTCCCGTTTGTCCGGCAGCATAAAATGTTCTTTGCACCTGGGTACCGCCAAAACTTCTGTTGCTAAGCAATCCGCCATACTCGCGTGCAAAAGGAACTCCCTGCGCCACACATTGGTCAATAATGTTAACACTTACCTCTGCAAGCCGGTGTACATTTGCCTCTCTCGATCTGTAGTCGCCACCTTTTATCGTATCATAGAACAAGCGGAATACGCTGTCCCCGTCATTCTGATAATTTTTTGCCGCGTTTATTCCACCCTGTGCAGCAATGCTATGTGCACGACGCGGACTATCCTGGTAGCAAAATGCTTTTACTTTATAACCTAGTTCACCCAAAGATGCCGCTGCTGATGCACCCGCCAGTCCTGTACCAATAATGATGATCTCCATTTTCCGCTTATTCGAAGGATTAACGAGTTTGCAATGACCTTTATAATCAGGCCATGTTTTCTCTAAAGGTCCTTCAGGTATTTTTGCATCTAACATATGTGCAATTTTGATAAGTTAACGGTTGTTGTTGTTGCAGTTGACAGTTGTTGATTGACAGAAAGTACTGTAGGTTTTTTCTTTAGTACTAACTGAACCATAAAGGCGCATAGTCTGAAAGTTTCAAAAAGAACAAATAAAAAACTATTTGTTCCTGATATTATCTCCAATTTAAAAATCTTAAACAATTTCTTTTATTTCTAATAAGTTCAAACACTAATTTTCAATTTTCCCGGTAATCCCAAAAATCCTGGTTCAGACGAATGTCCCACAAAATCCCTGATCAGACTACCTGACCCAACCTAAATAAATACTTATTGGCATCATGGCAAAAGCAGCACTTACGATAATGGCAAAGCCACGGCCGGTATAACGTAACATTTTTAAGTAACGATTGTTGTGAACACCGATAGTTCTAAATGCACTTTCAAAACCATGCATAAGGTGATAAGCAAGAGATATGCATCCCAAAACATATAAAATAACAATCAAAGGGTTTTTAAACACCTGTATCATTTCCAAATACAGGTTGTGATATTGCCTGCCTAATCCGTTTTGATAATTAATTTCTTCCAAAGGTCTTATATTGGCTATACCACCTAAGCGGGAAGGAACCCAAAAGTGATAAATATGCATTATTAAAAACAACAACAGCAAAGTGCCCAGCAAGCCCATACTGCGGCTGTACCATTTGCTGCCACGATTTCCATATTCCACTGCATAACCTACTTTTCTCCTCGAATTATTTTCTGCTGCAAGCACAAGGCCCTGGATAGAGTGAATAATAATCCCTGCAAAAAGAACAATTTCGATTATTCTTATTACCAGCATTGAAGCCATAAAGTTAGCCCCGGTATTAAACATCTCACCGTTATCATTTGCCCAGATACAGGCATTTAAGCCAACATGTATAACTAAAAAGGTAATAAGAAAAATACCGGTAACAGCCATCGTGAATTTTTGCCCGATTGAAGAAGTGAACATTTGCTTCCAGGTCATATAGCCATTTTAATTTTAAAAAATGCGATGCAAAAATAGCGCACGAATTGAAGTAAAACTTTTTTAAGTTCAATTATTTTAAAGTCTTTGAAATCCATGTGATCAGATAGTCTTAACAGGTTAGTTGAAACTGCGCACTTTTGACTAAGTCTTTAGCTTCTGCAGATATTTAACATAGCAGATAAAGAAAAAAGCCGGAGAAAAGGGGCATTTGAACTTTCCGTCAATCCGGAACATTTTTTTTGTAAAACAAATATTTGCAGAGAAATATAAGAGATACTATTTTAACAGGTATTTAATCAGAAATAGGTTGATCAATTCATGACTTCTTATTGGTTCTGATGCGGCAGTTTGTATTTGCTTTTTTATCATCTTGCGAGCTGTTGTTTTACAGGCAAAACAAAAATAAATTCTGAACCTTTACCCTCCTGGCTGCGTGCAATAATTTGTCCATTATGCTTTTCAATAATTCTTTTTGTAATAGCGAGACCGATACCTGTTCCCTCGTATTTGTCTTTTGTATGCAATCTCTTAAAAAGTGTAAAAACATTTGACATGTACTTTTCATCAAACCCGATTCCATTGTCTTTTATATGAATAGAAGCATAAGGCCCGTCAGTTTGCGGTTTACTATCAAAAGAATTTTCCCAAATTCTTTTGCCTGAAATGTTTATTTCAGGAACGGCATCAGGACGAGAAAATTTTAATGCATTACCTATAATGTTTTGTAACACCTGTCTTATTTGCCCGGGGTTAACTTCTATCGCCGGCAGGTCTTCGATGGTTATTGCTGCTTTCTTTTCTTCAATTACTAATTCAAAGTCTTTTAATAATTCTTTAGCCAAAACGTTCAAGTCTGTAAGTTCATATTTATTATCGTTATCAAGAAGTTGAGAGAAGGACAAAATGTCGTGGATGAGTGTTCTCATTCTATCGGAAGAAGAGATTATCTTTTGCAAATGCAAATTAGCAGAAGCTGAAAATTCGACAGAATGTTTGTTTAGCAAAAGGTTGGCATATATCTGTATTTTGCGTAGCGGCTCCTGCAAATCGTGAGAAGCTACAGAAGCAAACTGCTGCAAATCATAATTACTCATTTCGAGGGCATGATTAATTTCTTCTAACTGTTTATTATTGTGCTTTAATTGTCTTTGTGTTTCCTTTTGCATAGTGAGATCCGTGAGAATTATACTTAATGAAACACCTTCTTCCGACGCAAGCCTGGTAAAAGAAAGCTGAAATTCTATGTACTTTTCTTCATTTCCCAATTCTATTTCACCTTTGCAATCCTCCTTCCAGCCTTTTTCAAACAAAGCAGAGAAATGTTGCCTAAAAGCAGGAGCGACAAAATTATAAAAGGATAATCCAATCACTCTCGACAATGGCATTTTTACCATTGCAGCAAATTGTGAATTGCTGTAAAGGATTATTCCCTTGCTATCGAGTGTTACTGCCCCTTCAATCATTTTTTCGATAAAAAGGCGGTAAGCCTGATCTGCTGTTTTTAAGGTAAATAGTTCGTGTCCCTTTTTACCATTTATTACAATAGCATCTATTTGCCCCGTTCTGATGGCATCAATAATTTCATTTGCTTCTTCTAATTGAAAGCGCAAAGTATTCACTTCATTTGCCAGTTCTTCGTATGTTTTTGCTTTCATCTTCAGCTATAAAATAAGTCCTAAACCCTGAAGCACTTTGTCTTTATCTGACATATCACCAATAAGTCTTCTCCGGGGTAAAGGGAGTGTTTTCAAAAGAAGCGGCAAGGCAATAACCTGTTCAATTTCAGCTATTGATTTTTGTTGATACACGTCAATTATTTCAAGAGAATATTTCCCTTTTATATGTGTTTCGCATATTTGTTTTAAGTTGCTTATTGCTCTTGCCGAGTTTGGGGAAGCTCCTGTAACAAACAAACGCAGAACGTATTCAAGACCTTCATTGCCGTTAACTTCACCTGCTGTTTCAAAATGCTCTCGCGTTTCTTTACTCATGTTATTATTTCGCAGGACGAATATTAAGGCCTACCAAAACTTTTTCTTCGTTAGACAAATCACTGATTATTTTACGGATTGGCTCAGGGTACTTTTTTCACGAGTGTGGGTATGGCAAATATCTGGTCACCTTCAGCAAACTGGGGATGAACGAGCAGGTCTATTACTTCAATAAGGTATTTACCTTTTAGATGCTCTTCACACAGCTTGTTCAGGTTATTTACAGCCACAACTGATTTTACTGTCTTGCCGGCAACATACAGCCTTAGTTCATATTTTCCTTCATTCATTGTCTCCGGGTCAACTTCCGGATTCATTATTGTTTCCATGATGCCTTTTTTGTGTTATTTGTTCACGGTTCTTTTCCAATACCTCTTTTCTTAGTTCTTCTTCTACATAACTTTTATTCAGTTCATCTGTTACAGATTCAAATTCTTCTTTTAAACTATCTATTTTTGCCTGCAGTACCATTCGCTTTCTTTCTATTTCCCTGTCTTTTCTTGTTATTGCACGTGTGCGAAGAACATCACCGGTTGTTTCCATCAACTGTTGGGCCACCCTTGCCGAACCTGTTAATACTCCTTCTGGTCCAAGATATACATCTACCAGGCTTAAGCCTTCATCTGAAATTACAAATTCTCTCACCTGGTTCGAATGGCGCATTCCTCTTGATTTCATTATATACATTCCACGATTTCTTTCACCATTAAATTCAATATCCCTTACCAGCAGCCAGGCATCTACAAGCGACGATACCCCTTCGTCGGTTTGCTCGTTCACAAATGTTGTCAGCGTTAACGCAGTAAACATTACGGTTATTATCTCTGTCTGTAAAAAATCTATCAGCCGAATGAGCATTGCTTTGACTTCACTTACTCTGCCTACCGTAATCAAATTCGTTATCGGATCAAGTATGATGGTCGCAGGCTTAAACCTTTTGATCGTTTTATGAATGATAACCAGGTGCATTTCAAGACCATTTAATGTAGGTCTTGACGCATGAAATTCAAGGTATCCGTTGTCGATGTGCTGCTGTAAATCCATTCCGATGGAGCGCATATTCCTCACTATTTGTTGCGGCGATTCCTCAAAAGCAAAATAGAGGCATCGTTCTTTACGCATACAGGTCGCATTGGCAAAGTAAGCAGCAAGGCTTGTCTTACCGGTGCCGGCTGTCCCTGATACGAGTATGCTGCTTCCTTTAAAAAAGCCTTTGCCTGCAAGCATTACGTCTAATGATGGAACGCCCGATGAAACCCTTTCGCCGGAAACATCATGTTCAAGTTTTAAAGATGTTATCGGAAGCACAGAAATTCCTTCTTCATCTATTAAAAAGGGATATTCATTGGTGCCATGAACCGATCCCCTGTATTTTATTATTCGTAAAAGTCTTGTTGAAATCTGGTTGCTGACCCGGTGATCTAAAAGGATTACACAATCCGACACATACTCTTCAAGCCCCTGCCTGGTAAGGGAACCTTCGCCCTTTTCCCCTGTTATAATAGCCGTCACGCCTTTTTCTTTCAGCCAGTGAAACAGCCTGCGCAGTTCAGACCTTAATATGGCCGCATTTGATAAACCGGAAAACAGGTTTTCTATGGTATCTAATACTACACGTTTAGCCCCTATGCTGTCAATGGCATAACCCAATCTTATAAACAGTCCGTCCAAATCATATTCACCGGTTTCTTCTATTTCACTGCGTTCGATATGAACATAATCCAGTTTAATTAATTTATCTTTTTGCAGCGCCTCAAGGTCAAAACCAAGGGAAGCGACATTCATAGATAACTCCTCGGCTTTCTCTTCAAAAGCCATAAATACACCCGGTTCTTTAAACTCTAATGCTCCCCTGACAATAAATTCCAGCGAAAACAATGTTTTGCCGCTGCCTGCTTCGCCGCAAATAAGCGTAGGTCTGCCGGCAGGAAGGCCGCCACCGGTTATTTCATCAAGGCCGATTATTCCTGTAGGTGTCTTGGGAAGAGACTTATTAGGTTGTAACATCGATTATTGTAAATGGAAGGTTTTCATTAGCGATAGTAGATTCAAAGTAAGGTTGTAAATATACAGTCTTTGCAGAATTCCTGTCCTTTTTTTCACAATAATCCTATGAAGCAAATGTTCTGAATGCTTGTAATATTTTCACCTGTTTTTTGTGATAACAAGATTATTAGTATATGGTTTAAAGGCAACAAAGAAAATAATCAGACACACTGCTGTTGTAATAGATTACCCGCGGCAAGTATAACAGGAATAAGGTTTCTTTTTAGCTACAAATAACATTATAAAACTGAAATAAATTTTTTTTCGTTGTTTTTTATGATTTAAATTGTTATTGAAACATATTTAAGATCAACAGCTTTTGTTTATTGATAATTTCCTAAGCAAAACGATTGATTTAAGGCGGCATAGCAATGGCTGCAGATGCTTATGGCGTTACTTGCAATAAGTAAAGCTGTATATTTCCAGGTACGATTTTATTCTCCTCAGAGTCTCTTTATTACAAAAAATATTAATTAACATTCACTTGCAAAAATTGAAACTCTTCACTATTTTGTTGGTAAATCCGGAGGCTTCGTTTAAAACAGACTGCCCGACTACGTATTTAGAATTAGCAAGTAAATGTTATCGTCAATCTCTTACGTTTTTTGAATCGCTGCTTTACAGTTGAATGGAAGTCTACATTTTGTTCTATTTTCTTTTAGATAGGTTTTTAACTAATAAATATTTTTTTTGGCCTGATACTTTTAAAGCAGAACCATCGTTTATTTTATGCTTAAATATGCTTCACTTTTTTAAATTATAAACAAGCAGGCCCACAATTAATTGTCTGAATATTCTACCAAATATGAAAAAAATAATTTTACTCTTTTCATTATTTACCGGTTCTTTAAAAAATGGTTTCTCCCAGGCGGGAGAGCCCGATGTTTCGTTCGGCGCCAGGGGTATTGTTAAAACAGATATTGGTACAGGTTATAATTATGAATTTCTCGGCAAACAATTGTTGTTGCAGGCTGACGGAGGTATATATATTGTTCTTCAGTCTGGCGGTCAGACGCTTATTGCTAAAAAACATTCTGACGGCTCAGCAGATGTAAGCTATGGAGACAAAGGTTTTTCAACTTCAGCAACTGTTTCGCCGGTCTCTGCAGCCATGCAGCCAGATGGAAAAATAGTAATAGCAGGGGAAAAATGGAATGGCAGTATTGATGAATTTGATCTTATCAGGTATAATACCAATGGAAGCCTTGACAATACATTTGGCAAGCATGGGATACAACCTGCTGCCCTCTCAGTTACGTGTATAGCAATTCAAGGTGATGGAAAAATAGTGGCGACAGGTTCGGTCTCCGATAATGACAATTCTTATTTTGCCCTTGCCAGGTATAATATAAATGGAAGTGCAGACAGTAGTTTCTCAAATGATGGAAAGACGACTACTAACTTTGGCTTTTCAACCGGAGAAGGTAATTCAGAAGATGATCTTGCTAATTCAGTAGCCATTCAGGGTGATGGCAAAATAGTGGTGTTAGGTTCTGTATATAACTCCGCCTACGAGTCGTGGGAAATGGCAATTGCACGTTATAATACAGATGGTAATCCCGACAATACATTTGGCAAAGCAGGAAAGCAAACAACTAATTTTGGTTCTTTTGAAAATTATGGCTACTCATTAGCATTTCAGACCAATGGAAAAATAATAGCTGCAGGATATACCAGTACCGACGGCAATAGTTACGATTTTGCAATTGCGCGTTATAATACAAATGGAAGTCCCGACAATACCTTTAGCGCTGATGGAAAGCAGACCCAAAGCATAGGCTCTGCTGATCACTACCCTAATACGGTAGCAATTCAAAAAGATGGGAAAATAGCAGTAGAAGGTGAAATGTGGAATGGAAGCAACAATGATTTTGTAGTGACCCGTTGCAATGCCGATGGAAGCGTAGATAATGCTTTTGGAATTGCCGGAAAGTTAAAAACCGACTTTAACGCTGCCGATGACTACGCTAACTCATTAGCTATTCAAAGTGATGGAAAAATATTAGTGGAAGGATATTCTTATACTTATACAAATACAGGTACCAAATCTGCTTTTGTTGTTGCCCGCTATAATGCCAACGGAAGTCTTGACAATACTTTCGACGGAGATGGAAAATTGACAGGAGTACTGCAGCAGGGTTATACAATTTATAGCAGCACAGCGGTTCAAAAAGATGGAAAAGTAGTAGCTGCCGGATACGCCTGGAATGGCAGCAACAACGATTTCGCTCTTGCACGCTATAATACAAATGGAAGCCTTGACAATACCTTTAGCAGTGATGGTAAGCTGACAACTGACTTTGGAGCAAATGATTATGCAAATGCAGTCGCCATTCAAAGTGATGGTAAAATAGTAATAGCAGGCTACACCGCAGATCGTAATTCTTCTTTTGCTCTTGCCCGCTACAATACAGATGGCAGCCTTGACAGTACATTTAGCAGCGATGGAAAACAAACTGCTGACTTTGGCTCTTCTGATAATTTCGCTAATTCGGCAGTCATTCAAAGTGACGGAAAAATAATTGTTGCAGGTTATGCAAACACAGGTGCAGGAAATACTGCTGATATTGCCGTAGCAAGATTCAATTTTAACGGAAGCCTTGATAATACCTTTAGCGGTGATGGTAAACAAACAACAGATATCCGCTCTTACGACGATTTTGGTTATGCTGCAGCTATTCAGACCGATGGAAAAATAGTGGTGGCAGGCCGCACATGGAACGGTAATGATAATGATTTTGCTCTTGTTCGCTATAATAGCGACGGAAGCCTGGATAATACATTTGATGGTGATGGTAAACAAACAACCGATTTTGGCTTCTCTGATGATTTCGCTAATTCAGTTGCCCTGCAGCCTGATGGTAAAATAGTGGCAGCCGGCCGCAATGGAAACTATACAATGTATAAAATTGCCATTGCCCGTTATAATACTAATGGAAAAATAGATACTGCATTTAGCAGTGATGGAATGGTGGAAACCAATTTTGGATTTTCCGATGCTTCTGCTAATTCAGTTGCTATTGAAAATGATGGAAAAATAGTCGCCGGCGGCAGCGCTGACAATCACTTTGCCATAGCCAGGTTCAATGCTAACGGCAGCCCTGATAATAGTTTTTCAAATGACGGAATACAAATAACCGAAGCAAGTGCGGCAGAAGACAAGATACAAGGCATTGCTATCGCAAACAATAAACTGTATGCTGTGGGTTACGGCACCTATCCGGCAACAATGGGTGTTGCAGCCCGTTACTCAATTGATGCAAACAAGCCACCGACTGTAAGCATTAATAGTCCGGTCAATAATGCCTCTTACACAGCGCCGGCGAGGATGACTATAAATGCATCGGCAGCAGACGCTGATGGAAAAATAAGCAGCGTTAAGTTTTATAACGGTACCACTTATTTAAAAACTGTTTTTGCAAGTCCGTATTCTTATACTTTGTCAAACTTGCCGGCAGGTACTTATTCACTCACTGCTAAAGCCACTGATAATCTGGGTGCTCAAACTGTGTCTGTGCCGGTAAAAATAGTAGTAAATGCAGCCAACAAAGCTCCCGCTGCAAGTATTACCTCTCCGGCCAATAACGCCACGTATACTGCACCCGCAACCATTACTATAACTGCTGCGGCTGCAGACGCCGATGGCACAGTCAGCAGTGTTAAGTTTTATAATGGTGCGACCTATTTAAAAACTGTTTTCACAAAACCATATACTTATACTTTGTCAAACTTACCTGCGGGCTCTTATTCGCTTACTGCTAAAGCCACTGATAATGCCGGTGCTCAAACTATATCTTCACCTGTAATAGTATCAGTAAAAGCCTCAAATGCAATCATAAGCAGCAGGCCATTCGATGTAAATGCCAAAGCTGGTATAAACAGTGTTGTAAGTTTTAAGATCAGTCCTAATCCTGCCGCTAAAACTTTACAAGTGTATATAAGCGGATTGCAGCAGGATAAGATAGTGTCTATATCAGTCATATCGGCTGCAGGCGTATTCATGCAAAGCATGCAATCTGCAGGTTCGGCAAATGCAATACAACTCGATGTTTCATCTTTGGCTAATGGAGTATATACTATAAAGGTTGTATGCGAAAATAAAATCCTTTACAAACAATTTGTAAAAATGTCGCAATAAATTGATTTATGAGGACTTATAGTAACTAATCTGTTGATTGAGATATGAATAAAAAAGAGAGGATGCCTCAAACTTTTGAGACAGCCTCTCCTTGTGATTTGTACAGATAGTTAATATTTTACAAATGGCAGTAACAGCGCTTTTGTTTAAAGAAAATAAAAAATAAAAAATATTATCACCTCTACGAAAAGTTTAAATGCTTTACATCTGTTTTACCTTAAAAATAACTGCCGCTATACCTGGTTTTGGAAAACTTTCAACCTTTTATTTTGGATTATAAATATCAACAGGATCTTTCGGTAGATTCAATTCGCCTTTCTGCAATAAACTATGTTTTTTGCCATATCGGAAATATATTACCAGGCCGATAGCGAGCCAAACAAACAATCGAAGCCATGTATCAAGCGGAAGAAAAACCATCATGAATAAACAGGTTCCTATCCCAAGAATTGGCACCAGGGGAACTAAGGGCGTTTTAAATGCCCTTGGTGCATCAGGCATTCTTACCCTCATAACCCATACTCCAAGACAAACAAGTATAAATGCAAATAAAGTTCCGATACTTGTCATTTCGCCTACCACTCTTGCAGGAACAAAAGCAGCAAATAAACTTACAAATACCATAAACAGTAAATTACTTTTTGCAGGAGTACGGTATTTAGAATGAACGCGCGAAAACACCGGCGGAAGTAAACCATCTTTACTCATGCTAAAAAAAACACGGCTTTGTCCCATAAGCATCACTAATATTACCGATGAATAACCGGCGAGAATAGCGATAAGTATTGCTTTATTAAGCCAGGGATAATCGGGCTGCATTGCTCCACTTGCACCTATATGACCCATACGATCAATTGCAACAGCTACAGGAGCAATACCGTCCTGGCCCCTGAAGCTCGTGTAGTTGGCCACACCGGTTAATACATGAGCAAACAAAATATAAAGTATAGTACAAACTGCGAGAGAACCGAGAATTCCAATTGGCATGTCTCTTTTGGGATTCTTAGCTTCCTGGGCTGCAGTACTTACTGCGTCGAATCCTATATAGGCAAAAAATACAATAGCTGCCGCGCGGATTATTCCACTAAATCCAAATTGACCAAAAGTTCCTGTATTTGCAGGGATATAAGGAGTGTAATTTTTTGTATCAATATATTTCCATCCAATGATAATAAAAATAATTACGACTATCACTTTCAATGTTACGATTACAGCGTTAACCATAGCAGATTCCTGTGTTCCTTTTATTAATAACATACTCATTAATACTACGATAAACACAGCAGGAAAATTTATAACACCGCCGTCCCATGGACCGGCAGTCAGAGCAACATCAAGATGAAGATTGAAATAACTTAAGAATTTAACAAGATATCTGCTCCAGCTTATACTTACTGTTGCCGCGCCTACTGCATATTCCAACACAAGATCCCATCCAATTATCCATGCAATAAATTCTCCCATAGTTGCATAACTATAAGTGTAAGCGCTTCCTGCTACTGGTATCATCGAAGAAAATTCTGCATAGCACAAGCCTGCAAAAGCGCAGCCTGACGCAGCAACAATAAAAGATATTGTAATGGCCGGCCCTGCCTGGTTCGCTGCAGCCCCTCCTGTTATCGAAAACAGCCCTGCACCAATTATAGCCCCGATACCTAATGCAACTAATGAACCTGCGCCTAAAGTTTTTTTCAATCCCTTTTCAGTTTCTGTTGATTCTGCTAAAAGAGAAGAAAGGGGTTTCTTTACAAATAAACTCATAGTTGAAAATATTATATATAAAAATTTAAGTGGAAAAGTAATGATTTATTTATTAATGATTACTCTTTTATTGCTATTTAATTGATTTGTATTAAAATCCTTTTTTGTTTTAATACTATATTGCAGCGCTTATAAACTTTTTATGTAAATGAATAAAACCAGCCCTCAGCATAGAAACCGGCTAACTCTTTATATTCTTATAGCTATGGCTTTGGGTGTTTGTACCGGGTATCTCGTTAACCGCTATTACCCTGAAGAGTCGAGAGCAGCTTTTTCCGACAACATCCGGTTACTTACAACTATTTTTCTGCGTCTGGTACAAATGATTATTGCCCCGCTGGTATTTTCGACTTTAGTGGTAGGCATTGCCAAATTGGGAGATTTAAAAACCGTGGGCAGGGTAGGAGGGAAATCTTTACTCTGGTTTGTATCGGCGTCTGTTGCTTCTTTGTTGTTAGGAATGGTTTTGGTTAATTTTTTTAAACCGGGTGCAGGTATAAACTTAGGATACGTAAACAGTGCCGGAGCTAAAAATATCATAGGTGAAACACAAGAGCTTACCCTTCCAAGATTTATTGAACACGTAGTTCCCAAAAGCGTATTTGAAGCAATGGCTGAAAACCAAATCCTGCAAATTGTTGTCTTTAGTATTTTTTTTGGCGTAGCAACTGCTGCGTTAGGTGAATATGGTAAAGTTGTAATTAAAGCCCTCGATGCAGTTTCTCATATAATTTTGAAAATGGTTTCTTATGTTATGAATGTTGCCCCAATAGGAGTGTTTGGTGCAATATCGGCGGTAATAGCAACTAATGGTTTAATAATATTTAAATTTTTTGGACTATACTTTATAGAGTATGTATTAGGTATTGCTATATTATGGATAGTGCTGCTGACTGTAGGTTTCCTTGTTTTGGGAAGAAGGATTCTGGTCTTATTAAAACATATTTCAGACCCTTTGTTGGTTGCCTTTAGCACAACAAGCAGTGAAGCAGTATTTCCGAAGCTGACAGAAGAACTGGAACGTTTCGGCTGTAAAGATAAAATTGTAGCATTTGTGCTTCCGTTGGGTTATTCGTTCAACCTCGATGGAAGCATGATGTATATGACCTTTGCAAGTGTTGCTATTGCGCAGGCTTATGGCGTTCATCTCGATATTGGTACCCAGGTAACTATGCTGCTGGTTTTAATGCTGACAAGTAAAGGTATGGCAGGCGTGCCAAGAGCATCACTGGTAGTGGTAACTGCTACACTTGCTATGTTTAAAATTCCGGCTGAAGGAATTGCCTTAATATTGCCTATAGATCACTTTTGCGATATGTTTCGCACTGGTACGAATGTTTTAGGAAATGCATTGGCAACCTCTGTAGTGAGCAAATGGGAAAACTCCTTAGAGCAATAGATATTGGATAAATTTGTAAAAAAGGCAATAATGAATTTTAATAGAATTTCAATTGACCCGAAAGCAATGTTAGGAAAGCCCTGTATAAAAGGCTCAGGGATAACAGTGGAGCTTATACCGGATAAATTAGCAGGTGGAGCAGATGTTGAAGCAAACATAAAACTAATCTGTAAGGAAAATTTATTGTTATAACTATTAACAAAATAAGAATCAGAAAATTGGAATGATACAATTATTAGCGATACACTTCAAAGATCTTCTCAATCCTGAGTTTTATATAGAGCATGGCGGTATCTGGATACTTTTATTTATAGTATTTGCAGAAACAGGTTTACTTGCCGGTTTTTTTCTGCCGGGCGATAGCTTGCTGTTTGTTGCAGGCATCTATAGTGATAAATTAGGCAATGAAATCTTACCGGGAGGTAATGAATTTACACACCTGCTTGTATTAATGATACTTATATCACTGGCAGGTATTTTAGGCAATTATGTTGGCTTTTGGTTTGGCAGAAAAAGCGGTCCTTTTTTGTATCATCGTAAAGATTCATTTTTTTTTAAGAAAAAATACCTGAACCAGGCCCATGAATTTTATGAAAAACATGGTGGAACCGCTATTATATTCGCCAGGTTTTTGCCTATCATCCGCACTTTTGCTCCCATAATAGGCGGCATTGTCAATATGGATAAGAAAAAATTTACTTATTACAATATTATAGGTTGTGTGAGTTGGGTTGCTGCAATGTTGCTGGCGGGACATTTTCTGCAAAAATTTATCTTTAATCAGTTTGGTTTCGATCTCAAGCAGCACCTTGAAGTGATCGTTTTAGTTATAGTCCTCGTAACGACACTTCCTGTTTTGATTAAATTGTTTTCGAAATCGACCACTAAAATTAAAGAGGTAAAATAAACTGCAAATGGACAAACGTATCTATGGAATACTTTCCATACCCGTTGTTATCGGCGCTCTCGGATATTTTGTCGATATTTATGATTTGCTGCTTTTTGGAATAATACGTAAAACAAGCCTGCGCTCTTTAGGATTATCAGAAGAAATGGTATTAACGAGCGGTGAGTTTATTATAAGTATACAAATGGTTGGTTTGCTCGTTGGCGGAATTTTGTGGGGCGTAATGGGCGATAAGAAAGGGAGACTAAGTGTACTTTTCGGGTCTATTTTATTATACTCACTTGCCAATATTGCAAATGGAATGGTTCAGTCGGTCAACCAGTATGCCTTGCTTCGTTTTATTGCAGGCGTAGGTTTGGCTGGCGAACTTGGTGCGGGAATAACCCTGGTGTCAGAACTGCTGCCAAAAGAAAAAAGAGGAATAGGCACTTCTATGGTAGCGGGTTTTGGATTGACGGGCGCTGTGGTTGCTTATTTTGTTTCCAAAAATTTTGATTGGCGTATTTGTTATTATATCGGCGGAGCAATGGGCTTGCTGTTGCTGATTTTACGTATCAGCGTATTTGAAAGCGGAATGTTTAAACAGGTAAAGGAAATGAATATAAGCCGCGGCAATTTCTTTGCTTTTTTTACCAACCGTGAAAGGTTTTTTAAGTACTTACGAAGCATTTTGATTGGGTTACCTACATGGTATGTCATTGGTGTATTAGTTACCTTCTCCGACCAGTTTGGTAAATACATGGGCATAGCAGAGCCGATAGATCCCGGAAGGGCAATCATGTTTGCTTACATTGGTATTTCTTTAGGCGATATAGCCATTGGCTTTGTAAGCCAGGCATTAAAAAGCCGCAAAAAAGCCCTTTTTATATTTTATGTTTTAACCATGATATTTATGGTTTTGTTTTTTTTGCAAAAAGGAGGTTCCACTGCCACCATGTACCTGTTATGTTGCGGCCTTGGTTTTTCAACCGGTTTTTGGGCTATTTTTGTAACGATGGCAGCAGAGCAGTTCGGTACAAATTTAAGAGCGACCGCTGCTACCACAGTACCCAATATGGTTCGTGGTTCTTTGCCTCTGATTATTATGTTATTTAAATGGTTAAGAGAAACAACAGATTTTATAACAGGCGGAATTATCACAGCAGTTATTATAATGGTTATATCCTGGATAGCAGCGTACTTTACTAACGAAACCTTCAGTAAAGATTTGAGGTATGTTGAAGCTGCTTAGGTCTTTCACCGAAATTTTCTATTGTACAGGAAAAAAGACCAGGAAATAGTTTTTCGTATGAATTCTATTTCTTTTTCAATCAATACTTATTTATACAATCAGGAAGTTTAAACGGAAAAATAAATGACTGCTAAAAATAATAACGGAACTTATGCTATGCAGCAAGCGATGCGTTGGTATGGTTCTGATGATCCTGTAAGTTTAGCTGATATTCGCCAGGCAGGTTGCTCTGGTGTGGTAACTGCATTGCACCACGTACCTAATGGTGAAGTCTGGACTATAGAAGACATACAAAAGCGCAGGCAGCAAATTGAAGCAGCAGGCTTAGTGTGGAGCGTAGTCGAAAGCGTGCCGGTACACGAGGCCATTAAAACACAGCGCACCGACTTTGAAACTTATATTAATAATTACAAAACAACCATTAAAAATCTTGCTTCCTGCGGTATAAATATTATTACCTATAACTTCATGCCGGTGCTCGACTGGACACGCACCGACCTTGCTTATACAGTGGCAGACGGGTCAAAAGCCCTTCGTTTTGAAAAAGCAGCTTTTGTTGCTTTTGATGTTTTTATTTTAAAAAGAAAAGATGCTGAAAAAGATTATTCTGAAGAAGAACTGGCAAGAGCAAAGCAGCGGTTTGAGAAAATGAGTGAGGATGAAAAACGAATATTGCAACGAAATATAATTGCAGGTTTGCCGGGCAGCGAAGAAAGTTTTACGCTTGAACAATTTCAATTGGCATTAGGCGCTTACAAAGATATTGATGCGGACAGACTGAGAAATAATTTAATATATTTTTTGAAACAAGTGATGCCGGTAGCGGAAGAGGTGGGAGTAAAAATGGTTATTCATCCTGATGATCCGCCTTATCCTATTTTAGGATTGCCACGGGTAGTAAGCACTGCTGCAGATATAGAGGCTTTGATGGGAGCGGTTCCTTTACCGAGCAATGGCCTTTGTTTTTGCACCGGTTCTTTGGGAGTGCGGCCAGATAATGATCTCGCTAAAATGGTTGAGCAATTTGCTGAGCGTATAAATTTTCTTCATTTGAGAAGCACAAAACGAAATGAATTAGGCGATTTTTACGAAGACAATCACCTTGAAGGAGATACAGACATGTACGCAGTTGTGAAGGCAGTTGCAAAAATAATGAGAAACAGAAAAGTTAGCATTCCTATGCGACCAGATCATGGTCATCAGATGCTTGACGATCTTTCAAAAAAAACTAATCCCGGTTATTCTGCTATTGGCCGTTTGCGCGGGTTGGCGGAATTGCGCGGGCTTGAGCTCGGCATACAAAGAAGTATGAATGAACAAAATTTGTGATGCACGTTTTTCACATAAAGATGCAAGAAAATACTGTGCTAAAAATGGCAAAAAAATTTTTACGTGCTTAGCTAACCTTTGCCACTTTGCAAGAATGGTTTCTTCGCGTTACAATAATTGACAAAACGCTGTATCTGCAAATTGTTTGGCAGAAGCAGCCTGAAATAAAAAAAATATTTTTCCTGCAAATTCATCTATTATTATGAGTCAGCAATTGACGATACATACAGTTTTAGATTACCCGGTTGTTCCTGTTTTTTACCATCCCAATCCGCAGGTATGTCTTAGTGTTTTCAATGCATGCTACAATGGTGGTGTTCGTGCTTTTGAGTTTACCAATCGTGGCAAAAATGCTTTGGAAACCTTTAAAATGCTGCAGCAATCTGAAAGAAATTCAGAAGATTATGTTCTTGGAGCAGGAACCGTTTTAAAAGAAAGCGAGGCGGAAGCATTTATTGAGTCAGGGGCTTCCTTTGTTGTTTCTCCTTGTTTTATAGAAAGTGTTTCTGATGTTTGTTATCAAAATAAGATTCCCTATATGCCTGGTTGCATGACCGTGAAGGAAATACACTATGCGATGGAAGCAGGTTGTGAAATAATAAAAGTTTTTCCGGGAGAAGTCGTCGGAGCTTCTTTTGTAAAAGCGGTGAAAGCCGTATTTCCGTCAGCTCAATTAATGGTTACGGGCGGTGTATCGCCAACAAAAGAAAATATTTCTTCATGGTTTGACGCGGGTGTTGCTGCTGTAGGAATGGGATCAATGTTGTTTAAAAAAGATTGGCTTGAGTCAGGTAATTATAAAGCAATTGAAGAGGCGTGCAGAAATTGTTTTAGTATCTAACAACTTAAAACTTAACCAAAAATGGCAAGATATTTTTTAGCCTTCTCTGAAAAGGAATACCACCTTAGCTTTCAGGGGATTTTAA